>Ga0326728_10023215_pt1 | contig 11397 bp, 9 predicted proteins | sample MB3enrmetagenome_FD_207602 | JGI IMG/M metagenome (GOLD analysis project Ga0326728, IMG submission 207602) | Lab enriched peat soil microbial communities from McLean, Ithaca, NY, United States - MB31MN | ecosystem: Environmental > Terrestrial > Soil > Wetlands > Peat | place: USA: New York... | reverse complement strand
CGGGGCACATTAAAAGCCCTGAGAGGAACAATTGTCAAGTCCAACTTTCGGATGATTTTTTGACCCGGTTTTGGTTGTTGCCCTGCGGAGGTAGAGGAGGCTGGAAATACTTGAAAATGCAAAACTTAATTTGATTATTCAATACAGATTAAGTTTCCGCGGCGTTTATCGAAAAACTTGAACTGTCATATAAGTTTTTTCCAGGCCAAAAATCTCGCACTCAAGCGATTTATCGAATCGCCCTGGGTTGCGGTCCGGCGAGAGATTAGAGCGAAACCAGAGTTGGTGTGCTCTGCTGATATTTGTGCTGGGTCGCCGCTCCCTGTTGGTTGCGTCGACTTGAGTGATGCGGCTTCGGGGTACAGTCACTCTGGTTTCGCCATAGACCTCAACCCAGTTCGAAACAAAGATTCGCGGGCGTGGGCCTGTGGATAGTATCCAATCGTACCCGCGCAGACTATCCGAGCTGGTGTGTGGTGACCTGAAAATGTCTTAACGCTGCCGCCGGCGACGGCCGCGCTGCCGCCAATACCCCTTCCTTTGTTAACCTTTTCTGAGGGGGGCAACGCTCCTTTTCAGGATCGAGGAACAAGCAATGCTGCGCATTTGTGTGGACATGGATGAGGTCATGGCGGACACGCTGGCCGAGCACCTGCGCCGTTACAACCAGACCTTCGACGAAGACGTGACCCCGCAGGACCTGGCCGGTAAAGGCCTCTGGGAGGTTACCCCACTCGACCGCCAGCAGCAGCTTCGCGCCTTCCTTGACGCCGAGGACTTCTTCGAGGACCTGGCCCTGATGCCCGGCGCCCAGGAGGTGCTCGAGTCGCTCTCCGCCCGCTACGAGATCTTCATCGCCACCCAGGCCATGACCGTCCCCAACTCGCTTGGCCCCAAGTACCGCTGGCTGCAGCGCCACTTCCCTTTCATCCCGCCCACGCATTACGTCTTCTGCGGCAACAAGTCCATCCTCCGCGCCGACTATCTCATCGACGACCTGCCCAAAAACCTCCTCCGCTTCCAGGGCCAGGGCATTCTGTACACCGCTCCGCACAACCTGGCCGCCACCGGCTTTGTGCGCGTCGCGAACTGGCAAGAGGTCGCTCAATACTTCGCCACCCAGCCCAGCTAGGGCTTCCATGCCCGGCCAATAGCTCATCCGGCCTGCTGGGGCGCTCTGGACAGGGCAGCCGGCCAACTGCCAAACCAGCGCGGCTGGGCGTACAATGGCTCGCAACCGGGCGGACAACGGATTGATCGCGGCTTAAACTGACTCCGGCACTCGCCGGAGACGCCATGCCGGAGGGTTTCTCTGTTAAGTTAAGGCGCCCGATTGGAGACCTGTATGCGAATGAATCGAATCTCTGTTCCCGGCTTGATGCTTTGTGCCGCCGCCCTGGCGGTTTCCGGCGCGGCGCAGAATGCTTCCGGCATTCCACACCTGCAGAAACAGGGCAACGCCACGCAACTTTACGTGGACGGCAAGCCGTTCCTGATTACCTCGGGAGAGCTTTCCAACAACGCGGCCAGCAGCCTGGAGCAGTTGGAACCAGTCTGGCCCAAGCTTGCCGCCAGCAACCTGAACACCGTGCTGGTCGCCATCTCCTGGGCGCAGTTTGAGCCGCAGGAGGGCAAGTTCAACTACGCCGAGCTCGATGGCGTGATCGCCAAGGCGCGAGAGAACCATCTACACCTGGTCGTTCTCTGGTTCGGCTGCTGGAAGAACGGCACCTCGAGTTATCCGCCCGTCTGGGTCAAGAAGGACTACGATCGCTTTCCGCACATTCAGATCAATGAAGGCAAGACCGTCTCCAACGTAGGCCCTCTGGAGACCCTGAGCACCTTCGGCGAAGCTACCGCCGAGGCCGACGCCAAGGCCTTTGCCGCCCTCATGCGCCACATTAAGGAAGTGGATGGCGCGCAACACACCGTGCTGATGATCCAGGTGGAGAACGAAGTGGGCGTTCTGCGCGATTCCCGCGACCGCTCGCCCGCCGCCAACCGCGCCTATGCCGGCCAGGTTCCCGCCGAACTGATGAGGTACCTGGAAGAGCACAAGGACAACCTGATTCCCGAGTTCCGCGAGGTCTGGGCCGCCAACGGCTACAAGAAGTCCGGCACATGGGAGCAGGTCTTCGGCCCCGGCAAGCCGGCTTCCCTGGAGCTGCCCGTCCAGACCACAGTCTCTTATCTGGGCCCGATGCGGCATGAGGCCGACTGGCTGAAGCTGACCTGGCCCTCGGATGAGTTCTTCATGGCCTGGAACTACGCGCGCTTCCTTGAGAAGGTTATTAAGGCCGGCAAGGCCGAATACAACATTCCCATGTTTGTGAACACCTGGCTGCAATCGCGCGACGAGGCCTGGCCGGGCACCTATCCCAGCGGCGGCCCGCTGCCCGAGGTGCATGACATCTGGCGGGCCGGCGCGCCGGACATGGACATCCTCGCCCCCGACATTCATATCGAGTACTTCGACGATGTCTGCGAGCGCTATCTGCGCGGCGGCAACCCGCTCTTCATTCCCGAAACCAGCACCAACGCCCCCAACGCCCTGATGGCGGTCGGCAAATACAACACCATCGGCTTCTCGCCCTTCGGCGTTGACAGCGTCCGGCCGATTCCGCAGGAGCTTGCCACCACCTACGGCATCCTCAACCAGTTGGCGCCGATCATCCTGGCTCACCAGGGCACCGACGGCATCACCGCCGTCCGGATGAGAAAGGGAGATCCGCCCAAAAAGGTCAGCATCGGCGATTACACCCTGACCCTGACCTACACGGGCCGCAATCTCTTCCTGCCGGTGCAACTCAAGGGCGGAGTGGAAGTTTCATCGCGCTGGGCATCTCCAGACGCGGCCAACCTGCCGCCGGTTGAAGCGGTGACCCTGATCATCTCCACCGACCGCGACGAGTTTTACTTTGCCGGAGGCGGTGTGCGCGTCGACTTCGCCTCCAACTTCCCCGGGCCGCAGAATGTCGGCCTGGCCGACGTGCAGCAGGGCAAGTTTGTCGACGGCAAGTGGGTCATCACCCGCCGCATCGCCGGCGACGACGATGGACAAGGCGACCTGCTGACCCTCAATCCCGAGAAGATCGAACGCGTGCTGCTCTATCGCTTCCCGTAGATCGAGACCATGATGGGGCTGCCGAAGCAACTCCACGGCAGCCCCATGAACTTTATTACAGAAGATAAACTGCTGTTTCAGCCGTTTCTTAACTACCAATTCAAATGCCGAAATGATAAGATTCGACACATTCCAGAGGCCCTCGGCCTTTCCTCAACCTGCGTGATTGTCGATCGGCCGCGGGCTTTTCATCCCGGCGCCGAAGGAGTGTCTATCATGCGGTGGAAGCCATTTATCATTGCATCCGTTCTTATCCTTGCTTCGACAACTGTAGCCGCGCAAGAAATCCCGTGGACATGCGTTCATAACTGCAATACGCCTGCTCAACCCGCGGCCAGGCCGGCTGCCCGGCCAGCGGCTCCTTCGGCGCCCTCCCCGGCCCAGATAGCACAGCAGCAAAGGCAACAGGCTGCCTATCAAAACGCGCTCGGGAACGACTGTTACACAAAAGGGGACTGGGACTGCGCCATCCGGTATTACCAGACTGCCTTGCAATACCTCCCAAACGACGCGGTCATTCAAGAAAACCTGATAAGAGCCCAGGCTGCTGCCCAGTCTGCACGGGACGCTGCCGCACAAAAAGCTGCCGAAGCAGAACGCCAGCAGCGCGATGCCGCAGCAGCGGAGGAAATTCGCCAGTCGATGAATCGTCTGACTACAACCTTGAATCAGGATCGAGCGAGCTCGGGCTTGGAGGTAGGCGGCACGGCTGCGCCTTCGCCCAGCCTGAACTTCATGCCTGCCGCGCCGGGCGTCCCGGACATTCGTGAGACCGCGGAATCTTGTGGAGGGCGACGCTGTAATTTGAAGCCCAAGGCCGCAGTATCCGCAGACGAGCCCTTGACGTTCATGAGGGATGCCCCAAAATCAGGCTCCCCGTCGCACCGGGCGCTGGACGAGGCCAATTCCACCTTGTACGCAACTGACCACAAGGATGTGTGGGATACCGAGGGGAAGGCTACCCCCTCGACGATCCATCTGGGTGCTGTCACGGCTAACCTCGGCGCGTCGCCCGCGGTCCGTGCGCTTATGGCGCACATTCCCAAGTGTGCGCCCAATGAACAGCAGTGCGCGCTGAACAACCCGGTAATCAAGACCAGCATTGCCTGGTACGCGAGTCAGGAGAAGGACAAAGCCGTTAAGCAGGCGCAGATTAAAGAGATTCAAAGGCAGATCGACAGCCACACCGGCGATACCGCCATCCTCAACGTCAAGAAAGAGCAATTGACGAACGATGTAAAACAGATCAACACCAATCAACAGAAGGCGCAGGAGACGATCAAACTCAATCTGGGCGCTCAGTGGATCGAGAGTCCCCCCGCTGCATCCGGTAGTCAACCGGCGGCAGGCGGCAGCCAGAGACAAGCGGCCACCAGCAGCCAGAAACCTGCGGCAAGCAGCTCCAAAAGAACTACCGGTCAGGAGAAAACCCAATGATCGGTTTCATGACTGTCTTAACGCTTGCGGGTCGCAAGCTGTTGGCTCGATCATTCTTGAGTTTTGCGGGTCTGGCTGTGGCCATTCTCCTGGCTTCTCCGTCGGCAGGGCAGATTCCGGCGCTTCTCAATCTCTCTCCCGGAGTAGCCGCCGCGCATCCTGAACTGGTGCAGGAACGTACAACGCTGATGGCGGAACGCCAGGTGCTGCGGAACAGAACCGGGACGCAGAACGCGCAGTGCAGTTCCGTGGAGGAAGGCTCCGCCCTGGAGGCTACATGCCGGGAGTCGCTATCCCGTCTGAATACAGACGTCAGCGCCCACATCGCGAAGAGCAACAGCTTCAATGCAGCCGTGCAAGCTGCCGAGGCTGCCTTACCCGTGAAAGGAAGCGAAGAATCCGGGCAGCCGGGCGAACACGCTTTTGCTCGGGTCGAGGCGCGTGGGCAGTTCTATTTCCTTACCCGCGACGGCCGCAAGCTGACCGGGCAGGAAGCGAACCGGATTCCTTTGGATGATGGAGGCAAGATCGTAACCGGAAGCGACAGCCGTGTGACGTTGACTCTACCGGACGAAACAACCGTTCACTTAGGACCGTATTCAGAACTGGAGATCGATCGATTTGTCTATGATCCGGCAACCGACGCGAAGACGGTCATGGTGAGAGTCATCAAAGGAGTATTTCGCCTGGTTTCGGGTAAAGTTGCCGGACCAGCCCACTTAGGGATGAAAGTGACTCTGCCCAGCGTCGCCATCGGCATTCGGGGAACAGATTTTGAAGCAGCCGTACTGCCAGACAGAAGCGGCGTTGTAAAGCTCTACTCGGGCCAGTTACAGATTACAGAGTTGAAGACAGGGCGCATCTTTCTGCTTAACGCCGGAGAAAAGTTTACCTTTGACAGCGATGGAAACATCAGCCAGCCAAAGAAAACACAATAATCTCAACGAAACGTTGCCGCATTGAAAGGAAGTAGACATCACCTCAACAGGCCTTTTGTTCGGAGGAAAGCCATGAGACCAAACTTAGTGTGCATCCTTGCACTCAGTGTTGTTCTGCTGCCCGGCGCATTGCGGGCACAACAGGCTCTCCCGCCCGAGGCGCAAGAGCCATTTAACCTTGGCCTGGCTGCCGTTGAACAGAATCAGTGGGATTCAGCCGTCGGGTATTTCAGTGAGGCGCAGAAAGCGGCTCCGAAGAATCCTCGTGTGATGTACAACCTGGGCTTGGCGCATAGCAAGGCCGGGCATCTGCTGGCTGGAATGGCCTGGCTGCACGCTTACCTGGCTGCCAGTCCCAGCGCGGCCAATGCCGAGGCCGTGCGCATGGAGATTGCGCGGCTGCAGGTTGCAAATGATATGAGAGCAGGCAAAGTTGCTCAGCAGGCTTTGACGATTGCTCAGCAAATCAGCAGCGAGCATTCCTTCCAGAGGGAGATGGCGCTAGAAACGGCGATCCGCGCGCAGGCCTATGCAGGCGATATCTATGGCGCACTCCGGAATCAGTCCTTATCGGCAACCACTGCGGATGAACTTTGGACCGAGTATCTTGTAGCAAAAGCATGGGCTGGCGATGTGCAGACAGCCATGGGTGGATTTGAGGCACATTGTAAGGGAATCTATAACCATGTCCTCATGTGGGTATTGGATTTCAAATTACAAGCCAAAGATTGGGACGGCGCACATGCAATAGTGGAGTACAGATCGCAACTCGGGGAGAGCGTCAAAGACGTAAGCGCGAAAGATATGTTTGATAGTATCGATCGTTTTCGCAGCGGTACAGTCAACCAGAACAAGAACGATCTTGACGAATGGCTTGCACTGAGCGTCCAGGCTTACGAAGAACCAAACCGAGGGTGCGGCATAGACCTGAACCTCAACGGTCCCATTCAGGAAGCTGGACATCGTACGGCCGAAAACGATGTGGGAGCTCATCAGCTTGATGTCGTCACTGATTTGGTTTACGTCGCGAATGAACTTACAATGTGCTCGGGTTCCATTCAGAAACTGGATCGGGCACTGGCGTGGCAGGCCGCTCATGCGCAGCCTACGCCCGTCCAATCCCAGCCAACGCACACCTATCCGCGGCCCAGGGCCGCGCATCCTTAGGCGAAGTAGCCGGAAAGACGAGGAGCATCTTCATGACAAGGAATTTGATCTATACGCTTGTGATTTGTTGTCTTGCACTTCCCGGCCTCATGCGCGCCCAGAACACGCTCCCGCCCGATGCTCAGAAGGCATTTGCTCTGGGCTCGGCTGCCGCCGATCAAAAGCAATGGGATTTGGCGATCCGGTATTTCAATGAGGCGCAGAAACTGGCGCCGAAGAATCCCCGTGTGCTCTTCAACCTGGGACTGGCGCACGACAAAGCCGGCCACGCGTTAACCGGAATGGTGTGGTTGCATGCCTACCTCGCCGCCAGCCCGAAGGCCGCCAATGCCGAAGCTGTGAACAAGGAGATTGCCCGGCTGCAAATTGCCAACGATACAACGGTGGCAAAACTCATCCAGCAAGCGATAGACGCTTCCAGGCTGCTGACCCCGCCATCGCCGGTTACTCAGGATTGGTACAACACGGCCTACTGGATACAAACCTCATTTCCCGAAGCCTTTGCCTCTTCAGGTGATATAGAAAGCGCCGTCAAGATTTATGATCGCGCCAAGGATAGTAATGGCATTAGGCTTAGCAACTTATGGGGATCTTACCTTATATCAAGGGCTTCTGCAGGAGATGTGCAAGCGGCGCTGGATGGGCTCAACCACGCGCCGCTCCTGCCCGAAAATCCATTCAACAGTATGGTCAGAGAGGTTATTTATAACTATCAACTTGAAATGGGAGACTGGGACGGCGCAAATACAACTGTAGATCAATTTCTGCAACTCGGACAGAATTACAGCCACGAAGATGTAGACAAACTCAGGAAAGCGGAACCGGAACGACGTAATTGGAATGCGCTTGATAAATGGTTAGGATTATCCAGTGATATGAAGCAGAGCAATTTCGGATGCCCCGAAGATCTGGATTTGGAGGCTGCGCTACGCAACGTGGATATTCCGCCTACTTATTTCAAAGGCGATGCTACCAAATGGCGAGAACAAGCTGGAATTGCAAAAAACCTGCTTAAAATCGCATCGGATCTTGAATCTTGTTCGGAACAAATACAGAGGACAGAACGCAGCCTGGCGTGGCAGGCCAACCATCCTCTGGCGAAGTAGCCGGAAAGACGAGGAGCATCTTCATGACAAGGAATTTGATCTATACGCTTGTGATTTGTTGTCTTGCACTTCCCGGCCTCATGCGCGCCCAGAACACGCTCCCGCCCGATGCACAGAAGGCATTTGCTCTGGGCTCGGCTGCCGTGGACCAGAAGCAATGGGATTTGGCGATCCGGTATTTCAACGAAGCTCAGAAGGCCGCGCCGAAGAATCCACGTGTGCTCTTCAACCTGGGACTGGCGCATAGCAAGGCCGGCCACCCGATGCACGCGATGGTCTGGCTTCATGCCTATTTGGCTGCCAGCCCGAAGGCCGCCAACGCCGAGGCTGTGAACAAGGAGATTGCCCGGCTGCAAATTATCAACGATATGACCATAGCCAAGCTCATCCAGCAAGCGATCGATGCTTCCAAGCTGCTGACTCCGCCCTCGCCGTTGATTCCTGGCTCGAAAGAAGCGACGGATTGGTACAACACGAACTATGCGATACACACTATGTTTCAATTGCCACTGGAGAGGTCGGGTGACATTGAGGGCGCTCTCAAGATCGATCCAGTGACGAACTATGATCCAACGCACGCCAGAGTGTGGGAGTGGTACCTTAATGCAAGGGCCGAGCGGGGGGATGTGCAGGCAGCACAGGATGGGCTCAATCATGCGCCATTCGGAGATTGGTTGAATGAGGCCAAACTTAATATTTGGCCTCAAATATATGATTTCCAGCTAAAAGTTGGAGATTGGGATGGCGCCAACGCGACAATCGATCTGTTGTCGCAACTCGGGAACAAGTATCACACCCACGATGAAGTCGACAGAATCCGGAAAGCGGAGCCTGAACGCAGGACGTGGAATGCGCTCGACAAGTGGTTGGAGCTTAAAGATTGGTGTTCGGAAGACCTGGATCTGGAGGGCGCGTTGAGCAAGGTGGATATTCCACCCACTTATTTCAAGGGCGATGCTACCGAATGGCGAAAACAAGCTGGAATCTCTCAAAACCTGCTTAGCATCGAGAGTGATCTTGATACCTGCTCGCAGGAGATACAGATAAGAGAACGCGGCCTGGCATGGCAGGCCAGTCACCCTCTCGCGAAGTAGCCGGAAAGACGAGGAGCATCCTCATGACAAGGAATCGTTTTTCGCTTTCTTAATCAGTTTTTAATTAAGCCCAACGTCGTGAGAGCTTCTCATTTTTAGGTCTCTCAAGCCTGTGGAATTGCTTGTCCGCTTCTTTCACTTGCCCTTGCCCGCCACTCCACCTGCTGCACTTGCCGCCCGCGGCGGCGGCGACTGCGCTGCCGGCGCCTGGTGCATGGTCACGATGATGGCCTCGGCCGGCTTCTTGCCCGCGCACTGGTAGGAGTGCGGTGTGCCGGCGTCGAAGTACGCCGCGTCGCCGGCCTCCAGCGTGCACGCCCGGTCGCCGTGGCGAAGCTCCAGCTCCCCCTCCAGCACATACAGAAACTCGGCCCCCGGATGCTTGTGCGCCTTCGGCTCCTGGCCCTTCGTAAGCGGCACAAACTCGGCAAAGTAGGGGTCCATCTGCCGGTCGGGAACCATGTAGCCCAGGCTCTCAAAAAAGTAAGCCGGAACCTCGACGCCGGTCTGCGGCAGCCGCACCCGTTCCTTGCGCCGGTGAATCCGGAACAGCGCCTGCGGCTCGGTCTCGAAGAAGTACGAGAGGTCCTTCGAGAAGACCATGGCGATCCGCGACAGGTTGCGCAGCGTGGGCACCACCCGTCCCGTCTCAAGCTGGGAGAGGAAGCTGGCCGAGAGTCCCGTGTGCCGCCCCAGCTCCACCAGCCCCATCGATTTCTTCAGCCGCAGCCGCTTAATCCGCTCGCCGATGCGCTTCTCCGCGATAATCCGCTCCGTAGTCTCCGTATCGACCTGGGTTTTCTGCGTCTCCTCGCTGCGAACCACCGCCTTCTCCGCCATCAGCCCTCCACCCCGCACGCAATCGGATGCTCCCTTGTGTCCTGAATCAGAAGTTCTCAGCAGCACAACTGTTGTCATCCTGAGCGAACGGGCCCCAGGCGTACTCTTCAGCCTGGGGGTGGTGAGTCGAAGGATCTGCGGTTGCTTTCCGCATTCTTCCATGAACTTCCGATTCAGGACACTAGGAAATGTTGCGCGCATCAAAAACTATTCTCATGCTACTAAAATCAGTGCTCCCCCGCAATCCTAATTTCCAGCCATCGCTAGCAGGTGAAATGCTCCGTGCTCCGGATTTTGGCGAGCCAAAGCCCCATCCTTTTCGCGTTCTATGCGGTTTCGGGATCCCCAACGACAGGTCTTCGTCGTTGGGGCGATTACAAGGGTGGGAAAACCACACCACGCTCCCGCACGTGCTATCCTATCCGGCTAAAACCAGGTTCTCCCGTGGTAGGCAGCAGGCTCGACTGGGATCTTCGTCAGTGTGTATGACAGGTACGCCACACTGAACCACAGGAAAGCGACGATGATCCCGATGCCTGAGCTATGCCCCAGCAGTTCGCCCAAGAGCCAAGGGAGTAGTGTAAGCAGGAGAAGTAGATATAGGTTATACGCCCACGTCATCGCGCGAGATGTCTTTCTATCGTGGATATCGAGTTTTCGGCCCATCAAGGCGATGGAGTTGAGTCTGTGTTCCCAATAGACCTGCCAATTCAGAAGCCCAGCGATTAGGCCCGACAGCAATCCCACTGAGGGAAGGGCCAAAACCCGCGACATCCCCGAGGCCGTTGACCCGGAGACGCTGGCACCCCAGATGTGAAACACGGAAATACTAACGCTCTCAATGATAACCGCGAGAAGAGCAGCGCCCGCGATGAGGATACTCAAGGTCTTCTTATTATCACCGCCCGATGACCCTGTTTCACTCTTTCGTATTATCCTCAGAAGACTCTCCGTAGGCAGCATTAAAACTGCAACCCAGATCAGGTGCCACCTTGTAAAGCCAAACGCCTCAAGCGCCGCAAGTGGAATCATAAAGAAGAATATTAGGGCGGCAGAACCGATATTTATGGAATCCCAATTCTCGTCAAGTCCAGACCATGAATTGTAAGTCCCCGGAAACCCCGATGCAGAAAGGCGTCCAGGGGCACCCGCGATACGCAAGGAAAAGAACAATATGACAAGCCACGGAAACGCAAATACAAACCACTCCCCAAAACCGGTCATTTCTCCCCTTATGCGTTATCCAACGTCAACGTAGCTGCGATTGTTATCTCCGATCATGAATGTCCAAGCGGGAGGTTGCATAGCTGATAACCTGCGCCCGCAGCCTGTCGGTGTAACAGACGTTTTGGGGCCGTCTAGTCGGACTTGCCATTGATCAATGATGAAATCGCGGGTGATCATCGAGAGGAACTGCGGAATAGCGCCAGTGAATGCAAACAGGGTGTCCTCATCTAGTCGGCCACCGTGCGCGACTTTACGAAAAGTGCTAATCTCTTGTTCCGTCGCACGCGGCGCGGTGAGTAACACTGTCGCTACTAAAAACTGCGATAGAGCAGCGGTATCGGTGAATGTGTGTTCGGTGGACATCGTTTTGCGTGGTCACCTTGGCTCGTATGAGTATACTGCATCTGTCCGGCTGATCAAGCCCTTTGAGGATCACTATGCCCGAAGACCCAACCACTCCCGCG
>Ga0326728_10023214_pt1 | contig 11398 bp, 7 predicted proteins | sample MB3enrmetagenome_FD_207602 | JGI IMG/M metagenome (GOLD analysis project Ga0326728, IMG submission 207602) | Lab enriched peat soil microbial communities from McLean, Ithaca, NY, United States - MB31MN | ecosystem: Environmental > Terrestrial > Soil > Wetlands > Peat | place: USA: New York... | reverse complement strand
CATGTCCGGATCGTTCCAATGGCCAGGCCCGGCCAAACGCGCCCATCTGTCCTGGGAAAAACCCCTGCCGCGCATGGATTCCCAAGTGTCCACGATGCCCCCGGTGGTCCGCCAGGAATTGGCAAATTTTGACAGCTCGGGCGCGTTGGTGAACGGGGAGCTATTGGACAAGCTGAAGATGACGTCGCGCCCGCTGTCGCGCAGTGCACCAGCCATTTCCTCCGTTTCGGGAATTTCGTTCGGGTACCAATCGTATTTGAGGTAATCAATGCCCCAGGCGGCCCATTGCCGGGCGTCATTGCGCGCGAATGAATACTTGCCGATGGCCCAGGGAAGCTTCCTTTTATGGACCTGCTTCTTTTCCGATTCAGTCGGAGGGGTCCACTCTCCATTCTCATTTTCCGAACTCCCGCCGATGTAGCCTTCGTAGGCGGTGGTCCAGGGTGTGGAATAAATCCCGGCTTTCAAGCCCATGCCGTGAATCTCATCGCAAAGGCCCTTCATGTCCGGGAAGTTTGTGTTGCCTTGGATGGCGTTGAACGGGCCGCCCCGCCTGCCCTGCCACCCATCGTCAATATTGATGCAGATCCAGCCGTGATCGATCAGCCCGGACTGGACCATGGCCCGCGCGCTTTGCAACACTTTCTCCGCCGTCACCTGGCTGCCCCAGCAATTCCAACTGTTCCAGCCCATCGCCGGGGTCAGTGAAATCTGATCTCCGGCCACAATGCGAAATTTTCGTTTGGCCGTGCCGCGGGCGTTCCTGGCGCGAAGGGTGACGGTATGTTTGCCCTCCTTCTCCACCGTGCCGGTGATTTCGCCGGTGTTGGGATCCAGTTTCAGCCAGTCCGGCAGGCCGCTTGCGGAAAACTCCATCGGCCGGTCGCCCGTGGCCGGGATGCGGTACAGGAACGGCGCCCACGGGCGGACGCCGAAGACCGATGGCCCGTTGATGCGCGGCGCAGCCGGCGGCGCTGGGGTAAGGATTTCGGGCCGGTCATCCGCCGATGCTGCCGCGGCGGCCATGAGGAGAAAGGAAGTTATGACCAGTCGCTTGAAGTCAGTTCTCATGTATTTTCTTCCTCCCCATTTTACATACTGCCAGAACGCGCGCAAATGGGAATTCTTGGTGGCAGAACGGGGTGTTGAAAAAGGAAACCTTCTTGATTACCATGGCCGGCCATGTGTGGATTGGGCACTTTCTCTTGCGTTTTGGATGCGGTCGCATTGCGATCCTTCCCCTTCGATTGACCTGCGATTATGCCCTCCACCTCACTCACTGAACTGATACCGGTGCTGCAAATCGCCATTGCCCCGGTCATCTTGATTTCCGGCGTCGGGTTGTTGCTGCTCTCGCTGACCAACCGTTTTGGCCGCGCCGTGGATCGCGCCCGCCAAATCCACCATGAGATGCGCGGGGCCGCCGCCGCCGATCGTCCGCGGCTGGCGCACCAAGTGGAGGTGTTTTATCGGCGGGCGCGCCTGATTCAGCTTTCCATTGTCATGGGTGCCCTCAGCGCCCTGTTCGCCGCGCTGCTCATCCTCGCGCTGTTCCTTGCGGCGTTGATGAAGTGCGAATCGGCCGTCGTCATCAGTCTGATTTTTATCTGTTGCCTGGTATCGCTGGTGGCGTCGCTGATCATCTTCATCATGGATATACGTCTCTCCCTCAAGGCCCTGAAAGTGGAATTGGCCCGCCCGCCGGCGGCTTGATTGCTCATTCGCTTCCCGTCGAGGGGTCGTCGAGGGGTCGGTTCCGAGCAGGTCAACATTTTGTCTGCCGCACCCCGCCCGCTCTGTCCACCAACAAATCGGGGATGGAAAGCCCTTCGCCGAAAAGAACAACGCAAGGACGCAGGCGCAAGGGCGCAAAGGGAAATGATTTCCTGGCGTCTTTGCAACTTCGCGCCTTCCTGTCGCGCCATAGCCCGGCGACGGCGGATGGTTAAAAACGGGTGGCTTTTTGGGCGCTTGTCAAGAATACATACTTGACAGATAGGCCCCCGACACGCGTTTCGACCAATGTTTACAGGGTTTTCGTGTTATAAAAAAGATCTCCACCATGACCTGTACAATTTCCGCCTTTTGTGCCATAATGCGAAAGCAAAGTTGGAATTATGAAGGCAGAATGCAGAAGTGAAGAGTGGGGAGTGGTCAGTGGCCAGCGCGCTCAAGCGAAAGCCTTGCCCCGTCGCCGGCTCGTCCGCAGTAGCCGCTTCGGCGCAGCCGGAAGCAGCCATGGCGGAAGGAATGGCGGGCAAAAGGCCGTTATCGCCTCGGATTTTGGCGCAAAAGAGGTGAGAAAGTCTGAGAATTCTCACTTTCCCCGGATTCTGGCCTTTTGGCCATTTTTCCGTTGGAACCTGCTGCCGTGCAATTCATTCCGACTGAAACAGACTGGAGGATTTCTCGGATTTCCAGAGAAATTCTCAGGGGGTGGTATACGGGGGGGCGGGGGTCCTGATCTTAATCTTAATCGTAATCGTAATCCAAGTCCGTCGCACTGGGTCGCAGTGAGTCGCAGCGATCTGGAGAACAACTGGGGCCTGAATGTCCGGCTGAATTCAAAGTGATTCAAAGCGTTTCAAAGTGATTCAAACCAAAAAAAAGAAAAAATTCCAATGCAAAACTCTATAAAGTGGTCACCAGAAAGCCAGTCAAACCGCGGCTGGGGGCCAAAATGCCGGTCAAATCGTCTGCAAGCACCTTAAGTTGAATGGCTTGCAAAATAACTGGCGATCCGTCCAGTCAAACCCGATCAAAGTGAATCAAACCGCTATGATGTCCTTTTTTGCAGTTGGAGCGGGTGAAGGGAATCGAACCCTCATAGCCAGCTTGGAAGGCTGGAACTCTGCCATTGAGCTACACCCGCGCCATTTCCCCTTTATCATAATGCCCGCGCTTGCCTTGTCAATTCACCTCCGTATATCCTCGCCCCAATGAATTCGATGCTCCTGACCGGGGGACGCGTGATTGATCCCGCTAATCGCTTCGATGCCGTGGCGGACGTTCTTGTTGTGGACGGCAAAATCGCCGCTGTCGGCCCCAACCTCGCGCCGGGCGCGCCGGCGCAAATTCAACGGCTTGAGGCCGGTGGACTCGTTGTCTGCCCGGGTTTGATTGATATGCATGCGCACCTGCGCGAACCGGGACAGTCCGCCAAGGAAACCATCGCCACCGGAACGGCCTCGGCCGCCCAGGGCGGTTTCACCTCCGTCGTTTGCATGCCCAACACCTCCCCCGCCATCGACAACCCGGGCACGGTCGCGTTGATTCGCGAACGGGCGGCGCGCGAAAGCAAAATCAACCTCTTCGTCGCGGGGGCCATCACCAAAAACATCGCCGGCGAGGAATTGGCTCCCATCGGCTCGCTCAAAACAGCCGGCGTCATCGCCATCAGCGACGACGGCCATTGCGTGCAGAACAACGATCTCATGCGCCGGGCATTGGAATATGCCAGGATGTTCGATTTGCCCGTCCTGGATCATTGCGAGGATTATTCCATCGTGACCGACGGCATGATGCATGAAGGGTACTGGAGCGCGGTCCTTGGGTTGCGCGGCTGGCCGGCTTCGGGCGAGGAACTCATCGTCTCGCGCAATATCCTGCTGGCCGGTTTGACGGGGGCGCATGTGCATTGCCAGCATTTGAGTTCGGCGGGCAGCGTGCAATTGCTGCGCGAGGCCAAAAAACGCGGCGTCCCTGTTTCCGGCGAGGCCTGCCCCCATCACTTCACCCTGACCGACACCGGGCTGGCCGGAAGCGAGAAGTTCTGGAGCACGGACGGACGGGAAATCATGGCCGGCCCGCCCGCGAAGCGGCCCCGCTGGCCATCCTACGACACGAATTTCAAAATGAATCCCCCGTTGCGTTCCGCCGCCGATCGCGCCGCGGTCATCGAAGGCCTGGCCGACGGCACCGTCGAGATTATCAGCAGCGACCACGCCCCGCATTGCGACTACGAAAAGGAAGTCGAGTTCGATCTCGCCCCGTTTGGCATCATCGGTTTCGAGACCGAACTGGCATTGGCCCTCATGCAACTTTATCACTCCAAAAAACTGTCCCTCTCCGATCTCATCTCGAAATTCACCGTTGCCCCCGCCCGTTTGCTCCGCCTGCCCGGCAAGGGACACCTGGGCATCGGCGCCGACGGGGACCTGACCGTGTTTGATCCCGGACAGGAATGGATTTTTGACCCGGGAACATCGCCCGGCAAATCGCGCAACAGCCCGTTTGCCGGATGGTCCATGAAAGGCAGAGCCAGGGCCGCGATCGTCAACGGCACAATCGCCTGGCAAAGCCGCAATTAAGGCGCAAACCAATTTGTGCAGGCCAAAATTTCTTGAATGACACCAGGGAAATTGAAGATCGGCGTTTTCGCGCTGGAAGGGCTTAACAGCCTGGCCACGACCTACTTCTTTTACGACATTTATTTCTACACCCAGGCCCAATTCAACTTCGGCGCTTTGCAGAATCTGGTGCTCGCGGCTGTGCTGGGGGCTGTTTATGCCGTCGCCGCTTATTTTGGCGGGCAATTCGCCCAGAAGTTTGGCTGCTTTACCGCGATCCGATGGGGCACCGGCTTGATGGCGTCGGTATTTCTTATTGGCAGCCAGGCCGAAGGATTGCCGGCCACCATCGCAGTCATCGTGGCGGGAACCATCGCCTTGTGCCTGACCTGGCCGGCCCTGGAAGCGTTGACGAGCGAAGGCGAACCGCCCGTTCGTTTGCAGAATTTGGTCGGCATTTATAATGTCGTCTGGGCCGTGACCGGAGCTTTTGCTTATTTCACCGGCGGCGTCCTGCTGCAAAAGTGGGGATTGAAAAGCATATTCTTCGTCCCGTCCGGTTTGCTCTTTCTGGAAATGGGCCTGGCCTTCCGGCTGGAGCGGGAGGCGCAACGCCAGCCGCCGGTGGAATTGGATCGCCCCCTGCCTGGTCCCACACCGGAAGGCCATGCATCGCCCATTTCTCCCGCCCTGTTTCTCAAAATGGCCTGGCTGGCCAATCCTCTGGCCTATCTGGCCATCAACACCGTGGTTTCGACCATTCCCACCCTCGCCAGACAGTTCCAGTTCACGCCCATGAGGGCTGGCTTTGTCTGCTCGATCTGGCTCTTTGCCCGGGCCGGCGCATTTGTTTTCCTGCGTCTTTGGCCCAGGTGGCATTACAGGTTCCGTTTTCTGGCCGGCTCCCATATCGCGATGATTGTCTCTTTCGGCGCGATGCTGCTGGCGCGGAACATTTGGGTGTTGATTGCCTCCCAGGTTGTCTTCGGGCTGGCAACCGGGTTGATCTATTATTCCTCCCTGTTTTATTCCATGGACGTCGGCGAAACCAAAGGCAAACACGGCGGCATTCACGAAGCTGCCATTGGCGCGGGCAACGCAACCGGTCCGGCCATGGCGGCGGCCGCGCTGGCTTTTTTTCCAAAATTTCCCGGCAGCGGCACGGCGGCGGACTGCGTTTTATTGCTCCTTGGTTTGGGCGGCCTTTATTGGATGCGCTTTCGCCGGAGAGATTAAAACCGCACAAACTTCATTGCAGAACCCTTATTCCCGCCAGCCATGAATGACCACCAGTGGGACATCCTCCAAGGGATTCACCGGCTGGCCGCCTGGAACTGGAATCTTGACCGGGCCGCCTTCGAGGGCGTGCTCTTGCACCAGGTATGTAACCTGGAACATCCAACTGGTAAAATACATGTCCTCGGTCACCTTCATGTCTCCGTTGTAAGGCGGATAAACCGGTTGGGGATTGCCGCCGGGCGGCGCTTGAGCTGCTCCAACCACCCAAAGCCTGTGTCCTGAACGCAGGGTCGCCCGCACTTTGTCCAGCAACGGCCCGATCGGATTCTCCGTCATCATGGCTTTCTTCATCAAGTCGTAACGATGGATGCGGATCTCTTCCATCGGCGGCAAAGTTGTCAATCGGCTGGCGTCGAAGTAGCGTTGCAGCGAGACTCCGTAATGCCACGGGAAAACCAGGATTAAATCTTCCGGTTGGGCCGCCTCCTTGAGCTTCGCCGCGACCAGATCGATGTTCGACTGCCGGAAGTGGACGCTCTTATAACAGGCCGGCATGCAGGCCACGATCAGGACCAGGCTCAGAACCGCCCGTCCAATCTGCACGCGCCACATATCCAGCCCGCCTAAAATCGAATCCACCATCAAGCCCGCCGGAGCCATCCATATCAGAAAATACCACGAGCGCGGCGGCAGCGCGACTGCCCGTAAAAAGGTGAGGTAAAGTGTCGCGCTCACCGCCAAAACTGTTCCACAGTACACCATGTCCCAGCGGCGTTGACGCGTTCCATAAAGGGCCGCAACGGCCAGCCCGGCGACCAGCAGCGCCAGCCACACCGGCGCCATCCATCCGCCTGGCGCTTGCAAAGCTCCGCGGAACGAATCCCAGATTGCGTCAAAGTGAATTTCCCGCCGTACAATGTCACTCCACTCCCGGCTCTCTCCAATAATGACGCAATAAGGCAGCAAAGAGAGGGCCGCGACCAGCCCGACGATTCCCGTTTGCAAAGCCGTCTTCCATTCTCTCCGGCCAAGGGTCACAACCCACGCCGCGCAGGAAAATGCGAGGATGAAGATAACATTTTGATAGAGGCATTGCACACTCAGCGTGGCCGCCAGCGCGGCCCAAAAGAGCGCTCTCCTTCCACCGGTTTGCACAAAATTCCAGATCAGCGCCGAGGTCAGCAAAGTCAGGGCAATGCCGAGTCCATAAGGCCGCAGGGCATCGCCCACGCGGATGGCCACGGGATTGGCCGCATACAAGGCCAGAACGAGCAAGGGCGTTTTGCCGCCCATCTTTCGCGCGCAGAACCACAGCGCGCCCACCGTTCCCATCCCGATCAGGCAACCCAGCAGGCGATAACTGAAATCACTGCCCAGGCCGGCCAGCGTCCAAACCCGCGCGACGGCGACAAACAAGGGTGGAAAATTATCGTAGCGGAGGTTGCGCCAGATGTCCCCCACGGTGGGCATTGCCGCAAAATCCACCGTGCCGGCTTCATCGCGCCAGAGAGGCCCTGCATGGAAAAGGCAAAGAACATGCAGGGCGGCGATCCAAAGAGCGATCAGCACCGCTGTCAATAATCCGGCCCGCCGCCATCGCGCCCTGGAATTGTCCGCCGCATCGGCGCTCATTGTTCCATGGTGTTTTTGGGCCTGAAAGTGGCCCCGATAAACAGATTGCAAAACTCAAACCCCAGCGGAATGGGAAAATAAGTCTTCTGCGTGATTTCAAACCAGGGCTTCAATTCGGCCAGGATTTCCCAGGGAACATTGATGTGTTCCCGGCCGATAAAAACATGGTAGGGCCGTTTGTAACGCTTTTGAAAGATGCGTTTGGCCGAAATCTCCCGCGCCAGACTGTAGGCCAGCCCGCCTTCGCACGGGATGACGATCGAAAAAGTTCCCGTCTTCTTATCGCACAGCCGGTGCATCTCCCGAATGGCCGCCGGGAGATTGGGCAAATGTTCCAGCACATTGATGGCGATGATCCGGTCGAAAAAGCCGTCGGCGAAGTTCAGCCGCGCCTGGCAATCGCCGACGCAGGTTTGAATCCTGGGACAGTTTTGCCGGAGCCGCCGCGCCATGTTCTCGCGCGTATCCACCGCCACGTATTGGCGCTCCTGTTCTTCCGTCAACGTTTCGTATTTGAGATGTTCCCCCAGCCCCGCGCCGATTTCCAGGGTGCGGACAAACTGCGCCGGACGATGGCGCGCGACATAGACGTGGCTGAAGCGGTCCGCCATCGAGTAACGATTGGGGAAGACATCATGCCAATACTCCATGAAATCGTCGCAAATGCGCTTGTCTTCGGGTGAAAGAGGGGGAAGTTGTTTGGGCCACTTGCTCATATTGACACGTCACTCTCACAGAAAAGAGACTGGAAAGGCAAGTTCAATCCGCCGCGCTTTTTGCGCGACAAGCAAGCAACTTTGCCTTTCAGTTTGAAAGGCAGATCTGATTTTCTCAAGACAAACCGCCCCGAAAAAAACGGTGAAATTTTCCGCATTTTTTCCATTGAATAGTCACAACCAGTTGCCAGCAAGGTGTTTACGTATGTCAATGGACAAGCGGCGGTATCCAAGGAGTCAAGCGGTCAGGTGGACGATAAATCGGCTGAAGATACCAACTTAAAACCATCTTCCAACCCAACAAAGTCGGAGCGACTACCCACTGGCGCCCACGTAAATCCGAAGATTGCCGGCAATCACAGGTTTCATAATCTGCAGAAGTTGAAAGTGAGATCGCTCACCATCCTCGGCGAGGGTGAACAGTCCATTCCTAAATGAAAGCCGTGTGCCTTTGTCTGTCGCTAACGACAGGTGGCCACTCATCGTTGGTTTGGTCAGGATGTAATCACCCACGCCCGCCAGTTGGCTGCCAGATAGTGAAGAAAATTAAGAATTATGAATTAAGAATGCAGAAGTGAAAAGCCCCGGAAATCCGACTTCTTAATTCTGCCTTCTTCGTTCTGCCTTTTTTTAAGTGGCTGCTTTTCTGCGGAAAATGAAGGCCCACTGAAGAAAATTAAGAATCATCCATTGTCCAGCGTTGCCTCGGGATAGATGGCGACTCCTTCAGAGTCGATTTTTTCTTTCAGCCGATTGCTGGTTGTGTGCTCCGGGCGCACGAGATCAAGCTCATAAATAAGCGGGGCGTTTTCGAGCGCCTCGCAAATCTCAGCCCATTCAAGGGGGGTTGCCTTCGGCGCAAAGATGGCCAGGTCGAGATCGGAAGCGCGGCGGGCATGGCCGGTGGCGCGGGAGCCAAAGACGCGGACTTCGCGCACCGCCGGGAAACGCCGCAAGGCGCCGCGCAATGCGGCCAAATCCTTGTCTCGAAGCGCCAAAGGTTGCATGTTCATTCCCAAGACAAGGTTTGAATCTTGTCCGCCATTTGTCCCAAACGCATGGTGTAATCCTGAACGACATGCCGGTAAATGCGAGTGGCCAGCGCCTCATCGTAAGCGTGGCTGGTGAGGTTGCGGTCTTCGAGCATCTGGAACCAGACATCCGCTTCGTCCGGCGAGGCGATCAGCCCTTCAGTAAACGCTTGCTTGAGTGTTGAACGCGGACCGCCACAGTCCAGCCCTTGTCGTTCGAGATAAAGTTTGAGGCTTTTCCAGACGAGTTCGAACGTGAATTCAAAACGCTGGATGACAGCATCGCGCACAAGATCGGTTTCGGGTTGCGCCGCCGCTTCCTGTAAACGTCGGGCGGCGCTTTTCAATTCGGCTTTTCGTTCGGTCAATCGCGCTTTGCTCATAGGCTCTTAATTACCATTCCCAGGTTTCGCCGGACAGCTTTCTCCAGCCTGGCCGATTTTTGAACTTCGAGAGGGTGCGCCGCCATGAGCAAAGTTGAACCAAAAAAGGCGCGATTTGTCAACCAGGATTACGATTAGGATTCCGTTGGCTGTTCAAGGGGCTGGTTTTCTGCGGAAAATGAAGGCCCACTGAAGAAAATTAAGAATTATGAATTATGAAGGCAGAAGTGAAAAGCACCGGAAATCGGACTTCTTAATTCTGGCTTCTTCCTTCTGCCTTTTTTAAGGGGCTGGTTTTCGGCGCAGAATGAAGGCCCACTGAAGAAAATTAAGAATTATGAATTATGAAGGCAGAATTGAAAAGCAAAGTCACGGCTCGAGTCTCACCCTACCGGGTGTCGCTTCGCGCTCTGCGCAGGATGAAGGCCCACTTTGTGCGGCCTTGATGCGTGGCCTCGATTATGTAGTTTTCACGCAGCCATTTTACGATCTTTTCTCCGGGCTGACCGGGATCTCCAAACCGGGGGATGCCGCCGTCACGCTGGTCGCCCCATATATATATCACGTAATCGGGGCGCGACCGGCCCAATTGTTTAATGTATTCCTGTTCATCGCGCACAAATTCAGGCATTGGCCTTTCATGACGGGTGAGGTAGTTGATCATCACGCCCTCGGGCAGGACAAGCAACGTGGCCCCGGGCGGAATGGACCGCAGTCGCTCGACACACCAGTTGACCACTGAACCGGTTTCGTCAAGCTTGGGGTTGAACGCGTAAAAGCGGTCGGCGCCGGTTCCGACGGGCTGGGTTTGGGCGGCATGGTTCCTGGCCGATTCGGCAACGATCGCGCCGCAGCCCAGGGCCAGCATGGCCATGATTCCCACCAGCGCCACACGCCGCCCCCACCGGCCATTGCCGGTCCATCGGGGAACCTCGGACACGATGAACGCTGTCGCCACCATCCCCGCAAAGGCCGCCTGGATAAATCCAAAATGGTTTATGCGCGCGCGCAATCCCATGCGGACCAGCATGGTTGCCGCGAGTAAAACGAGCGCCAGCGCCATGACGTTGCGCGCTTGCACGCGTCCGGTTTGCCGCAACTCGCGCCCAAGACGCGCCACGACGATGACGAAGATAATGAGGACCAATCCCGGAAGGCATGGGCCTATTTCAAATCCTCCGCCCATACTGACTGAACAGGCCAAAAAGTCCACACCCAACGCTGTGGCCAATCGGAGGGGCCAGGACCAGAGACGATTGGCAAACCATCCGGCGGTCCAGATTGCGCCAACCATCAAAACGGCGCAGAGTGTGAACTCCAATTCCCACCCGACATTGCGCCAGGCATGGTTAAACCCCATGTAAGATGACTCGTCAATCGCGTTCGGCCCGGTGCGAGTCGCCAGCGCCAACCACCATGCCTGGCAGGAGTCAAGCAACGCTGATTTCCAGGATTCACTCCGCGCAAACCAGGCCGCGATTCCCAGCGTCGGCAACGCCACGCCGGCCAGTATCATGCCATACTCGGCCAGGCCCGGCGGTTGCCGCTGCCGGTAACGCAACAGCAGGGCCGCAATTCCCAGGACGCCTCCCGCCAGCATGAATTCCGGTTTCAACACCGCCGCCACGCCCCCGTACAGGCCCAGCAAAAATGCCCCCGCGCGCGACGGTTTGCCGCTCCATCGCACCACGACAAAGGCGGTTACCAGCATGAGCAACATGCCGTGCGTCGTTTCGTTGGCGTAGGGTAGCGCGTAGTTGTAATTGCCCACCGCGTTCAGCATGGAAAAGGAGAAGACCGAAATGAAAACAGCCAGCGCGGCGAAGGCGGCCAAGCTGCCCCATGCCATCCGAAAAGCGAGCCAGGCCAGCGACACGATGGCTGCATAAACCACCAAGTTGGCCGCGGCCAGCACCATCATTCCCGGCCCAAAGCATTTGAAGAGAAGGCCGTTGAAAAGAACGGACAGCGGCCCGTAGTGCCAGGTGAAGTCATGGTAAGGCGCCGCCCCGAGCGACACCCGCCAGATGGCATACCATTGCGGGCCGGAGTCAATTATAGGGTCCGGCCACTTCCGCCAGGACTCATGCAGGAACCAAACCGCCAGG
>Ga0326728_10023213_pt1 | contig 11398 bp, 8 predicted proteins | sample MB3enrmetagenome_FD_207602 | JGI IMG/M metagenome (GOLD analysis project Ga0326728, IMG submission 207602) | Lab enriched peat soil microbial communities from McLean, Ithaca, NY, United States - MB31MN | ecosystem: Environmental > Terrestrial > Soil > Wetlands > Peat | place: USA: New York... | reverse complement strand
TCAGTTTGATAAGCCCGCCTGGTACTTCCTGGAACAGGCAAAAGTTCTCCACTAGATCCAGCAGCCGCGCCGGGTCGCAGACGCCGCGCAGCATGGTCTCCAGCGACACCCGGCCAGCCTCGTCCTCGCTGCCCACCCTCTTCCACTCGGCGAAGTGCTCCCAGCCTGCTGTCACGCTGCCCACCCGGCTCTGGCTGCCATTGGAAAGGATGATCTGGGCATTGGGCCAGAAAAGCTGCGGCACGGTATCCTTGTAGTCGCGCAGGTTGCCCGTGAAGGCAGTCTCCAGCCGGCGGTGGGCGGCCTTCAGTTCGATGAACAGCAGCGGCAAGCCGTTGACAAAACCCACCAGGTCGGCCCGCCGGGTGTGCATCTCACCCGTAACCCAGAATTGTGAGCATAGCAGAAAGTCGTTATGGGCCGGGTTTTCCCAATCCACCACCCGCAGCACTTCGACAGTCTCGCCGTCTCCCTCGGGATCAGGCACGGGAACACGCACGCCGCTTTTAAGGAGATGGTAGATTTCCCGGTTGGCGGCCACCGAACTCATGCGCGAGCGGTCGCGGGTCAGTTCCTCGATGGCCTGGCCGATGACTTCGGGCGGCGCGTCCGGGTTGAACCGCTGCAAAGCCGGACGCGAGCGGGCGGTTAGGATGACTTCGGCCCGGGTTTCCCGGCCCAGTGTGCTCGCGCCATGGTCAAACTCGTGATAGGCGTTGACCGTCTCCCAGCCCAACTCCCCCAGCAGGGCTATGGCAGGTCGCTCGACCAGGGCGTCTTCGGTATAGCCGGTGGGGGTCATGTAGACGCCTCGCTATGTTCATCCCTGAACAACATCGAAGTGCTGAGCTGCCGACCATCAGCCAGCAACCGAGCCACTTTCATGACTAGTACCGCCCTCCTTCGGAGGAATCGCTCGAAATCCACACCGAGCTTCATCACTTTTTCTGCTTCGGTGAGCCCCTCGTAGCCCCCATTGGCAAGTTCTGGGATCGGGATCAGGTGGGACTGAAGCCGCTCAGTCACGATTTCCTCAGAAGTCCATTTGTAACGATCCTTCATGTATTCAAGCGGATCTTTTCTGCCGATGATCAAGTTCGTTTTGTCTGAAATCAGGGCGCAGTTCAGTGCAAGATAGCTGTTAATTTCAGCTTCCTTTAGCAATGCGTCCGGATAAACATGGTGATAATGACGTTGCTCTATATTATTTTGGTTCAAGGACTCGCCAGTCGAAAAGTCCAGTGCTCCCAGGCGGCAAATTACTGCGAGAATTGCGCGACCACGAATTGTGGCTCGTTTAGGCCATTCGGCAGTTAACAACTCTTCCTTTTCGACGAGCTTGTGATCGCTGAAGATTGGAACATCTGCCTCAACGTACCGGGTATCGTCCGCTTTTCTCTCTCCATTAATCAATCTCTTCAGTGCAATGAAATCATAAAAAGCATGGGTCGCCGCCGCATTTTCGTAACGATTGGTGAAAAACGAATACCAGAGATATTTCTTCAGCAGCAGCTCGTCCTGCCCTCTCTTGTCGCCAGATTTCGGAATATCCTCGTAGAGGGCCGCGATAACCGCTAAAACCGCATTAGTCGGTAGCCGTTGACTGTCATAGATGCCTTCAGTGCGCAGGAACTCGGCCATCCGATTTAAGCCGGCTTCCATGATGCCCCATTTCTGCACCATTATCCGCTTGTCCATATCCCAAGCGCCGCGCTGGTTGGGAAGGGCGCCCTGTAAAAGTGCGGAAGTGGTCAGGATCAGGTCCGGCAGTTCCGAATACCCTCCAATATCGGGGTACTTTTTATCCAATTCATCCTGCAGATCGTGTAGGGAACTGCCCATAACGTCTTCCACTTCAGCTACAATTACGTCGTACTGGGACAACGGCTTGCTGTTGGTATTCATCTTGATAAACACGTCCAGGGCAACGCTCTTGTCAGTTTGGGAGGGCAGTGAAAGGTAGGGCAGGTTGTAGTTGGCGATGACCGCTCGCAGATTCATGATCTGGTCACTCACGTTTTTCTTAAAATCGTAGAATGCCTTTAATTCATCCTTGCCTCCCTCCGGTTCCAGCCAAGCTGTGGCATTATCCAGCCATTCATTAATTTCTATCTGAATGTCTTCAGGCTTCAGCAGGTGTGTGGGGATGTAGCCCCGCTGCAGACACTGGGCCGGATCGTCACACCAGAGTGGATACTTCTCGCCATTATTTTTGATATAACGCCCCCGGCAGAAAACGGACATGTCTGCTTGGGCTTTGTCACTGTCATATTTGTCGAAGTCTTTGAGGTAGATGAAGTAGGTTTCACTCTCGTAGTTATTGTGAAATGCCCGCCAAAGAGCGGTAAGTCGCTGTTGACCATCCAGAAGATGTTCGCGTACGCTCTGCTTGTCTTGCGGTGTAGTTGTTTCCAGAAAGCGTGAGATGAACTTTTCCTCTTCGCCGACTTCCAGAACCAAAGTGATGCCCAAGGGCAGATTATGGACTACCGTTTCTATAAGGCTGGATATGCGTTGCCGGTCCCAGGCTTCATGCCTCTGGAAGCGTGGCAGCTTGATTTCACCTCGTTGGAGCTTTCCGTACCAGTCTTTCAGGTCTCGATTCCGTGCTTGCATATTTATTTTCTCCAATAATCAGCATGCGCCCTCCTCGGGAACGGCGATGTCCAGTTCCGACACATCGACCTGGCCGGAGATGAGCCGGGGCAGAAGCAGGTCACGGGTGCGGCGGAGATTTGCATTCGCACTGAGCAAGCGCCAGCAAAGCTGAATCCCAGGCTCTGCAGATGCAGCCCATCGTTCCTGTAGAGCTATATGTGGCAATACAATCTGAAACTGCCTGAAAGCCTGCAGAATAATTCTGGGCAAAGCTGCGCCCGATACAAAACCCGTCATTCTGGTCTTCATGTTTGGCTCACGGAGTGTCATTGCTAGAACATGAGGATTGATTTGTTTGTTGGGCCGCAGAATAGCTATTGACGATAATAGTGCGACATCAAAATCTTTTTCGACAACAAAACAGTGCTTTAGGTAGCTGCCATCCTTCGCTATAAGCACGTCATCCTTGCACATCTTGCAGTCATTACGAACCAAATTTTGAAACTCTTCTTCACTGATTGTTCGGCATGTATCGATATTAATTCCCCAATCATGCATATCTTTGACTGATGCCATTGGATATCCGAAATCGGTGGTCTTGGGGCTGTAATGCGATCCGTCAGTAATTCGACTGCAAACGTTCTCCAAGGATACCACCTCCCACCCTTCCGGTATCATGCCTAAGGGGGAATCGACAAACCGGGTTTGCTGGTGGCCAGGGAAGCGGAACTTGACGAACCATTCACGGTAGATGTTCTGCGCCATCTCCTCCAGGATCTTTATCCGCCGCAGGTTGTTCTCGATCAAGTAGTCGTAGGCCGAGAGAATGGCGGCGATTTTCCGTTGCGTTGAGAAGGGGGGAAGCTCTATCGGCATATCTCTAAGCAACCCGATAGACATTCGTACCTGATTAGCTGATCCTCGCGCACAGGCGATAATATACTTACCGAATGAAGGCGACTTAGCGAAATTGGAGAGAAAATGTTTGTCCAACATTGAGTTTTCCAAGGGGCGAATACAGACAGCATTTTGGTTCAGGAGTGCCCCTCCTGCCTCTCTTGGGACAACAACAGGTCGTCCGACCACTGATCCAGGTTGCGTGGGATGAGAACCGACAGTCGCAACGATAAGATCACCCTCTGTAATTACGTGCTTTCGATATTTCGCATATGCTGCCTCAGATAAATATTTACAAGCTGAGACATCTACAGTGCCGTTTTGACAGTCGGTCACCCTGACCACCGGGATACCTGAATCGACATACTCACTGGCGTTCCAAGCACCTCCGTTTGTAAAAGTCGCAACACTGCCGAGCTTTGTCTGCACCCACTCTTGCTTTCTGGGCATTGCTATTCCACCTCCAGTAACTTCACCACATTCTCGGCGATCCGCTCTTCCAGTTCTCGGGCCTCGGCGTTGAGGGTTTCCAGTTCCTCGTTCAGTTCCTCCAGCCGTCCCTTGAAGTCAAGGTCCTCCTCGTTGCGGGCGGCCACGCCTACATAGCGGCCGGGATTGAGGCTCCATCCCTGGGCTTCGATCTCCGCCAGCGTCGCCACCTTGCACAGGCCAGGTACGTCGGCGTATTTGGGTTTCTTCCCGAAGTGTTCGGCCAGCAGGTCGGCGCTGTCATGCAGGTTCTCGACGGTCTCTCCCCGGTAGAGCCTGGCGATGTTGGCCAAAAACTCGATCTGCGCTGGGGTCCAGTCGCGGTGGGCGCGGTCGATCTGGCGGTAGAGGTGCCGGGCGTCGATAAAGAGCACCTGATTGGCACGGGCGGTCTTGCGCTTGCCCCGGTCCAAGAACCAGAGAGTGCAGGGAAGCGTCACTGTGTAGAAAAAGTTGGACCCGACGGCGGCCATAACATCCACGGCGCGGGCTGCGATGAGCTGTTTGCGGATGTCCTGTTCCGAACCGCGGGCGTCGGAGGCGGAGTTGGCCATGACGAACCCGGCTCGGCCGGTGTCGGAAAGGGCGCTGTAGAAGACCTGAATCCAGAGATAGTTGGCGTTGTCCGTGCGCGGCAGGCCGAAGGGAAAGCGTGGGTCGTCCTTGAGCCGGTCCTTGTCCACGCGGTCAACGTTGAAGGGAGGATTGGCCATGACGAAGTCGAACTTGCCGGTGGAGCGGTGCAGGTCCTCATAGTAAGAGTTGCCCTGGCGGATGTCGCCGGCCAGGCCATGCACGGCCAGATTCATTTTGCCCAACCGGACGGTCTCGGCCACCTTCTCCTGCCCGTAAACGCTCAGCTCGGCGCCGGGGTTCTTCTGGTGTTCGGTCACAAAACGGGCGCTCTGCACGAACATGCCGCCGGAGCCGCAGGCCGGGTCAAAGATGCGGCCGTGAAACGGTTCAATGATGCCGACGATGAGCTGGACGATGGCCGTGGGAGTGAAGAACTCGCCACCCTTCTGGCCCTCGCTCATGGCGAAGTGGCCAAGGAAGTATTCGTAAATCTTGCCGAAGGCGTCCCCCTCGATGTCCATGGGGACGGAATTCATAGTCTTGAGCAGCTCTTTGAGCAGAGAGTTCTCGAAGCGGTTATAGGTCTTGGGCAGGACGTCCTTGAGGTCGGGGTTCTCCGTTTCGATGGCACGCATGGCGTCGTTGATGGCCCCACCGATGTTGGCCCCCTCCGGCAGTTTAATCAATGCCGAGAAACTTGCCGCCTCGGGCAGGTAGAGCACACCCCGGGCCTGGTAGTCCGCCGGGCCGATCTTGCGCCGCCCGCCGCCTTGTCCAGCAAGTTCCTTTGCCGCCGCCTGGAACTTGTGGTCGGCATAGCGCAGAAAGACCAACCCCAGCACCGGCACGGAGTATTCCGAGGATTTTAGCTTAGAATTGGCCCGCAGCTCATCCGCCGCGTCCCAGAGCCGGGCTTCGATGTTGTTGCCGTTATGATTCATGGTTTCTCCCGGGTAGATCTATGGCCATCTAGCAAGAGGCTGAGTGCTCCGTCTGAGCCTTTGTTTGGGTCTGTTCTTCACGGCGTGCGTTTCCGCTTTGCCTCTTGGACTCTATAAGCAAGAAGGCTGATCAGTGACAGATACTCAACAGCCCGTTGCTCGGGGCCTTCTGGAAACGAATGGCCCCCGGGGTTCCGGATTCCCAGAATGACCCCTTCGAACAGATGCATCATCCCCTCTTGCTCGTCCATGTCAGTCTGATCTGACAGCTCGTTGAATGAGAGGATTGGACTGTTTCGAGAGAATACCGTGCGCACTAATGGAGCACCGTCCAATTGGTGTTGTCCCGAGCGCTCCTTGACGTAATTTACCAGGGCCTTAGCAGCAGCGAAAACGGCCTCCCAATGGTAGCCATCTTGAAAAAGGTCACTGGCCACATCAGCGATGCGCGGATGAAGATTTAGGTAGTCGAGAAACGCCTTCGGCTGAGGAGTGCGGCTGCTGACAAGCTCCTCACGTTTTTCGCCGAGGCGCCCTATTAAACCATTCAGCGTGCCGATAACCCGCTTTCTTCCCCGCTCTGTTGCAGCAATGATATCCGCTTTACTCATACCCATGAACAGTCCGCCGGCCCATAGCCGAATGTTCTTATATTCGTTGAATTCCAGTGAATTGTGGCCGAAGACATCGCGAATCGCTTCACGCACGTTGCTTATAGCCGCGCGGTCCATCCCAGTTTCTTGTAGCACTGCTGCTTGAATGTCCAAGGCTTCCAATTCTGAGATCCGACGCTGAAGCTTGGCGATAGCCCGGTCAATATCCTCTGGTGCCAACCATTGTTTAGGTACAATCACGTGCTGAGCAGGAGTGGCTCGTTTTGCCATTGTTTAGCCTCCTTTTCGATTTGGCCTCTTTTGCAATCCAACTAGAGGCGTAAGCGTGGAGCAACTACGCGGGAAGCGCTTTCATAGTGCCGATAATTTTAGGCGTGGTTACTCGTCCGCTTGATTGGCTTGCTGGGCGGACCTTATTTTGCCAATTTCCCTTCCAACTTAGCTATGGTTTCTTGTGCGGCGGAAAAGCATGCATACCATGTAAAACGGTTGTAAAACCTATGCCTAAAAATGATCTTCTGATTTGACTCAAAATATACTTGAAAAGCATAAATAACGCTAGGGTATGGATTAGGGTGAGCGGACCATCCGCTCTCCCAATTTAGTTGTTCGAGCGGCAGATGGATCTCGTTCTGTTTCTTCATCATTGATATCACCTGTTCCAGATCCAAGGATGCTGGCTCTTTCGCTGCTATCCAGTCTGGACTCCAGACAATTATCTCTGGCCAGTTTATCGTGGAATCGAACCCTTGAACTGCGTCATATACCAAACCTGCTGTAAGCAGACGTATCCAGTCGCGAATATGTATTGATGGAACAAGATAGGCCACATTAGGAAGGTCTTTGAGGGCTTGAGGGGGATTTTTCAGAAGCGGAATATCAACAGCTCTTCGTTTTGCCCGTTCAAACGAAGACTGCGCGGTCTGAATTGCACTGATAACGTCATCTTCCCAAGAATATGAATCCATGCCGTTACACAACGGGATGAGAAAGGCACTGACAATTGCCTGGTCGTCCCCGGCCTTAGAACTGTTGTGAGCTTTACAGGAAGGCACAGTGATACTATCACAAGGGAACCCCTTGAACATCAGTTTGGGAGGAATATGTTCGTACGAACAAGCTTGTCCGCCACAATAGTAACAAGGCTTTTTGTATTTTCGCTTCGTCATAGCCTACCGTGCTGTTGTCTGGCCGCCCAACGCTCGCCTTGAGGGCTGAGGGAAGCGCGCAGCGCTTTCAAAGCTCCCTCTCAAATGCGTTGTTATACCGTTTTCGTCTACTCGATTGGATGCTCACGCAAGGCGACGAGCCTCGCAAGGACATTAAAACCGAATTCAGCCAATTCCTTCTCTGAGAGCTTTAAATCAATAATCCGATCGACCTCATAATCCTTCCAGGTGAACAGGACATAGTGTTTCCACGGACCTTGCAGGGAACCGCTTTCATTCTTCACATCGTCAAGGACAAGGCGGAGACGCCCATTCCCAATTTCTCTGAGGCTGCAAACCACTCCGCTCGAACCTCTTTTCAGATCGTCACCTTCCACTGCGGACTCCATCTTTTAGCGGGTATGAGTATAAGGTTCCACAATGTCAGCAGCATACGATTATCTCGCATTGGCGTCAATCGGGGATGCCTCATTCGATATATTTATGCTGGTGGTGAGAATTCCGGGGATACTTACCACAGCAACAAGTCAAGTCAAAATGAGTGAATGGGTAAGGGCGGATGAATCAAGAGCGGGCCATAGGCTGAGGTCAATAAAGGGCATCGAAGCCGAGCGCGAATTCAATGGCTTTCCTTACTGCCTGCATATGATGCGAGGAAAGGTGGGTAATGAAAGCACCAACCTTTGATTTTTGAACGGTTTGGATGGCATGACTCACCACAGAGGCACAGAGGGCACGGAGAAAAACGGCTTGAGCGAACAACGAAAAGTAAAAGCCATGGGTGAGAGTGAAAGGTGAAGAGTGAAGGGTGAGCAGTGAGCAGGGAGCAGGGAGCAGAAAAAGCAAAAAACGGGTGAATGGGTGAATAGGTGAATGGGTGAATAGGTGAATGGGGAGCAGGGAGCAGGGAGCAGGGAGCAGGGAGCATAAAAAGCAAAAAACGGGTGAATGGGTGAATAGGTGAATGGGTGAATAGGTGAATGGGTGAATAGGTGAATGGGGAGCAGGGAGCAGGGAGCAGGGAGCAGAAAAAGCAAAAAACGGGTGAATAGGTGAATGGGTGAATAGGTGAATAGGTGAATGGGGAGCAGGGAGCAGAAAAAGCAAAAAACGGGTGAATGACACTGTCAACAATCTATCAACATTTTGTTTATAGAGACATCGTTCAACTGTTTTCCTCAGTGATCTCTAAAGCTTCAGGTCCCAATACATCTCTCGAAACCATATCACGCGGAGACGTTTCCGTCCGTTGCAGCGCCTTGTTCACGGAAGTTTTTTCGTTTCTAAATTACCGGAGCGTTACACTTTTGGAAGCGCTTGATGGAGCGCCAACTCCGACCTTGTTTGCCGCCGTTACCGTGAATCTATAGGGAGTCCTGCCTGTCAGGCCCTTTACGGTTATAGGGCTGGCCGGACCTGAGGCTGTCTGGCCCGAGCTGGATGTCACGGTATAAGAGGTAATGTTACTTCCACCGTTCGAGGCCGGCGCCTTGAAGCTAACCCTGGCCTCGGACTTGCCTGCTTTTACCTTCACGATTCCAGGCGCGCCCGGGACTGTGGCAGGCGTTATGCTGTTGGAAGCTTTTGAGGGTGGACCGGTCCCAATCTTATTTGCAGCCGCTACCTTGAAAGTACAGGGTGTCCCGTTGGTCAGCCCCTTCACGGTTATCGGGCTGGTTTGCCCCGAGGCTTTCTGCCCCGAGCTGGACGTCACGGTATAAGAGGTAATCTTACTTCCACCAGTTGAAGCCGGGGCCTCGAAGCTAACCTTGGCCTCGGAGTTGCCTGCTTCCGCCCTCACGATTCCAGGCGCATCCGGGACTTTGGCAGGCGTTACGCTGTTGGAAGCATCCGAGGGCGGACCGGTCCCCTTCTTGTTTTCCGCCGTTACCGTGAATGTATAGGCCGTGCCGTTGCTCAGGCTTGAAACGGTTATCGGACTTCCCGCACCTGTGGCTGTTATGCCGCCGGGGTTCGCGGTGACTGTGTAACCCGTTACCTGGTCCGCGCCATTTCCCGGCAGCTTAAAGCTGACCGATGCCTCGGAGGCGCCGGCGTTTGCAGCTACCATTGTAGGCGCATCCGGGACCGTGGCTGGCGCTGCGCGGTTGGAAGGACTCGAGGGGGCCGGATTTGTCTCAACCGCGTTTGTCGCCGTTACAGACGTACCGGCGGCGCCTTCGGCCGGGCTCGACCCGGTTGCCACGCCTCCTCCAGCTTGCGCCGGCGTTCCCCCGCCGGTGTTCGCCGGCCCAGTGTTGGCGGCAGTGGAGGCGCCGGTGTTCGAGGCGGGGGCCATGGAGCCGCCGATTGGCTGGGAGAGGCCGGCCGCTGCCGGTGTGGTCCCGGCCGTTACCGGAGTGGTGCCGGCCGATGTCGATATAATTGGCGCCGTACTCGTAGCCACCTCATTTCCGTTCGTGAAGATTCTAATCTCCTCGGTAGCTCCGTCCGACCATGTGTTCGTGAAGACCATGACGGTCAAGTTTTCGTCGATAACCCCACTGGCCGTTGAACCCAGGATAGTTGAACCCAGGTTAAGAGTTATCGCCCCGCCCGATGAGATCGACACAGTTCCGTTTTCGTTGCCCGTTGACCCGTTGCTTGCAGCCCAGACGAATGTACATGTTCCGTTCTGGTTGATCGTAAGAGTGTCATTTTCCCACCACGGCGCGCCGGGACCTGAAGCCAAACCATTGCCGTGCCACGTACCAACCAGATTGTCGATCGAATATGAAGCGGCTAGTTTGGTGAAAACAAGGAGGCCGGCATCGTCGGCCGAGGTTGCCGCCCCGTTTGTGCCAACCATGACAGTATCGTCCGTGTTCAGAAAAGAGGTGTAGGTTGGATCGAGACAGCTACCTGAAACACAGGTTATCACACCGTCTGATGAAATCGCCAAGGCCCCGGAAATACTGCCTGTCGTCCCGTCACTTTTTGTATATGATCCTGTAAATGTTCCATCCGCGTTGATGGTTTCGTTTACTGTCTCCCATGAGGGGGTGGGTCCCGAAGATAAAATATTGCCTTCCCAGGCGCCGGCCAAATCAGCCAAAGTGGTTGACGCGGCTTGTTGTGTCAAAATTATGAGATCAGACGAGCCGTCGGACAATGTCTGCGTACATGAGAGGACGGTATTGCTGGAATCTATCTGGCACAGGGGGGTAACCGACTGACCTTTCAGGGTCATCACGATCCCGTTGGAAGCAATCGAGAAAGAGCCGGCAGGGCTATCGACGTTGCCATTGCTTTCCGTACCGGAACCGCTGAATGTTCCATTCGCGGCCACGGTCAATGTGCCTCTTTCCCACCAGGGCGCACTGGGACCTGAAACAAAACTGTTAAAGTTCCACGTGCCGGTCAAATCAACGGACTGCCCTTGCGCAACCGTTGGAAACAGAGGGAGTAGACAGATTACGAATATGAAACCGAACAACCCATTCAGGTGCTTTGAGAAATTTGCCGTACGCATTTCAGATCATTCTCCGCAAACTGCCAATAAGGTCAGGCGATAATAAGTCGACCCCTGAAAGGACTCGACAAGCACAATCTAAATCTGCGAGTGCGCAAAATCGATTCCATGAATCTATGTTAACGACAAATTTCCGTAATTGGGCAAGTCAATTTTTGTTAACCCGGAATAATGGATCAAATGGAGCCCCACGCATCCAAACCGCATCCCCGGGCCGGATTCTGCCCTAAAAAACCTCTTGAACAACCCCGAAGCCCGCAAAACAGTGAGCAGTGAGCAGTGAGCAGTGAGCAGAAAGAGCAAAAGAAAACAATTCCTCTCGGTTCTATCGCCCGCGAGGGCCACACAATTTCCCTATCGAAGTGCAAGCAACAGGCCAATGAGAGGGCAGGGAAGAGTGAGCAGGGAAGAGTGAGCGGTGAGCAGTGAGCAGGTGAGTGGGTGAATAGGTGAATAGGTGAATGGGATAGGCGGGTGTAATGACCTATCAACAATCTATCGACAATCTATCAACAATTTGTTTATAGAATTTGTTTATAGAGACGCGCATGCCGCTTTTCCGGCTATTCCTGTTAACCCTGTAAATCCTGTCCGGCAAAGCTTTTCTCTGTGCTACTAACGTACAGTTTCTTGGCATTTTGG
>Ga0326728_10023212_pt1 | contig 11398 bp, 13 predicted proteins | sample MB3enrmetagenome_FD_207602 | JGI IMG/M metagenome (GOLD analysis project Ga0326728, IMG submission 207602) | Lab enriched peat soil microbial communities from McLean, Ithaca, NY, United States - MB31MN | ecosystem: Environmental > Terrestrial > Soil > Wetlands > Peat | place: USA: New York... | reverse complement strand
CCTCCACCCGAAAGTCCTGGTCACAGTGAGTGTGCAGGTGTGGCGACTCTCAGGGCCGGTGCGAATGTAGCCAACTGTAGCCACACAGCCGGGACCAGAGTTCGGGACCGGAGTTCGGGACCGGAGTTCGCAAAGTTGCTCGCCCTTCTAGTTGAGGACGTCGACTTGAATGCTCGCGCCTATGAGCTGTCTTGGGTCAACGACCTGCGGAGGTCTGCCGACCATCGGACGATCGGGCGTACATCAGACGTAGCGAGGAGACGCGTACCACGACTGGTCTATCTAGACCCAACTCGCCGTGAGTAACAAGGCCGCAGTGGCACAGAGCAGAAATGGACAGATCTTGAAGAAGATGACAGGGGTGCGGGCTCCGGTCACCGCCGTCAGTACTGCGACTGCGACAAGCATGACGGCCGAGGCCCGGTAGACCCAGTCTGCGAATGCATGGTGCGAGCCGCCAAGGGCGGCGGCGATGACGACGACGGCGGCGATGAACCACATCGTCATCGCCTCCGCGATCCACTCCTGGGTGATGACCAACCGGTTGTCGTGGGAGGTGTCGCTGAAGCCGTGCACGACCCGCGCCGTGGGCAGGGCATGAGCCACTCCCCACAGGCCGACGACCCCGGCGGCGACGTAGGCGAGCACGTCACTCACACCAACATGATGCACTTCGGTCACCGCAGCACCCAGGGTCAAAAGGCCCACGGGTCTAGATGCCTCACCTGGTCAGTTGGCAGTCACACGGACTGGTTGAGCGTGGACGAGTCAGTCTGCGGAAACAGTGAGTGACGCCAAGAGCGCTTCGACGCGCGTTCTGATCTCGTCTCGGATCGGACGGACCGCCTCAATGTCGCGCCCCGCCGGATCGTCGAGTTCCCAATCTTCGTAGCGCTTGCCGGGATAAAGAGGGCGGTCCCCGGTCGTCGATCGCGTACGTCGGCACCGGCACCCCCGCAGCCCACTTCTCCACGTTCGCCATGGAGTTGTCCTCAAAGATGGGGTCCGGGTTGTCGAGGTGCACTCACGTCGTGAAGTCGACGAGACCCATTGCCCGCTCACTTCCGAATGCCATGTCGCTCCCGTGGGGGACGCTCGGCAGTGCCGTGAGTTCGAGCAAGCCCAGTGACCTCCATCCGAGTTCGCAGAGTGGGCTCTTCGCCTCCCCACGGATCGCCTCGAACACCTTCCCGCTGCCGCCCGGGAAGGGGTACATCCCAGTGGGAACGAAAAGGGCGTTCAACTCGGATATCGGTTTGCCCAGCAGGTCGACAAGCGCGTCGTGGATGCTCGGGTTCGCGATGCCGCTGGACGTGAGCAAGAGCTTCACGGAGTCCCCCAATGGTTTGGACAGAGCATCTCAGGTTGCAGAAGCGAAGCCCTCGGCATCCATCGGAGTAGCGATCATCCAGCGAATGCCGAAGCGATCGAGACAAGTCGACCAGTACGAACCCCAGGGCTGATCGGCCGGGGCATTCTCTTCGAGCCCCGCGGCGAGTCCCGCGTAGAGGCGGTCCACTTCCTCCTTGGTATCTACTTCGACCATGATCGTCGTGTTGTTGCCAACTCGACACTCCATGCCCATCGAGAGAAGCATGTCGGTTGCCATGAGGACGTGACCGGCGGTGATCTCCAGTTCCATGTGCATGATGCGGTTCGCGTCCTCGGCCGAGAGTTCGCGACCACCCGGCATGGGCATGTCACCGAAGCGGATAATTGGACCGACGAAGTTAGTGCCGAAGAGGTCGCGGTAGTACGTGAAGGCTTCCTCGGCGTTGCCCTGGAAATTCAGGTACGTGTTCACGCGGGCCATGGCAGTCTCCGATCGACGTTGAATTCGAAGAAGTGTACGGGGCGGTGTTCCGCTGAGTGGGCGCAGAATCCATTCGGCGCTTCGGACGCTCGGGCTTCTCCCTGTCATGCTCCGCGCCAGATCGAGACGGCTCGGGTCAGCGTGGAAGCGCGCTCGGGGCCGGGATGGCACCTACGAGGTTTGCTCGCTCAGATTCCCTGTCACAAAATCACGGCCTGCGGTGCTTACGAATTGATGGGAACCGTATTGACCTTGTCGCCTAAAGCGAGGGGTGGAGCTCTGCCAGCATCGACCGGTTTTGAGGAGTTCTTCCGGACGGAGTATCCGTTGCTAGTGCGCATCGCCTACGGCATCGTTCGCGACCCCCACCTCGCAGAGGACGTCGCCCAGGACGTTCTCATTGCAGCCCAGCAGCGATTTCCAGAGCCCCTCGGATCCGACCACGCGCAAGCCTGGGTCAAGGTTGCGACAACCCATGCGAGCTTGAATGTCATCCGTAGCACCCGTCGCCGTCGGGTTCGCCTGGAGCGCGCCCCGCAGGCAACGCCGGCGACCGGCCCGGAGGAGCTCGCCATCTTGAACGAAGAAGGTCGTGAGGTACGAATCGCGCTCGCCCGCATGCCGAGACACGCCGCGACGGTCCTCGTGCTTCGCCACAGCGGGCTCAGCTACGCCGAGATCGCCGAGGCGATGGAAGTCAATATCGGACAGGTCGGGACGATGTTGCGGCGCGCCGAGGCCAGATTTCGTAAGGAGGTTGATCATGCGACACGTTCCTGATGGCACGCTTCGTCGGCTCATCGATGAGCCGTTCGCCGTCGCCGACCGCGACGCTAGACACGTCGAGGGATGCGGGCGTTGCCGGGCGCGATCGCAGCGGATCGCCGAGGACGTCGCGACAGTGGAGCTGTTCTTCGACGTGCGGGTGCCCGCCGACACTGATGCGGGGCTTGCCCGCTCTCGAGCGTCGCTCATCGAGAAACCTTCGCGCCAGACGACATGGCGCGTGAGACCGCGTCGCAGCTGGCGATTCATGGGCGCCTCGCTCAGCACCGGCGCTTCGCTCGCCGCGGTCGGCGTCGTGATCGTCGGGGTCGCCGCCGCTGCGACGCTCACCACCGTCTTCGCGCCGACCCAGGTAGCCAGGGTGCCTGTGAGCCAGGCCGACGTTCAAGAGATCACCCAGTTGATGGGGCTGAACACGACGACCTCGTTCGACGGATTCAGGAGTCCGTCGGGATCAGAGATGCTGCCCTTTGGCATGCTGAGCTGGACGTCGTCGGGGGGTGCCGGGCAGGTCGCGTCCCTCGCGGACGCCGAGGCGGCGACCGGGCTCGCGGTGACGCTTCCGACGACGCTCCCGAACGGCGTGAGTGGGGTCGATCGCTACGCGGTCATGCCGAAGGTCACTGCGACGATCGCCTTCGGCGCCGGCGCGGGATCTCGCCTCTCGGGCAGTTCGCTCGTGGTGAGTCTCGGCCCAGCGGTCGCAGTGTCCTACAGCGGAGCGACGACGATCGATGACATCGGACCGCTTGCGATCCTCACCGTGGCGCAACCGATTGTGACCTCGACCGGCGCGACGACAAATCAGATCGAGAATTTCTTGCTGTCCCAGCCGGGCGTGCCGGCCGATGTCGCCGCGGAGATCCGCCTGCTCGGGAACCTGCAGACGACCTTGCCGATCCCGACACCACCGGGAGCTAGCTCGGAGTCGACCGAGATCGACGGGTCACCGGCAGTGGTGGTGGTCGATAATTCCAATGTGGCCTCTGGAGCGATCTGGGAGGACCACAAGGGCGTTGTCCATGCCGTGGCCGGCCTACTCGACAAGGAGGATGTTCTGAGTGTCGCTCAACAGATCGGCTGAGCCAATCAGCGAGGACGCGGCGCTAGCCAACGGCTACTTGGCGGACACATCGCGTAGCGATCCGCGCGTCTCGCCGGCCGTGCTCACGACCGAGCTTCGCAAGGAGTTCCGCACCACGACGGCGCTGGGCGGCCTGTCGATGACGGTCGGCCGCGGTGAGGTCTTCGGGTTCCTTGGGCCGAATGGGGCAGGGAAGACCACGGCCGTCAAACTCCTGCTCGGTCTCGTTCGGCCCTCCGGCGGCGAGGCGATGGTGCTCGGCGCTCCGGCGGGTGATCGGGAGACGAGGCGGCGGATCGGCTATCTCCCGGAGCTCTTCCGGTTTCAGAGCTGGCTGACAGCCTTTGAGGTGCTGATGCTGCACTGTCGCTTGATCCAGCTCCCACGGGTCCGAGCTTTGAGCGCGATCGATGAGGTCCTCGAGACGGTCGGCCTCGCCGAGCGCCGCGGCGACAAGGTCGGAACGTTCTCGAAAGGCATGCAGCAGCGCCTCGGGCTCGCCGTCGCTCTCGTCGGAGATCCGGATCTCGTCATCTTGGACGAGCCCACGAGCGCCCTCGACCCAGTTGGTCGCCACGACGTACGCGGGATCATCCGCCGGGTCCGGGACAGGGGGGCCACAGTCTTTTTGAACACGCACCTCCTCGAAGAAGCTGAGCACGTCTGCGATCGGGTCTGCGTGATTGATCGGGGGCGTTCGATCGCTACCGGCGCGCTCGTGGACCTCCTCGGTCGCTCCTCGAGCGTGCGGCTCAAGGTGGCGGGCTTGAGCGATGACGACCTCGCGGTGGTCGCCAAGTTCGGCGACGTCGCGCGAGATGGCGAGTGGCTGACGGTGGCCCGGATACAGGCTGACGAGATCCCTGCACTTGTCGCCGCGGTCGTGAGTGCCGGTGGCCGAATCGGGGCCGTCATCCCGGAGCAGCAGACCCTCGAGGAGCGCTTCCTCGAGCTGCTGGGCAAGTCATGAACCCGGTCGTCACGATCGCCTTGCTCACCCTCCGTGAGGCGGTCAGGCGACGGCTCGTCGCGGCGTGTGTGGCTATCACCATCGGGCTGGTCGCGCTCAGCGCGTGGGGATTCGATCGTCTCAGCCACAACGCCAGCATCACCTCCGGAGAGGTCGGCGTAGCGATCCCCCAGGCGCTCATCTTGTTCATGTTCATGTTCAGCTTCGTCGTCGCACTGAGCGCTTCGGCGATGGCGTCGCCTGCTATCTCGGCAGAGGCTGAATCAGGCGTCCTGCTCTCAATCCTCGCGAGGCCGGTAAGACGGAGCGAGGTCCTCCTCGGCAAATGGTTGGGTCTCGCGGCCGTCATCCTCGCCTACTCGGCAGTGGTCTCCGGTCTCGAGGTCGGCGTCGTCGACTGGGTCGGCGGGTTCGTTCCGCCTAACCCCGTGTTCGTCGCCCTTTACCTCTTCGCCGAGGGCGCGATCCTCCTCACGCTCACGTTGCTGCTCAGCACGCGACTGTCGGCCATCGCTACCGGGGTCGTCGCGATCGCGCTGTTCGGGGCTGCATGGTTGGCAGGGGTCGTCGGATCGCTCGGGACCGCGTTCAAGATCTCCTCGCTCACGACTATCGGCGACGTCGCGCGCTACATCCTTCCGACCGACGGCCTTTGGCGTGGCGCGATCTACTACCTGGAGCCGCAGTCCTTTGTTGTGCAGCGCCTCACAAATTCGCCCGACAGCGGCAATCCGTTCTTCGCACAGGCGCCGCCAACGTGGACGTACTTGGTCTGGGTCGGTGTCTGGTTTCTCGCGGTGCTCGCTGCGGGGATCGTCAGCTTTGACCGTCGCGAGCTGTGATGTGCCAACAGCTAGGGTTCTAGTGCGCGGACACGGTCACGTTCGTAGGCTCTTAGCGCGCTCATGACGGCGTGCATTCGCGGGCTGAATCCGCCCTGTGATCGCTAGGACAACGGTCGACGATCCGTCGGCCAGCTCGGACCCCCAACGGCAATGACGCCGTTACTTCCTGACGGGGAATCACGCAACCTTCGACGATAATTACCAGATCGCTCCCGTATCGGGTTCAAACGTGAATCATTCACTGCTTGCACGAACGGACACGGAAACCGGCTGCTGAACAGGCATGACGTTGTGTGAGTTCGGCCCCAGGAGGTGGATGGCTCGCGGGGTTTCGCAAACCCGATCCGGTTCAGGGGCGCTCCCCGGCTTGATTGACGCTCCTGTTCGCGACGCTGATCGGTCCCCGAGTCCGCACCGATCCCTGCCGAATAGGGCGCGTCATTGTTCGCCGTCGCCAACGAGATATGACGTCGTTATGTAATCGCGGGGTGACCCGGTCGTGCCGCGCTCTGCTCCACTGAGCGTGGGTCGAGCCGCGGGCCGGAGCGCGATTACCCGAGCGTCGCTGTGCCCCCGACACTGAGCGTGTGGGCAGTGGGGCGCCGGCTCCAGAGCGCTGTGCTCCGGGTCGTCGCCGATGTATTCGGCCTCCCCCACCTGTGGTGGGTACCTTTCGCCAGCCAAGCTGGCAGTCGAGCGGGTCAGCATAGGGTCGGCAGCCCAGAATCCCCGCTTCAGGCAGTGTCTCAGCTCGCGACGTCACGGCCTCGTGGGCGAGGGCGACGCGCTGGTACCCCGACGCAGCTCGGGAGGCCGGTGTGCTGCGTACCCGGCCGCCGGTGAGTCTCGGCGGCCGGCTCTCGATGCGAAGTCGTCGAGCGCGCGGAGGACGTCGTTGGCAGCCCACTTGCGATCTCGGAAGTTGCCTGACACCTTCGTCAGCACTCCGGCCTCGGCGAGCGTGTCGATTGCTCGTTCCGCCGTCCGCGCCGGCGCACTCCACTCGTGCTGCAGCAGCCTCGAGTCGACGATCGGTTGGCGAAGCAGGAGGTCGGCGAGTCGCCAGGCGGCGGCGTCCCGACGGGCCCTGATGCGGTCGTCCCACTTCGCGCGCACTTCGTGTAGATCGCCGATCAGCTTGCGGCCGTTGCTGATGGCAGCGTAAGAGGCATCCGCAAGTCGGCGCACGAACAGGGCAGGGTCGCCTTGGCGGAAGGCGTCAAGGGACGAGAAGTAGCTCTTGGTGTCGACGAGCAGGCCAGCCGACACCGGGACGGTGACCTGCCGGGTCAGGCCCTTGCCCTTCAGGAGAGCGTGAATGAGTGCCCTTCCGACCCGACCGTTGCCGTCAGGGAAGGGGTGGATTGTCTCGAACTGGGCATGCGCCACGGCGGCCTGAGTGAGTGGCGCCATGTCGTCCCGGTCGAGAAAGCTGACGAGATCGGCCATCGCTGCTGGCACCCGGTCGTGGTGCGGTGCCACGTACTGCGCCTCGAATGGTCCCCAGTTGCTGCCGCCGATCCATACTTGCTCGGTCCGCCAGTGTCCACACCATTCGGGGTGGGTGGTGGCAAGGAGTGCGCTGTGCATGGCGAGGATGGCGTCCTCGTCGAAGTGGTCGGCGAGCTGGAGGGCTGCCTGCATGGCCCGGCTGTTGGCGACGATGACAGCGGCGTTGCGGCGGCTGGGGCTGCCAAGCTCGGCCAGTGCGATCGCCTTAGCAGAGGCTGTCAGGTTCTCGATCCTCGACGACGCAGCCGACTCCGAGCGAAGGAGGATAGAGGACAAAGGTGCGATGTCGGCGCCGACCTCGGCATCGAAGCGGGCGATCTCTGCTGAGGCGTCGGCGACGATACCTTCCACCTCTGAGGGGAGCGGGACTCGCTCGATGCCGGCGATCGGCGAGACGACAGCGGCCTGATAGTGGTCACTTAGCCGGCGTCGCTCGTTGCGGGAGATGCTGTCGGGGATCGTCCAGGGCCGCTTCTCGAAGCGCAGTGCTGGCCACGCGCTTGGCTGGACAAAAAAGACCGAATGTTCGCTTGCGTCGTCATCCGAGAGCGTGACACTTGCTTCACGCTCGACGCGCTCATTCGAACGGCCGTCAGCGGGGCCGGCGGCGAGAAGACGAGACTGATCTGTCGGCACGACCTCATCCTAGCGACACATCCGAGCGTAACTGTCGCTTAACTTGCTCCGGGGCGACAGCTGCCCCTCCGTTTCGGTCGGTTGCCGGTCGGAGCGCCTCAGTACGCCCGGAAGTCAGAACGCTCCGAGCTCACCGAGTCCTCCCGAGCGGCCCACCTCCTCGAGCTCCTCCTTGATGGAGATCAGCTCGACGAGGCCCCGCCGTAAACCCCGCAGCTCTTCGGGCAACAGGCGCTCAGCGAGCGCAGCATCGATGGCTTCGACACCGTCCCGCACCGCCAACGCGGCGGCGCGACCACGCGCCGTCAGCTCGAGCGTCATCCTTCGACGGTCCAAAGGATCGACCTGCCTCGTCAGGTAGCCACGCAGAACGAGGGTGTCGACGAGCTGGCTTGCGGCCTGCTTGGATACTCCGAGTTCGCGGATGAGCTGCGAGGCGGCAACCTGCTGGGTTGCCATCCCGCCTAGGAGGTAAGGCCCATTGGCAGGAAGGTCCTCGAAGGCTCCCTCCCGCAGCTCGTTGCGGATCGAGAGGGAGAAAGCCCCCCGCGCATGGCGGAGGAGTGCAGGAATCGGTATCCCGGGAGCGGTGTCGTCGTCGTTAGCCATGGGGCGTATTAATAGGACCCTTTCTTTTGATAGTCAAGAAGGTTGACTGAATTCGGTTCCCTTATGTGCTAACAGGGCGGTCACGGAGCCCACCAGCATGGAGAGCGCGACGGCAGCACGAGATTGCAGACTTCCTTTCTGCGTCGGTGGCTAATGAGGGCGTTGGGCACGATGAGTACCTCCTGAATCTGTAGGGACTTTGCTGTCACCGCGCCCCCTCGGGTGGGTCCCGATGCGATCGTGCAAGGCTCTTCGGCCCCAGGCGTGTCGACGAGAACCACCACCACGACCCCGGTCGCCACCTCGACCGTTTTCGGCGTGGCTCCGAAATTGCACCCCTCGCTCGGAGGCGGAGTCACGACTTCCAAGGCGCCCAAGCACGGGCGTGTCCACAGCTCGAGCGACTCGATGGCACCGTGGCTCATCGTCTTGCCTGTCGCCCTGCTCGCGTGGCTTGGAGCTGTCCCCTTGTCGAGGCGGATGAGGTTGCGACGCTCGCGGCGCGAACAGCGCGCGGGGATCCTCGCCGCTTGGGGCGAGGCGCTCACGACCCTCCATCTCGCCGGCATCCGCCGTCGCCGGGCCGAGACCTATGTCGAGCTCGCGGGACGAGTCGCGTCGAGGGCAACGAGTCGCGGCTGTGCTCGACCCGAGAAGTCTCCGGGGGTAACGGGCAACCTCTCGGCAATGGCTGCGTCGCTGCTCAACCGGTCCGCTCGTAGAGGCCCATGCCATCCAGGCTCGCCACCAGCTCGTAGCGTTTGGATATCGACTCGAAAACGGCACGGTTGTTGCCCGGCGCGAGCACTAAGGGCAGCATCAGGTACTGCACCTGGCGGGCGAAGGGCAGGGGGGCCCCGTTGTTCGTGCCCAAGCCCCAGTTGATGGCGGCGAAGGGCGTCGGCCAGACGTAGACCTGGCTCCTGTGGTCGATGTGGGAGACAAACGGGTACCAGGCCGAGACCACGGCGTTCGGCGGTAACCGGATCTCGAGGTAGGTGGCGGCGCGGATCGTGCTGCCAGGCACGTTCGAGCCCGCCGGGTAGAACGAGTCGCGCGAGAACGGCGCCAAGCCCCAGAGCGCGCAGGACCAAAGCGCGCACGCCGCCACCAGCACGGCGAGGATGTTGCGTCGGATCCTGCTCTTCTGGGCGGCGATGGCGGTGATCGTCCCGATGGCGAGGACGGGGACGAGGGGCATCGAGTAGTGATAGATGATCTGGTGCATGTAGGGGTCGTTGCTGACGATGTTCTCGGCCAGCACCAAGACCCCAATGGCGGCCAGCTCGGGGGATACCACGAAGCCCCACCCGACCGAGAACCCCATCTGCCAGAAGTAGAAGGGCCTTCCCCCGGCACCCAGGTATGACCACACCTGTCCCGGCGTTCGCGCCAAGGTGTCCAAGAAGCCGTGCCAGCCGCCGAAGGGGATCCTGTTGGCGTAGTAGTTCACCCCCAAGATGACCGGGATGATCACCTCGTTGGCGATGCCGGCCCACAAGATGGCCCCGATCACGATGCTCAGCCCGAAGAGCCGGTTTCTCCTCCAGAGGACCCAGAGACCGAGCGGGACGACGAGAAGGGCTGCGTCCTCTTTCACGAGCAGCGCGAGCACCACCATCGTCCCAAGGAGGACCGGTTTCCACTCGAGGGCGGCGTAGATGGCGAGGGCGATGATCAAGACCTGCAGCGCCTCGGGGTGGAACTGCTCCATGTCGCCGTTCTGCAGGGCCGGGTTGAGCAGGTAGCTCGCCGCCAGCAGGGTGGCGATCGTCGTGGAGTGGGTGAGCTTCTGTGCCAAGGCGTAGAGGGGAATGGCCGTCCCGCCGAGCACGCAGACCTGTAGGACGAGGATCCCCTGTGGCTCGGGCACGAGGCGGTAGAACGGGACGATCAGGAGCAGGATGAAGGAGGTGTGGTCTCCGAACAGGTTGCGGCCCATGACGGTCACGAAGGGGGCGTGGAGGTGGCTGAGGAGCCACAGCCCCTGGTCGAAGATCGCCAGGTCGAACGGCGGGTAACCATACCCGTTGTACATCTTGAGGCTGAGCAGGCAGAACCAGAAGACGTAGGCGGAGACCAGCACGGCCAAGGGCAGGTGCCTCCACGGCGAAGGAGCAGCTAGAGGCGTGAACGCGGTCTCGGGCCCGCTGCCCGCAGCTTCGCCCGGGATCGCTGAGCCCTCGGTACCCGCGGCCATCCCGGGCGCCTGCGGGGCCTGTGTCCCGGACCGGACGTCCATCTCTTTTGCTTTCGGGTAGGGGACAGGATGGCCGCGCCATCCTATGCAATCAGCGAGTCGTTGGCCCAGCGACGACGCGGGATTCCGGGCGATGGCAAGGTGCCACACCGGCTCCCGTTCCGGCGACTTCGAGATCAAGGCCCGCGGCGAGCATGGCCGCCCCGGCAGCCGTCGCGGCGTTCGGGACAGCGACGGCGCTAGACACCCAGACGAGCGTCATAAAGGAGAACACCGGGTTGCGGACGTAGCGGAACAACCCGCTCGTGATCAGGCTGGCGCTCTCTCGCTCGTCGACACCGACCCGCCAAGACTCGCCCATGTCGCGCTGTGCGCCGTAGGTGCCGACCACGCCAGCCGCCATCCCAACCAGAGCGGCGACGCGCTCTGGAGAGGCGCGTCGTCCTGATGGCTTCGCGTACATGGTCCCGACCACTCCCGTTACGCCATCGGCAAGAGCAAGAGCCACATCTGCCCGCCCGACGGGGGGCGCTCCTCGCCCGAGCCGGAACCCGGTGTCGCCGGTAGAGCGGTACTGTGACCAGGTCCTCCACCCGAATGTCAGGCCGAGATAGACCACCTGGGCTCCCATGGCGACCCGTGCAACGGTGCGATCGGACATGCATACAGATTGCTCCGTATAGCGCTGCCCGCGACGAGCCAGTGGGCTTGAGCTCTAGCTGGCCAGGGCAGCCGGCATGCGCCGGCTTCGGTTCGCCCGTTAGTTCGGTTCTCCTCCGTCCTTGGTGCGATGACGGCGCTGCTCGGGACTGATCCGACCTCCATACAGGTCCTTATCCCCTACAGGCAGTCCACCGGCCGGCGTTCAATGGCTAACTAGGAAGGCGCGGCTTGGTCATGGGCCGCCCCGACGCTGGAGGCTGGGCGATGGTGCAGGTGAGTT
>Ga0326728_10023211_pt1 | contig 11399 bp, 10 predicted proteins | sample MB3enrmetagenome_FD_207602 | JGI IMG/M metagenome (GOLD analysis project Ga0326728, IMG submission 207602) | Lab enriched peat soil microbial communities from McLean, Ithaca, NY, United States - MB31MN | ecosystem: Environmental > Terrestrial > Soil > Wetlands > Peat | place: USA: New York... | reverse complement strand
TCCGGATGTTCCATTTTCTTGAACGCTTCGTCCTGCGGCGTCTGACGGTCCGTCCAGACGACCGCGCCGGTTTGATCCACGACGACTGCGCGCAGTTCATTCAACCCGGTTTGACGGTTGCCATTGAATTCGGCATAAAGCGCGAAGCCGGTGGGGATCGGATTTGTCTTCACAAAGGCGCCAACGGCGGCGGCCAAACTTTCCAAATTCGTTTCAGCCGGTGTAAACGGTGTTTTCCCAAGCTCAATGTTTCTCAATCCCTGCTTTTCGAGAAGAAGGCCGACCACCTCGGTCACGCGGTCCCAGGGTTTTCCCGCCAGGCGCACGGGGAGGATGATCAGCGAGGCGTCCGGCCCTTTGGATTTCATCAACTCCAGCCGCTTCTTCTGCTCCGGCGCAATGCCGGCCTGTGGGGCGGCGGCAACCGGGAAACGACTGATGCACACCGCGAGCAGGACCATTGACATCGGCATGGCCGCCGCGCGGAACGAACTCATTGCTGCGATTGTATTTTTCATAGTGTTGTATTGTCTTTTTGAACCGAATTATTTCTGCGCTTAATCATACTTTCACGCGGCGAGTCTTTGTTCCCGCCGCGCCCCGCGCCGGCCAAAGTTCGGCGAGGTTTTCAACATGCGTTTGAATTGCGCGCGGCGTTGCCGGGTTTCCCCGCTGGAATACAGCCGCTGTACCAAGCCGAGAAAACCGTTTTGCAGTTCGGCGACGCTCATGTTCTTCGGCTGAAAGTTGATGTCGAACAGCGTGCAAAGCTCCCATGCCTTGTCGCGGATGATGCGGCCTTCCTGCCGCAGGCGGTGAAACAGCGGCGTGCCGGGGAACGCGGTGAGGAATGTGACCTGCACCTCATAAAGTCCGGAATCGCGGACGAACGCGAGCACGCCGTCGAAAACGTCCGGCGTGTCGGCATCGAGGCCGAGAATGAAGCAGCCGTTGACGGTGATGCCGTAGGATTGGATTTTTGCAATGGCGGCTTTGTATCCGTCGTAACGGCCCGCTTTCCAATTGTTCTTCAACTCGATGCCGTCGAGACTGGCGCGGCGCGGGCTTTCAAGGCCGATGAGAACTTGTTGACACCCGGAGTCGCGGATGAGGCCGAGCAGTTCGTCGTCCTCTGCCACGCGCATGTCCGCCTCGGTGAACCAGCGGACGTTTTCCCTGGCGAGTTCGCGCAACAGGTTTTTGTAGTGTTCGGGATGGACGAAGCTGTTGTCGTCGGCGAACTCGATGAACGGGCGCGGCCAGATTTTTTTGATGGCGCGGATTTCTGCGATGACTTTTTCCACTGGCTTCACCTTGTAGCGCGGTGTCAGCAAAATCGAACTGGCGCAAAATTCGCATTGGTGCGGGCAGCCCCGGCTGGTTTGGACGGTGAGGCGGTTGTATTTGTCAGGGTCCAACAAATCAAACCGCGGCATCGGCGCGTCGGCGAGATCGAACCGGCCGGGAGGCTTGACGGCGTAGAACGGCTTCAGGTTCCCGCTCTCGAAGTCGCGCAGCACCTCTGGCCAGAGTGTCTCTCCTTCGCCGATGACGACGCTGTTGCAATGTTGCCCGGCTTCCTCCGGCAAAAAACTGACGGTGATGCCGCCCATTACCACCAAAGTCCCGTTGGCGCGGAAAAAATCCGCGACTTCGTAAGCCTCCTTCAACTGCGCCGTGAACGTGCTGATGGCGACGAGGTCGAAATGCGCGGGCAGTTCGGGCAGTTTTTTCAAGTCGGCGATTTCGTGATACTGAATATCGAATTTCTCCGGAGTCAATCCGGCCAGAGTCAGAAGGCCCAGGCTGGGCAGCGAGGCGATGATTTTGTTGCGGTCCACGAAGCCGGGCAGGGTGAGGCCGAGTTTGGTGAGTTCTTCGTTGTGCGCGCGCACACCGCTCATGGCGATGAAACCGATGCGTTTTTTTGTGTTCATAATCTTGCAACCTCCATCAAAGTCAGAAGTCCGCCGGCAAGCAGGCTGATGACCGGCACGGCAAACAGCATCCGGGTTTTCGGGAAATGCGCCATGACAAGGCAGCACAGCGGCATCGCAATCGCGCCGGCAATGAACGCCAGCGAGGCGAAGTGGATGAGCGCGCCCGCCAGCGAAAAGTTTCGCACGGTCAGGCAAAACAACAAATTCACCGCGCCAAGACCGAAAAACGAAATGTGGCCGAGCCGGTACATCCGGCGTTTGAAACTGCCGTAGCCGCCGAGCCAGTTTTCGCCGTGAAAGAACAGGCCGAGCACCATGCCGGAAGCAAACCCGAGCAGAATGCACAGCCATGCCAAAAAAAGATTTGCATTAGAATTCATTTGATGAGTGATTCTTAATTCCATAAACTTATCCCATGAATCCAACCAGGGAAAAGTATTATCGAAGTTTGTTCACCATCGCCGCGGTTTACGACGTTCTCCTCGGCATCACGTTCACTTTTTTCCCTGCCCGGGCATTTGCCGCGCTGGGCATTGGCGAAAAACTGCCGGCCTTCGGCGGTTATCTCGCGCTGTTGGGCGCGTTCGTGTTGGTCCTCGGCATCGCTTACTTCCTGATTGCGCGGGGTGATTTGAAGCGGAACGCGGATTTGATCCTTGTCGGCGCCCTTTACAAACTGGCCTATTCGGCCACTGCGTTCTATTACTGGTCCCAGGGCAACCTGCCGCACATCGCCTTTGCCGCCCTGTTTGGCGTGGGGGATGCGGTGTTTTTTGTTTTGATGGCCGAGTGTTGCTGGTGCTTGAAAAGGGAGGCCAAAAGTTAAAACCGTTTGCCGCCGGTGGTCCGCGGCCACGCCGGTTTTATGAACTGTTTCTGCGGCGACGAGTTTCATGTTTCCATTTTTATCTTGTCCGCAGATTAACACTTCTTGCGGGCGGGGTGTTAATTGATAATACTTTCACCAACATCGTTTGGCTCAATGAACGTCCATCACCTCGAACTGTTTTATTACGTCGCCAGGCACGGCGGCATCATGCCGGCGGTGCGGAACATCCCCTACGGCATCCAGCAGCCGGCGGTGAGCGCGCAGGTGGCGCAACTGGAGGAATTTTTGGGGGTGACACTGTTTCAACGCCGGCCATTCGCGCTGACACCGGAGGGTGAAAAACTCTACGAATTCATCCGCCCGTTTTTTTCCAACCTCGATAAAATGGCGGCTGACTTTCAGGGCGGGCAGGCGCGGCATTTCCGGATCGGCGCCTCGACGATTGTGCTGCGCGACCATCTGCCGCGGTTGCTGCAAAATGTGCGCAAAAAATTTTCCGGCCTGAAGATTTCGCTGCGCGACGATTATCAGGCGCAACTGGAGGCCCTGTTGCAACAGGACGAAGTGGATTTGGTCATCACATTGATCGAGCGGAAGGCGCCGGCCGGGTTTCATTCCGAGGTGTTGATGGAACTGCCGCTGGTTTTGCTGGTGGAAAAAAACAGCCGCATAAAGTCGGCGGAGGAATTGTGGCGGCGCGACAAGATTGACGAAGCGCTCATCTGCCTGCCGGCGGGCGAAACGCTTTCCAAAGATTTTCAAGCGCAACTCAACAAGCTTGGCGTGGAGTGGTTTCCAGCCATCGAGGCCAGTTCGACGGATATGATCGAGAATTATGTGGCGGGCGGACTCGGTGTCGGCTTGTCGGTGGCGGTTCCCAAGAAAGCGCTTTCGCCGGAAGTGCGCGCGCTGCCGCTGAAGGGATTTCCGCCGGTGCTGATCGGCGCGTTGTGGCGCAGCAAGATGACGCCGTTGCTGGCGGCATTTCTGGATGAAGCCAGGGCGCGGGCGCGTGAGTTGATGTGAGGCTGCCGGAGAAACACACTGCTACATCTTATTTTCTGGAAACCGGCCCGTTTTTGGCGTACAGTGCCAGCACAGGAAGCCTATGTCGGAATTCGTCAATTATAACAAGCGGGGCATTCAACTGCCACCCGGCTGCAAAGACCTGACCGACCTGTTCAAACCAGCCTGGCTCCGAAAACTTCCCAAAGGGCTTGCGCCACCCGATATGCCGGTCGTGTTACGTGATGATTCTGTCACGGAAACGCTCGGGAATATCGAAAAATACGTTGCAAGCGTTTTCAATTCCCGCGCCGATTGGTGTTATTTGACGCTCAGTTCCCTGGACGAAAAGCTTGCCATGTCTGTCTGTCGCATGACGGACTCCATCACGTCAGACGTAACTTTCATTCATGATGAGACGAGAGAAGAAACGATGAGAGCTTTTTTTGACCGCCACGGACTGGAAGCGCCCCGTGCCAACGAAATACCGAAGGGGTTCAACTATCCGTTTTATCCGAATATACCCATTTGGTGCGTGTTTTCGATCTCCCCTATGCCATCTGGGGCGCCGGCATTCTCAAAAATCGCGCGCGATCTTTTCCGTGACTTTTGCGGAATGAATGATCAATCGGAACTCCAATTTTCTCTCGTTGAATTTGATAAAGCCAAGTAATCGTGGAGGCACATTAACAACCGCTAACGATTTGTCTTCGTGCTTGCTGAACATGATCGGCTTGATGTCTTAAAATCCCAGCCTCAATTGCGATCCTTCCGGATTACGAAAGGCGGCGGCAGATAATTCTGGTCCATCCTCCGGCAGGCCCGCCTTGCGGCGCGCGACGTGGAACATCTGCGAAATCTGGTCGGCGAAAATCCCTTCCCCGCTCATGCGGGAACCGAAACGGGGATCGTTGAGTTTGCCGCCCGGGATGGCGCGGATGCGGTTCAACAGCGCTTTGTCATTCCGCCACGCTGTCAGCCTCAAAGAACTTCACTTTCCACTGATCGCCGACGTGTTTGAGCGTGAGCGGAGAGAAAAGCGTGTGCCCGTCGTTAAACTGGTTTTGAAACCATAGAGTCACTTCATCGGGCGTTGTGTTTTCGGTGAATACAAGTCTGGATGCCTCGATCTCTGAGATAAGGGGTTGAAACATTTTGGAGATGACGTCCACAGCCACATTCGCATTAGTCTGATCGGCCTTCAACATTAGAACCTCCGCCAGCCTGTCCTTGTTCCCCTCCTTGACCGCCCACGCGAAAGTGCCGGCTGCCGCTTCCGGCGTGGCGCTGCCAGCGTCGGCCCAGGCGCTGCTGGGCAGAAGAGGCGCAAGAGTCTGCTGCCGATCCGTGACGAGCTTGGCAAGATCCTGATTCTGTTGGCGCAACCGCCCCACCTCGCCTCGCAGGCGCAACAGTTCACGTGTCGGCTGACTGGCCGGTGGCTTGCTCTGTCTGGCCTCGGCGAGCAATTTGGAGAGACGCTCGTTCTCGGCGCCAAGTGACGCCAATTGATCAACCTGCTGGCGCAACGATTGGTTTTCCTCGCGCAGTTTCACCTGGGCGCGGTGTTGAATTACCAACGGAGTCGCTATGCCGGCAACGATGATGGTGACGATTAGAGTTTTTTGCAGTGTAGTCATGGCGATGGCCTTGAGTGCTGTTGCTGTTGCAGCAACGGTTGTTCCGGCGAGAGTGGCGGCACTGGAAATAGTGGCGGCTAATCCGATCGGAGCCGCTTGCACCGCGTTGGCAGAGAGAAGAACCGCGAGTGCGGCGGCTGTGGCCGTGATTCCGCGCTGGGACAAAAGATCGCGCAGCTTGTCAAGCGCGCGCGAAACCCGCTTTTGGGCAGCATCATCGCTCACGCCGAGCGCTCGGCCGACAGACACCAAATCCTGATCCTTGAAGAATCGCATCACCAATGCGTCATAGTCAGGTTCCGGCAGTTCGCTCATGATCTCGTCCAATACAGGACTCAACTGGTCCCAGTCAGGGTTGGTCCCAAATATCGGGTTGAGTTGTTCCATAGCCAGCTTTTCACGCGAACGCCGGCGGAATTCATTGCGCCGGAGATTCAGCGAGACATTTCGAGCGCTACGGCAAAGCCAGCCTGCCAACGAAGCGTCTTGCTGCAATCGCGGCCACAACGAACACGCGCCCTGTGCCAGGCTGACAAACACAGTCTGGGCAACGTCGGCGGCCGTGTCGGGCGAATTCACCTGCCGCAGTGCGGAAGAATAAACAAGGTTTGTATGCCTCTTGACGATTTCCGTAAATGCGCTTTCGGCTCCGTGCTCTCCGTATTCGCGCAGAAGCTCGGTGTCTGATTTCGCATGCATCTCACCTATCTTATACCCTGCTGCGGTAAAATCCGACAATCTTTCTGCGCCCCAAGGACGCCGCATCCAGAAGGCTCAAAAGCCGAGCCCCAATTGCGCCCCCTGCGGCCTGCGAAATGCGGCGGTGGACAACTCGGGGCCATCCTCAGGCAGGCCCGCCTTGCGGCGGGCGACGTGAAACATTTGCGAAATTTGGTCCGCGAAAATCCCTTCCCCGCGCATGCGGGAACCGAAACGGGGGTCGTTGAGTTTGCCGCCTCGCATGGCGCGGATGCGGTTTAAGACTTTGTCCTTCTTTCCGGGAACGTTTTGGTCCAGCCACTGTTCAAAAATCGGCGCGACGGTCAGCGGCAACCGCAGGGTTTCCGTGTACGCCCAGCCGGCTCCGGCGGATTTCGCAGCGGCCAGGACGGACGGGATCTCGTGATCGTTCAAAGCCGGGATGACCGGGGCGACCAGCACGCCCACGGGCACGCCCGCCTTCGCCAAAGCTTCCACCGCCGCCAGCCGCATCTTGGGCGATGCCGCTCGCGGCTCGAGTTTGCGAGCCAGTTCGCCATCAAGCGAGTTGATGGAAAGATGAACCGTCACCGCATGGTGTGCCGCCAGTTCCCGCAACAGATCAATGTCCCGCGTTACCAGGTAATTTTTGGTGATGATGCTGACCGGATTCCTGAATTCAGCCAAAACGGCCAGACATCTGCGTGTCAATTGCAGCCGGCGCTCAATGGGCTGGTAGCAATCGGTCACGCCGCTCATGGCCAGCGGTTGTGGTTTCCATTTGGGAGACGACATCTCGCGCCGGAGCAGATCGGGCGCATTTTCCTTCACCATGATTTTCGTCTCGAAGTCCAGACCGGCTGAGAAACCCAAATACTCGTGAGTAATGCGGGCATAGCAATACGAACACCCGTGCTCGCAACCCCTGTAGGCGTTCAGGCTGGCATGGAACGGAATATCGGGACTGTCGTTGTAACTGATGATGCTCTGGGAAAGATCGCGCAGAAACCGGGTTTTCGGCGAGGGATCCTCCTCGGGGTTCCAATCCTCATCCCGTTCCAAACGGATCTTTTCAAAGCGATTCGCCGGGTTCGACGCCGCGCCGCGCCCGTGAAATGGAACTTCTTTTGCCATGTTTAATACTCATTAAATCGGTGGGGCAAGACTCTGTCGAGCCGTGACTAAAAACAGGAAGTTACGGCTCGACGGAGTCTCGCCCTACCGTGATGGATGGCGGGCATTGGGGTGTAGATTGAGGGTAATGCCGCAAAACCGCCACAGCTTCGCAAAATCCTTCCAGGAATAGATCGTCTTGCCGGAGAGCGGGTCGCCGACAATAACGTCCTGATCGGTGATGCCCAGGACCGCGACAAAATGGTCCACCATAAAATCATACTTGATTACCGCCAGCGTGACGCCTGGCTGTTTCAGGTCAGCCACCTGCCGGAATCTCTGGTAGCGGACTTCAAGCCCATCGGCCCCGTAATGCGAGCAAAGCGCATCAACAATGGCATCCGGGGTGGTTCCGAATTGGCTCGCATGGCTCCAGATCGCCAATTGTCCCTCTTCGGCGGGAAGGCCAAGCTTGCGCAAACCTGTCACCGCCGCCGCCGGGCCGCAGGTGTAACTGGTCCGTTGCAAGCAGACGCCGTCGGGGTCGATCTTTGTGGTCAGGGCGGCGAGATTGTTCCGGACCAGCGCCGGAAGAAAAAACGGCATGACGACGAAACTGAGCAGACATAATCCGGTGAAGATGCGCAAAAAAACTTTGTCCCGGCGACGGGGCAACTTTGCCGCAGGCGTCAGGATGAGAATTGGCGCGGCAAAGGCCGCCAGAATATACCGTGTCCGTCCCGCCACCACCCAGGAAAAGGGCGGAACAAATTCCAATCCCACTGTATAACGCTCCAGGCCAAAAATACAGACGACAGCCAGCGAGAGCAGCCAGGTTGAAATCCAGCAGCGTTGCGGCAACTTCGCCAACTGGAGGGACAGAACAACGCCGCACAGCGCCAGCAGGACGGCGCCTCCTGTTTCCAGCCACGGGTTCATGGGACGCCGCCCCGCTAAACCTTGTTTCCCAAAAAGGCCTGATGGACCAGGCGCATGGCTTGTTCGCCTTTGGCCAGATCCACTATGACGGAGACTTTGATTTCGCTGGTCGAGATCATGTCGATGTTGACGCCGGCGTCGGCCAGCGTTTCAAACATCTTCGCCGCCACGCCGGGATGGCTGCGCATGCCCACGCCCACAATGGAAAGTTTGCCGATCTTTTCGTCGGCGATGACTTCGCGGAAGCCGATCTTGTCCTTCAATCCGTCAATAATTTTTTTCGCCTTGAGCAAATCCGGCTTGTCCACGGTGAAGGAAAGGTCGGTGGCGGGGGAGGCGGCGTTGTGGCTGATGTTTTGCACGATCATGTCCACGTTGACGCTGGCCTCGGCGATGGCCTTGAAAATGTGGGCGGCCACGCCGGGCCGGTCCGGCACGGCGACGAGCGTGATCTTGGCCTGGTTTTTGTCGAGCGAGACGCCGCGAATGACGACGTCTTCCATACTGAGTGTTTCTTCTTTCACAATCGTTCCTGGGTTGTCGTTGAGGCTGGAGCGGACTTCAAAAATGACGCCGAACTTTTTGGCGAATTCCACCGAGCGCGATTGCATGACCTTGGCGCCCAGGCCGGCCAGTTCCAACATTTCGTCGTAGGAAATTTCCGCCAGCTTGCGCGCGTCCGGCACGATGCGCGGGTCGGCCGTGTAAACGCCATCGACGTCCGTAAAAATCTGGCAGAGATCGGCCTTGAGCGCGGCGGCCAGGGCAATCGCCGTCAAATCCGAACCGCCCCGCCCCAGGGTCGTTATCTGGCCTTCCATGGTCTGGCCCTGGAATCCGGCGACGATGACGACGCGGCCTTCGTTGAGCAGGGCATGGATTTGTTTGGGCGTGATGTTTTTGATCCTGGCCTTGGTGTGGACGCCGTCGGTCACAATGCCCGCCTGGGGGCCGGTCATGGAGATGGCGGGCACATTCATGGAGTGCAGGGCGATGGCGGTCAAGGCGATGGTGGTCTGTTCGCCGGTGGCCAGGAGCATGTCCATTTCCCGCTCGCTGGGCAGGGGCATGATTTCCCTGGCCATTTTGATCAAGTTGTCCGTCACCCCGCTCATGGCGGAGACGACGACGACAATGTGATCGCCTTTTTCATGGTGTTTTGCCACCCGCATGGCGACGTTTTTGATGCGGTCGGGATTCGCCACCGAGGTTCCGCCAAATTTTTGAACAATGAGAGCCATTGAATGAGGAGAGAATAGCTGGTTCAGAGGCCTGTGGCAACTCGCTAGTGATGCACGTTTTTTTTGGTTGGCGGTTTCTGGCTCCTAATCTTAATCGTAATCGTAATCTTAATCCGATTTGTGCGTGTATGAAGAAGATTAAGATTAGGATTAAGATTAGGAGCGGTTCAATAAACCATGATCATGGCAATGGCATCCTCAACGGCCTGGACGGGTTTGGCGGGTGTCCTGGCCGGCAGGAGCAGCGCATCCAATCCCTTCACCCTCCGCAACAGGCGCAGGGCTTTTTTGGCTTTGACGGCGTAATTGACGTTTTGCGGCACGGCGCCCGACTCGCGCAAGGCCGCCAAATCATTCAGGCGCGCCACGACGATTCCCACGACTTCCCCATTGGCGTCGCAGAGCGGACCGCCGGAGTTTCCGGGTTGCACGGGCACGCTGATTTGATACTCGGACGGATCATCCCGCATGCCGGCGAGGCTGCTGATTTTGCCATCGGTGAACTTGGGTTCAATGCCTTGCATGTCGATGTTGGGAAAACCAATGGTAAAGACCTCGTCCCCCAAATCGGCCGAATCCTTGTGTGAAATGGCCAGCGGCGCGAAATCCCTGCCGGCGACTTTGAGCAGGGCCAGATCGTTCTCCTCGTCCACTTCGATCACCTCCGCCTTCAAGACGCGCATTTTGTATTTGACTTCGACCTTGTTCGCGTCCTTGACCACATGAAAGTTCGTCAGGAGGTAGCCGTCCCTGGTGATGAAAAACCCCGAACCGATGCCGCGCAATCCTTTGCCGCCCGGCAACACTTGGGCCGGGCGTTCCTTGTCGTTGCGCCGGTCCGCAAACGGCAGGCTGGCCGCGGCCTGGCCGCCATTGACAATAGCGTCCGGGATTTCATTTTTTTGGCAGACGCGGCCCACATCATAAGCGCGAATCGTTTTTTCAAAGGGGGATTTGTTGATGTAACTAATGTAACTGAAATCCCCTGTGAATTTCGCCATGAACGACGCCTTTTCATTGTCGGCAAAGATATGGGGCAAACGGCGCACATAAACCTCGGACGGGGCGGCTTGATTCGGCGCCGGCTCGACCAATGCGCCATCCTCGGTCACTTGCAGGATTTTGGCATCGGAGAATTGCTTCCAGCCGGGCTGGGGTTTGCGCAGATCATAAACGACGCCGTCCACCTCCCTGAAATAGCCGCCGCGAACCGCCTGGGCGAGCGATTGTTCCGCCTGTTTTTCCGCAGCCGCCTTCGATGCGGCCAGGTCCTGCGCCTTGATGCCCCAGGAATCGAGGAACGATTGCGGGAGTTTGTCCGCCGTCACCGTTATCCCCCCGCTGCCATAAAGAATGACGATGCGCCCGCCACTGACGACATGGACATCCTGAATTTGATCGTAATACGTGCCGCCGACGGTGACCGCCGTCATTTTCTCAGAAGCCAGGGCAGGCAACGTCAGAAGGGCAACAAGTATCCCGGCCAGAAACTTCATGGGATGACTTTCCCACATGCGAGGGCCTTTTTCAAGCGGCGTTCGTCGAACTGGCATTGGCTGGGCGCGCGTCATATCGGTTTGACCCACTTTGACTGGGTTTGACCCGCCCGAAAGCTGATTATATTGTAAAACATTCATGCCAAGGTATTTGCATGGATTAGCCTGCCAGATTTAACAGCAGCATCAGTTTGACCGGGTTTGACTGACACGGACTCGTGGACGGACACGGACTTGCGATTGGCCCGCTCCATTTTGACAGGGTTCGCGCAAAATAAATAATCCGAAATTATTTCGGAAAAGGGCTGTTTTTCCGAAATATTTCCGAAATTTTTCTGATTATCCGAAATTTTTCGACCTCCTTTAACCCGGGGAATGTCCCGCGAATAGTTGAAAAGCGGTTGGTGGAAAATTCATTATGCGGCCTTTGTTAAAGTAGCAAGTTCATTTTGATGTCGTTCCAGTGCATGGATCAATTTTCCCAAGTTTTCAGAGCC
>Ga0326728_10023210_pt1 | contig 11400 bp, 12 predicted proteins | sample MB3enrmetagenome_FD_207602 | JGI IMG/M metagenome (GOLD analysis project Ga0326728, IMG submission 207602) | Lab enriched peat soil microbial communities from McLean, Ithaca, NY, United States - MB31MN | ecosystem: Environmental > Terrestrial > Soil > Wetlands > Peat | place: USA: New York... | reverse complement strand
GTGTTTTCATATTTTGCACGCAACCGCGATGGTAAATAAAGCCGAGTCCGAGAAGTTAGTGAGTAAGCGGCGAGTAAACGCCGGTTAACGCTAGTTCTTACGGAGTAACGAAACTGGTGTCCGTTTTGGTGTCCGTTGAACCCTGAAGCCGACTAATTCCTTTGCTGCACAAGCAGTTCGGAATGGCTCCAGAGGCAGGGCTCGAACCTGCAACCCGCCGGTTAACAGCCGGCTGCTCTACCATTGAGCTACTCTGGAACCCAAACTCTTACTGAACCCACCCGGTTTCTGCCGGTTAATCCCGACCCGTCGGGACTCTACCATTGAGCTACTCTAGAACCCAAGTGGAAGCGGGAATCTACAGACCAACGAATGGCACGTCAAACGGATTCCATGCGGGTTTCCGTCAAGCGCGCTGGCAATGCGGACAAAAGAATGTGCTCCGCGCCGCTTGCGTCATGCGCCTTATCGGACGGCGGCAATTCGGGCAGGGCTGTCCTTCCCGGTCATAAACCCGCAATCGTTCCTCGTAAAAATCCGGTGTGCCTGGCGCACGCCCAAAATAAAAAAGCCCGTCCGATTTGCCCCCGCCGAAATTCAACGGCACCGTGCTGCCGCACCGGATCGCCTCAGCCAAAACCCCGCGAATCGCACGCCAAAGTCGTTTGATCTGTCCCGACGTCAGTTTGTTTGCCGCCCGCCTTGGCGAAAGCCGCGCGCGAAACAGCGCTTCGCTGGCGTAGATATTTCCAATGCCGGCCACCAACGTTTGATCCAACAATTTGACTTTGATTGCCTGTCGGGAACGTTTCAACACCCGCGCGAACACCGTTAGTTGGAAATCCTCACTCAAGGGTTCCGGCCCCAATTTTGCCGCCGCCGAAACATCCAGCGTCAGGCGGCCAAAATAACGCGTGTCTTCGTAGATGAAATTTTCACCACCCAAATCCAAAACCACCGCCGCATGGGCCGGCAGGCGCTCATTTTCCCGGGCCAGAAACATCCGTCCCGCCATGCCCAGGTGGCCCAGCAACGTCACCCGCTCGCCGGTGATTCCGCCATTGAGTTGAAACAGCAGATATTTGCCGCGCCGTGACAAACCGGTAAATCTTGCGCCCAGCAAAGTCTGGCGGAATCTTTGTGGCGAAGTCGGCGCCAGCACCTTCGCGCGCCTCACGTTCACGCCGCGAATGGTTTTACCGCGCAGTAACGGGCGCAGATGTCGTGCGAGCACTTCAACTTCGGGAAGTTCAGGCATGTTTGACTTTGCAAAACGACGGCAGTTTCATTCCTGACGCGGCGCGGCAGCGCGCAGCAACTCGATGACCTCTTCATCGCTGGTCTGGGAAAATTCGTCGTAGTATTGGCCGACGGCTTCAAAATCGGCGTCCACGACCAGCGCCACCACGTCATCCGCCACGCGCCGCAATCGTTCGACGGCGCTGGTCGAGGCCACCGGCGCAGCCATTGTCACCCGCCGCGCGCCCTGCCGTTTGGCGGAACGCACTGCCGCCTCCGCCGTCGCGCCCGTCGCCAGACCATCGTCAACCAGCAACACCCTCTTGTCCTGGAGCGACGGTAAAGCGGAAATGTGAAAGTGGGAACGGTACTCGCGCAAACGGACAATCTCCTCCGCAACTACTTTGTCCAATTGGCCGCGCGGGGTGGGAATCACCCTCAACGTCGCCTCGTCAAAAATGACGACATCCGGTTCGGCCAATGCCCCCACGGCAAATTCACGATGCCACGGATGCCCAATCTTGCGGACCACCAGCACGTCAAGCGGCCGGCCTAACCGGCGCGCCACCTCGGCGGCCACCACCACGCCACCGCGCGGCAGCCCCACCACCAGATCAACTTCCGCACCTTGTTGGTACAGGTGCTGCCCCAGCCGGCGGCCTGCGTCCTGGCGGGAAGCAAATCTCATACAACATCAATCCGCCCATTTGGGGAAAATTGCAATCCGGGAAATATCATGGCCGCCAAATGTTCGCCGGCCCGCCTGTGAATCACCCCGTCACGAGCGTGCCCACTTTTTCGCCCATAACCACGCGGCGAAGATTGTGCGGCTGGAAAAAATCAAAAACGATGATGGGCATTTTATTGTCCATGCAGAGCGAGAACGCCGTCGAGTCCATCACCTTGAGCCGTTTTTGCAGCGCCTCCAAGTACGTGATTTGTTCAAAACGTTTTGCCTTGGAATTTTTCTTGGGGTCGCTGTCGAAAACGCCGTCCACTTTGGTCGCCTTCAAAATAACCTCCGCGCCGATTTCATTGGCGCGCAGCGCAGCGGCGGTGTCCGTTGAAAAATAGGGGTTGCCCGTACCGCCGCCGAAGATGACCACCCGGCCCTTTTCCAAATGCCGCACCGCCCGGCGTCGGATGAACGGCTCGGCGACCTGAGACATGGCGATGGCGCTTTGCACCCGCGTGGGCGCGCCGAGTTTCTCCAGCGCGTCCTGCAAGGCCAGCGCGTTGATGACCGTCGCCAGCATCCCCATGTAATCGCCCGTGGCGCGTTCGATGCCGCGTTCGCTGCCCGGTAACCCGCGGAAAATGTTCCCGCCCCCCACGACTACCACCACCTGCACGCCCAGGTCGCGCACCTCGCAGATCTGCTCCGCCATGTGATGCACGCCTTCCGGGCAAATGCCGACGCCGTTCTTTCCGCCGAGTGCCTCGCCACTGAGCTTCAGGAGAATACGGGAATATTGGGGACGTTTGGCGGTTGTCATTGGGACTGAAACGCGTGGCGCATCACGCGCAAACTTCTAACAGCCCCTCGTGGAATCGTCAAACCAAAGTCGCGAGGCCAATTCGGATGTTTCTCTTCGTTAGCCGAAGTTTTTCCGGCTAAGCTGAGGTTGACTTCCAGCAGTTCCAATGCAGCTTTGGCTGACCGACAAATTTTGACCGATATGAAAGCCTATCAACTCACGGCCCTGACCAGTCCGGACGCGCTGCGGCTCGTGGAACTGCCCGACCCTAAACCCGCCCCGCGGCCAGGTACCGGTCCGCATGCACGCGACTTCGCTCAATGACCGCGATCTTCTGGTTTCTGACGGCCGTTACGGCAAAGTCCCTCTGCCGCTCATTCCGCTTTCCGATGGCGTGGGTGAAATTGCCGCCGTGGGTGAAGGTGTGACGCGCTGGAAAGCCGGCGACCGTGTGGCCGGCGCCTTCTTTCAAGGCTGGCAATCGGGACCATTCCGGCGCGAAATGGCAAATACCGCCCTCGGCGGCACACTGAACGGAATGCTCGCTGAATTCGTGGTGCTTTCCGCTGACGGCGTCGTCGCCATTCCGCCGCACCTGAGCTTCGAAGAGGCGGCCACCCTGCCCTGCGCCGCCCTCACCGCCCGGCAGGCGTTGGTCACGCGCGGAAATGTCTCCGCCGACGAAACCGTTCTCCTGCTCGGCACCGGCGGCATCTCCATCTTCGCGCTGCAATTTGCCAAAATGCACGGCGCACACGTCATCATCACGTCCGGCAGCAACAAGAAACTTGCACGGGCCAGGCCGCTCGGCGCGGATGGAACCATCAACTACCGCTCCACGCCCGATTGGGAAAAGGAAGTGTTCTGCCTGACCGGCGAGGCGGGGGTGGACCAAGTCGTCGAAGTCGACGGTACAGGAACTTTTGTGAAATCACTGCGCTCCGTCGCTCCGGGCGGTCAGGTTCATCTCGCGGGCGGCGTCAGCGGATTCACCGCCAATGTGCCGCTCACTGAAATCATCCGCAAACTGGTCATCATGCACGGCGTTTATGTGGGCAGCCGTGCGATGTTCGTGGCGATGAATCGCGCCCTCGCGCGTCACCGCACCAAACCCGTGGTTGACCGCGTTTTCAGTTTTGCCGACGCGCCCGCCGCCTACCAATATCAGCAAAGCGGCAAACATTTTGGAAAAATCGTCATCTCCGTCTGAAGTCACGAAATCTTCAACTATGGAAAAAACGGATTCCGTAATGCTGATAATTTCAAACTTACACAGACTTTTACTTTCTCGAAATAAACTGGTTTTACTCCGGCAACGCCTTCAACACCTCTCCGGTCAACGGCTGCGGATGCGCGCCGATTTTGGCGCGGATGACTTTCACGTCATCGGTGGTCACGGGGCTGCCCTGGTTGCCCCACGAATTACGGATGTAAGTCAGCACGTCAGCCAGGTCGGAGTCGGACATCGCCGCGCCCATGGCCGGCATAGACAAATTCCACGTCTGCCCTTTTACCTCCAGCGAGCCATTGACACCTTCCAACGGAATAGATGCAACACGCCGAAAACTTTTGGTATTGACCCATTCCGAGCCAGCCAACGGCGGCGCCTGGTTGGGTTTGCCCATACCATCAGCGCCATGACACAGGCCGCAAACCTGGTCATAGCGGGCCTTGCCGTTCGCGAGCATGGCGGCTTCACCGGACTTGGGCTGGTACGATTCCAATTCCTCAGCGGAAACGTACGGGCCGTAGACCTGGGAATTGAACCAGCCACTGTGACGGTCGAAATAAACCATGACCAGGAACAACAGCGTGAGCGTCAGCACAACGATCCAAATCGGCACCGGCGAACGTGAGGCAGTCGGTTCGAGGTCGGGCCGTTGCGGTGTGTTGGATTTCAATTCGTCGCTCATGGTTTGGATGCGGCCAGCGGCTGGGTAAAAGGCGCGTCGTGCAGCGGAACATCCGCACGCAGACTCAACAAATACGCCACGAGTTCCTGCGCCCGCGCCGTCGGCACCACTTCGTAACCGGCGGGTGGCCCGAAGCCTTTCGGGAAAACCAAGGCGTTCGGCGAAGGTGCGCGGCCGATTTTTTGGATTCTAAACAGATAACGGAACGGCGGCATGGCCGAGTCTTTCACAACGCTTTGTGGCGCGTACAGATGAACCAATTGCCAGTTGGCGTCCGGCAGGCGCGCGCCCACGTCCGCCAGGTCCGGCCCGATGCGAACGCTGCCGAGTTGGACTGGATCGTCGTAAAGGTAATCTTCGGCAATGCTGTGCCGCCGACCCCAGCCGCGCGCAACGTCCGGCCCGGTGGCAACGATGTGAATCTCGGCCTTGCCGCCGACAGCGGTGATTTTATCCACGGCGGCGTCGGCTGCGTCCTTGTCGAGATCATTTAATTTCAGGGACGAAATCGCATTGGTCACCGCCATCGGGTTGTTCCCGGCGCTGGTCAGCACCAAGTCGCACGCGACGCCGCTTTGTTGGACCTGTTCGGTGTGGCAGGCCGCGCAGCCGTGGGTGCGATAGACCTGCAAACCTTGATTCGCCTCGCCAGGCCGGCCGACCGGATACAGGTCGGGTGAATTGAGAATGGTGGTTTGTTTCGTGCCACCCAGTTGCAATACCGGCGCGAGGACAAAGCCGCACCACGAAGCGCCCAGCGCAATCAACGCGGCGAGAAAAACCCGGAAACCATTTTTCATGCGCGCACCTCCTTGTCGCGCCGTAGCGAAGCGTAGGCGGACTCCGGTTCCGGCGGCGATTTCACAAACGCAATGAATTTTTTGAGCAGCGCGAGCTTCCAGCGGAGCGTCAGGCCCATGACGTTCACAAAAAACAGCAGGTTCCCTAACAGCATGAGCAGCAGGCCGGTCGTGCTGACGCGCAGGAACGGCAGCATGGCCTTCGTGGTGTCGGCAAAGGCAACATTGGGGTTTTGCAATCCTGAACCTTGCAGGACGCCGCCGACGGCCAGCGGCACCACCAACAGCCCGATGCCGAGCAGCGAAAGCCAGTAATGCACGCGGGCAAGTTTCGGAAAGGGAAATTCAATACCGACCGCGCGCGGCAGCAGGTAATAAACCGCAGCGAACATCGTCATGGCGAAAAAGCCGTAAAGGCGCAACTGCGTTTCTGCCGGGCCGAACCAGGTGAATTGTATCAACGGACTGATTCTCGGGCAGGCCATCGCCATCAGCATCAATCCCGATAGCAGAAACGAGTCAACGCCCGCGTCAAAGAAGCAAAACGGCGTGTTATTCCAGTTGGACAGGATTGAGCCGCGCACCGTCTGCCAGATAACGAGGAGAACGGCGAGCAACGGCACAATCAGCAAGACGGTGGCGGTGGCACTGAGCGTGGGCATCCAGGCCGGCACGGGCGCGCCCGGTGGAATGCCGCACCAGGTGGCGAAAAGAATGAACGTCCAGAACGCGAACAGCGCGAGATAATGGCTTTGCAGCGGACGTCCGGCGAATTTCGGCAGGAAGTAAAAAACTGCTCCCAATCCAATCAAGCCTGTCCAAACGACGAGCAGATTATTGGCAAACCACCAGCCGATGACAGCCTGCACCACGCCACGTACCGGCCAGGCGACCAGGAACAGATTGGCCGTCGAGTAAATCCACGGGAACCAAAAGAGCGCGGCGACGAGAAACCATTGCGACGGATAGAGCACGCGTTCGCGGCGTCCGGCAAAAATCATCATCGCCCACAACGCCAGCAGCAGGTAGGCGAAGAAAATCGGCACCGAACCACCGCGCGGAAATTCGAGCCACGCGAAGCCGGTATTGTCGCCGATTAAAATGGCGACCAGCCCGACAAACACGCCGAGGTGCCAGAGATTGGCCGCAAATACCGGAATAATCACGCCGCGTAACGGCGTCTGACTGAGCCGCGCCAGCAGCCAGAGCGTGACGCCGAGGCCGGCAGGCAGACAGAATCCGTAAAGCAATACGTCATCCGCTGTGGGTTGCAGGCGGCCGTAAGTCAGCCAGGCGCAATTCGCGAGAAAGTCCGGTGCATGAAATTTGATCGAGGCGAGCAAGCCGAGCACCGAGCCACCAACGAGCCAGAGCGCCGCGCCGCCGAAGAGCGCGAGCAACGGCACGCAACAGGAACGATCAATTTCCGTTACCGATGGATTCTTGATTTCTTTTACGTTCATTCAAATGGATTCGCTTTGGCCGGTGCAGCCGGAGCGGCAGGCGCCGGCGCGGTCACCTTTTCTTCGCGAGCAATCAGATTCAAGCGCGCTTCGGCGGGATTTTGCCATTCCTGCGCGGCGATTTTCATGGCCAAGGCAATCGGCAGGCGTACGACGCCGCGCGATTGGTCAATCCAGCCGGGATGATTCAAATCCTGCGCTTCAGCTGCACGGATTTCCGCCAGGTCCTTGGCACGCAGGGCAGCGCGGTCGGCATCAACCGCCGGAACCGAAGCCGTATGTTTCACCCACAAAACAAATACGGCGAAAAGAAAACTCGCGATAAGGAAGCCCAAGCCGACATGCCAGACCGGGCGCGGATTGGTGGTTTCCGGATTCATTGGTGGCCTCCCAAGGTTAGCATCGTGGCGGCAATTTTCTCGAGCGCTTCGTATTTGACGCCCATGGCTTCCAGCAGACGCGGGTCCTTCTGCGGAAACGGCGCGTGCGTGTTGAAGTTGTTCACAAACACCCGGGCCAGCAAGCCGCCCATGAACGCGAGGCAGCCAAATTGCAGCCAGAGCCATTGGTACGGATAACCGTGCGGATGCAGCACGGGCAGGACGTTAAAGGCCAGGTCCGCGAAGTTCATCGCCCATGCCCACAGGCAGACCCACAGCATGATTTTGAAATTGGACTTCACGCAGATGGGCAGCAGCACCAGAAACGGCAGCAGGAAATGGCCGAAGATGATGAGCATGTCCAGCCCCCACCACGAGCCGTTTTCGCGAATGAGATACCAGAAGGTTTCGTCGGGAATGTTGCCGTTCCAGACGACGAAGTATTGCGCGAAACCGAAGTAGGAATACAGCAACGTGAAGGCGAGCAGCAGCGTGCCGAGATAATAAAACTGGTTGCCACGCAGGACACTGGTCAGCATGCCCTGCCGTTGTAAAATCATCGTGATGAGATACGCCGTGGCCACGCCGACAAATGCGCAACTGGCAAAGAAATAGATGCCGTAAACCGTCGAGGCCCATTGATATTGCAGCGATTTTATCCAGAGTATCGAGGCCAATGTAATCGTCGCCGCGAAGGCGAGTATACCCCACCCCGAATGAAAGCGCATCCGGTAGGTACAACGTGCATCGCCGGTTTCGTCCTGTTTAAGCGACCAATAGCGCAGCCGCGACGACAGCAGCCACCAGATGCCGAACAGAATCACCGACGCAACGCAGAAACCCGGCCAGGTAAACAACGGCCATTTGGCGCTCAAGGCGCGGTTGTTGTGCGGGCTGAGCGTCATCCAATGATAAATTTTTGGCGCCAGCAGCAGAACCGGCACGAACAGAATCGCCAGCCAAGGGAACAGCAGCGCGCCAAGGTGTTCGCAGAACCGCCGGATGCCGACCGACCAGCCGGCGTCGGTCAAATGATGAATCATCACCAGGAACAAACCGCCCAGTGCAATGGTCAGGTAAAACATGAACGCCAGCAGCCAGGCATAGCCGAATTCCTCCGGGCTTTTCACCAAGCCGATCAACGACAATACCGCGCCGATGACCATCAAGATACCGGGCAGCTTCCGCCAACGGGATAAATCCAGCGGCGGCAGTTGGTTCGCTTCCTTTGACGGATTCATAGTCGTTATCTCAGTGCAGCCTGCATGGCCGGCGGCAAGTCATTCGTCGAACCGAGCCAGCTCAATTGCAAAGCCCGCAAATACGCGATGATGGCCCAGCGGTCCTTGATGGAAACCGTTGGGCCGTACGCGGCCATTAACCCTTTTCCGCGAGTGATGGTATTGAAAAGCTCGCCGTCGGTCATCTCCACGATGCGCTTGTCGTGCAGATTGGCCACGGCGGGCATGTCGCCGAGTTTCTTCATGATACCGTTGCCGTCGCCCAGCGCGCCATGACACGGCGTGCAATTAATTTCAAACTGCTCGCGGCCGTGCCGGAGCAAAGCCAGCGTGACGGGCAGCGGATTGGTGGCCACGAAATTCGTCGTACCGGTGATCAATCCCGTATTGGCCGGCGAATCTTCGTAGGGATAAACCGGGCCGCTGACGGTCTGCATCGGCTGGCTGCGCGGAACGGTGCCCGGCGGCGGCAATTGCGAACTGAGGCCGTTGGCGAAAAAGCCATTAGGCTGTTCGGGGCGCAGTTTGAACTGATGGTTCAGGTCCGGAATGATCAGGATGGGCGGTTTGCGCGACAGATGTCCGCGCAGACCGGCGATGCCGACCACTACGGCTACGATCGTCAGAAAGATGAGCAGGAAATAGCGCATTATTCGACGGCCAGTTCGATGTGCGTGCTGCCGGCGGACTCCAACAGCACGCGGGTTTCGGTTTCGGAAAATTTCGGATCGGACGTTTCGATCACGAGAAAAAATTTGTCACGCGACACCAGCGCAAAGCGGTTGTTCTTGAACAACGGATGATAAAGACGCGGAAACCGGTTCAGCGCCACCATGCCGACGAACGCGCCGACGGCCGACGCCAGCACGAGCAAAATGTAGGAAGGCACGAGCGCTTGCGGCGGGCTGAACATCGGTTTGCCGCCGGTAAGAATCGGGTAATCGTAACCATTCATGTACCAGATCATCAGCATGGACCCGATGAACGCACCGCCGCCGAACACCAGCGCAAACCAGCCGACGAGCGAATTTTTGAAGCCCATCACCTTGTCGAGTCCGTGCACCGGGAACGGCGAGAAAACGTCCCAGCGCCGGAAGCCGGCGTCGCGGACCTTTTCTGCTGCGCGCAACACCGCTGCGGGTGAATCAAATTCAGCAATGAGGCCGTAGGCTCTGGGGTTCATGGCTGGCCTCCTTTCGCGCCGCCGAGCGGGTGATGCGGGTCGGCCTGCGGCGTGATGGCCTTGACTTCCGAGACGGCGATCATCGGCAAGAACCGGACGAACAAAAGGTACATGGTGAAAAACACACCCAACGTGCCGAGGTAGGTGCAGGCGTCCACCCAGGTCGGGTAGAACGCATGCCAGCTGGACGGCAGAAAATCCTGGTACAACGAGCCGACGATGATGGTAAAGCGCTCGAACCACATGCCAATGTTGATCAAAACGGCGATGGCGAAAATAAGCGCCAGATTCTGCCGCACTTTTTTGAACCAGAACAATTGCGGCAACAGGCCGTTAACCAGCAGCATGATCCAGCCGCCAAACCAGTAATAACGGCCGAACAACCGATGGACGAACACCCAAGCGTCATACGGACTGCCGGAATACCACGCAATGAAATATTCCATCACGTAGATGTACGCCATGATGCAGCTCATCATCAGCGTCATTTTGCAGACCCGGTCAATGTGCCGCAGGGTGATGATGTCCTCCAAATGGCACCATTTGCGCAGCGGAATCAGCAGCACCAGCACCATGCCGAAGCCGCAAAAGACCGCGCCCGCTACGAAGTAGAACGGAAAGATGGTTTCATGCCAGCCGGCGAGCTGTGATGTGGCAAAGTCCATGCCAACGATGGAACTCACGGTGAACACGAGCAGCGTCGCCAAGCCGGACAGAACGAGGTAGGCCTTTTCGTAATTGTGCCATTGCCGCGCCGAACCGGTCCAGCCCAACGCAAACAGTCCGTAAATGAACTTCCGCACTCGTGTTTTCGCCCGGTCGCGCAACAATGCGAGATCGGGAATCAAACCCATGTACCAAAAAAGCGAGGAAACGATGAGATACGTGTTGACGGCAAACACGTCCCACATGAGCGGCGAGCGGAATTGCGGCCACATGCCGGTGGTGAGCGGAATCGGGAACAGCCACCACGCAAACCAGACACGCCCGACATGGACCGCCGGATAAAGTCCCGCGCACATGACGGCGAAAACGGTCATCGCCTCCGCCGCGCGCCCGATGGCCGTGCGCCAGTGCTGCCGCGTCAGGAATAGCATGGCCGAAATCAGCGTGCCGGCATGCGCGACACCGACCCACCACACGAAATTGATGATGTCCCAACCCCACGCCACCGGCACGTTGTTGCCCCAGACACCGACGCCGGTGGAAACCAGATACGTCAGCATGGACGGCAGCACCACCGCCGCACAGAACGCCGCGGGAAGGAACAAGATCCACCACCAAAGCGGCGTCTTCCCTTCCGGCATGGCGGTGAGATGGTCGGTCAACCAGCCAAGGCCGCGCTGGTAGGGCGCCTGCGGCCCGCGCCGCAATTCCTTTGGCGGGACAAGCGCTTCCAGTTGGGTCGTGGATTCAGCCATTAACTGTTTCTTTTCTCAACGGCATGGAATTCGCCGCCGTGCTCCTCATATTCTTCGGTGCTGTAAGGCGCGTGATAATCGGGCATTGCCGGGTTGGGATTGCGGATGCGCGCCAGGTAAGTCGTGCGCGGCTTCGTCAGCAAATCGCCGAGCACGGCGTAATTGCGGCCATAACCTTTCCATTTACTGACCGTGCTGTCCCGGTCGCTGATGTCGCCGAACGCAATCGCCTGTGCCGGGCACGCCTGCTGACAGGCCGTCTTGGGGATCGTGCCCTCGGAC
>Ga0326728_10023209_pt1 | contig 11400 bp, 11 predicted proteins | sample MB3enrmetagenome_FD_207602 | JGI IMG/M metagenome (GOLD analysis project Ga0326728, IMG submission 207602) | Lab enriched peat soil microbial communities from McLean, Ithaca, NY, United States - MB31MN | ecosystem: Environmental > Terrestrial > Soil > Wetlands > Peat | place: USA: New York... | reverse complement strand
CACCCGGCATCGTGCTCGCCGCAATTATGACAGGGCCACGCCCCGTAATCGTCGCAGCTTTCTCCAGGAGGCGAGGGAAGGCGCCGACCCGAGGCGGCTCCGCATCGAACTTCAAGTTTCCAGACAATACAACGCGCTCCGGCGCAGCGCCCAAATGCCGGAACCGCTCGGCATCCGCTTCCGTCTGAGCGCAGATCACATCGACATGTTCGAGCACCCGGCGCATGAGAGGCCGAACCAGGCGGTAACGTCGAAAGGAGCGCGTCGAAAGCCGCGCGTTGACAAGAATAATTCGTGCTCCAAACTCGTGCGAGGCGCGCAAAAGGTTGGGCCATAACTCGGTTTCCACGATCACCAGCAAAGACGGCTGAATTCGTTTCAACGCGGCCCCCACCGCCCGGCGCCAATCCATGGGCAGGTAGAACCGGCCGGCCACTGAGGGGAGGCGGGTTTCTCCAGCAGAGCGGCCTGCAGGCGTGACACTGCTCAGGAAGACCTTCCTGTCAGAAAATACCTGTTGCAACTCGCGCGCCAGCCTCACCACGGCCAGGGTTTCACCAACGGATACGGCGTGAATCCAAATAGCGCCGCGCTCCGCCTGCTGGAATGATTGCGGCAACAGTCCGAATCGTTCCCGCCATCGCCTTCCGGCCAGTTCGTCACGCCGTTTCCAGACATAGTAGGGGGCCGTCAGGAGCACACCCAGCGTTACCAAGAAGCTGTAAATCAGATACATCATCGGGAAGGACAGCGAGAAGGCCGACGTGCAAACACAAAACCAATGCAGATTATATCCCCAGAAAGGAAGACCGACAACGGCGGCGGGCAGTGCCCTAATGGGACGTAGGGCCGGGGCTGCCCTCGGCTTAGGCCGCTCCAAAGGGCAGCAGCCCTACGTCCTTTTCCTATCGCGAGCGTTAACTGCTTGTGTTTTCAATAACATTCCCGCCTCTGAGGGCTAACCACCTGTGTTTTCATAGGGATTCCCGCTTCACCTCCAAGTTTTCCACAGCGGTGCTTTGTTTTCAACAACATTCCCGCGTCGTCCGTCAAGAAAAAGAATTCTTTTTCGATTTGCAGCCCCTTGTCAAAATTTGATGGATGACAAAAGAAGCCGGCCAACAAACCATTTTTCCCCAATGCAGGTGCCTCTCGTCGGCGGGGGTAGGCCAAGGCGCTGAGGTGGGTCCGGTTCTTGGGGGCGTTCCAGACTCCAATCATACGCTAGCATGCTAGCTCACAACCTGGAACTCGTCAAGCATTATTTGTTGCAGCCGCTGGCCCCGCAAAAGCCGTGAAGGAATTACGACTCTTCACCACAGAGACACCGAGGCACAACGCGGCCCGACGCCCGCAACCAAAACGAGATTCTCCGGCACCCTCATCTTTGTCTTGCCTGACTGTCTCCGGCGCGCCTCGGTGCCGTGGGACGCGCAGAAACTGGCATCCTGCGTGAGGATGCGGTCACTCTGGGCGGAACCCTTCCGCAAATTCTCGGATCGGGGCGCTAGTGTCCTGAATCGCAAGTTCGCTTACAAAGTCTTTCTCATGCGGGCGGTCTTTTCGCAGCCCCGTCAGGGGCGGAAGATTGTAGCCCAGGGCGTAAGCCCTGGGGGAGGGCCCTCACCCTGCCTTCGGCACCCCTCTCCCGCCCGAGCGGGAGAGGGGACGGGGGTGAGGGAGGGCTCGCCGACCCACGGCTTGCGCCGTGGGCTACATTCTTTCGCCCGTCAGCTGACGGGCTGACTTATTCAACGAACTTCTGACTCAGGACACTATTTATCTTTCCACGGGAATCAGGAATGCTTGGGGGATCCGCCTGTCCAGCGTCGCAAGAACTGCGCTGTTCGCTCCGGCGAGTTGCGCCAGATGGCCGTCCGTTGTTTGTTTTGTGGTCTTGACCCAACGGGGAAGATGGGAGATGTCTTGGCCGTCAGGAATAAACGTAAAGGTCACCGTTCGTGCTGCCTTAAGTCGCTGCAACAGGTTGCAAGCTTGCCCGACGGTAAATCCGTACTGTGGGGCTTGCGCGAGGACTCGGACGAAACCCAGCTCGGTAATCGAGCAGGTTGCCAGTTCGGGGGTTCCCTTTGCGGCCAGCCTCCGCACCCATCGGGCAACGCGCTCGTGGAATTCGTGTTCAAGGAAGCCAAGCGCCACCAGGGCATTCACGTCAAGCAGGTATTTCATGGAAACTCAGCCAAAATCTCGCGGACCTGCCTGCTGCTCAAATGCGGAGCCCCCACTCCGGCGCTCAGAACCGGAAGACCTGTAATCCGGTCAACGAGGAGGGTCACGTGGGAGAAGCGCGTTTTCCGCGGAGTTAACACTACCCGCCCAGCCTGCACTTTCGCGTCGAGCGAATCGCCGGGCTGGAGACCTAGTCTGCGGCGAATTGCGCCCGCAAGTACGATCTGGCCTTTGGTGGAAAGTTTCAATTCCATGGTAAGAAAATCTTACCTCATAATCCGTCAGACCACAAGGAGATTTGGTGGACCTGGGGAGGTTCGAACTCCCGACCCCATGGTTGCAAACCATGTGCTCTCCCAACTGAGCTACAGGCCCACGCTTCCAATAGAATTATAGTGGCCGCGAATTCACAATTCGTCAAGCGAAAGGGAATTAAGCAGCACTATTGTTGTGCCGCGTCACAGCGGTGATTTGGCGCCCAAGACGATAAAGTCAATCATCAGCCAGGCCGAGGATGCCATCCCGCCTCGCGGGATCCAACGAAGTGCGACTGTAGCTTAGCGTCATCGCCTACGACCTGGGCAACTTGTGGTGGCGGTTGCAGCATCCCTAGAGCGTCGAAAGTTTGTGCTTGACCAGCTTGCAGCAGAGGCTGGTGAAGACCGGCGGACGGCAGGTGAAGCACGCCCGGTTTTGCGGGCTGCTGCTGGCAGAGAGCGTCGCCGTGCAGACAGGCGGCGCCCAATTGGAGGTGCGGTATGCGAAGCATTCGAATTATCCCGCCCTCGATTTTGCTTCTGCTCTTGGCTTTTCCTTGGGCTTGCGCGCAGGACCCTCCTCCGCGCCTCGAAGTATTCCTCGAAGGCGGCGGCTCTTTCCTGAATGGTGGCAGTGGCAGCTACCTGCTACGCGTCCCATGTCCAGTGGGCTGCACCCCACCGGGATGTGCCTGCCCTCTATCAGGCGCCGTGACCAGTTCGTTCTCCACCACGGCGCGTCCTATTACTGGTGCACGCCTCCGGTTTACGCGGCATGACGCCCTGGAAGCGAGCTATTCTTACAGCCCCAACGTCTTCTCGCTTCAGCCGGCAGGGCAGCCGACGCTCTCCGCGTACAATCGCGTTGATCTCATCTCCTTCAATTACGTCCGGTATCTCTGGGCCAAAACCCGTGTGCAGCCGTTTGTCACTGGCGGGCTGGGCGCCAACCGCTTCAGCGGCCCCTCGAATGCCTCGGCGGTTGTTACGCCCTTCTACACTGCGGACAACGGGTGGCAGTTCGCCTGGAATTACGGAGGCGGCGCCGACCTCGTCCTCCAACGACACCTTGCCTTGCGACTGGAACTCAGGGATTACATAACTGGACAGCCCAAGCCCAGCTACATCAGCGGGATCACCGGGATGGGCGGGACCAGTCACAACATTGTTCCGAGCGCAGGGATCGTTTTCCGGTTTAAGTGAGAATCTTTACGGGTTCCGTGGGTGATCCGTAATCCTCGTTCCACACTCCCCGCAAAACTTCACGGGCACGGGATTCTCGAAACCACAATGGGGACAAACATAATCCTGGGAGGGTTGGATTTTCCGGGAGGCACGACGCGCCGCGATCTCGCGTTCGATCACAGCATCATCCTCTCGCAGTTGTTCAGCCTCCTGCGAGGCAGCCATGAGGGCAGCGGCTTCACTAAGGTAATTTTCCCTCAGGCTCTGGTAGTCTTGGGCGGCGATCTTTCCGGCCTGGTGTTCGAATTCCAGGTCCTTCAGGTTCTCGTAGACCACCAGACGGCGTCGCTTCAAATCCCCGAGCGGAGTGACATCCACGGGCAAAGTAGAATTCCTCGCGCCTTCCGCCGAAAGCAATGGCGTCGCGACGAAAGCCGCCAAACCTAAAGCAATCAGTAATCCGATAGCGAGAAACATTGAAGCACCTAAGCTAACGCGTCGTTATAGCCGGTTTCTTCTGCGTTCGCCCATCTGATCTCTCGTCGCCGTGCAAGCGACCCCTCACCCGGCCCGCGTCCCGATGAAGTGCATCGGGATCGCGGTCCACCCTCTCCCCTTGGAGGCCGTCTCAGAACTGGCAAAATCACGGTTTTTAGAACGAATAATCAATAACTTACGCTGTGCAAAAGTCCAAAATATCTAGTTTTGAGACAGCCTCCCTTGGGAGAGGGCTGGTTTTTGACTCAATGAATCAATGACTCAATGAATCAATGATTCAATTCCTAGCCCCCAGTCCCCAGCCCTGAAGCCTTCATTTCTTCTTCCACCGCCGCCAGTAACTTCGGATCCAGGGGCTTAGGGGGAACGCCGGCCGCCACAGGCGCCGCTTTCCTCCATCGCCGCACGACAACCACGACCAACGATAACCCCACGAGCAAGCCCACGCCGGGAAGAATCCAGGCCGCCAGATTGAATCCGCTGGCCGGGGGAGCGGCCAGCACTTGCACGCCGTATCGAATCGCCAGATCCTGGAGAATCGCTGTTTCGTCCTTGCCCTCGGCGATTTCCTTTTCGATGATGGGGCGGATTTCCGCTACCGTCGCGCAATCGCGGTGCGGGCAGTGGTTCAGGGTCGCCACGCAGCCACACAGGCACATCACCTGGTCGCCCATCGATTCCAGCGTCGGTTTCCTGGAGCCGTTCGCGCGTATCACGGACGCTGCGAACAGGCCACAAGCGAGGACAACTACAGCCCATTTACCCGCGTGCTTGATTACGTGCAAGTGACCCCTCACCCGGCCCGTCGCGGCTGAAGAACGCCGACGGCGGGCCACCCTCTCCCCAAGGAGGCTGTCTCAAAACTAGATATTTTGGACTTTTGCACAGCGTAAGTTATTGATTATTCGTTCTAAAAACCGTGATTTTGCCAGTTCTGAGACGGCCTCCAAGGGAGAGGGCTGATCTTCCGACATCGCCCTCTTTCCCAGCCCCTAGTACCGAGTCCCGAGTCCCTAGCCCTTAGATGGCATCGTTTACCTGCACCGCTACTTCCTGGGACCGGCGGATTTCCGCCATTTCCCGTTCCACCCGGCTGGGCACGAGCGCCAGGAGCGTCCCCAGGAACACCACCACGCCGCCGATCCACACCCACACCACCAGTGGGTTCACGAACACTTCAATGACCGCCTTGCCCGTATCCTGGTCCAGGCCCGCGAGCACGACGTGCAGGTCCTCCGAGAGCGTGGGGTGAATGGATACGTAGCTTGTGGGCTGCTGGCTGGCCTTGTAAAAGCGTTTCTCGGGTTGCATCGAGGTGAATGCGTGGCCGTCCTTGGTGACGGTAATAAGCGCCCGGGTGTATTCGTAATTCGGAGTGTCACCGCTCGCGAGGCCGTCGCAACGCAGCAGATAACTTTTCACCCGCAGCAGGTCGCCCTCTTGCATCAAGCCTTTGGCCTGCGTCTTGAAGGCCAAGCCCGCAAACCCGATAAAGAGGAGCACAATGCCCAGGTGCACCACGTAACCGCCGTACCGCCGCGTGTTCCGCATGGTCAGGTTGTAGAGAGCCTGGGCAAAATTCTCGCCGGCAGTTTTCATGCGCGTCCGAGCGCCCTTCCAGAACTCTCCCAGGATGCAGACGCCCACAAAGATGGAGAGAACCAGGGTCATCCAGGCATAGAAATGTCGCACACCCGCGATGAGCAGAATCGCACCTGATACCCCGGCGATAATCGACGGGGCGAGGAAATTCCGCTTGAGACTTTGGAAAGAAGTCTTCCGCCAGGCCAGCAGCGGGCCCGCGCCGGTCAGAAAGAGGAGCAGCAGGCCCATGGGTATGGCCGTCTTGTTGAAAAATGGCGCGCCCACGGTGACGCTCACATCTTGCACCGCCTTGGAAATCAGCGGGAACAACGTTCCCCAGAGGACCGCAAAGACCAGCGCCAACAGAATCCAGTTGTTGAAGAGGAAGCCGCTCTCGCGGGAAACCAGGGAATCGAGCTTGTTCTCACTCCTGAGATGATCCAAGCGCAGGAAAAGCAGCGTGAGCGAGAAAAAGAGAATGATGGAAAGGAAGACCGCGAAGAAGGGGCCGATGTTCGATTGCGCGAAGGCGTGTACTGAGGAAACAATGCCACTGCGGGTGAGGAACGTCCCGAAGATGCTGAGGAAGAAAGTTGTGATGACCAGCACCACATTCCACACCTTCAGCATCCCGCGCTTCTCCTGGATCATCACGGAATGCAGGAACGCGGTCCCCGAAAGCCAGGGCAGCAGCGAAGCGTTCTCCACCGGGTCCCAACCCCAGTAGCCACCCCAGCCCAGCACCGCGTAAGCCCAGTTGCCACCCAGCAGAATGCCCAGGCCGAGGAGCATCCAGGGAACCATCGTCCAGCGGCGCGTGGTGCGGATCCAGTTGTCACCCAATTGCCGCGTGATGAGAGCCGCCATCGCGAAGGCGAAGGGGACCACCATGCCCACATACCCCAGGTAAAGCATGGGAGGGTGAATCACCATCGAGTGGTATTGCAAAAGAGGATTCAGCCCGTTGCCATCCGGCGGGGTGAAGGGTTGCACCCCAGCGGGCGAGGCGAGCGATAGCTCTTGAAATGGGTTGGCAACAAAAAGCACTAACGAAGAAAAGAAGACGCCCGTGCCCATCAGCACCGCAACCACATAAGGCATGAGCTGGCGATTTTTCTTCCGGTTCAATAACACGGCTAGGCCGCTGTAAATCGCGAGCAGCCACGTCCAGAAGAGCAGCGAGCCTTGCTGGCCCGCCCAGAGCGCCGCCACTTTGTAAAAAGTGAGCAAGTCGCGGTTAGAGTGCTCGGCAACATAGGCGTTGTGAAAGTCGTTGGTGAGGATCAAGTACTCGAGCGCGACCACCGCCACCGTGACCATGACGAAGAATGCCAGCGTGGCCCGCTCGGCGCTCCTCACCACCCTCAAACTGCGCAGCTTCCCACCCACAACTCCGGTGCCTACCGCATATGCGGCAAAAGCTAGCGCGGTAACGAGGCCAACGCTTCCGAGTTGGTTCATAAGCGCTCTCTGGGACACTCACCGGAGGCAGAGATCCGCCGCCGGGAACGATGCTCTGGGTTTACTTTGCCGGGTTCAAAGCCGCAATCTTGGGATTCTTGGGTCCGCCTGCTGGGGTTGCCGGAGCCGCCTGATACTTCGAGGCGCATTTCGCCTGGATTTTCTCGGCTTGAAACTCGCCGCTTGCAAGGTAATCGCCATCGATGATGGCCTGCGCACCGTCTTTGAAGGTATCCGGCAAGGTGTCGGTCCCCACGTAAGTCACCGGGATGGAATTGGCATCCTGCGCGAGGCGGAAGGTGAGCTTCCCCGCCCGGCGTTCAACCGAGCCGGGCTCCACAGTGCCTCCCACACGAACGCGATGCCGCGCAGCCTGCCCGTGCGTGAGTTCGTTTACGGTGACGTAATAGGTCTTGCTTTGCTGGAATCCCGAAACGGCTTCCCAGCCCACTACGGCGAGAATAATGCCGACACCTATCCCAAATTTTAGCTTCCTGTTTTTCATAGCTCGATGCGACGGATGCGCCCTGGGAGTGGCAACCAAGCCGAATGCCCGGCTGCTTCGCCCCCGCTAACCCCAAATTGAAATTTTGCACCCAGCCCGGCGCAGAGTCAACGGGATTCGCCGCGACCAAATCCCGATCTCAGCTAATCGTGCCCTTGCGCTGGCCCGAGTGGACTGAAGTCAAGGCAGTTCGCAAGTTGCGAAATTCCTCTTGACGACTTCGCATTTTGCGAATGTAATAAGGGGGAGGCCGAGATTGCACATCATCACTCGCAGGAAACTGCTCGAAGCGGCGGAGAAACACGGCGATCTCGGTGAATCTCTGGATGTGTGGTATCGGGTGGCAAAGAGAGCCAAGTGGAAGAACCTGATGGATGTGAGGCAAGTTTTCCCGGCCGCGGACGCGGTGGAGGAATTCACTGTTTTCAACATCCAGGGCAATGCATATCGGCTGATTACCGAGATCAACTATCAAACAGGAAGAATCTTCCTACGCCACGTGCTGACTCATGCTGAGTACAGCAAGGGAGGTTGGAGAAGATGAGCACTCTCACGGTCAGCCCGGAGTACGGTGCGCTGCTCAAGAAAATCCCTCCAAAGGTCATTCGCACCGAGAAGGAAAATGAGGCCTACACGGAGATTCTTTACGACCTCGACTGGCGGAGCAAAACGCTGACGCCGGCCGAAAAGGAACTCGCAGAACTTCTGACGTTGTTGATTGAGGATTTCGAGGAAAGGCAATACCAACTACCGCGCGCAAAGCCGCTGGACGCAGTGCGCTTCCTGATGGACCAGCACGGCCTGAAGCAGAAGGACCTTGTGGACATCTTCGGAACGCCCAGCATTGTATCGGAAGTATTGAGCGGCAAGCGCGAATTGAACAAGGATCACATCAAGCGCCTGAGCGAGCGCTTCCACGCCTCGCCGGAGATCTTCTTTTAACGTCCCAACTCACGGCGTAGGCAAAAATTGCGGGGTTTGGGTCGCTGCGGCGACCGATCAGCCAAGCGGATTCCACGTGTGCGGTCGGTGAGAAAAGCCGCAGACCTTGAAAAACAGGTCTGCGCTACTTGCTTAATTGAGAACGCCCCCTGGCACGGGGCTGGGTGGTTCGACGGCCTTATCAATCCTTCCTCAAGAGTCGCCGGCCTTCGACCCGGACCTTGCCTTCCACGAGCAGGCAGACGGCCTCAGAATAGATGCGGTGCTCCTCCTTCAGAATTCGCGCGGAGAGGGATTCAGGCGTGTCTTCATCCAAAACCGGCACAACGGCCTGGCAGACGATGGGGCCGGAGTCCACACCTTCATCTACGATGTGAACCGTGCAGCCGGTGAATTTCACGCCGTAATCCAGCGCCTGTTTTTGCGCGTCCGTTCCCGGAAAAGCAGGCAGCAAGGCGGGATGAATATTCAGGATGCGACGCGGAAACGCGCGCACGAAATAAGGGCTGAGTATGCGCATGAAACCTGCCAGGCACACCACATCCACCTGAAAGTCCTTCAGAACCGAAACGACTTCTCGGTCGAAGGCTTCGCGTTCTTTTCCTGCGGAGGGAATGAAGCGGGTTTCGAGGCCCATCTTTCTGGCCGTGGCAAGGCCGGCAGCTTCCTCCTTGTTGCTGATTACGACTGCGATTTGGGCAGGGATTTTCCCCGCCTCAACGTTGCGGGCGATGGCCTCAAAGTTCGAGCCGCGTCCGGAGAGCAGGATGCCAAGGTTTTTCATGAGAGTTTTCCTTCGCGGGAAAAAGGGATTGCATTGGAACTGCGGAGATCCTTCTCCCGCACTGTGGGATCAGGATGACATACTCTCTTCAGGGTGACATGTCATTCTGATCCCGCAGTGCGGGAGAAGAATCTGCTTTTGGTTGCCGCCAAGGGCCGCGCTGTCAGACGTACTTCACGCTCGGCTTGCCGCGCTGGATTTCGCCGATGACCCAGAACTTTTCGTGTTCTTGAGCGAGCAGAGTCGTAACGCGAGCGAGCTTTCGCTTCGCCACAATCAGCATCATGCCGATGCCCATATTGAAGGTGCGAAGCATGTCGGACTCCGGGACGCGCCCGAGCCGGGCAATCAATTCGAAAACCGGGAGCACCGGCCAGGCTCCCAAGCGAACCACGGCCTGCGTTCCTGTCGGAAGTATGCGCGGCGTGTTGTCGGTGATGCCGCCGCCGGTGACGTGGACCAATCCCTTGAGCAAATGCTCACCGAGCAGGGGCTTGATGACTTTCCAGTAGCACCGGTGTGGCGCGAGCAGCTCATCCCCCAAGGTCCAGCCAAGTTCCGGCACCTGCTGGGTGAGCTTGATTCCTTCTTGTTCGAGCAGGACCTTACGGGCAAGGGAGTATCCATTCGTGTGCAGTCCCATCGAAGGAAGCCCAACGATCACGTCTCCCGGGCAGACTCGGCTGCCATCGATAATCTCACGCCGCCGCACCCAGCCCACGATGCAGCCTGCCAGATCATATTCATTGGGCGGATAAAATCCCGGCATCTCCGCCGTTTCACCGCCGATCAGAGCGCAGCCCACGGAGCGGCATGCCAGGGCCAACCCGCGCACGACTTCCGTGACGACTTTCGGATGCATTTTCCCCGTGGCCAGGTAGTCGAGTAAAAACAAGGGCGCCGCGCCATGAACCGCGATGTCGTTGACGCAGTGGTTGACCAGATCAACTCCGACGGTGGAATGGCGATTCAAGGCGAAGGCAATTTTCAGTTTGGTTCCCACGCCGTCGATGCTGGAAATAAGGACGGCGTCGCGAGGAAGGCCCTTGATGGAGAAGAATCCTCCAAAGGCCCCAACATCTTTCAGCACCCGCGCATTGAAGGTTTTGCGCGCTAATTGCTTGATGGCTGTTTTGGCTTCGGTTGCAGCGTCAATGTCAACACCGGCGTCACGATAGAGCATAGGTTTTGGTAGGATGCTGAAAAACCCGATACCCTGTCATTCCGAGCGAAGCGAGGAATCTCGCTCTGCAAGCGGGGGACCTACGAGATTCCTCGCTTCGCTCGGAATGACAGCGTTGACGACGGTTTTGGCGCGCATTTAGAAGGTCTTCCCTGTCCTCGACCAGCGAGTTTTGGTGAAGAAGTTCCAAACGATGGATGCGTCAAACCTCAGTCGCGACGCCAGTTCCTCACTCGTCCAGTCCCGGCTGGGGGCATCGTATGACCAATAAACGAAGAGCGGCTCGCCCACCACGTTTTCTTCCGGAACAAGTCCCCAGAACCTGCTGTCCAGCGAGTTATCCCGGTTGTCGCCCATGCAGAACAGATATCCCTGCGGCACGTGCAAACCATCTTCTCGAATGAAATTGGGCATTTCCCGCGACCACGCCGGGTCCAGCCCCCAGGCGGCGGGCAAGGTATCCAGAACGTTAAGGGAAGGAGGAAAGTTGTCCCGCAAAGGCAAGGTGGATGAGTACTGGAATTGCGCGTAAGGCTCGTCGAGCGGCTTACCGTTGACGAAAACCTTTCTGTCTTCGATCCTGAGCACCTCGCCGCCCACGGCGAGGACGCGTTTCACAAACATTACGGACGGATTTCGGGGATAGCGAAAGGCAATAATATCCTGCCGGTGCACAGTCCTGAGCGGAGGAATGCGAAGGGAAGTGTAAGGAAGCCGCGGCCCGTAAAGCAGCTTATTCAGAAACACATGGTCGCCAATCAGGATCGTCTGTTCCATGGAGCCGGTGGGAATCACGGTGGCTTCCGCAATG
>Ga0326728_10023208_pt1 | contig 11400 bp, 9 predicted proteins | sample MB3enrmetagenome_FD_207602 | JGI IMG/M metagenome (GOLD analysis project Ga0326728, IMG submission 207602) | Lab enriched peat soil microbial communities from McLean, Ithaca, NY, United States - MB31MN | ecosystem: Environmental > Terrestrial > Soil > Wetlands > Peat | place: USA: New York... | reverse complement strand
GTGACCCTGCCCAGCGGATTGCAGTACAAGATCCTCCAACAGGGCACCGGCCCCAAGCCCACCGCCGCCGACACCGTCGTTTGCAATTATCGCGGCACTTTGATCAACGGAAAAGAGTTCGACAGTTCCTACAAGCGCGGCCAGCCGGCTACCTTTCCATTGGGACAAGTGATCAAGGGCTGGACGGAAGCGCTGCAGCTCATGCCCGTCGGCTCCAAGTGGCAGCTCTTCCTGCCGCCCGACCTGGCCTATGGCGAGCGCAGCATGGGTCCCGACATTACTCCCTACTCTACCCTCATCTTTGAGGTGGAGTTGGTCTCCATCAAGCCTCCGGAAAAGCCCGCCGATAAGCCCGCGGACAAGCCCGCGGCGGCCAATCCGGCAGCTAAGTCAGCCGATAAGCCCAGCACGGCAGAGCCGTCCGCCGAAAAACCCAAGCCGTAACCCAGCGCGTAGCGCTGGCTTATGCAGGTGTCGGGTTTCAGGCCTGCCCATCTTCATCTGTGGCGTTGTAGGGCCCGCTTGGCGTTTACCGCGACCCCGTCGAGGAGGTGCGTTGTTTGCGCCCCGGATGGGGTTGCGGAGCGTGCCGCGCGCATCCGGTAGGTGTCGCCACCTCGGCACGCTGACACATCTTCGGGAGGCCTGCATTGGAAGCGATTGCCACCTCATTCTCCTTTCATCACAGCCAGACACTTTCTGTAGTGGTATTCTGCCACTGTAAATGCCAGATCCATCCAAACGGCTGTACCACCTGCCACTGAATCGGGTGCAAAGCACTTTCTGATGACACAAGCCTTTGAAAATCGTCAAGGTGAGCTGCAAGACCTCTCCGGTGAAGCTGCACTCAACCGGCTGGCAGACTTAGCTACAGAGTTCGGAGCAGAGCACACAGCTTCCGCAGCCCGCAGCATTGCCGAGAGGGTTTCCGAAGGACGTTTCTATGTGGCGTGTATCGGTCAGTTCAAACGCGGCAAATCGACTCTTCTTAATGCCCTGATCGGCCATGCCGTCCTCCCCACCGCGGTGGTCCCGGTGACTGCCGTGCCCACAATCATCCGGCACGGTGAGCGCCCGGCAGCGCGCGTGCGCTTTCAGAGTGCGGCGTGGACGGATATCCCGGTCAGCGCCATGGAAGAGTACGTGTCCGAGCAGAAAAACCCTGAGAACGCAAAGGGCGTCGCCGGGGTGGAAATTTTTGTTCCGAGCCCGCTGCTTGAGTCTGGCATGTGCTTCGTGGACACGCCAGGACTCGGTTCGGTTTTTGCCGGGAACACGGCGGCGACCCACGCGTTCATTCCCCACATTGATGCTGCGATCGTCGTCATAGGCGCCGATCCACCTCTCTCGGGAGATGAATTGCAACTTGTGGAAAGCGTTTCTCGGGAAGTTCATGATCTTGTCTTTGTCTTGAATAAGGCAGACCGGGCAGCCGCGGCGGAGCGCTCGGCTGCCGTGGACTTTGCTCGCCGCGTCCTGGAAACGCGCCTGAAGCGAACCTTACCCGCGATTTTTGAGGTCAGCGCCCTGGATCGCTTGGAGCAAACAGGCCCCGAATGGGATTGGCAAAGTTTGCTGCACGCGCTTGAGGAACTGGTGCAGCACTCGGGGCGCTCGCTCGTTCGCAAAGCAACCGAAAGGGGCATTCGGCACGCCGCTAACCAACTGCTGGCCGTGGTCAAGGAAGAACGAAATGCGTTGCAGCGCCCCTTGGAGGAATCCGAGCGGCGCATCGCAAGCCTCCGTAAGACGTTAGGAGAGTCAGAAGTTCGCATGCGGGACTTGGGAGTTCTCCTGAGCGCCGAGCAGCAACGCCTGTCCGGCATATTCGTGGACCGCAGAAATGTCTTTCTGAAGCAGGCGCAAGTCATCGGCCATGCAGAATTGACCGAGCGTTTATCTTCGCTGGCTCGCAGCCACAATGGCCCGGCGTATCGTCGCAACGTGAACCATCTGGCGCAGGATATCGCGCGGGCCCAGCTTACGCCGTGGCTCGAAGGGGAAGCGAACTTTGCGGAAGAGCATTTCCGCCAGATATCCAAACGATTCGTTGAGCTGGCGAATGCCTTCTTACATCGCTTGGGAGAAACAGACGTGCCGGGGTTGGACGAACTCCCGGAAGACCTTGGCTCTGCTCAAGGGCTAACTGCCCAGTCACAATTCCATTTCCATGTGATTGAGCGAGTGGCGGCGCCGGCATCTCCCTTGCTCTTTATCGCGGATCTTTTGCTTGGCGCTATGGGATGGCGCGCTGGCATCGTTCACGATGCGCAGGATTTCCTCGATCAGCTCCTCGAAGTGAACAGTTCGCGCGTGCAAAGCGACGTTGACGAACGCGTCCGCGAAAGCCGCAAAAAACTGGACGCGGAGATCAAAGGAGTTCTGCGCGAGGCCTCGGCAATCGCGGATCGCGCCTTGGCACGCGCCCGGGCGGCACAGGCCGCCGGCGCTCCGGGAATTCAGGCGGAACTGGCGCGCCTCAATGCCGTCGAACTCAAAGTCCAGCGCCTCGTTTCGATCGGTCTCGCGCGCTAATCGGCAAGCGGCACTGGCGAAACGCGTCCAGATTACCCAACCCTCCTCTTCTCACGACAGCCAAGTTGCATTTCGGAGTGATATCCTGCCCGTGTGAATCCCGCATCCAGCCAAAACGCCGGGACGCCTGCCGGATCCACTACTTTCCTCTTGACCCGTCTACCGCTTCAGGGTTCAGCCTAAGAAGGCAGGGATGATCACCGTTACCCAACTCGCGCGACGCTGCGGCCTTAGCCGCAGCACGGTGCTTTACTACGAATCGGTGCGGATACTGAAGCCCCCGTTGCGGACTTCGTCGAACTACCGTGCCTATGGCGAGAAAGACGTGGCGCGCCTCGAGCAGGTTTGCGTTTACCGCAACGCAGGTCTGGGCCTCGCTGATATCCGTGCGATTCTGGACCGCCCCGAAAGTGACGCGTCCGGCATCTTAAAGCGCCGTCTGGTGGAATTGCACGCGGAGATTCAAGCCCTTCGCGGGCACCAGCGCGCCATCCTGAAGCTGTTGCAGCACAAATTTTCTTTCGGGAGGAACAAAGTGATCACCAAGGAAAAGTGGGTTGCTATCATGAAGGCGTCCGGATTCAGCGAGGCAGATATGCGCAAGTGGCACGCGGAATTCGAGCGTTCCGCACCGGAAGAGCACCAGGAATTCCTGGCGTTCCTCCACATCCCCAAAGACGAGATCCGCTCGATTCGCGAGTGGAGCAGGAAAGAACACAGCGCCTGAACTGGATACTGGGTACGGAGCGCGATTGGTGCGCTCCGTACCTTTCGCCCGCGAGCAAACGCTCGCAACTCTCGATCCTAATGTAGGCTGGCCCACACTTGGTAAATGACCACCACAATCATGAACAGCAGATAGATTCGCAGGGACCAGATCACGAACCTCTCTGGCCCTTTCAGGTGACGCCTGGGAATCAGGTGCTTTTTCAGCCCCGCGAGCTGTTCCGGCTCGAGCGAGGACAAAACCAGTTCCTGATCGGTGGAGGTGATTGAACTGTGTCCTTTGTCTTTTGAGGGCATCCCTCGGTCCTCCTACTTCCCGCCTAGAAACGCGAAGGCGTTCGGCGCAATCACACTGAGGCCGAAAAGTATGCCGGCAAACGTCAGGAAAACGACGACGCAGGTAGCGAGCATGTTCGCCCACAACGGACTCACAAGATCGCCCATGACTTCCCGGTCGTTCGCCAGCATGAACAGAAACACGAGAGCAGGCGGCATCGCCAGCACCGCGACCACGTTGACCAGCAGAACCACATAGACGAGCGGAAGTCCGGGAATTAACACGATTGCTCCGGCAGTTGCCGCGAGCAGAAACAACACCGAGTAGAAAGCTTTTCCTTGCGCCACCGGCAGGTTCAGGCTGTGCGGCCTGTGGACCACCTCTCCGAACGCATAGGCGGAGGAAATGGAAATAGTGACGGACGCAACCATTCCGGCTTCCACGATGCCAAGTGCAAATAATGCCGCGCCGAAGCGCCCGATCAACGGCTGCAGGGCTTGCGCGAATTCCGCTCCCTGAAAGTTCTCGGCCGTCATGTGGTGAACGAATAATGGGGCTGTAGCAATGATGGTAGCGACCGCAGCCGTCGCGGCCAAAGCAGCCCCCAACACCGTATCGATGCGGCCAAGATGGATGTCTTTTGTGGTGAGTCCCTTGTCAACCGTGGCGCTCTGCTGAAAGAACAGCATCCACGGCGTGACCGTTGCGCCAATGTCAGCCAGAATGATGATCAGAGTGTCTTGGCTCAAACCAGGCAGCGGCTTCCATGTAATGAATGCATGACCGACAGAGTGCCAATTCGGGTGCGTGAGCAGGGCCACGGGAACGAAAATGAGATTGAATACGGCGATAGCCAGCAGGGTTCGTTCCCAGGTCCAATAGCGGTGCATCGCTACGGCCAGACACAAAAACACCAGTGCACTGCCGACTGCAGCCCACGGCGGCACGCCAAAAAATCCCAGCCCGGCACGAATGGCAATGAACTCCGTGATCAGCGTCAGGAAGTTGCCGATGCCCAAGTCGATCATGGAGAACCAGCCCCAAAACGGCCCAAAGCGGTCAAAGATCAACTCCGCATGGCCGCGGTGCGTGGCGGAGCCGAGACGCATGGTCATCTCTTGTACGACGATGGCCATGCAAAACGTCAGCACAACGAAGGGAAGGAAGAATCCGATTCCATACCGCGCGCCCGTCGCGGCGTAGGAAATCATGCTGGGGCCGTCGTTCTCCCCGAGCATCACGAGGATTCCGGGTCCGACCAGCAGCCACAGCAAACGGAACTTGGAGAAGGGACCTCGCTGGGCGCGCGCCGCAGACACGCGCACGCGGTCGTGCGCACGATCAACGTCCTCGTGCGTGATGACAACGTCTTGTTGGTTCACGCCTCGCTGCGTCAACCGGGACAGAGGCCCTAAATTCACAAGCAGCTCCCTCGCCCTGCGCGGAGCATACTACTGCATCCCCGCGAAATAAAGCGCAGTATATCAGATTTTATTAACTGGGATTAACAACAGTTTGCTTAGCGTGCTCGCGCCACCCAGATCTTCTCGGCCGCCGGAGAACCCAGCGCGAGGCGCTTGCTTGCGACCTTCAGAATGGCGGTCCCGTCGTAGTTCCGGGATTCCACTTTCACCTGCGTGCCCGGGCGGATTCCTCGTTCTTCCAGGAATTCCAGCAGCTTGCGGTCGCGTTCGTACACGCTGAAAACCCGGTAGCTTGCGCCCGGTTCGGCTTCGGTCAGCAAGCGCTGCCCTTTCTTTCGCCGTTGCTCCGGGCTCATGACGGCCAGACCGTTCCCGTGGGGACAGGTTTCCTTATGTCCCAGCATTTTGATGAGCTTCTTCTCGAAGGCCGGAGAAACAGCATGCTCCAGGCGCTCGGCTTCCTCGTGAACGTCAATCCATTCCATGCCGAATATCTCAAAGAGCATGCGCTCGATCAGGTGATGGCGAAGAATGGTTTTCTCCGCGACCTTCCGTCCTTCCGCAGTCAGTCGAATGCTGCCCTTTTCCAGGGTGGCCAGACCGTCTTTTTTCAGCCGCTTCAGGGCAGCGGTGACCGCCGGCGGCGTCACGCAAAGCCAATGGGCCAGCAGCGCGGGGATCACCGTCTTGCCTTCCGCCTCCGCCTCGGCAATGGCCTTGAGATAGTTCTCCTTGGAAATGGTGATCATCATGTCTTCGCCGCGTAAGCTGTATCCGTCAATACTTTACCACCAATCTCCGTGGGGCTTTAGGGGGCCGGGGCTTCAGCCCCGGCACAAAGTCTCTATAAGCAATGGCTTTAGCCCCTGAAGAAAGTCTTTCCGGCATTTTTCCGCAGCTTCTTTATTCATCCCAAGCTGACGGAGCTCAAGCCCCGCGTTCCCGTGCGGAGATGGAATTGTCGGCGCTCCGACAATTGTACTTAACTGAATAGTTAACGCAGCGGAAGAAAACAAGAGGGTTATAGGAGAACGCATTTTGCAGCAGGCACCCCCACCCCTCTGTTTTTGCGTATGTACGGGAATAATTGGACTTACGGGAGAATTTGTCGGATGTACGGGAATAGTTGGACTTAGCAGGAGCAAGAGCGAAGAAGGGGCGAAGAGCGAGTGTCTAGGGCGATCCGAAATGGCAAAAGCGCAATGTCCCCTCAGCATAACAAGCCAAGCATAGCACATTATTTACCGCTTGTCCACTATTATTTCGTAGGTACTAGTGCCGTTCCAACTTGTTCCAGCAAATCCCTTCGAGAATAGTCTCTCCGTGTTCGCGTCGGATGCTTGCACCGCCGTTTGGCCTAAATAGTTGGAACGGTACTAGTTTCGAAACTGGTACGAGGGACAACGTCCAGAAAGGGAAAATTCAAAAACCGCACCCTTTATAAACCAAACCCAAAGCGTGCGGCACCTAGATCCCCAGCCCTTGGTCACCCGCCGTCGTGGTACTTGTGTGGTATCGTGGCGGCGCGGGAGGAGGAACGATGATTTCCGTTCGATCACGGTCATTACGTTCTCGTGTCGTAATGGGCTTGTCCCTCTGTGCGGTGATTGTATTCGGTGTGGCGCTATTTTCAGCGTTTCGCGAACACAACCGAAGCGAACTGACTTGCCACCAACCACAAATACCGCCGGACGCAGATTTCAGCTACATACAAATCAATCTGATGGATCAGAATCCTGCCGAACCGTACTTTAACGGTGCGCTTTTTGCCAGTCTAGGCAGTGGGCATGGACAAATTCCAGTACACGAATCATTCACAATATCGGCATCTCAGTTATTCGGGCAATGGTCGGGGTTTGCGGATTTGAACTATGACCAACCTAACAAAACCCTGTGGATGTCGAAGCCGCTCGACATAACCCTAAACAGAACGTCGGGGTCACACCGCGATTTTCCCTTTGATTCGGCACAGTTCGATTTCAGCCTTACGTACGATCCGGCTGTACCCTTCAAATATATTATTCTCCGTAATGCCAACAGCAGTTTCGACATCTCTTGTAAGACGTTCAAAGTTGACCGGGAATCGAACGTTGCACATATAAGTTTTGACGCACAGCGAAACCCAGTTGTGAAACTCACTGCGTTCGTGCTCGTAAGCGCGGCGTTCATTTTCTTGGTTGCAATCGTGGCGTGCGTCAAGACGGAATCGCTGCCTACATCTGTTGCGTCCTACTTCTTCTCGTTGTGGTCCATTCGTGCAATCTTGAGTTCTGAAATCAAAACATTCCCCACGCTTCTGGATATGGGGATACTTTCCATGTGCGTACTATTGCTGGGTTTGCTCGGAGTTCGGCTGGCGTGGAAAGAAATTCCGGCGACCAAAGACAAAACATCGCAGGGGAAGAAACCGCAATCCACCCGTTAGGCAATTTAGGCACGTTAAACCCTAAATTGTTCACCGCCGGGTGCCCCAGCCTCGCGGTAGGACGCTGGGTCCCGGCGTTCCCGATTCTGAGCGGGTGCCAGTTTCGGACCTAGTACCTCACAATATCTATTGACAGTTGGTAAATAGTATGGTACCATCTGTCGTGAATACTCGGCACAAGCCCGCTCGTGCTCCGCAGATCCCCATAACCCGCACCGAAATATCCGCTAAGTCCAGTCATTCCCGCACATCCGAGCGATTTCCCCGTAAGTCCAATCATTCCCGCACTTACGCAAAAACGGGGGTGGGGGGTACCCCTAATCAAAATGGATTCGCCGATAACTCTTTTGTTTTCTTCCGCTGTGTTAACTATATGCTAAACTCTATGAGTAATCATATTGTCGGCGCGCCGACATTTTCCTCCCCGCACGCTGCAAATGGTGCCTCAAAGAACCGGTCTGAAGACCGGCCACTACACAAGAAAGAATGCGGACCGCCTCAGAAGGCGTCCCCTACAAAGGCAAGAGGGATCACCGCGCGCGGGTTGCGCGCAACTCCCTTCCCTTCTATTCTGAATGTTCCACTGCCATGAAGCGCATCTACCTCGACTACAACGCCACCACGCCCGTCGAGCCTTCCGTGCTTGAGGCGATGCTGCCCTATTTCTCCGGCGACTTCGGCAATGCCTCCTCGATACACACGTTTGGGCAACGCGCGCGGGCGGCGGTGGAAACAGCGCGCGAGCAGGTGGCAGCGCTGCTAAATGCGCGGCCGCAGGAGATTGTGTTCACCAGCGGCGGCACGGAATCGGACAATCACGCCATTTTTGGAGTGTTTGCTTCGGCTGCGCCTGCCGTGACATCTTCAGCGGCAATCCCGCACATCATTACTTCCCCGATCGAGCACGAAGCAGTGTTGAACGCCTGCCAGGCGCTCGAAAAACAAGGCGTCGCAGTTACCTATCTTGACGTGGACCGTGCAGGATTGATTGACCCGGAAGCGGTGCGTCAAGCGATACGTCCGGAGACGATCCTGATCACGCAGATGCACGCCAACAACGAACTCGGCACCGTGCAGCCGCTGGCGGAGATTGGACGCATTGCCGCGGACGCGGACGTCTGTTTCCATACCGACGCGGTGCAATCCGTGGGCAAGATTCCTGTGGACGTGAAGGCATTGCAGCTCGACCTGCTTTCCCTTTCCGGCCACAAGTTTTACGCGCCGAAAGGCGTTGGCGCGCTCTTCATCAAGGGCGGCACGCGCTTGCGGCAATTTCTCTATGGCGGACATCACCAGCGCGGCTTCCGCCCGGGCACGGAGAATGTGCCGGGGATCGTGGGACTTGGAAAAGCCGCGGAACTCGCGCGCCTTTCCCTGCAAAGCGACGCTGCGCGCATCGCGGCGTTGCGCGACCGCCTGGAGCAAGGCCTGCTGGCGCGCATTCCGGATGCGCAAGCGAATGCGTCGAGCGCGCCCCGCACACCCAACACCAGCAACATCACGTTTCCAGGAATTGAAGGCGAAGCGCTGATCATCGCGCTCGATCTGAAGGGGCTGGCGTGCTCCACGGGAGCGGCCTGCTCCTCGGGCGCGGTCGAACCGTCGCACGTGCTCATGGCCATTAGGCTGTCGGCTGCCGATGCCCGCGCGACGATTCGATTCAGCCTGGGGCGCCATACTAGCGAAGCGGAAATTGACGCCGCGCTGGAGATTGTCCCGGCGGCGGTGGCAAAACTTCGGCAGCTTTCGCCCACTTACCGGCGCGAAGTTTCCGCGTGAATGTGGGAAGAGGCGATGCGCTAAACTTGGGCCTCTCTCGCAGAAGTGCTGCAGCCCTCGTGCACCTACCTCAGGGGTTAAAACCCCTGAGTTTCTGGGGCTTTTCGGCACGGCTGAAGCCGTGCCCTGACGGGAAGTATTTATTGGATGGCGGCTGAATAAGACCTGACGCGAAGCGTCTATAGATTAGCTGCCAAATAAGAAATGTACAGCGAAGTGCAACTCGACAGTTTGCCCGCGGCCAAGGAAGTGCAGCCCGGACTTGTGGCCGTGGCCATGTCTGGTGGCGTGGATTCTTCCACCGTGGCGGCAGTGCTGCTGCGGCAAGGGCGGCCCATCGTGGGGCTGACGATGCAGCTTTGGAATCAGCGCCGTTTGCCCGAATTGCAGGGCGATGGCCCGGCGCAGCACCGTTGCTGCTCGCTCGACGATGTGTACGACGCCAAGCGCGTGGCGCAGCACCTCAGCTTCCCGCACTACGTGGTGAATTTCGAGGAGCAGTTTGAAGAGCGTGTGGTGCGCCCCTTCGTGCAGCAGTACCTGGCGGGGCGGACGCCCATTGCCTGCACGAATTGCAATACCGATGTGAAGTTCGAGCCGCTATTGAGGATGGCGCGGCAGATTGGCGCGGAACGCCTGGCCACCGGCCACTACGCGCGCATCCGCAAGAACGAGCGCACGGGACGCCACGAATTGCTGCGCGCTCGCGATGATTCCAAGGATCAATCGTACTTCCTGTGGGGCCTGTCGCAGGAACAGCTTTCGCGCAGCGAATTTCCGCTGGGCGAGCTGACCAAGGAAGAAGTGCGCGCGCTGGCACGCGAAGTGCATTTGCCGGTGGCGGAGAAGCCGGAGAGCATGGAGCTGTGCTTCGTGCCCAACGGGAATTACGTGCAATTCATTCATGCGTATTCGCGCGAGCGCGGCACGCCGATCCACGACGCGGCGGGCGATATCGTGACCGAAGATGGCACGGTGATTGGCCGCCACACCGGCGTGCACAATTACACAATCGGCCAGCGCAAGGGCCTGGGATTCGCGGCAGGCAAGCCTGTTTATGTTTTGGCCATCGACCCGCAGAAGAATCGCATCGTCGCGGGCGAGGATGAAGCCCTGCGCACCAGCACATTTGAGATTGCAGGGGTGAACTGGATTTCCATCGAGGCGCCGGCCGCGCCCTTGCGCGCACTCGCGAAGATTCGCCACAAGCATGAACCCGCGGCAGCGATCGTGGAAGCGTTGCCGGGCCAACGGGCGCGCATCACCTTCGATGCGCCGCAGCGCGCCATCACGCCGGGCCAGGCAGCCGTCGTTTATGACGGCGATGTCGTTTTGGCTGGAGGATGGATTGAATAGTTCTAAGTTTTAAGTCTTAAGCCTGAAATCTGAAGCTGAAGAGGGATTTCTCCGCTCCGGGACGGCAAAAAGCGCCGTCCCTCCGGTCGAAATGACAGATTTTGAGAGAGGGACTTTCCACGCAGGGTGTGCCGTTCGCTGGGCTCAAGTCAAAAAACCTGCGCTACCCGGAAGCAATTGCGACGTGGGTGCTAACTTTTCAGATAAACAGTTCGTCTTCCTGTTCCTTCGTTTCGTGCACGGGCTCCGGATTGCGCCGCGAGCGCAGAACATCCAGGCCAATCTTGATGCCCTGCACCAGCGCCGACATTTTATGCACCGGGCCCCAAAATGTGCGCCGCACTTGCGTGCCGGCATCTTCAACGGCTTCGAGCGTTCCCGTCAGAATGCGATCCACGCGAACCAACTGTCCGCGCAGACGATCCGTAAGCTCCCCAACGACACGATCTAATTTCAGGGCCTGCCCGCGCGCAAGATACACAATTTGTGAAGCATCCTCAACAAGATTGGCAATCTTCGGCTGCGTGTCCTCAAGAAGGATCTGCGTGCGCGTAAGAATGGGTCCCATACGCGAGTGCAAATCATTCACCACGCGATTAATGGATTCCGTAGTGCGCTTCAACTGCAGGAACAATGCGATCAGGATGCCAACCTGCACGACCAGCGCAACCGCGGCAACAATACTGAAGAACTCCATCCAGAATTGCATACACACCCCGCCCTCTCCGCACCTTCCGCGGAAAATCCACTCGGTACGGCAACCGGCCCGTCAGGACTTCGTTTCGCGCAGAAAAGCTTCGCGCCCGGCATCGACGGCCGCGGCAATCGAATCGCGCTTGCGAGCGGCAACATCCTTGCCACGCTCGATCAGGTCATCG
>Ga0326728_10023205_pt1 | contig 11401 bp, 9 predicted proteins | sample MB3enrmetagenome_FD_207602 | JGI IMG/M metagenome (GOLD analysis project Ga0326728, IMG submission 207602) | Lab enriched peat soil microbial communities from McLean, Ithaca, NY, United States - MB31MN | ecosystem: Environmental > Terrestrial > Soil > Wetlands > Peat | place: USA: New York... | reverse complement strand
GTCAGCGGCGCCCTGTCCAGCGGCACCGGGGCGTTCACGCCCATCACGGTGACCGGCTACACCTACGACTTTGTCGTGGAAGCCGGCGCGCCTAAAGATGGCCGGGTCATGAGCGAGACTATGGAAGATTCGACCAACCTTTATGCCACTACCGAGTCCATGGACGCCACGAACAACACCGGAACTTCCTGGTATGAAGAGGGCTACAATCTGAACAACGCTGATTCCGGCTCCTGGAACAGCCCCTTGCAAAATCTCACCGGCACTGGCATTCCCCACCCCGGCACCTTCGTGACCAATTCAACGGGTGATCACATCTACCAGATGCCCCCGGATTACACCGTGAATGATGCCATTTATATCAGCACCGCCGTCACCAACGACACCATCACGCTGACCACCCCGGCCGCCTATTCCGGCTTGTCCTTCCTGGGCTCGGCCGGCAGCGGCCCCATTAATGTTTTCTGCATTATCCACTACGTTGGGGGAACTTCGGCGACGAACATCCTTACGGTTAACGACTGGTTCGACAATTCTGGCGCCGTCGCCTATGTGGCCAACGGTCGCGTGGCGGTTGATTCGGCCCAATTCAGTAATATCTCCTCGGGCGATCCGGTCCTCCTGGAAAATGATGTCCCCTTGGCTGACACCACCGACAAAGTGACCAGCATCACCCTGATGAACACGAACACCACCGGCGGCCGGTTTGCGCTCTTCGCGGTCAGCGGTTCGGCGGGCGCGCTGCCGCCGAGCATCACGGTGGAACCCGTTTCCGCCAATGCCTATCAGGCCAGCAGCATGACCTTCACCTCCGCCGCGACGGCGAACGTCCCCGTCACCTACCAATGGCAGAAGGGCACTAACGGGGTCTATGCCAATCTCGCCAACGGGGGGAACATCTCCGGTGTCACCAGCGGTTTCCTGACCATTAATCCGGTCACGTTTGCGGATGCGGCGGACTACCGCATGGTGGCCACCGACTCGGCGGGCACCGCCGACAGCGGCTTGGCTACCATGATCGTCTTCTCCACCAATACGGATGTGACACAGCCGGGCGATCCCATCAGCGTCAGCTCCAATGTTTCTCCGTTCGGAGACGGTACTCCTGCCTACGCGATTGACAACAGCATGAACACCAAGTTCGGCGCCAACTTCAGTTCCGGCACTGTACCGTCATTGATTGTCACCCCGTCCGTCGGGAGCACGATCCTGAATGGCCTGCGGATCTACACCGGCAGCGATAGCACGGGCCGTGACCCGACATCCTTCGAGCTCGATGGCTCCATCAACGGCGGGAGCACGTACACGCGCATCGTCTCCAATTCGATCACGCTTTCGGATACCCGCAACACCCCGGCCACTGTTGCGCCCAACCCGCTCACCCAAGTGGTGACCGAAGTGCGGTTCACCAACACCGCCGCCTACACCACCTATCGGTTGTCCATCCCCACCCAAAAAGGCGGTTCCGGCAACACGCAGGTGCAGTTCGAAGAAATGGAGCTGCTCGGAGTGACGAATTCGGCGGCGCTGCCTATTTTCACCACGCAGCCCACGGACCAACGCTCCTATGTCGGCGGCTCCGCCGGTTTCAATGCGGCGGCCAGCTACAATGGCAACTCCCTCTCAATGTTCTGGATGCGGGGAACGAATGGAACCTATGTTGCCCTCACGGATGGCGGCGACATTTCGGGCTCCCAGACAACGGGTCTTTCCGTCTCGCCGGTCAACTTCGTTGACTCGGCCGATTATATCGCCGTGGCCACCAGCACGGCTGGTTACGTCACCAGTTCGATTGCCCATCTGTATGCGTTCAGCACCAACGTGGATGTGACCACGGTGGATGATCCCATCGAGGGCTTCGGTGACACCACCGGCACGCGCTACACCAATAATCCCCCGGCCGATGCCATTGATAACGACATGATCGAATACCAAAACGGCGGCAGCGGCTTGAACGCAAGCGCCGGTTTTGCACCCTTCGGCGGACCGGTGGGCATCATCGTAACGCCCACCGTCGGCAGCACCGTCTTGGACGGTATCCGGGTGTATCCCGGAGCCGATTCAGCGGCCAACGATCCCAGCGGCTATATCCTCGAAGGTTCAAATGACGGTGGCAAGACGTATTCCACCATCTCCTCCGGCGCGCTCTCGTTGCCGGCGCCGCGCAATTCGTCCGGCTTGCTCACGGATCCCACTGCGGTGAATTCCGTTCAGGAAATCCTGTTCGCGAATTATCGCGGATTCACGACCTATCGCTTGACCTTCCCCAACGTGGTCAATTCCAACTCCGCCGCGTATCTGGAAGTTGGCGACATCGAATTGCTGGGTGTTCCCGGCACGGGCACGGCCCAGCCGATCATCGGCAAGGTCACCTTCAGCAACGGCAGCTTGGTCATCACTGGCACCGGTGGCACAGGCTCCGGCAGCTTCGTGGTGCAGACCAACGGCAACCTCCTGCTCCCCAACGGTTGGGGTACCGCCGCCAGTGGCACTTATGACGCCAGCGGCAATTTCACCAACTCGCTGCCGGTCAATGCGAAAACGCCGCAGTTGTTCTATCGCATCCATTAATCGACTGATTAATTAATTGGCATCGTTTCACCGAAGGCCGGGCAGGCACTGCCCGGCCTTCGTATTTTCCAGGAAGCTGGCCCTGCGTGAAAACGTGGTGGCAACCGGGTTGACCCGGCCAACCGCCCCCCAATCGGCCAAATGGACGTCTTCCGCCCCCCCTAAACCGGGGTGTTACGCGGAGTTGACAGCCAAATTCGAATTTGGTCTTTTGAGGGCGAAGTATGGTATTCTAGCGTTGATAGCGATGATCAGGCTGCCAAAACGACCCAGTCTGGTGTCCGAAACGGCCACGACAATAAAGCAGTGGATTGCGAGCGGAGTACTTAAAGACGTGCTTCCCGGGGAGTTGGAACTCAAAGAGCGATTGCGTGTTGGCCGTGACACCGTGCGTTTGGCTTTGCGGGCGTTGACCAGCGAAGGCTGGTTGGAGCCGCCAGGCCAGGGTCGCCAACGCCGAATCTGCCTCCCCAAGCTGCCGAAACGGACCAAAAAGGCGGATCCCCGCCTGCCGGTGACCGTTTTGTCCCCCTATCCCGCCAATCAGGGCCAAACCGAGGCCGAAATGGAAGACACCCGGAAGCGCCTTGCGGAACTGGGACGAGACCTCCAATACGTCTCGCCCGATATTTTCCGGCTAAAGGAACCCGAGACACCGCTCGAAAACCTGGTCCATTCACACCGTTCCGCCGCTTGGGTACTCTATGGCTCCTCGTATCCAATCCAACGCTGGTTCGCCCAGCGCGGCTTGCCCGCACTGGTCCACGGCTGGACGTATCCCGGATTGAATCTTCCTTACGTCACCAAGGACTGGGAACCGGCCGCCTTCCACGCGGGGCTGCAATTCACCCGCCATGGCCACCGCCACATCGGCCTCTTTGAATTTGTCGAAAGGGGAGCCGGCAGTATGTTGATTGAAAACGGATTACGCCGCGCACTGGCCGCCGCCGAGGGCGGCACCAAACTCTCCATCTTCAAGGACGAGCGCACCCCGGACTCCATCGCCCGAGCCTATGAAACTGCCTTTCGGCTTCGGGAACGCCCCACCGCCATGGTGCTCACCAGCTCCAATCACCTGCTCACCAGCCTTTCCTGGCTGGTTTCCAAAGGCTTACGCGTGCCCGAAGATGTGTCGTTGGTCGTTTTGCCTTATGACGTTTGGTACTCGGAGTTTTATCCGCCGCTTTGCCACTACAAGCTGAATACCAAGACATTTTCCCAAGCCATGGCCGAACGTACACTGGAACTCGTTGAGTATGGCCGCGTCTTTCGCAAGTCCTTGGAAGTGCCAGTCGAATTCGTCCCCGGAGCCACGATCGGGCCGCCCCCGCCAAAACTGGCCATTCGAAAGGTGGTACCTGATCTTCTCTCCAGCGTGGCGGCTTGATCCCTTGCCACGCCTCGCCCCCACTTCGAGGCCCCGCCCACGGGCCGATGATTCGGGCGCAAGTCAGAACGAAAAAACCTTAAGTCCCGGCAGAATTTTCCGATACGGACCCGGCGGTATGTGTCTGCCAAAATATATGAAAAGACCCGGGATCCACGGATTCGCCACGTTGAAGGCGCTGACGCTGTTTGTCGTATTGGGCACGATCGCGCATGCCACCATCCCCTATTTGCCACTGGTTGGCCCGCCCGCCATGCGCATTCAAAAGGCCAATAGCCCAGCCGCGTCCGTCGTTAAGTTCGAAGCCGGCTATCGGCAGCCGTCCCAATCCACGAATTCGGCTTCCACCGTCGCCGCCGATCTGAACTCGGCATCCCGCGACGCCCAAAACCCCCACGCGGATGCCACGCCCCCAACATCGGCACCCGACAGTACGTCCGCCGCATCCATTTTCGAGCTCCCAACGCCGGACTTGGTGGGCATCACTCCGCAGATGCTGGCCGTTTATCTGCATCCAATCGTAGGCGGGACAAATTCCGCGGCGCTCTTGGGCCCGCTGCCTTTGAGTTTCGTACCGCCAGTGCCGATGGTGAAATCAAGCCAAGCGACTTACAACGTTAAATGATATTGATTAAGCCAACTTCACCCCTGCCGCGCGGTGTCTTGGCCGTGATGTCCATTCTTTGTCTCGTCCTGGTACGGCTGGCCGCCCAACCGGCGGACCCACCGTCGTTTTCGACGACCGAAACCAATGATGCGTCGCCGACCAACCTGATTCCGCCGGAGTTCTCGACGAGCACCAACGACACCGATTTCTCGCAGCCGAGCGCCCTGCAGCGCCGCGATTTCACCTTGGCCACCGCCCGTTACCTCTCCCAAGTGCATGAATGGAAGGAGGCCGAAAAAAACTATCTCAAATTGCTGGGGGACGACGTGCCGGACGACATACGGAAATCGGCGCTCTTTGAAATGGCCCAAGTGGTGCACTCCGAGAATGATCTGCCACGCGCACAGGCCATTTACACCCAGTTTCTGACGCGCTGGCCGGGCGACACCCGCACTCCCGAGATTTTCCTGAAACAGGGGCAAATCTTCCGCGAAATGGACCTGCCCAACCTCGCGCTCACCAAGTTCTACGGGGTGATGACCACCGCCCTGTCCCTCAAGGACGGCCAACTCGACTACTATCAGGGGCTGGTGCTCAAAGCCCAGGTCGAAATCGCGGAGACCCATTATCTGATGGGCCAGTTCACGGATGCCGCCGATTATTATTCGCGGCTGCTCAATCAAAACAACCCCTCGTTGGACCGCGCACAAATTCAATTCCGGCTCATTCGCTCGCTCGAAGCCATCGAGCACCATGACGAGGCGGCCAGCCAAGCGGTCGACTTTCTGGCCCATTTCCCGAATTCGTTGGAGGAGCCCGAAGTGCGCTACCATCTGGCCCATGCGTACAAGAGCCAGAAACGCAACACCGAGGCGCTGCAACAGGTGAAGATTTTTCTGAAGGAAGAAAGCGACAAGACCACGAACAATCCAACCGTTTGGTCCTATTGGCAACAGCGCGTGGGCAACGAGATCGGCAACGAACTCTACCAGGATGGCGACTTCATGAAGGCGTTGGACGTCTACTTGGCGCTGGCCCAATTGAACACCTCCCTTACCTGGCAACTGCCTGTGCGCTACCAGGTGGGCCTCACTTATGAACGATTGCTCCAGCCCCACCTGGCCGAGGAAGCATATCGCCTGGTGCTCACCAACGCCGCGGCGGCCACCGACACCAACCTGCCCCCCGATCTCAAATCCGTGGTGGATATGGCCGCCTGGCGCCTGCATTTCCTGGATTGGAATGCGCACGCGACGGCCTTTAACCACGAAACCGTGGCCTCCGTGGCCACCACTAACCGCACCAACAACCCCAGCCACCTACCATGACCGCCGAATTTTCCGCCGTCCCCGCCCCCTCCTCGACCGGCCGTTTGGCCGACCTGGCCAACGAATTGCGCAGCTACCTCGACCTGTGCCGCGAGTTCCTCACCCTGTTCGGCGAGGAGAACCAGGCGCTCCGCCGCTCGCCAGCCTGGTCCCCCGAGCCGTTCCATCTGGAAAGAAAGCGCTTGCTCCCACGGCTGGAATCGGGGTTAATGAAGTTACGCAGCTTTCGCCAATGGTGGGAAAGAGTGCCGGCCGGCCAGCGCGAGTCCTGCAGGGAGATACAAGATCTGTTCCGGGACATTCAGAGCTTGCTCCCGCGATTGTTGTTGCTCGACCGCGAAAACCAGCAGGAGATGTTGCGGCGGGGACTGATCCCCGCCACGCAATTGCCGACCGCCGCCGCCCAACAGCCGAATTTTGTCGTGAATCTGTACCGACGGCATGCTGCAGTATAAACCATGTCCATTGAGAAGATCATCGTCCTGGAAGACGACGCCATCGTCCGCACCAATTTGGAGAATTTTCTCCGGCGGCAACGCTTTGACGTGGCCGCCGCCCCCACGCTGGCCGCCGCGCACGACTTCCTGAACCGCGATAACTTCGACCTCATCTTCATGGACATGCGGCTGCCCGACGGGGAGGGCATCGAGCTGCTGAAGGAGTTGCAAACCCGCCCCCACCGTCCGCTGGCCGTGGTCATGACCGGCTTCGGTTCCGTCGAATCCGCCGTGGAATGCATGAAGAACGGCGCGTTTGATTACATCATCAAGCCCTTCTCCACCGACCAGATCGAGTTCACGCTGCGCAAGGCCCAGGAGTTCAACCAACTGCTCAAAGTCAATACGCTCCTGAGCCAGGAATCCGACGACGGCGAGCAGGATCTGCTGGGCCGCAGCCCGGCCATGGATAACCTCCGCTCGCTCATCCGCAAGGTCGCCCGCACCCAGGCGACCGTGTTGATCCAGGGCGAAAGCGGCACGGGCAAGGAGCTGGTCGCCCGCGCCTTTTACCTGGAAAGCCCCCGCGCCAATGCCCCGTTCATCAAGGTCAACTGCGCCGCCGTGCCCGAAAACCTCATCGAAAGCGAGTTTTTTGGACACGAAAAGGGCGCCTTTACCGGCGCCCTGGCCAAACGTGAAGGCCGTTTTGAACTGGCCCACGGCGGCACCATCCTGCTGGACGAAATCAGCGAGATTTCGCCCGCCGTGCAGGCCAAGCTGCTCCGCGTGCTGCAGGAACGCGAATTCGAACGCGTGGGCGGCAACCGCACCATCAAGGTGGATGTGCGGGTCATCGCCACCACCAACCGTAACCTCGAACAAAGCGTCGAGAAAAAGGAGTTCCGCCAGGACCTGTTTTTCCGGCTGAACGTCGTGCCCGTTTCCGTGCCCCCCTTGCGCGAGCGCCGCGAGGATATTCCGCTCCTGGCCCTCGAATTCATGCGCCGGCTCGGTCGCAAACACGGTGTGCATGTCAAAGGCTTCACCGACGCCTCGCTGCGCGTCCTCAACGAGCATTCCTGGCCCGGCAACGTGCGCGAACTGCAAAATGTCGTGGAACGAGCCGTGATCTTGTGCGGCGAAAACGGCATGCTGGAACCCGAACACCTCGGCCTTACCAGCGCCGGCGCCGCCGCCCCCCCCACTCCCGCCAGCGACTTGGTCACGCCCGGAGCCTCCGCCGAACCCAGCCCGTTCCCCACCCTGGCCGAACTGGAACGGCAACACATCTTCTCCGCCCTCGACCGCTGCAAAGGCAACCGCACGCACGCCGCCAAGATCCTCGACGTCAGCATCCGCACCCTGCGCAATAAACTCCACGAATACAACGGCACCGGCGGCAAAGCCGACGAAGATAAAGCCATCACCGAGGAGTAGCCGCCCCGGCGCGCCGCCGTCCTCGGCCGCTGAAATGTGATTCGGCCTCAGCCGTCTCCCACCCCCCCCCAACCTCCGGCCGCTCCCGTCCTCGGGCACGGAGGCGCGATGCCCAACCAGCCGGCGCCCAGCGGAGCGCTCCGCAACGAACGGCCGCCCCACCCCAAAACCAATTTGCTTATTTAATATTTTGGTGTAGTATTGTTAATATCAGAGGTAGCAGTTCAACCCAAATTAAAAATGCTGGAATGGAGCGAGAAGTTTGAAACCGGCGACCCATTGATCGATGCCCAGCACCGGATGCTGATTTCCTACGTGGGCCGCCTGGAAACCTTGGCGCAGGCCGTGAATCCCACGCCCGAGGAAATTCATCTGTTCATGCGTTCCCTGGAGTTTCTGGAGTCGTATGCCCTGACCCATTTCAAACAGGAGGAGGACTGCATGTTCCGGGCGCGTTGCCCGGCGCACCGGGATAACCTGCAGGCCCACAGCGAATTCAGGGACTTCCTGAAACAATTCAAGCGGCAGGTGGACCTGGAAGGCTGGCGCGCCGATCTGGTCCTGGAACTCTACCGGTCCTGCAACGTCTGGATCGCCCGGCACATCCTGCGGGTCGACACGTGGTTAAAGCACTGCCCGGACGAGAAAAAAAACAGCGTCCAAAACAACTGAAGCCCCGCCTCGCGGTGGCCACGTTTCCCTCCCTGCGCCACTCCGGGGTTATTCACGCGGCCCGAACCGCTTCACCACCCAGCCGATCACCACGGCAATGGTTACCGTGCCCACCACCAGGTAGCCCATGATCTCCAATTGACTGGTCAAATCGGTATTCATCCCAACTGAGGCAGCGCCCAAGGCCGTCATTTGGCGACCGGGTTCTCCGCGTCCAACGCCAGGTTAAGCCGCAGCACATTGACGCCCGACTCGCCGAGCAAGCCCAGGCTCGGCTCGTCTACGCTGGCACGCACCAGGGCCTGCACCCGGGCCACGGTCAATCCCCGCACCCGGGCCACCCGGGCCGTTTGCAGCTCCGCGTTGCGCAAACTGATGTGCGGATCCAATCCGCTCGCGGAAGCCGTCACGGCATCCGCCGGCACCGGCTCGTTGGTGCCCAAGCCGTTCTGTGTGCGGTAATCCGCGATGTTCTGCGCAATCGTGTCGCGCAGTTTCTGCGAGGTGGGTCCCAGATTGCTCCCGCCCGAACTGGTCGGGTCATACGACATCCCATTGCTGCCGGCCGCCGACGGCCGGCCGTGGAAATACTTTTCGCCCGTGAATTGCTGGCCGATCAGGCGCGAGCCGCGAATCACGCGGTCCACCACAATCAGGCTGCCCTTCGCCTGATTGGGGAAAATGAGCCGGCCCAGGCCATAAACCGCCAGCGGATAAACGCCGCAGCAGACCACCGCCAGCACCACGGTAACCAGGACAGAAGCCCGGAGTTCACTTAAAATATTTTTCATAAACACATGCGATTTGGATTTGGCCGCTCACCGGCCCGGCCGTGGTGCCAACGCTGCGCCACGGCGTTCAGGAATGCTTCAGTTGACGAGTTTGAGCGTGGTGATGATCTGGTCGATCACCTTGATGCCGATGAACGGAATGATCACCCCGCCCAGCCCATAAATCAGGAGATTGCGTTGCAGGATGGCCAGCGCGCCGATGGGCTTGAACTTCACGCCGCGCAGCGCCAGCGGAATCAGGGCAACGATGATCAGCGCATTAAAGATGATGGCGCTGAGAATGGCGCTGTCCGGGCTGTGCAGCCGCATGATATTCAGCGGGGCAATGGCCGGGAACGTGGCCATGAGCATGGCCGGAATGATGGCAAAATACTTGGCCACGTCGTTGGCAATGCTGAAGGTGGTCAGCGAACCGCGGGTAATGAGCAGTTGCTTGCCGATTTCAATGATCTCGATGAGCTTGGTGGGATTGGAGTCCAAATCCACCATGTTGCCGGCCTCCTTGGCAGCCTGGGTGCCGGTATTCATGGCCACCCCCACATCCGCCTGGGCCAGGGCGGGCGCGTCGTTGGTGCCGTCGCCAATCATGGCCACCATCCGACCGCCCGCCTGTTCCCGGCGAATAAGCGCCAACTTGTCCTCCGGTTTGGCCTCGGCCAGGAAATCGTCCACCCCCGCCTCCGCCGCAATGGCCGTGGCCGTCAGCTTGTTGTCGCCGGTGATCATCACCGTGCGGATGCCCATCTTGCGAAGCTGGGCAAACCGTTCCTTGATGCCGCCCTTGACCACGTCCTTGAGGTGGATCACCCCCAACACCTCGCGCCCATCGGCCACCACCAGGGGCGTGCCACCGGAACGCGCAATGGTATCCACGGTCTGCGACACCAATTGGGGAAACTGCCCGCCTTCACGATCCACAAAGGCGCGCATGGCCTCCGCCGCGCCTTTGCGAATGCGGCGCGCCGGCTGCCCATCCACGGCGGCCAGATCCACGCCGCTCATGCGGGTTTGCGCCGTGAAGGGCACGAACTGCGCGTGCGGAACGGCCACGTCCCGACCGCGCAATCCGAACTTCTCCTTGGCGAGCACGGCAATGCTGCGGCCTTCCGGGGTTTCGTCCGCCAGCGAAGCCAGTTGCGCAGCGTCGGCCAGCCGTTCGGCGGTCGTCAGTGGCGCCGGCATGAATTCCGTGGCCTGGCGGTTGCCCAGCGTGATGGTGCCGGTCTTGTCGAGCAGCAGCACATCCACATCGCCCGCCGCCTCCACCGCCCGGCCGCTCATGGCCAGTACATTGTGTTGCAACAGGCGATCCATGCCCGCAATGCCGATGGCGCTCAACAATCCGCCGATGGTGGTGGGAATCAGGCAGACCAGCAGCGCGATCAACACCGGCACCGAGAAGACGGTGGCCGAGTAGATGCCAAACGGTTTCAGCGTAATGCACACCAGCAGGAAGATCAGCGTCAGCGCCGACAACAGAATGGTCAGCGCGATTTCGTTCGGGGTTTTCTGCCGGGCCGCGCCTTCCACCAGCGCAATCATGCGGTCCAGGAATCCCTCGCCCGGGTTGATGGAAACCCGCACTTGGATCTCATCGGACAACACGCGCGTGCCGCCGGTGACCGCACTGCGATCCCCGCCGCTTTCGCGGATGACCGGCGCCGATTCGCCGGTGATGGCCGATTCATCCACGGTCGCCGCGCCTTCAATGACGTCGCCGTCGGCCGGTATGATCTCGCCGGCCCGCACCCGTACCACCTCGCCCTTGCGCAGCTCGGTGGCATTCACCTCCTCGGTCTGGCCGCCCTTGGTCAACCGGCGGGCGATGGTTTTCACACGCGTACCGCGCAGGGCCTGGGCCTGCGCCTTGCCCCGCCCTTCCGCCACCGCTTCGGCAAAATTGGCAAACAGCACGGTGAACCACAGCCAGATTGCCAATTGCACGATGAAGCCGCGGTCGGTCCGGGCGGTAAAGATGCCCACGGTGGTCAGCACGGCGCCCACCAGGGTTACGAACATCACCGGGTTCTTGATCATCAGGCGCGGATGCAGCTTCTTGAAAGCCGCGCCGATGGCGGGTCCGGCGATTTTCCAGTCGAACAACGAGGGAGTCTTGTGGGTCATGGCGTTTGGCTAAAAAAGTTTCCCCTGCCCCATCAGGAAGTGTT
>Ga0326728_10023204_pt1 | contig 11402 bp, 13 predicted proteins | sample MB3enrmetagenome_FD_207602 | JGI IMG/M metagenome (GOLD analysis project Ga0326728, IMG submission 207602) | Lab enriched peat soil microbial communities from McLean, Ithaca, NY, United States - MB31MN | ecosystem: Environmental > Terrestrial > Soil > Wetlands > Peat | place: USA: New York... | reverse complement strand
AATGCAGTTTCCATCATGTAAGCACTTCCAAAGTGAGTTGCCGTTAAGTATATCGCAAATCAAAAACGGATACAATAATTATCCGCATTTGTGAATATCTGCCGTCGGTATCGATTTTTCCATCGAGCAGGGTGATGTTTTGGCCCGCGGTAATTTTTGCACCGTCGACAGTAACGGTGTTATCACCGACCGCCGGGCCGGCCGCATTGTCACCGAATTGAATGCAGAACTTTGCAAACGTCTTGATATGAAAATTGACGGTATCCAAATCTTAACGGCGCCCGCCAAAGATTACCGGTTTGTGATTTGTTTCCGCGGTGCATCCTTGCGAGATGCCGTCTCGGAAACTGACCCCCAGCATGAAGGGATGAAGCCGTTACCGGTGACAGCCACGACTGCCGGCGCAATCAAAACCGCCAATGTGGCCAACCAGTTTGTCGAACGGGCGAAGAAGATTTTAGCAGATAAACAACCGGCGAACATGCTGCTGCTCCGCGGGTTTTCCCGGGAACCTGAAATCCTCAGCATGCAAGCTATTTACAAACTGAAACCGGCAGTGATTGCCAGTTACCCCATGTATCGCGGCCTGGCCAGGCTGGTGGGAATGGCAAATTTACCTACCGGGCCCACGTTTGCCGACGAAATCAAGACAATCAAAGAAAGTTATAACGATTATGATTTTTTCTTTGTCCATGTCAAGCCAACCGATGCCGCTGGGGAGGACGGTGATTTTGACAGTAAAGTTAAAATTTTAGAAGATGTCGATAAAACTTTACCGGACCTTCTGAGTTTGAATCCTGATGTTATTGTTGTTACAGGCGACCATTCGACACCTGCGATACTTAAAGGGCACAGCTGGCATAGTGTTCCGACGTTGCTATATTCTAAATATTGCCGACCGACAGAGTAAATCTGTGACCTATCTTATCTGGCGGCATGTAGACATCTATCTCTCTCCGGCAATACAATAGGCTCTATAGATTCGCTCCTTAGCTTTATTCAGGTGGTTGAAACGGTCCTGCATCAACCACCAACATCGTGGCTCAACATATACCGTGTTGATGGCTCTCAAAGACTAAATTATCCAATTTAAAGCGGATGCGAATCCCACAGGGTCAGAGGTTTTTCAACGGGGTCAGAATTATTTTTCCTTGATACCTCAACGTCAGTTGGAAATAACCTTACTTGTTTGTTCAAACGGTTTTCACTGATCTTGAAATCATCTGGAACTTTAGATTGCGATACGAGTTCAATAAATTTATTCCTAGATGAAAGTGCTTTGGTTAGCAACCCCCGGTTCCTCAATGAGACAAACAAAGCCGCAGCGTGCGCTTGGCAATTTAGCGATTTATTGGGATTAAATTCTATATCAGTGAAAGCCATATATCCCATAATCTCAGATGCCAAGTTTTTGTGTTTGCTCAGAGCATTGATGTATAACCAATCATAAAATAGAAAGGGTGGATACAAAGGCCAATAAGTTTTGGCGAAATAAAAACACTTCAAAGGTCCAGAGTTCCTTAATCGAGCATCTCTTTTTGCTTCCCTAGAAGGTTGGTTTAAGATATCAACGTAAGGTCCTCCATTTTGGAACACTTTACTTGCCTGGTAGGCAGATTCAACAGAGAATGTTTTATTACTTATTTTGGTCGTTATATTTAGATTAAATGCACTCAGTTTGATTCCAAGGAATTGCGTCGATTTGGAAGATATTTCCAATACCTTTTGGTCTCGAATCATAAGGGAAGTCATTTTATGGAGTGATGCAATCGATTTTTGTTTCTGGCCCACCGACATACCGGGAAACCAATTAAAATCCACCATTTGGATCGTAACATATTGTCCACCTTTATTGTTTGCTATAAAAACGGGCCTTTTAGCCATTTGTTTTTCCTACCTTTGAATTTCAGCAATTTATTTCCAGTACTCATAATCTTTACGGGCGCTGAAAAATCCAGCATGGATTTCCGTGTCGACCTCAGGACAGAGTCGTTTCACCTCTTTTTCCATAAATTGGTCTTCCACTACGACCCCAAGTATAAGCTCCGGTTTTATTATATCGAAAATCAATACTTCAGCTTGAGGATTGGTTGGTGCCCTATCTGGGATTCCTAAATCTTTCCTACTGGGCTTACCATCGATTTCATCGTAAAGCCGATTAAAAGCATTAATACCTTTACGATCCGTCAACGGAATGCAAGTCACTGCATTACTTGCGGCGTTCTCTTGGCAAAAAGCACAATCCTTTTCCCATAGGACGCGCAGATCAACAACAAGCACTACCCATCTGACATCTTTATACGATTGTCGACATGCCCAAAACATTTTATAATTTGGGAAACCAATTGATAGACAATTAGCGTTTGGGCAACCATCTATTCGGTCACTATCATTGAAAATAACTTTAATACCCTTGGCTCTAGTTATGGAACGAGGAATTAATCCTTGTTCCATAATACTTTTCAGGTTATCCAACCTAGTAAAGTGCAGGAGGTAATTAATTCCACGGGTTTGGACGGCTTGTTGTAGAGTGTCCATTTGAATTCCTCCAATTTGCAAATTTTGGCATGATAATGGCGAAAGTCCAGGGCGTTTTTTAAAAGTGACGCAAATAAATAATTAATCATCGGGCCAAAATGTGATTGCCTTACCATTTTCATCTAATTCATATAAATCGTATAAAAAATCTCTGACATATAAAACTCTATAATAATATATATCCTTTTTTGATTTTAAATAAGCAATTACATCGTGCGACAGATTTAATGCACTTTTGGATTCGCTGACTATATATATGTGGAGAGGGTTAGTTCCGCAGACCTTATCGTTATAATCCTTCCATCGAACAATTTCTTCCATGTCTTCAACGGTCACTTTCCCGTACATGTCATAATGAAAATCAATCATTACCCGTGTCCCTTTTATTTTGGCTAGATACGCAAATTTGTGATAATCTCTTGGCAATTCGAACAAGGTACAAACTTCAATTTTCCCTATGTATTTTTCATAAAGGAACCGATGAAGAAGCGCTTAAATAATATCTTTGTGTTGCGGGTGTCCAGATAGTTTTGTCAGCGAGTTTTTGGAATGGGAACTTAAAACATTAGATTTTGGAATAATCATTTTCCAAGTCTTTTTAATAAGCCTTGTGTTTGAACTGGTAACTTCTTGCCAATAACAAATACCCATGTGAGCATCACATATAACGACTATCACCGGAAGCGAGTGTTCTAACCAATAGTGCAGATGCTTGATCTCACCTCTATATATATACCCTTCTTCGAATTCTTCCGAAAAATAAGTATCTCCACACTTGATTTGAACGGCCAACAGACGTCCAGTAGCTCCTCGTTTTTTATCAACAATTTCAATTTGACCATCTATTCCGATATCATCCTTTCTTAGGTCACGTAATATCCACTTGAGTTCATCAGATACAATTCCATCGACTAAGCGAACTCCCTTATCACCCAAAAAGGCTAAATCACTGTAAGATGGTAGTTGTTCAGATTTCATTTGAGGTTAATTCTACACCTTTTTTGCAACCCAAGAAAAGAAATGGTCGCAAGGACTCCTATTGATTCGGAAACAGCTTTAAAAACACTCAGTGTTCTTCCTTTACCCGCTGCAGACCCACGCAAATATAATATTTCTCCTACATATACGGCAAGTTCTATCACCCTATGCATTAACATCCCGCCAACGGTGGGTTCAAAAGAAGGAAGCCGAGGAGAAGCATTGCCAGACGGCATAGCCATTGAAGCAATCGCAGCTTCAGTGAGGAATCATTCATTAAATAAAATAGTCTTTGTAAAGTAACAATTCACACAGTTTGACATATTATGTGGTTTTGTTGTTAAATTTACTCACACGATTGAGGTGAAATGATGGGGGAAAAAATACAATATAAATCTACTTCGGAACTTCTGACGGGTTTATTCGGTAAGGAACTGGCCGACCAAGTCACTTACGATTCAGAAGTTGTTGCCATCATCAGAAAACACTTGGGGCAAAACTCAATTCATTCAAGAGCCGGGTATAAGCTTTCAGAGGAGCTCGCTGAACTCGGAAAACGCCGTGCTAAAGAGAAGCGACAATGAGTTGGAGCGTTGACCATCTGTCAATACAGGCTATTAAAGGCGTACTAGTTGAGGCCGGTAAGTTTGATTTATCTAAGAAGAAGTCTATCGCCTTATTTGCCCCCAACTCTTGTGGTAAGAGTGGCTATGCGGATGCTCTAGAATACCTTTTTTCGCCTGATGGCGAAGTTCAACACCTTGGCAAAGGTAGTGCCGATAGCGAGCATGGGGGCAAACCAGCCCTTCGGCATGTGTTAGCTGACGAACTAGGAATTGATTCCGAAGTCAAGATAGTTCTTAGATGCGATGACCCGCCAGAAATTCGTGAAGTCACTCGCTTACTGACGACTGGACGTAATGATCCAATTCCGAAGGGGCTAGAGGATATCGTCAAAATCGCGCCAGCCCATCGAATTCTACGACAGCATGATCTTAGACGTTTCGTTGTCGACATGAACCCACAGGACAAGTATTCAGAACTTTCCAGATGGCTCGGTTTAGAAAAACTCACCGAAGTCTTATCTCATCTAACAACCGCCGAAAACCAACTGGCGAAAATCGATCCAGACCGTGAATTCGCTGAGCGATTCAAAGACATCATTGAGCACACGAATAATTCCGTCAACTCTTATGATTTACCAACTATCCTAAAATGGTGCTCTGAACAATCCAATAAATATCTGACACCATCAGTCAAGATAGATTCAATTAAGGATCTAAGTGCATGCATTAAATCGCTACAACAATTCAGAAACGACCTATTCAAGGTCTCTAGCTCAATGAATGAAACCTTAAAGACGAAAACCAATCTTGAAAAATACGTCAATGACCTCACTGAAGATTCCAGTCAACTAAATAATTGTGAACAAGCCCTAAAAAACGCTGTCGGGGCAGAAAAACAAGTTGATGTTGCAAAAGCAGAGGCCAAGGAAAGCGTTTTCCAAGAAGTTTGGAGTTCTTCAATCAATCTTTTTAACAAAGGGCCTCTCCCCGTATGTCCTATTTGCCTTACACCCTGGGACAAAACCGAAATTGGTTCGCAAGCTGAAGTATTTACTCATCTTACGACTAGTTTGCAGTCGCATCTGCAAATTCGATAAATGTGATTTTCTCAAAGGGCTTCTTTTCCCCTAGCTTATCATTGTCAGGTAGCGGTTGAATATAGACGACTGTGGGGTTGTTTTTATTAGTTAGTACTTTAATATCCTTGAAAACTTGGGCCCAAGTACTATACTTGTTAAAATTTATGATCCCGTTTTGTTGAGATTTAAACTTAACCAACCCAACCTTCTGCATCGCCTCAAATAAATTGAGATATTTCCGTTGTTCATCAGTCGATTCGAATACCAATTCCAAATCATTAACAAGAGTTTCGATTTTTTTCCCTTTAGCTTCGATAAGATATTTTTGTTGTTTTTTATTTACTGATTTCATATCGGTTTTTAGTTCTATTAAATAGCATTTAGGCACGTCTTCATCAGAAAAAACAGCATAATCCACTTTATTAGTCTGGTTTGTTTGCATATCATTACCTTCAGGGCTGATCTGCAAAGGAAATTCGGGAATAATAGTGTCTTGGAGCGTCACATTGAATTTTTGCTCTATTACTTCCTTCAGGTAGAAAGAAAAGAACAGATCAGCCCGACGCTCTAATTGCCAATCCGGCAAGTGCCTCCATTCGTCCATCCGAGTAAAAATGTCGATTATTTCCATAGTGTACTCCTTCATCCAATAATCATCGGTTTCCCAATTACTTACTCAGCACCTCAACCAATCTCACCATTGCCTCGGTGTCCCGTTCACAATATTTCAAGAGATTCGTCCTAATCTCCTTACATCTGCCCAATGTAGTTTTGGGGCTTATGATCTCTAAATAAGCCAACGAGGCTAACCCGCCTTCGTTTATCTCCAGGTCCTTGTAATTCATTCCCGGAACTAAGGCCGGAAGAACATCCTTAATGGAAAAAGAACCGTGAAATTCAGGGTGATAGCAGTAATTACGCACCTGTGGCAATAAATCAAAAATACGCGTTAGTATAGCCAGCAAATCGTCTGAAAATTGAGGAATGGCATCGGCTAAGGCTTTGATCCGTCCTGCTTCATACCCCGAGTACACCACGACCGAGCCACTTTTCCCAAGTGTATTAACTAGGCTCTGGGTGAATGCAGGGCGGGGATCACCGGTACCATCGTGGAGGAATTCCTCGTGATGCAGTGTGCCGTCTTTTTCAAGAATGTGGTCCGACCATTGGAAAGGGATCACTTCATATGGTTTGGTCCCGATGTAGAGGGGTAGGGCTGGATTGAATGTTTCAAAATCCAGAAAATGAACGGGGTAGACTAGTTTGTTTAATTCATTTTTAATTTCTTTATCCAAATATAAAGTGCCGTTCACCACGCAATCGCGCACCCGTTGCTGGATTTCATTCAGTTCGGAGAAATCGGCGGGTATCTCGAGAATATCATTAACCCCGATCTCTTCCAAGCGCTGCAACAATTTCTCACTGATTCTAGGTAACTGGCTAATATGATTCGCTGGTTCATTCTGATGACAATATCCGTAGAAACTGCACATGTACGGTTTAGTGCATTGCTTACCGGCTTTTATCGATGGAATTTCGGATTCTGCCAGACAAAACCGCATCGATTTTAAAGAGTTTTCGATTTCTGGCTGTAATGCCTCCACCTCGCTGGTAATATCATCACTGGCAAATAATTGATTCAAGTCGTATTTACCGCCAGGGTAAACGTACTCCTTATTTAGATGAGCCAGACAGACCTGTATCACATTTATCCCGGCTCCGATAAGAACATAATACTGGATGGCCGCATCCAGGACGTATTCTTCTTTCAAAGACGAAGAGGATTTTACTTCTATCAGGCTGAAATTATTCTTGCCCGTAGGTTTTAGAATATCCACCCGGGTTCGTACGTCATCGAATTGGAACGCGGCTTCAAAGAGCGGGACTTGTATTTTTTTGCCCAGCGCTGCTTTGGTCAATGATAATGCCTGGGGAAAATGTATAAAATCGACGTCGATCAGAATACCGTCGGGACATAACTGCCTCGCCAAGACACCGACATCAGTGCCGCTGTCAAACACTGCTTGCTGATTGGCATCGACTGGATCTGCTAAATCCCGGTGATAACATCCAAGGTACAGGCGTTTTTCGCATTGTATCCCTGCCATAAAACGTGATTTAGAGAGAGTGGGTATTTTTTTGGTTTTATCCGGCATCGACTTACCTCAAATTTCCGCAGTTAATTATTCTACTTATACTGGTTTGCCCTATTATAGCATCGTGTTAGTAAATCATATACTTTATTTTAAAGACAAAAATTATCGGGCTTTACCAATTGTCAGTCCTTCAATCACCGACTTCTGGATTGCCATCGTTAAGAAGTGTTTGATTATCGCCTATGGCACTCCACGATTGACGGCACCAAGCCACCGGACATGTCCACGTTCAACTTACGATCATTTGTCATCGTTAAGCAGTACCTGATTACCGCTTACGGCACTGCCACGATTGACGGCACGAAGCCATCTAGCGTTCACGGCAGTAGAAATCGGCATAGCTGAATGCAAACCGAAGGCACGAGCTTCATAGGAGGCAGTAGCAATAACTCCCCGGCTGCCGGGTTTGTCCCCGACCACCACCGGCTTGCCTCTCAATTCGGGATTGGATGCCTGTTCCACTGAAACAAAGAATGCATCCAAATCAATATGCATAATGGTGCGTTGCGCCACAACCCACCTCTTGACTGCTTGTACAATATTCTAACATGCGGGGTACCATTTTAAAGATTCTTCCAAGCGGGAGTATTCTTTAAATCTTCGAGCTGCTTCTCGAAATCGGGGGACAGCGCGTAATTAATGTTTAAGTCGCCTTTGACAAAAAAATGCGTGTCAAGATCCCGGGTATTGAAGAGCTCACCAGTTTCTTTACTTATCTCTTCCCGCGCAGCATATATATCCGCGATGCGGGATAATACACCTATTTTTATATTATCGTATTCCGGTGTTCCGGCTTTCTTCCCTTGATACTCCTGTGAATATTTAGATTCCCACACATCCTGGAAATAGTTGAACAACCGCGCCATCCATTGGATCCTTCTGATAGTGAGCCTTCGGGAAAGATCACCACCCGGTTTTTTATTGTCAGTAAGTGTTCTCCAGTAGCTCAACAATATCCCAATCATACCCGGCGGAATTTCAGGAATTGTAGGAATACCAATGCACCATAACGGATCTTTTTGCCGCGCTTTTAATTCCTTGTTTAAAAGAATATTGTAGCCAGCGATCGCTGAAGGTGAAATATCATTCTTAACTAGACTTAAAGCTTCAGCATAGGACATTTTATTAAGTTTAAGATGCATTTCCGAGTCCATTAACTCCCAGACTAGAACTTCGGTAAGTTGCGCAATTAGTTCCTTAGTTGACAAATTCTTACCCCGCATCCAAGCCTCTTCTTTCAAATATTCGAGTATTCTTTTCTGATGGTCATTCAGCATTCTATCTCGGCCCATCTAATTTTCCCTCCGATAAATCGAAAATAAATATAATTCACTAATTTTATTTTTAATAACAATAGTATATTTTGATAGATTAGTATAGCAGAAAGGGCATGTGGGGAACATCGTAATTAACTATCGAGGATTACGTGGAAATGGCACTTTATAGCAGTGATTTTAGCAGGGTATTCTCGAATTTACTTGAACGGTACCATGTATCGTGTTATCAAATCGAGGAGTATTCACATTTAAATCAGAGTTATCTGAGCCGGCTGCGAAGTGGTCAGATGGCTAATCCGAGCGCCGAAACGGTTGTTAAAATAGGTATTGCCATCGCACATTGCAATAAGGACATTACCTTATTGGAAATTGAAAGCCTGTTTGACGCCTGTGGTCGATCGCTGCAAAAACGCTAAGGTTCCGGTCAGGTCATACACTATGTTTCGAAGTGTAATAAAGAAGTAACACTTTTCAGCAGGATTTTATTATTATTACATCGCCAAAGTGTAGAATGATTCTATGAAAAATGGAGGAAGTAGAACGAAATGACAAACCGGTTATCCAATGAAAAGAGCCCATATCTCCTCCAGCATGCTGATAACCCGGTAGATTGGTATCCCTGGGGACCGGAAGCTTTTCAGAAAGCTAAGATGGAGAACAAGCCAATCTTTTTATCAATTGGCTATTCAACCTGTCATTGGTGTCACGTAATGGCGCATGAGTCATTTCAAGATCCCAAAATTGCAGCTCTTTTAAATGAATCCTTTGTTTCAATAAAAGTAGACCGGGAGGAACGCCCGGACATTGACATGCTCTACATGTCAGTCTGCCAAATGATGACCGGCAGTGGGGGATGGCCTCTTACGATCATCATGACTCCGGAAAAAGAACCGTTTTTTGCTGGTACCTATATTCCTAAAGAAACCAGATTTGGGCGACAGGGGATGTTGGAATTCATTCCCTATGTCAGGGAGATTTGGTCGACCCGAAATAATGAAGTTTTGAATTCTGCGAATCAAATCACCGCAGCTTTACAAAACACCACTTTACCAGGGCAGGGCGAAGAGTTGAATGAAACGGTACTCCGCCTTGCCTATCAAGAGCTAGAAGACCGGTTTGATAATGAGCATGGTGGGTTCGGCGCAGCACCCAAGTTCCCTACTCCCCATAACCTACGTTTTCTGCTCCGTTATTGGAAACGGACGGGGGAACCTAAAGCTCTAATCATGGTTGAGAAAACTCTTCAAGCGATGCGATACGGTGGAATCTATGACCAGGTAGGTTTTGGTTTTCATCGCTATTCCACTGACCGGAGTTGGCTAGTGCCGCACTTTGAAAAGATGCTCTACGACCAGACTTTATTGGCGATGGCATATATCGAAACCTTTCAGGCAACGGGAAAACAAGCTTATGCACGGACAGCGCGCGAAATCTTTACTTATGTGCTTCGGGATATGACGGCCGATAATGGCGGCTTCTATTCCGCAGAGGATGCCGACAGCCAAGGACAAGAAGGCAAGTTTTATCTGTGGACCTGCAATGAAATCAAAGAAATACTGACGCCCGAGGAAGCAGATTTCATTTTCAAGGTATTCAATATTAAAAAGAAAGGTAACTCCAAGGATGAAATTGAGGGGGACCAAATCGGAAAATCCATCCTGCACATGACCAAACCGGCAAACGAAGCCACTTTGGAACCAAAAACATCAGGATCTGAATTTCAAAAACGTCTGGAAGCGGTGAGAGCGAAATTGTTTACGTACCGGAATAAACGCGTTCACCCCAGTAAGGACACAAAAATTTTAACTGACTGGAATGGTCTTATGCTCGGAGCGCTGGCAATGGGCGGGAGAGTTCTGGATGAACGGGTTTACACCAACGCTGCAAAACGCGCTGCCAGTTTTATCTTTAATAATATGCTTTCTGCTGATGGGCATCTCTTGCATCGTTTTTATGACGAGGAGGCTGCAGTTGCTGCGAACCTGGATGATTATGCTTTTTTAATTCAAGGACTGTTGGAATTATACGAAACTACCTTTAATGTTGATTATTTGAAAAATGCCCTGAACTTAAATGAATATTTACTAAAACACTTTTGGGACGAAAAAAATGGGGGGTTCTTTTTCGTTGCGGACAACGGTGAAGATCTTCTTATCCGTCCAAAGGAAATTTATGATGGAGCGATCCCTTCCGGAAATTCCATCGCCATGCTGAACCTTCTTCATCTGGGGCGGATAACCGCCGATCCTGATTTGGAACAAAAAGCTTCCAAAATCAGTCGAGCCTTTTCAGAGAACGTCAGAAGATCCCCCGCGGCTTATACCCAACTCATGGTTGCAATCGATTTTGCGGTGGGACCGTCTTATGAGGTGGTTGTCGCCGGTACTCCCCGGGCTATCGACACGGAAAACATGCTGCAAGCAATAAATCAGAGATTCATACCCAATAAAATCGTTATTTTTCTTCCCACCGGACCGGACTTATCAAAGATTTTGCAGATTGCTCCATTTGCCAGGTACCAATCAACCATTGACGATAAACCTACCGCTTACGTTTGTGTTAATTACAGTTGCAAACTTCCAACAACCGACATCAACACAATGTTATCTTTACTTGCCTCTGGCTGATTCAATTTAGAGAATTCCTGGTTTTACGGTGAAAGCGCCGAAAGCCGTTTGAAATAGGGAAAGCCCTTCGATGTTTGCAAAGGGCTTCCTATTTTCCCAGGGCTCTTCAACTTAATGTGCGTTGTAACTGGGATTTCAGTTAGCCGGTGAGATTCGGACATCAGTGTATGATGTCTTTCCG
>Ga0326728_10023202_pt1 | contig 11402 bp, 7 predicted proteins | sample MB3enrmetagenome_FD_207602 | JGI IMG/M metagenome (GOLD analysis project Ga0326728, IMG submission 207602) | Lab enriched peat soil microbial communities from McLean, Ithaca, NY, United States - MB31MN | ecosystem: Environmental > Terrestrial > Soil > Wetlands > Peat | place: USA: New York... | reverse complement strand
CCCCCATCCATCCTGTCGCCTTCCTCATCATCACCAAGCCGCAGGTCTTCGGCGTTCCCATCACCGACACCTACCGCAAGCTGGCCGATGAAACCGGCCGCCTCACCTTCGCAGCCTTCGGGTTGGTCGAGAGTCAACTCGAAGTCACGCGCATTGCGCCCCGGCCCACCGAGAGCGGCAAGGTCGCGGACATGATCGGCATTGTCACCTCGCTCGAAGGCCAGCCGCTGCCGGCCGGCGCCATCGCCAGCCGCCTGGGCGTCTTCGACGATGTCGCGGAGCTCGAGAAGAAGCCCGACACCACCGACTTTCAACTCATCGCCGCCATCCTCGGCAGCAAAAACACGCTGCACAACAACTACCAGGACTTCCAGCAATTCCTCGATGCTGGCGGCAGGATCGGCCTGCAGCACGATCCGCTTCTCTACGGCGCTTACAACCTCAACCCGTTCCTGGTGCGCGTCGAGCAGGTCCCCATGCTGGTCGTCGAACAGGGCCAAGTGGCCGTCATCAAGGCCTACGTCGGCCTGCCCACCCAGGACACCTCCGGCGTCGGCTTCAAATTCGGCAGCCTGGTGCGGCCCGGCCATCAGGGCATTTGGGAGGAGGCGCTGCGCACCGGAAAATATCCCATCAACCCGCGCATTTACGACGCCAAGGTCGTCCTCACCGCCATCCTCAAGCTCGACTGGGCCAAGGACGTCACCGGAGCCCACGGCCTCGACGCGCGGCTTGAACCCATCATCGCCAAAAGCAACGAGGGCTTTGTCTTTTCCATCGACCTGCAGGTGCTGATCCACGTTCCCGACACCAAGGCTCCGCGCGTGATCTCCATGGTTGGCTCCATGGAAAATCTGGTCAACGAAGTTCTGCAGGCGGCCGTCGGCAATCTCTTCCGCGACAAAATCGGCGGCATGGAAGCCATCAAGTTCATCCAGACGCGCCAGGTCGTGCAGGAGGAGGCATTCGTCTACATCCAAAGGAAGCTCGCCGAGTACGAGATCGAAACCCGCGGCGTCTACATCCAGGACGTGATCTACCCGGCCGCGCTGGTCACGGTGCTCACGGAGCGCGAGGTGGCGCACCAGCAGGTAGAAACCTTCAAGATGCAGCGCCAGGCGCAGGACCAGCGCATCGAGACGGAGAAGGCGCGCGGCACCGCGGACATGCAGGCACAACTGGCGCAAGCCGCGGTGGGCGTCGACATCAAGAAAAACAATGCCGAAGCGCGCAAAGCGGAAGCCGACGGCGAGTCGACGTACATTGAGCGCACCGGCACGGCCCAGGGCGCGCAGGTGCGGGCAGTAGGTTTGGCCCGAGCCGAGGCCTATCAAAAGCAGGTCGCGGCCTTGGGCCAGGGAGCCACGGCCCTGGTGAATGCCATCGAAGCCCTTTCCAGAAGCAACGTCCCGTTCATGCCCAACACTCTCGTTGCGGGAGGGGGCGGCTCCATCGGCGGCGTTCTCGAAGGGCTCGGTTCGCTCCTCATGCAAAAGGTCGCCCCGGGCGCGTCACCCAGTCCCAGCGCGTCTGTCGCTCCATCCGCCCCGGCGGACGTAAGCAAACCCGCCGCATCGCCGCAACCACCACCCAGCCCCGGCAAGGCGTAGTCAGCCTTGTGTAGCGCGGGTCTCCAGACCGGCTGTAGCGGGGGTCTCCAGACCCCCGCACCTCCATATCCACCACAAAATAGCGCGTCCCCTAGTCCGGCTTTTGAGACCGGAGAACCGCAACCAGTGTAATATTCTTTGCAACATCACAAACCAAATGTCGCCGTGGGGATGCGACCATGTCCCGGAATCCTAGCCATGCCCGTCAATGCAGGCTCGCCCTTGCGCTTCTTGTTTTGGCGTTCGGATGGTGCCTTCAGCCGTGCCGGGCAAGCCAGGCCGCAGCGCCCAAGCCCGGCGAACCCACCGACCCGAAGGCGCACAAAACCTTTCTAACGGCGCAGGAGTGGGAGCAAAGAGGCGACCAGGCCCTCGCCATCGAAGCCTACCGCAAGGCCAATGCGCAGGATGGCGGCCATTGCGGCCAATGCCTCAAACGCGCCCACGCCATCGCACTTTCGATCGGCGACTTCAAAACCGCGGAAGCGGTCCTCAGGGACTGGCTCCCGGCCGTAACCACCGATGCCGCGCGCGCCACGCTGCACTTTCAGATCGGAATTGCTCTCCAGCGCGAAGGCATCGGCGCCAAAGGCGACAAGCAGCGGGACTGCTTCGAGAAGAGTCTCGATGAGTTCCGCACCGCGCTCTCCCTGGATCCTACCGTCATCGGATCTCATTTTGGCATGGGGATTGACCTTGCTTATTTGCATCAGGACGACGCGGCGCGCGAGGAGTTCCGCGCCTTTCTCGACAAAGACAAGAGCGATGAGGCGACGGACGCCAGGGCCGCGCGCTTTCTGGATCGCGTCGAACTGGCGCGCTCCCGGATGGCGCCGGCCTTCACGTTGACGACTCTGGACGGCCAGCACATCAGCATGGACAACCTGGCCGGCAAAGTCGTGCTCATCGATTTCTGGGCCACCTGGTGCGGTCCCTGCCGTGATGCACTGCCGCATATTCGCAGAATCGCGCAGAAGTTCCAGGGCCAGCCCTTCGTAGTGCTCAGCGTGAGCCTGGATAACGACGCGGCAAAGTGGAAGGACTTTGTAGCCAAAAACGAAATGACCTGGCTGCAGTACCGCGACGGCGGATTCGGAGGGTCCATGGCGAAAATGTTCTCAGTCGAGGCCATTCCGGCCACGTTTTCCGTCGATGCCGACGGCGTGCTGGAAGACCAGCACGTCGGAGACGAGAACATCGAAGGCAAGCTGAAGAAAATGATTGCCCACGCGGTGGAAATGGAGAACGCGAAACCCGCGCCGCCAGCGGCCAGTCAAGCGCCGGGCAGCGGCAACTGAGCCCGAAAAACGGTCCTGCCATATCAGGCAGTCCCTTAGCCCCTCAGTCCCTACGTCCCTGTTTTTCTATTCCCTACTCCCTATTTCCGATTCCCTGTCTTCAGGCAAGCTAGGACGGCGCACCCCAGCCCGGAGACCCAGGACGGGCCACCGCCAGATTCTCAGTTTGCAGCAGGAGCCGAAGGGCCCTCGTCCATATGGCGCGCTGCCTCTTGCATTGTGAATGTACCCTCGTCGGCCAACTTTTGACCCGATTCGATCCTGTCCAGCCTCGAAATTAATGAGTCGTCGGTCCCGCGATCGAGGTAAATCCGATACTGAAGAAGGTCTGACGAGAGCCCCCTTCGCTCTTCCAGAAGCTGGTGCAAACGCGCTGGCGAGGTTCTCGCTAATGCCCTTTCGGTCAAGCCCCAACGAGCCATGAGCGTCGCCAACGTTCGCTTTAGAAGGTCAACATCCCTATCTGGGGCACTCCCGAGGTTCACAACATTTCCGCGATAAAATAACCTGTCGAATTGCTGCTGCAAATTCAGCGTTTCATATCTCATCGCCGCTTCGTGGGGATACCTTGAACTGTAAACAAATAAATAGGCAAGCGGACGCACAATCATCCATGAGACGCCATAGGCAACGATAAGAAACCCAAGTGCGCCAATTATTCTGGAGAGGGGATTCACCTGATCGCCATTCCCCCCTCCTATAGGAATGTAGGCATTGATGAAAATGGCCAATGAGGCTAGGGCTATACCCGGCAAAAGCGACAAGGGCAGCGCGACAACAGAATAGACGGAAAAAAGAACCGTCGCTTGTAGATACCGACCCCAATCTAGCCTTGTAATTGCACGCGGCGACCACATCTTGAAGAGATCGCGATTCAGCCAAAACATGTTTGCCTTTTCGACGAACCACGCTTGTACCCAGGACCAGTTGAGCCTCGAAAACGTCAACGTTACTATCAGCAACAACACATAAGACCAAATAGGACATGTGAACCCGAGAATCAGGAGTGCGATCACTATGCCTCCTTGACTGATATGCAGACCTCCCCATAATCCGGCGGCGACGAGAGCAGCAGCCAGCTGCACAACACTTTGCGCGGGAGATGAAAACAAGAAATATCGTCCCTTGATCACCCGATCGAAGCGCCTGAAGAAGTGGTCTGGAGCAAGAGCTATTGCAAGAAAAGTCGGGATTAGACGGAGGAAATTGACATGCTGAAAAACGCCGACGATGTCGCCGCTACCCTCAGGAAGCAGGCGAATTACTCGCCGCCTGACTCGCAAGTACACCCACATCGCTCGGAGCATCAGGCCGTACGCACGATACATGGGCGTGAGGTTAGCACGCAAAATCCCTTTCAGTCCAGCCTTTGATAAGCTGATTCATACGCTGGTGGGGCAAGAATCATGCGACCACCCCCTGGCTCTCAGAGACCCCGCCGGACCCCGAATCTTAGTGATCGCGCCAAGACCTCAGGAGCCTTGACAACCCGGGGATATGGCGCTACCTTATGATTGGCTCCGGTTAGGAGCCCTTGCCGCGAGGCGAGGAAACGTGTCCTGGACAGGACGCAGGTGTGAAGCTCGACTGGGACAGTCGGCTGGCAAAGTTAATCGGGGCGGATGCTCCTGAGTTAACCCCTCCTTCCGACTCCTTATTCGTGCTTTACGTGGTTCACGTAAAACACTCAAGGAGAAATCATGAAAAACACAAAAGTACTGCTCCGCTTCGACGAAGTGTGCGCAAGGAATAAGTATGAGCTCCGCCGCATCGAGGGAACGGTGACGGCGACTAGCATGATTAGGCTTATCGACGCCGCTGATCTCAAGGCCAATCCACGCGAGGCAAAAGTGGGCGACGTCACAGATGCGATCCAAGAGTCGCTGGACGAGTCCCCGGATCTGTTTCATTTCAAATCCAAGGGAATTCTGCTAGCGGCGGGCAAGTGCTTGCCTCGAGACCGTAGTCGATTCGAGCTCAGCTTTAACGACGAAGACATAGAGGGAGTGCTCGACGGCGGGCACAATCTATTGGGTATTGCGCTGTTCATTCTCAACGCCGCCATCGGCGAGGATGCGCCAAAAGTCCTCCGCTCGGTTAAGCGGTGGGAAAACCTCCCCCCTGTTTGGAAGGGCTATCGTGAAAAGATCGAGACAGCCAAGCCACAGTTCACCTTCCTCACTCCTATTGAGGTGATATTCCCACAAGAGGGCGCCGAGGGACGCGACCGTTTCGAGGACGCCGTTCTAGACGTGGCGCGCGCCAGGAATAACAACGCAGAGCTCACTGAGGAAACCAAAGCAAATAAGGCCGGCTTCTATGATGCGATCAGAACATCGATCGACCAGCAGCTCGTAAACCAGATAGAGTGGAAAACAAACGATGGCGGACGGATCAAGGTGCGTGATCTTGTCGCTCTAAGCTGGATTGCACTTTCGAAAGTCGACGGCGAATTCCCGGGCAAGTCGGATTTTATGCCCGTTTCCATGTACCGGAACAAGGGCGCGTGCGTGTCGGCGTTTAACAAGATGATGGAATCAGACGAAATCAGCGAGAAGACTAAGGGAGACATCCGCGAACTTAAGCATAAGGGAGTGAAGAGCGCCATCGCGATGCTTAAGGACATCCCAAGGCTTTTCGATTTGATTTACACTGAGTTTCCTGAAGCGTATAATCAGGCCTCCCCGGGTTTCGGACGGGTTAGCAGCGTATTTATCTGGGACCCCGCAAAGGCGAATCTGCACGATCCGAAGTATCTTTCCAGTCCAACGAAGACAAGATTCTATCTTCAGGAATGCAAGTACGATTTCCCAGATGGATTCATTATGCCGCTAGTTTGGGCACTGGGCGAGCTGATGGATTACAAGGATGGCAAGGTACTTTGGAAAGCGGACCCCGACAAATTCATCAAGAAGAATCTCGCCAAAACGTTGAAGGTCTACTTCGGAATGATCCAGATGGCCGGATATGACCCTCAAAAAGTCGGCAAGACAGGTGCCTGTTACATGCTGGCGGCGAATGACTTCAAATCACGGCTCTAGCCTCGCCTAACGCAAATAGTCCTATCGGGCGGCCCGGACCCTAAGAACGCAAACTCACCACGAAACGGGGTGCCCCGGGTCTCGATTCTGAGACCCGGGAACCACTGCCGCCCGCATTTACCCGTCTCGTCCCGCAAACTCACCACGACTGTGGGCTGGGCGCGATGCGGCGCTGACAAAACGGCCGGGGAACACGTACACTACTGTCGTTTCAGAGTTCGCAGCAAAAATCCTGGTAACGCCGCCGCAGGAGGGACTCACATCATGCGTTTACTGTCTTTCCGGGCCCCGTTTCTTTCCCGTTGCTGCCTGGCCTTTTTCCTCGCCACGATTCTCAATCCTTCGCATGCAGCCTTTTGCCGGCCAATGAATGGGCAGCAAGAGGCGCCGCAGACAAATGCACCAAACCCTGAGGTTGAGAAACAACTTGCGATCTTATCGTCCTATTCCATCGGGGTCACGACGCTGAAAGACTTCTACCGTGAGTGGAACGCTGGCGACGCCCTGCGCATGAAGCTGGGAATCGTGAAGGCCCTGTGGGGCAAGGATCTGAAGGTGGAATTCGACATCGGCTGGACAGGGCACAACATGCCGGAGGTGAGCGAAGTTGTGCAGGAACAGTTTGAGAGTACCCGCCTCCTTGCAGAAGACGGCGGCAAACAAAGCTTTTCGCCAAGCACCTTCCAGCGGGGCGGAAGCGCCAGCGTGATCAAGATCTACGCACACCTGAAATTCGTTGGCGGCAAGCTCACGAGCATTGAGAAGACCTTCTAAATGGGGCGGCGGCGGGCGGCCCGGCTCTTCAGGAAGCCAACCCACCACGACAGTTTCCGTGAGCCGGTTCGGAAAGCAAAAAGGCTACAAGCCGCAAGGGGGCTCACTTGCCAGACCTCGCCTCTGATCACTTGAGCGGTCGCCGCTCCTCATCTCGATCCATCTGAAGGAAGAGACCGTCATCCGCTCGAACAAGCTCGTCGTCGGACGGCAGCCCATGCTGCTCCAACGCGGCACGGCGCAGAATCTCATCCAGCACCTCTTGCTTCGCGGGCTGCGGAAGCGCCTCGAATGCCTCCAGGAACTTTTGAGCGGCGGCGACCATGACTTAACTTTGCACCTCCTTTGACCCACGGGCATTTGCCGTCAATCCCCTTCGCCCCCAACTCCTTGCCCAACAGCCACTTCTCTTTGCACATCATTTCCCCATCGCGGCGCACAATGGTTCCATGCTGATTGCACCCGATCTCCGTCGCGGCCCGAACCGTAGTTTCGGACCAGCTGAAGCCGCTGTAGCCGCTTCCGATGGCGATTCTGTGGTTAGTTGCTCAAAAATAGGGCAGCCATTAGAATCTTCATCGAATAATACCATACCAGGGTATGGTAATGGTGGGATATCCCCCGTTCAATCTGTCAGGTATGTCCCCGGTCTGTACCACCCCCACCCCTCCCCCCCTCCCCCCTCCTACCCCTCCTAGCCCCACCCCCTATACCGGGGGCAAAAAACGGGCTGTGAAACTGTGGAGCCAGCAACGCGCTAAAAATCAGCAACCTACAGACAAAACCACTCAACCTCACAGAAATTGTGAAACTGTGGAGCGACTTCGGATGCAAAAAAACTCAATCTCGTGACAGATCGCTCCGTTGCGCCTTTGGTCCCTTTTCTCTCGGTCCCTTGTTCCCTGCTTTATGCCGATTCGGGCGAATGCTTCCCGAAACGCGGGGCTCAGGAAGCTACCACAACTTGCCCCCTTCGCACAAGACTTGCAATTCCTCGCGTATACCCCTACTATCCGCATTAGAAACCGGCCTGCAAAGCAGGTGGGTGGTCAACGCTGGTTGAACCTACATTCAACGAACAGGGGCTCGACTCGAACATCGGTTTTGTGTGCAGTGTCCGCCAGTCCGGAATGCCTAATGAACCGCGGGGAGTCCCACCGTCTTAGGACGGGTTCACCAGCGCATTGCCCACGGCCCAGTGGGCCGGATTCTATTTTCCCCTTCTCGATAGCTCAGTCGATGGGCTGACCTGCTGACTTGTGCCTTGCTTTCTCTGCTAACGCCGCTACCGTGCCTTATCCTGTCCTGAGTGCATCCAATCCTCTTTCACATCGGCGCCATTGTCATTCCGTCCTACGGCGCGGTCACCGCGCTGGGCGTGCTGTTGGCGCTGGGGCTCGCGCTGCGTACGGCGCGCATCGCGGGCGTGGACCCTGGCAAGGTATGGAATCTCTGCATTCTGAGCCTGTTTGCGGCGCTGGCCGCGGCGCGGCTGCTGCTCGTCATCGTGAACTGGAGCGCGCTGCGTCTGCATCCTGCGTGGCTGCTGGGTCTGGCGATGGTGCATCATCCGCTGCTGGCCGCGACAGGCGCGCTGGCGGGCGCGGGATGTGCTCTCTGGTACGCGCGGCACAACAAACTGCCGCTCGGCGCCACAGCCGATGCGCTGGCCCCGCCACTGGCTCTGGGCCTGGCTTTCGAGCAACTGGGCGCACTGGCTTCAGGATCGGGTTACGGTGTCGAGGCAGGAGCCGGCGTGCACTGGGCTGTCACCTACACCCATCCCCTGGCCGACCTCTGGAGCGGCACACCGCTCGGGGTTCCGCTGCATCCTGTGCAGGCCTATGCCGCCCTGGCATTTCTCACCCTCGCTTTGCTTTTGCTGGTCTGGCTGCCGACCGAGCGGCGCAAAGGCGATGTGGCCGGCCTGGGCCTGATGGGCTCGGGGCTGGCCATCTACATCACCGAGCTCTGGCGCGATCCCGCGGGCCGCGGCTCGTTGCTGCATGGAGCGCTCGACGGACCGCAGATGGCGGCTGTGCTGCTGGTCATTGCCGGGGCGCTGGTGCTGCGGGAACGAGTGAGCTCATCAGCAATGAACGGGCCGGCTTCCCACCCTTTTCACGATGAAACCGTGAAAAGGATGGGGCACGTCGCATCCAGGCCGAGCGTCTATGATGGTACCGCCCATGAGTGAGCCGCGCACGTTTGCAGTGTCCGCCGAAGCGCGCGGCCAGCGCCTCGATCATTTTCTGGCCACTCAACTCGAGGGCGTGAGCCGCTCGCGCGTGCAACTGCTCATCGACCAGGGCGACGTGCTTGTGAACGGCGAGCCGCACAAAGCTTCGTTGAAGCTGCGCGGCGGCGAGCGCATCACCATCACCGGCGAGCCGCACCCCGCGCCGCTCAAGGCTGTGCCCGAGGCGATTCCGCTGGATGTGGTCTACGAAGACGCCGATCTGGCGGTGGTGGACAAGCCCGCGGGGATGATGGTGCATGCGGGATCGGGCGCGAGCGACGACGCGCGCAGCCGTGGGACGCTTGTGAATGCGTTGCTGCATCGCTTCAAGGCTCTCTCTTCGACCGGCGGCGAGCTGCGGCCGGGCATTGTGCACCGCCTCGACAAGGCAACCAGCGGATTGATCGTAGTGGCCAAAAACGATCGCGCCCACGCTGCCCTGGGCGCGATGTTTGCCGGACGGCGCGTGGAAAAGACCTACATCGCGCTGGTGCAGGGCGCGGTGGCGCGCGAAAAAGGCACCATCAGCGCCGCGGTGAGCCGCGATCCGGTGCGGCGCACGCGCATGACTACGCGGCCTTCTGACAACGCGCGCACGGCGATCTCGCACTACCAGGTGCTGCGGCGTCTGGAGACGCGCTTCGGCAAATTCACCCTGGTCAGCGTGCGCATTGAGACCGGACGCACGCACCAGATTCGCGTGCACATGGCGTCTATCGGCCATCCTGTGGTGGGCGACATGCTCTATGGCGGCGCCGCGCAGTTGCGCGACCAGCGGGCGCTCAAGGCAGCGCCTTCGCGCGCGGCGCGGCGCAAATCCGCGGCCCACAGCGACAGATCTTCGTCGCTGGGGTGGAAATCCGAGCCGGAAACCCTGCGCCTGGGCCGTAATTTCCTGCACGCGGCCAAACTCGAACTTACGCATCCACTCACCGGCAAGCCGCTCCAGCTCGAGGCGCCGCTGCCCCCGGAATTGAAGGCCTTCCTCGACCGCCTGGAATCCGTCTGAGGGCGAAACCGCACACATTGACAGGGAGAGAACCCGGCCGGAGCCGCGCCTCCACGAGCACATGCGGGATTGTTAGAATAGGAGAGTCATGACCCAGCAACAGTTCACCCCAACGGCAGGGCTCCGCCCGCGGGGCTCACGCATTTTCCCGATCGCGCTTGCGGCTATGTTTCTTGCCGCGGCTTCCGTCGCCAACCTTCCCGCGCAAACCGCGAGCGGACAACCTGCTCCCGGGGCAGCCGTAAAACCGGCGCAGCCGCAAACGCCTCAAGGCGGGCAACCAGTGCCGGCACAGGCTGATCAAGGTGCGCCGTCCGATGTGGGGACACCTACCATCCGCACCACCGTGAACGAAGTGAGCCTCATCTTTACGGTCAACGACCGGCACGGTCACTACATTCCCAACCTGAATCAGAATGACTTTGCGCTTCTCGACGACCAGAAGGCGCCTGCCAAGGTCAACTCGTTTCATCAGCAGATCAATCTGCCGCTGCGCGTGGGCATCCTCATCGACACCAGCAGCTCCATCCGTTCCCGTTTCAAGTTTGAGCAGCAATCGGCCACCGAGTTCCTGCTGCAGGTGCTGCGGGCAAAGAACGACCGCGCCTTCGTCATGGGATTCGATGTGACGCCCACGGTCACTGCGGACTGGACCAACGATCAGGACGCTTTGGAGACGGGCATCGACAAGCTGCGTCCCGAGGGCGGCACGGCGCTCTTCGATGCCGTTTATGTCGCCTGCCGCGACAAGCTGCTGACCGAGCGCGGCCCTGAGCCGGTGCGCAAGGCCATCATCCTCGTCTCCGACGGCGAGGACAACCAGAGCCGTGTGTATGAGCCCGAGGCCATCAAGGAGTGCGAGCGCGCAGAAACCATCATCTACGCCATCAGCACCAACTGGACGCCCAGCCGCGGCGAGGGCGACAAGGTGCTGACTGAGCTCGCGGAGCAGACCGGCGGCGAGGTCTTCTTCCCTCCCTCGGTCGAAGACATGGCAGTGAGTTTCAAAAGCATCGAAGAGGAGCTGCGCAGCCAGTACGCGCTGGTCTACACGCCCGCGGACTTCAAGACCGACGGCGCATTCCGAACGATTTATTTATATTGCTACGATCGCCGCTATCAGGTGCGCGCCAAGAAGGGCTACTTTGCGCCGCGTCAGTGAGGCAGGCGCCGGCAAAACACGGCACAGAGCAACTTGAGAGCGCGGCGGGGACCGCGCTCTTGCTGTTTTTCCCCCGCGCATCCCTCCCAGGGCCCGTGCCGCGTGTCCCAATTCAGGACGATCTCACGCTCTTTTGTTCTGTTCTGAACCACATCTGGATTCGTTGACGCACAACCTCATTCATTTTCAATTCCGCACGATGAAATAAGAGTGGAGGTTCTCCGGAAGGCCGGGGTGCCTTCCGGCGCGCCCAGGGGAAACTTGCATTT
>Ga0326728_10023199_pt1 | contig 11404 bp, 6 predicted proteins | sample MB3enrmetagenome_FD_207602 | JGI IMG/M metagenome (GOLD analysis project Ga0326728, IMG submission 207602) | Lab enriched peat soil microbial communities from McLean, Ithaca, NY, United States - MB31MN | ecosystem: Environmental > Terrestrial > Soil > Wetlands > Peat | place: USA: New York... | reverse complement strand
CTACGTTCTGGACAATGCGCAGATCGACCTGGCCCCGCTGCCGACGGGCAGCTTTACCGGGCTGGCGATTCTTTCCACGGGCGTGAGCGCGGAGCTGGCTGGGGGCACAGGCGTGAACTCCGGACTGGGCAATGCGCCGATCTGGGCCAACGGGCAGCGCGATACCTCGAACACTTTCCTTCTGAATGGCGTGGACGCCAGCAACCTGTTCAACGGCAAGAGCACCAGCCAGGTGGGCTCGGCGCGCATCACGGAGAACGCGGGCGGCGGCAACAACGGCGCGGGCGGCGTGATCCAGAGCAGCGCGTCGGTGTATCTCTCCATCGGCAACGCCATCCCCAGCCCGGCTCCCGAGACCATTGAGGAAGTGCGGGTCAACGCTTCAATGTACGACGCGCAGCAGGGCTCGACGGCGGGCGCGCACCTGGACATGAGCACCAAGTCCGGCACCAACGCACTGCATGGCAACGCCTACATCCATCGCGGCACCGACTGGCTCAACGCCGCGCCCTTCTTCTTCAACCAGGACCCCGACATTCCCGCCAACCAGAAGGTTCCGCAACTGCACCGCTACACGGCAGGCGGCACGGTGGGCGGCCCGCTGCTGAAGGACAAGCTGTTCGGCTTCATCGGCTACCAGCATTTGCACGTCTCCGACCAGGAGATCGGCTACTCCCGCTTTTCGGTTCCGGTGGGACTGAGCGACGACCGCAGCGCCGGCGGACTGGCCTCGGTGGCCAATGACGGCTGGGGAACGAACCTGACCGGCGCCGATCTCAATAACGATACGGTGAACCCCGGCAGCAGCGTGGCCTACAAGCTGTTCAATCAGCCCTCGCTTCCGGGTGAGGCGGGCAAGTGGCTGGTCCCCAACCCGACCGGCGTGGCCACCGTCAATCACCCGTATAACGTCTCCCTCCCCGGCACCGCCTACTTCATCGCCGACCAGTTGGTGAGCGATCTGGACTGGAACGCCAGCGCCAAAGACACCCTGGCGGTGAAGTACTACTACCAGCACGACCCCACCACCGCTCCTTATGCGTTCTCGAACGTGCCTGGCTTTGACCAGCACCTGGATGCGGGCAGCCAGGTCTTCTCAATCAACAACGTCAATCTGCTGCGCTCCAACCTGAGCGTGACCGAAACTCTGGGCGTGATCCGCGAGAAGATCTACTCCACCAACGAGCAGCCTTTTGGCCCCTCCGCCGTGGGGGTGAACAACCTGGGCTCTCCCTACTACGCGGGCGTGTCGATTGTAGACATTCTGGGGTCCAATACCCCGGCTGGAATCCAGACGCTCAACATCGGTCCGGGATCGAACCAAAGCTCGCTGACCGGCGTGTTTCAGAATCGCCTGATGCCTTCGGGCAACGCCATCTGGACGTTGGGCAATCACACCCTGGCCTTCGGCGCCACCTGGTCGCACTCCCAGTTGAATCCCCGCGACCGGCGTCCCGGCGTGGCGGGCACCACGGCTTCGGCGGACTTCGGGCAGTTTGTTCAGGGGCTCATCACCACCAACGAGGACTTTCAGACCAGCACGTTCCTGCAGGGCAATGGCGACCGCTACTATCGCGCCGACCAGACCGGCCTCTACTTGCAGAACAAGTACCAGATCCGTCCCAACCTGAGCCTCACGGCCGGCATCCGCTGGGACCTGAACGGCGGTCTGAGCGAGAAGTACGGCCACATCTACAACTTCGATCCCAAGCTCTTTGACGCCGGCACGGCTGCCGATCCCAACAATCCCGCAGGCGCCTTTGCCAACAACGGATACGTGATTGCCAAGGACAACAACGACACCACGCTGACCGGGCGGCAGTGGGGCATTGGCCCGCGCGTGGGCTTTGCCTGGTCGCCGGAGCGGTTCAGCAACAAGGTGGTGGTGCGCGGCGGCAGCGGCTTCTACTACGACCGCGGCGAGCTGTTCACCTACTTCTCTCCCGGCTATGCGGCCGGCGAAGTGCATGGAGGGCCGTTCGGCGTGAGCCAGTCGCAGCCCTATGTGAATGCGCAGACCTGCAACACGGCCGACCTCACTTACTACGAAGGCTATATCCCCACCTGCGATCCGGCCGACGCCAACCTCTCCGAACCCTGGGGTTCGACCCTGGGGCCGGCGCCGACCGGCAAGGCCTCTGACATTACCCAGTACCTGCCCAACGCGGCCGCCATTGCCGGGGGAGCGATTCCCTTCACCATGGGCGCCTACGACCCCAAGAACAAGCTGCCCTATTCGATCAACTACACGCTCGACATCCAGTGGCAGCCGCGCAACGATCTGGCCATCGAAGTGGGCTACGTGGGCAACCTGGGCCGCCACCAGGTGATTCCGGTTCCCTTCAACCAGGCCAACATCGCCAGCCCCGGCAGCCCCATCCGCGGCCAGAATTACACCTACGGGTACACGGTTGTGGACTCCAACTACAACCCGCAGCCGCTTGGGGATGGCACCAATTATCTGACCACCTACGAGGGCGGCAACGTGGATTTGCGCGTGCCCTACGTCGGCTACTCGTCGGAGTCGATCGACTTCCGCGCGGCCGGCATTTCGATGTACAACGCGCTGCAGGTGCACGTGGACAAGCGCATGGCGCACGGTTTGCAGGTGGGCGCCAGCTACACCTTCTCCCACGCCACCGACGAGCAGAGCGCCATGGGCCTCTTCTACAATGGCGACAACCCGGACAACCTGCGCGGCGGCTACGGCCTGTCGGACTTCGACCGCAAGCACGTCTTCAACTTCACCTACACCTACCAGTTGCGCAGCTTCTACGCCGAGGATTCGCTCAAGGGCGCCTTCGCCAACGGCTGGAGCCTGAACGGCCTGACCGTGTTGCAGAGCGGCCAGCCGTTCAGCATGATCGACTACACGGGCGCGGTGGGCAGCATCTACTACAGCGTCTTCGACGGCGTGAACAACCCGATTGTGCCGCTGGCCAAGGGCTGCACGGCCAAAAGCGCCACCACCGGCGCTTCCGGCGCCTTCAGCACGCCCGCCCTCAAGGCGTCGTGCTTCACTCTGCCCTTGCTCAACCCCGGCGACCTCAACGGCGCAATCCCCTTGAACGATCCGTATGAGACCACCTTTGTCTCCCACGGACAGCGCAACATCTTCCGCCAGGCGGCGCAAAGGCGCGCGGATATGTCGCTGGTGAAACTCACGCCGATTGGAGAACACACCAAGCTGCGCTACACGCTGGATGTCTTCAACCTGACCAACACCACCAGCTTCGACGTGACCGGAGAGAACGTCTCGCAGAACGCGGACTACAACAACTTCCCCGTTCTGGGAACGCCGGCCTTGCCCACCAGTTGCGACAACACCAACCAGGGCCTGTATAGCTGCCCGGCGGGCCTGGGCATCACCCTGCACACCATCGGCAGCCCGCGCCAGGTGCAGATGTCGCTGCGGCTGGATTTCTAAAGCGTTTCTCCTGAAGGTGTAGAGCTTCGGGTGCCCCACCCTCGCCACGCCTTTGCTTTTGTGGCTAGGGTGGGATACGAGAGAACCACTCTCCAGAAACAGGAGAAATGCCTTAGCTCCTCCTGAGGAACGTTTTTCGGGCAGGTCCCGAGGACAGGGAGCCACAATGGATTTCGACATACGCATACCCGTGGGATGGATGTTCACGCTGACCGGCCTGCTGCTGAGCTTCTTTGGCTGGTCTACCCGGAGCGACGCGGCCCTCTACGTCCAATGCCAGGGCGTCGATGCCAATCTCTGGTGGGGCCTGGCGCTGCTCGCCTTCGGCCTGACCATGATGCTCTACGGCAAGCGCGCGGCGCGGGGAACAGGAAGCAGGGAACAGGGAACAGGCAAAAGGCACGCCGCACGAAAGTGAACTGGAGAGGCCGCTCAAGCAACGAGGGATCCAGCCTCTGGTTCAACGCGAACGCCGTTGCCGGCCACCGGACCCTACTCCCTATTCCCTAGTCCCTCGTCCCTAGTCCCTAGTCCCTAGTCCCTAGTCCCTAGTCCCTAGTCCCTAGTCCCTCGTCTCACTCCGGCCCCACGCTGAAGCGCATGTTTCGGTAATCGAAGGTATAGGCCTTCAACTGGTCCAGGGCGTCCACGCCCAGCACGCCATACACATCGTCCAGAGCCGCGGAGCCCAGCGGCTGGGTCAGCACCTGGAGATAGTGGACGTGAACCGTGGTGGCGCCGGCGACGAGGGGAACGGTTTCGGCCACGTAGGCTGGTTGTGGGGGCATGGCCTGCGCACCGGGCAATGAGAACAGTTGCATTGCCTTGCCCGTGAAGTCGTCGCTGTGCTCGCTGAAGTAGCGCGAGGTGAGGTAAGTCTGCTGGCCGCTGGCGTCCACCACGTACATGCGTTCCTGGCCAGCCTTTCCCAGCGCCACAATCATCTGATCGCCATCGAAAAAGAAGCGCGCCCCCTCGGCCGGCTTGCCCTGCTTGGGGGCGGGCTCGGTTGCGGGCGCAGTCTTTTGGCCGGGCGGGTCCGCGGCGGCGGGCGGCATGGTCTCTCTGGGTTGCACCAGGATGGTGGCGTCGGCGGTGAGGGTCAGGCTGCCCAGAGCGGAGAGGGCCGGGTAGCCCAGAACCCCCTGGACCTGGTAGCGCGTTTGCGGAAAGAAGTAGTCCTGATCTTCAAAGACGAAGGCGGTCATATTGCGGAAGGTGATGCGCCCGCCCAGGGTGAATCGCGGAATGACCGTGACGTGGACCTGGATGGGCCGCCCGGTGAGCGTGTGGACGGTGGCGGACTCGTCGGAGACTTTGAGGCCGGCCTCTTTGGCCAGGGAGCGGGCAATCAGGTTGAAAGGAGCGGTGGGGTCCAGCATCCAGCTGTGCGGGCGGGCATCCACAAAGACCGGAATGTCGGTGAGGCCGAGCGGGTTCTTGCTCACCTGCTGCTCAAAGGGATCGCAAGGCTCGACGGTCATCGGCGGGTTGGCCGCTGCCAGGGGCAGCAGCTTCAGCGGCATCTCGATCTCGTCCTGCTCGTCGGCGCTGAGCTTGGCTTGCAGGCGGGTTTCAAGCGTCTGATAGGCTTGCGCGGCCTTGGCCCAGTCGCCGCTGCGGAGGTAGTCTTCGGCCAGAGCCTTGCGCAACAGCTTTTCGTGGCCAGTGTTGCCGCTGGCCGTGACCTCATCCAGCAGCGGTTCGAGCAACTGGATGGAGGCCTTGGGGTCGTTGTTGCGGTTGGCCAGAATGCCGCGGTAGAACTGCGCTTCCTGTGGCTGCAACTGGTCCAGTTGGGCCTCCACGCGCAGGAACTGGTGGTCGGCCAGCAGATTCTGCAGACGGGCATCGGTGTCCAGGCCGCTGACGGCGCCGGTGTGCACCTGTTCGCCCGGCCCGGCCGGCTGCTGGGCGTCTGGCGAGGCCTGTTGCGAGGCAGGCGGAGTCGGCTGCGCATCGGTCTGCTGCGCCAGCAGCGGCCCGGCCGCCACAGCCAGGGCAAAGGATGCAAAGATCCCTGCCAGCCACCCCATCGATGAAGTGGGCGCCCACTGTGCATCGCGGGGGACCCTTGCCCGGCCCCGAACCCTTCCCACAGTCGCTCTGCGCAAGCCGCTCATTCTCACTACGAAGTTAACAGATTGGCCCGCTGCGCAATCGCTCCCGCGGGGCAGACTCTTTACCCGTTCCTCACGGTGGTACCGGTACACTTGAAGGTAGATATGGCGCGAAGAACTATCGAACATTACGAGATCGTCCGCCGGCTGGGCGCCGGGGGCAGCGGGGTAGTCTACCTGGCCAACGACACGCTGCTGCAGCGCCCGGTGGTGTTGAAGATTCTGCGCGCAGGGCTGCTCTCGGCCGAGCAGATGCGCTCTACGGTGCTGCGCGAGGCGCGGCTGGCCTCGGCCATCGAGCATCCCAACGTCTGCGGCATCTACGAAGTGGGCGAAACCGGCAACGAGGGCTTCATCGTGATGCAGTACGTGCCCGGCCAGTCGCTTGACCGGCTGATTGCGCGCGGCCCGGCCAACCCCCAACTGGTGCTCTCGGTGGGCATCCAGATCGCCGATGGCTTGCAGGCCGCGCACACGCTGGGCATCTTCCATCGCGACCTCAAGCCGCAGAACGTGATGCTGACCGACGGCGGCCTGGTCAAGATTCTGGACTTCGGCCTGGCTCGGCGGCTGCACCCCGAGGATGCCAATTTCGACCCCTCCAAACCGGGCCTGGCCAAGGACGCCTCCATGGCCGCTACCTATACCGCCCGCGGCGGCACCATCCGCTACATGGCGCCCGAGCAGTTTGTCACCGGCCAGTCCAGCGTGCAGTCCGACGTGTGGGCGCTGGGCGTGATCCTCTACGAGCTGGTCAGCGGCCGCCATCCCTTCTCCAGTCCCGAGGCCGAGGACTTCCAGGCCATTCGCGCCATCCAGTTCTCTGAGCCGCAGGATTTGAGCGACATCGTTCCCGGAATCTCCACCGAGCTGAAAAGCGTGATCTCCAGTTGCCTGGAGAAGAATCCGGCCGCCCGCTACGCCTCGGCCGCCGAGGTGCGCGAAGCGCTCAAGACCATCATGAAGGCGCTGAAGATTGAGACCGGCAGCATCCCCGGCGAGGCGGCGGCCAACCTGCCCACCACCGGCATCGAGGCGGAAAAGCGGACCACCGGCTTCCTTTCCATGCTCGCCGAGCGGTTTCGCGAGTCGGCCAGCGACCGCTCGCAGCCCAACTCCCTTGTTGTTCTGCCTTTCCAGAATCTGGGCGCCACGGAAGTGGCTCCGCTCTACGGCTTTGCCCTGGCCGACGCCATCGCCGCCCGGCTGGCGCGCATTCCAGCCCTTGTGGTCAGGCCCTCCAGTACGCTCATGTCCGTGCCCATGGCCCAGATGGACCCCCTGGCCGTGGGCCAGAAGCTGCTCGTCTCGTTTGTGCTCGCGGGCAGCTTTCTGCGCTCCGATGAGGGATTCGATCTGAACTGGCAACTGCTCGACGTGGCCTCGCAGAGCGTGCGCTCGGGCGGCGCCATCCGCGTGGCCTCGCTGGACCTGATCGCCGTGCAGAGCGAGATTTCCAATGAGGTCTTTGCTTCGCTGCACGGCCTGGGCGCCGGCGACCAGTTGGATGCGCCGCGGCCCGGCGCGCGCGATGCCTCCCTGCCTGGACCGGTCAGCGAAGAGTACCTGCAGGCGCGCGCGCTGCTCAGCTCGTTCATGACCCGCACCGGCTCGCGCGGCGATCTGGACCGTGCCCATGCCCTGTTTACCAGCGTCAGCACCAAGGACCCGGAGTTTGCCGCCGGCTGGAGCGGGCTGGGCATTGCCGAGCTGCAATATGTGCGCCACGGCTTTGGCGGGCAGATTCATGTGATGCATGCGCGGCGGGATTTCGATGAGGCGCTCAAGCTGGACCCGGCCTCCACCGAGGCCAATCTCTACCGCATCTACATGCTGCTGTCGCGCGGCGAAAAGGAGTCGGCCCGCCACGGCATTGCCAACCTGCTGGCTGGGGCAGCCAACGACTGGAACGTGCACATGGTGGCCGGCATGGCGCTGCGCGGGGACGGCATGTACGACGAGGCGCTCCACCAGTTCAACCGCGCCCTCAAGCTCAACCCCGCCAATGCCGCGCTGCTCTATAACCACCGCGCCCGCGTCTACCACTATCAGAATCAGATCGAACTGGCCGGCGACGAACTGGCCAAGGGCCTGGCCCTCGAGCCGCGCCACCCGCTGCTGCGCACCTCCGCCGGCTATCAGCAGATGCGCATGGGCAACCTGAATGCGGCCATCGAGATTCTGGAGGGCGTGGTCCGCGACGACGATTCGCTGCGCATCGCCGTTCCCACCCTGGCGCTCTGCTATGTGCAGGCGGGCCAGCGCGAACGGGCCGCCGCGCTGCTCAAGGACGACACCCTGGCCGCCGCCGAAGCCGACAGCGAAATGGGCTACCGCCTGGCCACCTACTTTGCCGTGGAAGGCGACTCCAGCGAGGCGCTTCACTGGCTGCGCCGGGCCATCTATCTGGGCAACGAGAATTATCCCTGGTTCCAGAAGAACCCGGCCTGGAACAACCTGCGCACCAACGCCGACTTCGAGCGGATTCTGGAAGATTTGAAGAAAGGCTTCCGCAAGAACCAGAAGACCTGGAAGCGCCTCCTGGAACAGGTCCCGCCCGACGGGGAGTAAGGTTTCTCGGATAGGGCCGGTTGAGGCCGTGGCTTTCCTGGTTTCAGAAATGAAACCAGGAAAACCACAAACTTGACGTCAAAAGATTCTTTCACTTATTGAATCACACTAGCTGCTGAGAGATATTTGGCGAGCCGCTCCTTGTTCGTCGCGAGGTTCGAGAACTGTTTATCGCAAACATCACTAAATCTCGCTAAGCTCTTCCGGTTTATCTCCTCCTGGTTTTCGAAGACACCCACTCCTGTATGCGGTACAAGCCACCGTTCATACTGATGCAGCCCGATGGTGGCATCTTTCACCTTGTCATCAGACTGAAGAGCATAGAGAAAGATTGGGTTGTCCGCAGGAACTTCTATCCGGCAATCCACGGAATAAAGACCTTCCGGGTCATGCTGCGGATGGTGCCAGTCGAATTTGCGACGTTCACTTGCCACCTTTTCCTCAATGAACTCTCTGAAATCTTCCAGAAAGGTGGACCTGACCCTTTCCCTATTGAGAAATGAGACATCCGCTACCTTTAGAAGAGCTTGAACGAAACTGTACAAGGCATCGCCATACTGACCTTCTCTAATGGGGGTCACCAACTCACCCGAACGATCCGTAACGGAGAAAGCCGAGCGTTCCTGTTCTAAGATCCTTCTCGTCCAAATCGTAGGTGAGGTGCATATATGTATGGCCTTCATCTGACAGCATCCAGTTTTCTCGCTCACGCTTTAAAACGATTGCCAGATGATCACCATCCTCAAACATAAAGGGCGTGAACACGCGAAAGCGATTCTCCCCCTCTTGGGCTAACCGCAGTTGCTCGCAAACCTTGCTTCTGAAATCTTTCACGACAGCATCGAGTTCCATAGATACCTCTCAGAAAAGCTGTTCCTGACCGTTGGATGGGCGTATTAGTCCGCAATCTTGAATCAAGCAGTCTAACGCACCTTGGAAATCTCCGTATCGATCTGTCGCTTCCGCGTATGCGTCCTCTCACAGACCTGAATGCTGATAACGTTCCGTCGCGAAGTGAATGTGGAAGTCATAGAATTTAGTGCGTTCGATTTGGTTTGTGTGCTCATGGCATTTCCCGTTGTACCTGCGCAGCCGAAAGAGCTGGGATGACGATGCGACGGAGTAGGCAAGGATCACCGAGAAGTCAAGCGCATTAAACAGATTCTGCCGGAGAATCAGTCTGAACTGTGACCCATTTGCGCCATTGATATCCAACTCGCGCTCCCTGTGGCCTTGCTTCGGCCTAAGTTGAAGCTTGCTAAAATACCCCGGCTCAAGCGGCTTGGCCTCGCTGATGAGCGCCGCTATCTCAGCGTCGGTTAGAAGAATGCTCAACTTTCAATGCCTTTCGTATGTCGTCTGAAGCCCTCTTTGTCGGCTCGAAAATGCAGGTTAAGAATATACCGCTTTCTGTCCTGAGACGGAGGCATATTCAAGAGGAGCCTATTATTTCCCCACCGCCTTGGCCAGCCCGTCGTATTTGCTTTCCAGGCGGTCGAAAACCGTGTCCGGATCGAGCCCCTCGGAATCGTCGGCGACTGCCTCAAGCCACTGCTTGCGGAGATTGGCCAAGCCCTGCTCGCGCAGGTTGCGCTTGTGTGTCCAGTCGCGCAGGGCGTCACGGACGACCTCGCTGTTGGAGGAGTACTCTCCGCCCTCCACGGCGCGGCGAACAAGTGCCGCCATCTCCGCCGGAAGCGCGATGCTCAGTTTTTCGATGGTAGGCATAGGGTGTACCTCAGTAGGAATAAATACTACCATCCTCCTGAAAAGAGCGTCTGACCGTGGTTCGTGGCTTCCCACCCTTTCCGCAGAAAAAAGCGGAAAGGATGGGGCACGGAGCTTTTCGGTCGGCAATGGAAGTCACTCAATGCGCTCGTACGGCTGGTAGACGGGCTCCCACACGTAAGCGCGGAGTTGGGCGTGGAGGCTCTCCGCATCCTCGACGCCGGCTACGCCGTCCGCAATGGCCTGGCGGCCGACCGCTTCTCCTACCACCAAACCCACCTTGCGCGATTCGCCAATGGGAGGCAGAAGCGGCGCGTTCTTGTCTTCAAGTGCGGGCGACAGGGAGGCCAGGGTTTTGGCGGCGGCCATGATCATGCCGTCGGTGACGCGCCGCGCCTTGGAGACCAGGGTGCCCAGCGCCAGTCCGGGGAAGATGTAGGAATTGTTGATCTGCGCAATACGCACCCGTTTGCCGTTGACCATGACCGGGGCAAAGGGGCTGCCGGTGCCCACCAGGGCGCGGCCCTCGGTCCAGTGCAGCAGGTCGGCGGGGGTGGCCTCGGCCTTCGAGGTGGGGTTGGAGAGCGGGAAGATGACCGGCCGCTCGGCGTGGCGCGCCATCTCGCGGACAATCTCCTCGGTGAATGTGCCGGGCTGGGCAGAAACGCCCACCAGCACCGTCACCTTGACGTTGCGGACCACATCGAGCAGTGAGATGGGACCCGCGCCGGAGAGAGTCCATCCCTCCACGTCGGCCTTCCTGCGCACCAGCGGCAGTTGGCCGGGGCGCACGCCCTCGCAGCCCTCCACCAGCAGGCCGTGCCGGTTGAAGGCGTAGATGCGCTGGCGGGCCTGCTCCTCCGTCAGTCCTTCCTCTTTCATGGCGGTGATCAGGAGATCGACGATGCCGATGCCCGCCGAGCCGGAGCCGAACATGGCAATGGTTTGTTCCTTGAGCGGGATGCCGGTGGCATACACCGCGGCCAGCAGCGTGCCGGTGGTCACGGCGGCCGTGCCCTGGATGTCGTCGTTGAAGGTGCAGAGGCGGTCGCGGTAGCGCTCCAGCAGAATGGCCGCATTGACCCCGGCAAAGTCCTCCCACTGCAGCAGCACGTGCGGCCAGCGGCGGATCACGGCGCGAACAAAGGTCTCGATGAACTCGTCGTACTCCGGCCCGCGGATGCGCTTGTGCGCCCAGCCGATATAGATGGGGTCGTCGAGCAGGGCTTCATTGTCCGTGCCCACGTCCAGCAGGATGGGCAGGCAATGCTCGGGCGGGATGCCGGCCAGGGCCGTGTAGAGCGCCATTTTTCCAATCGGAATGCCCATGCCGCCGGCGCCCTGGTCGCCCAGGCCGAGAATGCGTTCCCCGTCGCTGACCACGATGCAGTGCACATCGTCGTAGCGGGGGTCGGCCAGGATCTGGTCCATGCGGTGGCGGTTGGGGTAGCTGATGAACAGGCCGCGGGGACGGTGCCAGATCTCGCTGAAGCGCTGGCAGCCCTCGCCCACCGCCGGGGTGTAGACAATGGGCAGCAACTCCTCGATATGGTGGCTG
>Ga0326728_10023198_pt1 | contig 11404 bp, 10 predicted proteins | sample MB3enrmetagenome_FD_207602 | JGI IMG/M metagenome (GOLD analysis project Ga0326728, IMG submission 207602) | Lab enriched peat soil microbial communities from McLean, Ithaca, NY, United States - MB31MN | ecosystem: Environmental > Terrestrial > Soil > Wetlands > Peat | place: USA: New York... | reverse complement strand
CCCGGGACAACCTCAACTCTGTCAAGGTCCCCAAAGATTGCTATTTTGCCATGGGGGACAACAGGGACAACAGCAGCGACAGCAGGTTCTGGGGTTTTCTCAAGGCAGACGACCTCGTGGGGAAGGCGGAGATCATCTACTTTTCCCTGGATGGAGATGCCGAGAGCTTCCTCAGTTCCGTGAGATGGCAGAGGCTCGGCCATGTGATAAGGTGACGAGGAAAATGGCGCGCCCGACAGGATTTGAACCTGTGACCTTCGGCTCCGGAGGCCGACGCTCTATCCAGCTGAGCCACGGGCGCAAGGGTTTCCAAGAGTATACACTAAAACTGTAGTAAAACTGTAGTACGATTTCGCATGTACTTTTCTGAATACACCACCGGGCATGGGTTTTACGCAGCCAAGACCGCGATGAAACTGCAGTACCGGTTCATGCGTCATGGCCCTGCCTGCCCACGATCGCCTTGAGCGCACCCGTCATCTTTTCTATCGTTCCGATGCTCACTCGCAGGCTTTCGGCATTGTGGTGCGTGTAGCGCTTTGTCGATTCCAGGTCCTCGTGACCCATGTAACGGGCGATGGTGTAAATATCCACGCCGTTCTGCGCGAGCCATGTCCCGAACGTGTGACGGAGGTCATGGAACACAAAGTCCTCAATTCCCGCCTTCCGGCACGCCTTCCTGAAGTCCCTCTGCACATTTCTCGCCGATACCCGTCTGCCGCTGCCCGTGGTGAACACGAGACTGTCTTGCGGGTGCGCGATGTTCACTACCTTCCTGGTCATCCTGTTTCTGAGAATCTCCAGCACCGTTTCCGACATGATCGGTATTGTCCTGGGGATCTTGTTCTTGGAGTTCTCTTTCGTGATGGTGAGTTTCCTGTTTTCCAGATCGACATGACCATGTTTCAGCTTCAGGATCTCTCCCTGCCTCATCCCCATGTACAGGGCCACCACCACGATCTCCCACAACTGCCCCCTGAGATAGCCTGCCGATTCCTTGAGGAGCCTCTCTTCCTCATCGTTGATGAGGTACCGCTCCCTCTCGTTGTTCTCCTTGAGCTTCAGCGGCTCTCCGTTGTAAGCGGTTGAGCAGGGATTGGCATTCGCCATCTGCCACTTTCTCGACGCCGCCAGGCTGAAGGCTCTTGCCAGTAACGAGAATTCTCTATTCACCGTTGCCGGCTTGGTCAGGGTTTTGCGACAAGAGATCTCCTTAAGCCTTTGCTGCATGTACCGATCAATCAGTCTCGCGTCTATCTCCGAAAGCCGCTTGCCTCCGAAGAAGGGCCGCAGGTGGCTGAGGGACACCTCGTAGCGTCTCCTTGTGCTGTTCTCTTGCCTGGGGGCGTACTCATGCATGAACTTCGCCATCATCTCCTCGAACGTGTACTCCAGTTCGGGCTCGATACCCAGCTTTTCTTGTTTGAGTATCTTCAACTCCATGTCCGACAGGATCAGTCCCGCTATCTTCCTGTCCGCCGTGCCCGTCGACTTGTCGTATCGGACGCCGTTGGCCGTAAAACACATCCACCAATTGTTCGTTCCTTTTTTCCTGTAAAGTCCCATACGATCACCCTCCTTTCCGGACTTTACAGGGCTCGAAAATAGCATGGTCGCGAATAGTGTAACAGATCACCCTCTACCTCTCCAGGTATTTCCTGCGCGTCTGTTCAACTATCCTGTCCATGTCGGTGGGGGTTCTCGTGCCCGGTCGAAGGCGTGGTCCACCTGTTCTGGCGGCGCCATTTTGCTTCTTGCATTCTTTTGACTGGGGTTTGAAGGTATTATCTTCGATCCACGCGGTGATATCGCATTTCCTGAATCTCAATGCGCCAGAGATCTTCGTGTAAGGGATGACTTTCCGGTGCACGAGTTGGTATATGGTTTTTTCCGAGAAGGAGATCAGCCGAGCGAGTTCCGTAACCGTGAGAAGCAATTCGGCTTCTTTGATGCCGCAACCGCCGCAGCTATCGGATGGCTTTTCCTTCAAAACATCGACTCTTCGTTCATGAAAAGAGTCTGTCATTCCACAGACCACGATACTCTTGTCTTTCCGGCATCTCTGTTCATCTTTCTAGGTTCATATCTCTCTTTCATTTGACCCTCGCGCGTGGGGGCGTACGAAGGAACGAGGGCCGCCAGTAAGGATTTCCCAGCGTGCTGCAACAAGAAGCTCCATTCCCGGCCCCTTACCCTGAGTCTCATCGACCACTGTCGATGGTCTAGAATCAATTCCCGACATCATCCTAGGGCAACAGAATCGATTCTTGGGCCTTCCGCTCGCGCGCTTTCCGCATTTTCGCCTTTGTCCTCTTCGGACAGCTTCCTCACCTTCACGGCGCCGCCCTTCCTAATACGGCATGAAGACATGAAGCGGGTACCCCTGGACCTCGCAGTCCTTCCGACCATCCATGTAGAAGCCCGTGCACTGATAGCAATTGGCAAGGATGCTCTCCTTCATGGTGAGGGTCTCGCCTCTGAGGAAGCCCATCAATTCGCGCTTTCCTCGCGCCGTGCTCCCGTGCTTCTTGATCCATTCGATGCTTGTGGTCGTCATCACCCCCTCACTTCTGATAGGGCCAGCAGGCGAGAATGCCTGGCAGCACGGAGTTATGAACCGGCGAAACGGCGCCCATCTTCCTCTAGCCAGGTTTTCCTGAAGCGGATCGCTGCTTCATGACCGTTGAGACGGCGATAATGCAGCCGTCCGCCTTGTCCCGCCGGAGCCATGTTCACACCTTCCCTCCGAAGTCTTGGTCGAAGGCCCCTTCAAGGGAGATGTCCCGGCCCTCGGGTTTCTCGGTTGGCAGCCCTTTGGTGAGACGGTAGTGCTCCAGGGCTTCCCTGATGTACAACCCCCGGATGGATTTCGGCATGTTTTCGAGCAGTTCGTAGAGCTCTGCCTGCTTAGTCTTGTGGATGTGCACCTTGTAGATGACGAAGTCTTTCGCCACGGCCGCCCTCCCTACCTTGCGTTGATCCCGTAAAACCAATACCCTATTGCATTCGCAAAGGCCGGTTCGCTCACGAGGAGGAGGCGATGCCCGCCTGATAGCTCTTTCATCACCGCGCCGCCCCCTCCGATGATGCCCAGGTCGACATGAACCGGGAGCTTTTCGAGATAGCGGTCGATGACGGAGCGGACTCGCTTCACGTAAGCATCGATCTCTTCCTGGATGTCCATCTTATAGAGGGTGCCGAGGTGGATGATCTGCCTGTCCCGGAGGATGTTGAGGGCTGCCCAGAAACCGATGGAAAGCCTGTGATCCCGATAGAAGGCCTTAACGATGCTGTCGAGCAAAAACGATACGCCGATCTCCTGGCTCTCCGTGGCACTCTCCACATATTTTCCCTCTGCGAAGAGGACCATATCAACGGTGTGGTGACCGATGTCGATCACGGTGACATTTTTTCGGCGATCTTCCTGATGGTCCTTGATGTGCCGGAAGAATATGCCCGCCCCCTGGGGGATAATCCTCACGTTTCCGCTGACCCGGTAGGGCTCCCCGTTCACCCCGATATCCGATGCCCTTATGGAGTCGACGATCTTCCGGCTATACTCTTTCGAATACATTCCGGGAGGAACGCCGAGCACGATTTTGCCTTTGAGGAAGTCATTGTTCCGGAGGCAATGGCCCAGGACGGCGAGCCAGGCGTCGGACGTCACGAAGCCGGATTGGCGGGTGTCTATGGTGTTGCCTTCCCTCTCCGCTTCTTTTCCCACAAGGAACCGGTGACCGTTGACGACCACGGGGCTCGTCTCCGAGAACGTGGCTTCCTTCGCCATCATGGTGACCGCCGTGGGAAAGATTTGCCTGTGATCCGACCGGCACGTCTTCGTGAAGCCGTATCCAATATCTATCCCTATACACTCAATCGCCATGGGGTTCCTCCTTGTTCATGATCATCGAGGCCAAAGATACGTTCGCCGCCTCCAAAAGAAACGTCCTGGAGAAGACACGGGCACTTATCCACATATTACTTTTCACCTCCAGATTCTCTCCCGCTCGATCATCCCCCGCGTCTTCCTCGATGCCGCATAGATGAACACCCAGGGGATCGTGGTCATGAGGAACGTGGTCAACACGACGAAGCTCGCCGAGGTGAGGAGCACCGGCTTCACGCTCATGAGAAAGCGGTAGATCCTGTTGAGGGTCGAATAGCTTACTTGGGGGTAGAACCAGAGAAGGAACCGGGCGACGCGACCCTCATCGAGCACCGAGGCATAGTGCGTGGTGGAGGACACAGGGGCGATGGCGACGTGAGGACCCCGGCGAGGGTCCGGTGTGAGCGAGTTGATGGCCTTTTCGAGAGCTTCCCTACGGAGTATCTGCCGACGGAGGCAACAATGAGGCTGGAACCCGTCGCCACGCGAAAGCATGAGGGCCTTTCGCGCATTCCGGACCTCGTCGATGAGTGCGTGAACCGGGAGATGGATGCCGTGTTCGGGAAAAGAAGACGAGCCGTCTTGGGGAGACATAGAATGACACATCCGGCGATGTGGCCACATAAGGGGTGTCACGCTGAAACAATGGCTATGTGCGCACAAGAGGGATGTGACCACATAAGGGATGTGACGATACAATGACGATGTGCGCACAAGGCGCTTGTGCGAAAACAGAGATCAGACGCGTTCTTCCTTTCTCGTGGTCGTCCCGTCTTCCTGCAGCGGGGCAAGGGAGGCGTCTGGGGACGAGTTTCATTCATGAGGGGCTTGAAAAACTTCTCGACAAAAGTAGGTGGAAGAGCTCTCACTCGATGCGAAAGACACGCGGGCAAAGACTGCTTGGAAACGGGTCGGAGCCCCCTGAGGAACTTCGAATTCCCCTTGGTCTGTCTCGATGCAATGGAGAGAGTCCCTTTTGACTGGTGTCGCCATGACCCCGTACACGTCGGGAACGTGCACCCCGTACACGTCGAAACGTGCCATTGACAGGTTGGAACGTGTACCCCCGTACACGTCGAGCACGTGTACCCCCTGCACGTGGCACCTGCCTCCTCCGTAGCCTTTTGTGAGGTCGGCGGGGCATATCACCGTTTTCGAGCGAGAAGACTCCATTCTCGCTGAATCCATGCCTCTGCGACGTCCGGAATACTCGAGCGGGCCCTCGCGCTTGAGAACCACCAATTGCTTCTATACCTCAGGGCTTACGCTCATGGCATCGGGAGACCCACGTTTTTCCACGATGTCAGCTTTCTCGTGCGCTCCCCGTAGTCATCTTTAGAAAGGTCTCTACCTGAATCCGGTACTCGACCGAGACCGTGCCCTGACCTCCGCCCTGAAAGGCCTGAACCATCACCCTTTCACGGAAACGCGTGGCCATGGAGACGGGAGCACGATCCGCCGCATCGTCCCTGGTGCATGTGAGGTGCAGGTAGCGGGGGCGCACGGTGGTATCTCCCTTCTTTGCCTTCCACTCCGATGAGGCAGAGAAACTCTCTCGCCGTGAGCAGGTCCATGAACACGGGCTTCCACGGGCCGGCCCGTTCTAGGCTTCCGGAGTGGAGCACGTCAAAATCGGATCAATCAGGTCAACGTGGGCCAGATGACCAGTTTACGAGCTGGGGTCGACCGACTTCCCCATTCTCCAGAAATCAGGTTTCACGTTGAAGTATTACTTCCGGGATCTCAGATCAAACTGAGAATTGCCCGTTCGAGCAAGGCTCGAAATAAGAAAGCCGCCGATCCAAAACGGGCGCTCCCCGCTCGCCGGTCGGACAACACTTCGGACCGGCATTTCCTGCGGCGTATGTGGAGCTGAGAACCGTGCGAGAGACATCCGCCCCCCTGCTGATCCATTGTTTGGGACAGGGCTACGCCGTTACCCTCGGGACAGTGAGTAACAGCATTAACGGTTCAAATATAAAGAAATAACAGGGGAGAGCCCTATGCATTCTTCACTTCTTGCGCCTGACAGAGTTCTGAGGTTTGTTTCCTGTATTCCATGTTCCACGTAGCGCGAAGATCGTGCAATGATACGCGTGGCAATCTTCGGCCAGCTCCGGCGGAGGACCGTAATGCGAGTGCAAAACCGTTTCATGACAGAAACCTCGTTTCCGCCTCCGGGAAGCGAAGGTGGCACCATAACACTTGTTTTCTGTCAACAACGGTGGATTGCCGATCACATCTGAAATCAGCCACCCGGAGGGTCTCTTCTGTTTTCTCGAATCGGTGCTATAATTGCTCGGGTCTCAAAGATTTTGTCCCATGCGGGAGGTTATGAGATGAAAGGAACGAGAAAGTTTATCGCACATCTCGCAAGTGTGTCGCTTGTCACGTTTGTCGTGCTCTTGGTGGCAGCCCCGTCCGCTTCTGCGGCAGCGCAGCCCCAGTACGGAGGCGTTTTGAAGGTCATCGATCTCTCCGAAGGGGCCCAGCCGATCGGGGCCCCGTGGGAGGTGAGCGGGATCAATACCAAGGTCATGAAGCCGGCCATCGAGAGCCTCATCAGAGAGGATGCCTACGGCCAGTACCATCCGTGGCTCGCCACAGGGTGGAAGGTCGATCAGGCAAAGAACAACATTATCCTCTCCTTGAGGAAGGGCGTCAAGTTCCATGACGGAACCGACTTCAACGCCAAGGCGGTCAAGTGGTGCCTCGATCAGGCCATAGCAGCGAAACAGGTAAAGGGCTTCAAGAGCGTGGATGTGCTCGACGACTACACGGTCAGCATCAACGTCGAGAAGTACCAGAACAATGTCTTCAACGTGCTCGCGGGCTCGGCCAGCAACCCCGTCTCCCCGACCGCCTTCGAGAGGAAGGGCGCCGAGTGGGCCAAGTGGAACCCGGTAGGGACGGGACCCTTCAAGTTCGTGCGCTTAGAGCGGGGGAGTAAACTGACATACACCAAGTGGGAGGGCTACTGGCAAAAAGGAAAGCCCTACCTCGACGGGATTGAATACCTCTTCATCAGGGACCCCATGACCCAGCAGGCTGCCATGCGGGCGAGCGGCTCCGAGAAAGTCCACGTCCTCTGCGTTACCTCCGGAGAACAGGTGGCCATGCTGAAGGCCCAGGGCTTCGAGGTGCTCATGATGTCCATAGGACCCACGTCTCTGGTCCCCGACAGCAACAACCCCGGTTCTCCCCTTTTCAAGCTCAAGGTGCGCCAGGCTGTATCGTACGCCATCAACCGCGATGCAATCGTGAAAGCGAGGAGCTTCGGCTTCTGGAAGCCGGCAAACCAGATCCCGAGCCTGGGGCAGTTGGGCTATGTGAACGACTTGCCCTTCGACCAGTACGACCCGATGAAAGCGAAGCAACTCCTTGTCGAGGCGGGATATCCGAATGGCTTCAAGATAAAGATGTATGTTATGCCCGCAATGGTGGATAGGGACGCCATGGTTGCGGTACAGCGCTACCTCAGTGAGGTGGGAATACAAGTAGAGCTCGAGTTCCCCGACAACGGCGGCTTCAGCGCCATCAGATTCAAGGACGGCTGGAAGAACGGTTTTCTCGCCATGCAAACTAGGATGCTTGCCACTACGAATATCGCCTATTCCTATTGGTGGCAGACCGAGTCGGGGCAGTTTCCCAGTCTCAAGAGGGCGCCCCACCTTCTGGAGAAGCTCGACGCCTCCCTGACGACCCTCAACCCGGACGACAAGAAGATGCAGGAAATGACAAGGATTATCGCCGATGACGCCATGTTCATTCCTCTGTACGACGTGTACGAGATGTACGTGGTTCAGCCGAACGTGCACGACACCGGCTACTGTCAGTGGTCTTCATCGACCATAAATACGCCGGAGACCATCTGGCTGAGCAAATAACGGGGGATTGGCTCGAGAGCGCCTCCACGTAGCGCCGGACCTGGGGGCTATACGTGACTTTCGATTGCCGGACCCCTGCCGACCATACCCGATGCGGCAATGCCTATCGGTCGCGGTGTCCTGACGTGGCTTTCAACCCGGCGAGCACCTTGTCTGGTGTGACCGGCAGCTTAGTGGCGCGCACCCCGCAGGCATTGTAAATCGCATTCACTATCGCTGCGTGAGGGGCCGTGTTGGGAAGTTCCCCGCAGCCCACGGCTCCATAGGTGCCATTGGACCGCGGCGTCTGTTGGCAATGGACTTCCATATCGTCTGGAACGTCTTTGATGAAGGGGAATCCGGCCCCCGTCATGGTCGAATGCTTTTTTACGTCCTCGAAGTTCTCGCTGAGGGCCATGCCTATTCCCTGCGACATGCCTCCATACATCTGACCTTCGACTGCCAGGGGACTGCAGACTGCCCCCACATCTATGCATGCGGTCAGCTTCTTCACTTTCGTTGTACCGGTCGCGCTTTCCACTTCGACCTCGGCCATGAAAAGGGCATACATGTAGTTCGGGTATATCACACCTTGGCCTGTTTCCAGATCGCCCGGTATGCCCCGGGTCGCATGACGACCCACATACTTCGTGGGGTGTTTGGCGACAACCATTTCATCATAAGTTCTGAAGCTCCCGTCTTCCTTGCGCATGGCCTCGAGGAGTCGACTGCAGGCCTCCCCGATCGCCCCACCGGTGAGAACCTGCTGTCTGCTTGCACCTGACGGTCCACTGTCGGGCACGAGCCCCATGTCGTTCATCACGAGTCTTATCCTTTCGGGGCCAATCCCAAGGGGGCGCAGGGACTCGTGGGCGGTGATGAGCGCCCCCACGTCGCCTCCCTGTCCTGGGTCCTCCCACGAGACGTAGACTGTCACCCCCTCCGCAGTCAACTCGACCCATGCCTCGGATGAGTCGGGACGCTCAAGGCCCGATTTGTAGATGCCTGTGGCTACTCCGACGCCACGCCTCTTCTCCCGGGTAGACCAGAAGGCTGCCCTTTCCCTCGCCGCTTCATAGAGGGGACGTATCATGTCGATTAAGCCCGGGAGGACTATCACGTCAGGGGGAGAGCCACTCGGGGTCGTGTCGCCTGCTCGATAGACATTTTTGTACCTGAACTCCAACGGGTCCATACCTACCTTTTCGGCAAGGACATCCATGAGAGACTCGGAGGCAAACTCGGCCTCGGGGGAGCCGAAGCCCCTCATGGGGCTACCCCAACAATGGTTCGTGTAAACCGCCCTCCCCACCCCGTAAATGTTCGGGATACTGTAGCCCGCACCCAGGCTCTGGGCGCCCCTTTGTACGAGCGGTTCGCCAAAGTCTCCGTAGGGTCCCTTATCGACGGTCCAGTCACCCTCCAGTGCCACAAGCTTGCCGCCTTCGTCTGCGGCCATTCTCAGCCTAATGAAAAAGGGGGAGCGCTTTCCCGTATAATTTTGCTGCTGCTCGTAGTCATACCGAAGGACGACCGGCCTTCCCGTTGCAAGTGCGGCGACGCCGAGGAGAGCCTCGTTCGTAGGCGCCAGCTTGTAGCCGAAAGTGGCTCCCACACCGGGCGGGTTGGCAAGAAGGAGCTTGTCCGCGGGTACACCCAGCCCCTCATGGATCATCTTAGAATGTCTGTGAAGGCTGGTCGACTTCGAATTGATCATGAGAACTCCGTCGTCTCTGAGGTAGGCGAAACCCACATCCGGCTCGAGGGGCATATGGGGCTGCCTCTGCGTGTAGAACTCCCCTTCGGCAACGTAAGGCGCCCTTTCCACGATCGCCTTCGCGTCCCCGCCCTTGATGTTCTTCATTTCGTAGTAGACGTTCGGGATCCCGGGATGGATCTCGACGGCGCCCGGCGCCATGGCGGATAAGGCATCCATGTAAGGTGTCAGCTCTTTCAACTCCACCTTCACCTTGTCTGCGGCGGCCCGCGCGTGGGCCTCGGTATCGGCGCAGACGATGGCGAGGGCGTCGCCGTACTGGAAGACCTTCTCGTCGCAGAGGATCGGACGATCCGATCCATCGCTTTTGTTATGGGGGTTGCTCACAGGAAATCCGAGGCGGTTGCACCCTCTCACATCCCTATGAGTAAGAACTTTGAAGATACCGGGCATTCTTTCCGCCTCGGTGGTGTCGATGGAGACTATTTCGCCATGGGAGATGCGGGCCTGGGTAAGAGCGAGATGGAGGGTCCCCTTGGGGAGCTTGAGACCGAGGTCGGCCCCGTAGTCGAGGGTGCCCGTGACCCTGGCGATCGCCGTAGGCCTGGGATGCCTGGTGCCCCAGATCCTCCCGTCTGCCGGCATCTTGAAGGTAAGCTCCTCTATTTTCGATTCGCCGCGGACCACGCGGGCCGCAGCGATCACCGCGTCGACAATAGGTTTGTACCCCGTGCACCGGCATGCGTTATGATGCTCCTGAAACCAATCCCTCACCTCTTCCCGGCTCGGGTTCTGTTTTTGGTCGAGGAGGGCCTTTGCCGATACTATGAAACCGGGTGAGCAAAAGCCGCACTGGGCTCCGTTATAAAGGATCCAGGCCTGCTGAAGGGCATGGAGACGGGCCGGTGTTCCCACGCCTTCGATGGTGGTGATGTCAGCACGCTCGGGCACGTTCTCTATTCGTGTGACGCAGGAGCGGACGACCTCGCCGTTCATGATGATCGAGCATGCCCCACATTCTCCCTTGCCGCATGCGACCTTGGTGCCCGTGAGAAGAAGGCTTTCCCTGATGACACTGGCGAGGCTGGTTCCCGAATCGACAATCACGGTCCTTTCGACACCATTCACGTTGAGGATCTTCTTGATCATCCGCCATGCTCCTTCGAACCCCGAATCGTCCTACAATCTACGGGTCATCACGCCGAAGCATTATACTACCGCATGCACCGATGGACAATTCTAACGCAGAAAGAATCGCCGCGGGAAACCCTGCGAGGAGCGGGGAAGTCAGGCTTTAGCCCGACGCATCGGCGAGATACTTCATGAGATCCCCTTCATTGAATTCACCAAGAAAACTGGCGTCGGAATTATGTCCGTCAACTGTTTACTTCGGGGCGCCACACCGCGCTTTCGCGGGATAATCGAGACTGGAACCTTTCTATGCATTTTGCGGACTATGTGTTCTCGCGGAAAGTGAAATCTTCACAGCTTATGAGCATTTCGCACCCGCACGCTCCTTCCTCCGCAATCTGGTATTCTCGTTGTTTGTCCAACATTTCGAACGGCATCCGAGTATCGTACCCTGCAATTTTCTTTCGACTCGGTCGAATTTTGCAGGAAGATTCTCAACCTGCTGCGCTATGCTTGTGGGCCTTAACTCGCTACCCGCGCTTTCCCCTTGACACGCCTTTTCATTTCTAGTTATATACTAGTATATATTAACTATTGGAGGTCCGGAGAGATGTCGATCAAGTTTGCCATGCTCGGGATTCTGGCCGAAAAGGACCTGCACGGCTACGAGCTGAAGAGCAGCTTCGACGAGAAGGTCGGTGATTTCTGGAGCCTCAACTACGGTCAGATCTATTCGACACTGGACCGCCTCGAAAAGGAGGAGCTCGTCACCCATGACCGACAGGTCCAGGAGAGGCGTCCGGA
>Ga0326728_10023197_pt1 | contig 11405 bp, 11 predicted proteins | sample MB3enrmetagenome_FD_207602 | JGI IMG/M metagenome (GOLD analysis project Ga0326728, IMG submission 207602) | Lab enriched peat soil microbial communities from McLean, Ithaca, NY, United States - MB31MN | ecosystem: Environmental > Terrestrial > Soil > Wetlands > Peat | place: USA: New York... | reverse complement strand
GGCAATGTGTGGGTTGAGGACCGGGTGAAGGGTGACCCTATGAAGGGGGCCAGATTCACGGTAGAGCTGCCGGTGGTATGAGGTGGAGATCGGATAATGCTAAAGGATAATAATAATATCGGGATAGTCGAAGACGAGCCCCAGGTAGCGGACCTGTATAAAACGGCCCTTACAACTCTTGGAATGTCGATCTCGTTCATCGCCGGCGACGGCCTTGAGGCGATCCAGGCGTTTAAAGATAGCGATCCTAAGCCGCATATTGTGATAATGGACTATCGCATGCCCATAATGACGGGGATCGCTGCAATGAAAGAAATGCGGAAGTTAAGCCCGGAGACCGAGTACATAATCGTGAGCGCCGATTCTAGCATTCGAGAGGATGCCATAGAGGCGGGGGCATTAATGTTCTTAGAAAAACCGATCCAGTTAAAACAGCTTATAGGCTGTGTTAAAAATTTTAGTCAACAGTCGACCCGACCGATATAGTATTATCGTCTTATAACCCTTATTAATCGAATAATTTGCGGATAACGGTTAATAATTATTTAATGATATTCTCGGTTTATTTAACATGATGAGCCTGGGGTTTTTAAATCTAAACGAGCTAGGCGATTTTACATCGGCGGCCGTTGAAAACGATACCATATCCTTTATTGCTGCCCATCATTATGGAAACGTTTTCACATGCAACCGTGCATTTTGCCTACTTACCGGCTATTCCAAGGAAGAAATAAGCAATATAAGGTGGCCCGAAGATTTTACGGCCGCGGAACTCCGTGCCTGGGCAGTGAATATTATTAAAGGGAGTAAAAGTAATGTAACATCCTACCCGCACGAGCTTGAGCTGATCGCGAAAGATGGGTCGCGAGTGCCCGTAGTCATGTACGTGCATACATACCGTGATGGTGCCGGAAGGCCCATATACAATTATTCATTCATCATGGATATGACTGAGCATAAACGGCTGGAAAACGCTTTAAAAGCGAGCGAGACGAAATATAGGGAGCTCGTGGAAAACGCAAATAGCATAATCCTAAAAATGGATACACACGGGAATATAACATTTTTCAATGAGTTCGCCCAGCTATACTTTGGATACCAATTGAATGAGATCCTTGGAAAAAACGTTATAGGGACCATTGTACCGGTTACAGATTCATCGGGAGGAAACCTCTCCAAAATGATACGGCATATTTGTGTCCATCCGCAGCTTCATAAGCTCAATGAGAATGAAAATATGCGGAGTAATGGTGAGAGGGTATGGGTATCCTGGACAAATAAGGCGATAACGAATGATCAGGGCGATGTCGTCGGGGTACTCTGCGTTGGTAATGATATCACCGCCCTCAAGAACGCCGAAACCGAGCTGAAATGGTCGAGGGACCAATTAGAAATGCGGGTTAGTGAAAGGACGGCCGAGCTGGAAAAGGTCAACGAGTTCTTATTAAATGAGATCGAAGCACGAAAACAGGCCGAAAAAAGGATCATAGAAAGCGAGGAGAAGTTTCGCATCCTGGTCGAAACATCTCCTATGCCGATAATTTTACACCGCGGCGCAGATATCATATATGCGAATCCGGCAGCAGCGGAGGCGGCCGGATGTTCGGCAGAGGAAATTCAAAAGTTGAAATTCTGGGAACCCATTCTCCCCCAATTCAAAGAACTCGCAAGGGAACGCGAGCTCGCCCGATTGCAGGGAGAGGGCCCGCCGTCCGTTTACGAAGTAAAAATACAAACTAATAGGGGAGAAAAATGGATGAAAACATGTTCGGTCAAGGTTATGTATATGGGTAATCCGACGATCATGACCATCGGCGAGGACATAACACCGTATAAGCAGGCCCTGACGGCGCTTAAGGATTCAAAGGTAGAAGCCGAGTTGTATGTTGACCTGATGAGCCACGATATAAGCAATATTAACCAGGCAGGTATGGGAAACCTGGAATTACTCCAGGATAAGGTAAAACTGGATGCGCAAGGACAAGAACAATTATCAACGGCTTTACAAGCATTTGAAAAGAGTTCCGAGCTCATAAAGAACGTCAAGAAGCTACAAAAAGTTAAAAGGGGCGATTTACATCTTGAGAAAATCGATATCGGGCAAATACTCTATAGGGTCAAGGATGATTATCGAATGATTCCCGGCAGGGATATTACGATCCATTTAGAGTCGCCGGAAGGTTGTTTTGTCTATGCTGACAGGCTGCTCTACGAAGTGTTCTCGAATATCGTGGATAACTCGATAAGGTATTCCAGCGGTTCCGTTGATATAAATATAAGCCTTTCCAGCGTAAAAATAGATGGTAAAAAATTTTATAGAGTATCCATCGAGGATGATGGGCCCGGAATAAATCCGGATGTAAAAAAGAGGATTTTTAATCGTGTACATTATGAGGGCGGGATCATGAGGGGTAAAGGCCTCGGATTATACCTGGTTAAGACATTGGTCGAATACTTACACGGTAAAATATTCGTGGAAGACAGCATACCCGGCGATTATATAAAGGGTACCAGGTTCGTGGTCATGCTGCCGGCGATGTGAATATACCATATCATGTTCTGTCGAGTCTTCGGTTGATAGTTAATTTTATGGTAGTACGTCAATGACTTCATTATACACCGAAGACTTGACAGCACCGATAGTTCTATTACCGTTTTCTTATACCGTACACGCTGTGTATGCAGGCCATAGTGCCGTCATGGGCTTTCAAACACCGGCTGGTTTTCACATGCATGACGATGCGGGCGTCGTCGGCGCGGGGGGACGCCCAGCGGGTTTCCACCACGTCGCCCACATTCTCCTGGGTTTCCAGGAAAAATGCGCATTTATCATACCCGTAGGGCAATACGAAATTCGCCACATGCAGCTTTTCCTTGGGCCGCCATGGCTTATCGTTCTGGACGTTGATCTTGCACTCGGTCGAGCCGTCTACCTGTTTTAGCTGGACGATATCGCCCGAGGCCAGCAGCCCTTCAATATTTGCAGGTATGACGAGTTTTTCAATCTTTTTCTGGACTTCCAATTATAAACCCTCCAGCAAATCCGACCATCTACCTGCATCCCGTAAAACTCACTGACGGAAATAACAAAATAAACTAAAAATCACACGGGAAATTTCAAAGGGCCAGGGCATACAAAAACATTTTCACCGGGTCATGCACCGCTGGTGGCGGGTCGAATATGTTGGGCATTCACTGATGCAAGCCTTATCCTAAAACCGCTGCACAACATACTAGAGATAATAGTCTGAATTTTTTCATTGAAAATTTCAGAGTAAAATGCTTATTTCCATGTTACATACAGCTTTTCCGATTACCCTATATCTGAACTTTTGATTAATTTGCCCTTAATACGATATATATTGCTTAATTACCATTAATATAATAATAATATATATATTAATATGTTGGATATTTTTGTATATTAGGACAAGCATCGACAATGCTTGCGCTCGGATAACAGACCAGGTGGTAAAACGGTAAGCTTTACGGAAGTTCTCGGACGGTTCATTAAAAGATACAACTATTTAATCATATTACTTGCGATCCTGCTGCTGCTGGTGGCGATTGTGAGTGTACAGAAGGTGCAGATGGAAACGGGCATCGAGACCTACGTGTTTACGAACACCCAGCTCTACCAGGACATCGACTACTACAACCATCACTTCAATGCGACCAGCCAGTTGAACACCTTTGTGCTCCTGATCACTACGGATGATGTGTACGACCCCCAGGTGCTCAACGACATGGCCCAGCTCGGCCAGGTGATCAGTTCGGTCAAGAAGGTAACGAATGTAGTGGGCATCAACAACTACATTTCGGCAGGGCCCAATGGTGTATTCGAAAATGAGGCCAACATCGAGCAGCAAGTTGCACGACTCCCATCCAACATCGTCAACTCCTATGTGATCGACCCAGAACACGCCATAATGTATGTGACGATGCAGGGAAACCTGCCGGAAACCGAGAAGCCGCCGGTCCTCGAAGCCGTTCAGACGGCTATCCAATATATACCCATGCCTCCGGGCCTGACGACCTTTGTTACGGGCTCCACAGCGAGGAAGCTCGAGATCATGAAGGCGATGTCGGATAACATGTCCACAATGCTGGTGACGGCGATCGTGCTCATGGTACTCGCGCTCTGGTTCACCTTCTCCAAAGCCCGCTGGAGGCTGCTGCCACTGCCCATCGTAATGATCGGCGTCCTATACACGGGAGGGATAATGGGCGCCATCGGCATCCCCCTTACCATGGTCTCCATGGCCGTGTTCCCAATCCTGATCGGCATGGGCGTGGAGTACGCCATCCAGTTCCACAACCGCATGATGGAGGAACTGAACGTAGGAAAGGAGGCCGGCGATGCCGTCGTCGCCACTGTGAAAGGCATCGGGCCGCCGGTCCTTTACTCGGTCACGTGCACCTGCCTCGGGTTCGCTGCCATTCTCGTAAGCCCGGTACCCATGGTCTTTGACTTTGGCCTCATGTGCCTGATCGGCGTGATTGTCTGTTTCATAACAGCGTTGTTCTTACTGCTGTCTGTCATCTTTCTGCTGGCCCGCCGCAGCCATTTCACCACGAAAAAAGAGCAGAAGAGCAACATACTAGAGGCGTCCATCGAGCGCATCGCTGAAACGACCACAAGACACCCGGAAGTGATCATCGTCGCGACACTCCTTATGCTCATCGGCTATGCTCTCGACCCTTCAGTCGGTGTTGAGGTCGATGTATCCAAATTCGTACCCCAGGACCTGCCGAGCGTGATAGAGTTCCGCAGCCTCAGCTACGCAATGAACTATAAGATGGGGGACATGATGATCATGGTCAAGGCGCCGGAAGCGACCAGCCCCAACGTGGTCCGGTGGGAACAGGATTTCTCCAATTACGAACAGAGCGTCAACCCCGACGTGCTGGCCATTAACAGCCTGGCCACCGCGGTCGAGGCCAATAACAACGGCACCCTGCCCCCGACAGACGCGGGCCTGAAGCAATCGATCGCCGCGCTGCCGCCGGACCAGCTAAACCAATATATCGACGATACAGGGAGCACTGGCGTGATCCTGATGACCATCAACACGGCGGACACGCCTCACCTCATGAACATGCTCGGGCGGGTCCAGGGAGACTTAACGTACCTGCCGCCGCCTCCCGGTGTAACTGCCTCCGTAAGCGGCGAACAGATGGTGTCGAAGGTGACCCTATCATCGCTGGCGGGCGACCGGCTTAAGATGACGCTGGAAGCGGGTTTAATGGTGCTCATCGCTCTGCTTATCATCTACAAGGACTGGGTGCACGCCGTGGTACCGACGTTCGCCGTGATAATCGTCACCGGGCTGTCCTGTATCGTGATGGTCCTCCTTGGGATGAAGTACACTCCACTCTCCACCACGCTGGGATCGCTGACCATCGGCATCGGAGTCGACTTCTCAATACTTCACATGTCCCGATACTATGAGGAGAAGGAGAAGGGACACTCGCCCAGGGAGGCCATGCGCATTGCCACGGGCAAAATAGGCAGCGCCATCTTTTGCAGCGCATGCACTGTAATCGCAGGCTTCGGCGCCCTCGTCATGTCCAACTTCCCCATCCTGAGCAACTTCGGCATCGTCACCATCATCGACTTCCTGATGGCACTGTGCAGCGCCTTCATGATCATGCCCCCACTGCTCGTGACGCTAGACGAGTGGTGGATGAAGAAAACACGTAGCAAGGAGATGGTACGATCCTCCGCCTAAAGCATTTACTGATAGTGGTGGCCCTGATGGCGTCGCTCGTGTTGATGGCCACGCTGCCGGTCCACGCCCAGGTGACAGGCGGCCCGATTATTGACGGCGCAGTCTATGGCAACATAGAGTTCTATCCGGGGCAGACTGCACCCCTGTTAGTTGTCGTGCAGAACGATGGTTACCTTCAGTCGCTGTCCGGCACGAATATACAGCAGATACAGTTCGGCCTGAACAGCCTCCAGGCCTCCAACAGTAACGACCAGTCTTCGTCAAACTCAAACTTTCAGTCGGCGGAAAACGGGGATTCGTCACAAGCCTCTTATGATAGTGATGTTTCCTCGACAGACGCCACCTCGGAGCCGTTGGATAACGGGACTTTACTAAACATCTTCAATCAGTCGACAGCATACGAAACGGATGGCGGGTCAAACTCGCTCGCAGGGACTGCGGAGGCCAATAACGCGTCGACCTCAACGGGTACCACAAGCTCGAACAACAACTATTACATACAAGGCACCAACGGCGGCGTTCAGGAAAACACGCAGAACAATGTGCCTCAAGATGCCACCACGGCGCTGGGGCTTGCCTGCCAGCTGGCTACCGGTGACGCTCCGCTGGAAATCGTCAGCGGTAACCCTGCCGTAGTCGGCTCGCTACAACAGGGTCAGGTCGGAGGAGGCCCCACAACCTTATACACCCTATCCTTCGGCCTGTACCAGCCTCTCCAGTTCTGGATCAGGATCGACGAGAACGCCACACCGGGCGACTATATCCTGCCACTGGTCTGCACGTACAAATATTTGGTCGACGAATACAGCTACACCTCCCCCAACGGCCAGGTACTCGTCCATAATAAATATCTCGAGTGTAATGAGACCATCTCGCTTCACATCGTGGTCATGCCGCGGGTCGACCTGGCGATCACGAACGTGACCTGCACGGATATGGTCCCTGACACTAACGGCTACATTTACATGACCGTGGAGAATCTGGGTAACGAGTCCATTACCCAGGGCGTCGCCTTTCTGATGCAACCCACGCTTGGCCCGTCTCAGGACCAGGCGAGTTCGAACTACCCGCTGAACTACGAGCTATCAAGCATCCTGGCGACCTCCAACCAACAGCCACAGCAAGTCTCCCAGACTATGGTAGTACCCCTCCAGAACTCCCAGTACGTTGGCGATTTGGCGCCGGGCGAGAGCTGCAACGTCACGTTCGTGGTCAGCATCTCCCCGGACGCGGAAGAGAGCAATATCCCGTTGAGCGTCGTCGTCAGCTATCACGACCCATGGGACCAGGAGAAGTCTTCGAATGTAGTGACCTTCGGAGTACACGTGGAGCCGGAGATGATATTCACCGCCGACCCCCCCGACCCCATCCAGGTCAGGGCGGGAGGTTATACCGTGGCCAACGTGTCGTTGACCAACACTGGCAGCTCAACTGCCGATAATGCCGTCGTGCGCATTAACGCCCTGGACCCGTTCACCGTCAGCTACGACACCGTGTACCTTGGCAACGTCGCACCCGGACAAACAGTACCCGCCAAGTTTGGCATCAGTGCAAGGGCAGATGCTGTGCCCACGACTTATTACGTGACCCTGGAGGTCAAGTACTACGATTCCCATAATGATCCCCACGTAACGAAGATCGTCACTCAAGACATTCAGGTGGTGCCGCCACTAACCATCTGGGATACGATTATGCAGTACTGGTGGCTAATCCTCCTCCTCGCCCTGCTCATAATCCTGGGCGCGGCGTATTTCGGCTACAAACGGCTGAAGGGCAAAAGAAAAACTCCCGTCACTACTGAGAAAGCACCAGGAACTCCAGGGAAGCCAACGGAAGGTACCGAAAAGCCTCCCGAAGCGGCCGAGAAGCCTTCGGTAGGGCCGGAACAGCCGAGTACCGATAGTAAGAAACCCGACGAGTAGTGCGACAGAATTAGGTGAATAGTGGTCATGCGTCTTTACGGCCATTAGAACGGAAAAAGAACGGGCAAGGCCTGTCGTAAATGCGTAAAAATAAGGGGAGATTATGCTGTTTGCATTTCTCCCGTCATATACTACACCCATCATATCTTCGTTTCTCGTACTTGATGTAATAGCACTGGTCGGGATATGGTGTTTACCACCACCAGCCACCCCATCCGAGACCACCCCAGCCCAAGCAGCCCCATCCGAGACCGCCCCATCCGAGACCGCCCCAACCCCAGCCGCCCCACCAGGCGGCTGCGGGCAGAGTCATGACCAGTGCAGCCAATACGAGAAGAACGAATATTGCTACTTTCTTCATCATACCAATTCATCCTCCTGTGAGACAGACATACATAGATACATTGAGTGAATTTATTGCATAATATTAGCGACTATCATATTTGTAAGCATGTTAATTTCACAAGAGCAGATGACAAAACCTTTAAAACTAAAAAATAATGGCTTTTTCATTATTCAAATCCAGGCTAACATTCTTATACGACCGGCTTGTCCATATCCAACCCAATGAAGACCGCAGAAGCACCAATATGTTTAATCTTATCCACAATCGAGGCGAACGAGTTACGTATTCCATTGAGCACGTTCTGCACTTTATCCTTGAACGAGGTGATGCCCCCATGTAAACCGTTCGCCTTGCCCTGGACTCCCTGCCTTTGAACTGTACGGAGTGCAGATTGAAAGTCCTCATTCTTCATGCGGACCACTCTGTCATAATCCTTATTGTAGAACTGTACGTATGCCAGCTTTCCGTCCTCATAGATGAATGACAGGTCGCTGGCGTTGCCCATGTTGATGGACACGGGAATGGGCCCCGTGAACGGCGGCGTTGTAGTTGGGATCACAGCTTTAGAAATAGGCTCATTAGGCGTTGTCGACCCCCACTGTAATGACGGGGATTTTTGGAGGCCCTCATGTATGATTTGCCCCTGGCTTTTGTCGGGGTAGTCCTGATGCTGAACGAATGAGGAGGTCAGCGTCATTAAGCCGACAACAATGATGACTGCCAGTGCAATGCGTTTCATGCAATTCACACCCCCGGTTGGACACATTATAGAATATTAAGGATTAGAATGAACTGCACGCACGATAATTTTTCGTACGTAAAATAGGGGAAAAGTGGGACCTTAAAATGTACATTTTTAATTATGTGGTTTATGTGGATACATTACTCTTGTTCCCTAAAATCAAACTCGTAAGATTCGTATATCTATTATTCGATAAGTACGTTGATATCCCCTCTCTTTTTGTACACGTTGACCGGTGTCTCATTATCGACCCGCCTGAAGTCTAGATCGGTTAGAGTGTTGTCGACCTTCACGTTGTTGAACTGCACATTATCCAGCCATAAGGGCAGGTAGGGATTGTTGATGACTAGCCGGTTATTCAAAGCGTCCGGGGCTATGCCCGGACTGGCGGTAAACATAAAAGGTATCGCTCCAGATGACAACGCCTGCGGGCTGCAGGCAACCGGGTACTTCACAGGAACGCTGTACTCGGAGCGCGACAGTCCGCTGAAGCACTCAGGTAGCCTATAGAGCTCGAAATTTTTTGCCGCCTCGTACATGCCCGTAAACAGGATGGACATTTCTTTGACGAACCCATATTTATGCAATCCCGCGACGATAAAGGCATTGTCGTGCGGCCATATAGTGCCATTATTGTAACCGATCGGATTGTATCGGCGCTCGCCAGAGGACAGTGTCCTGATGCCCGATCCGGTGAACATGTAGTCTTTGAAGAGCCGGCCGACAAGCTGTTTAGCATACTTACTGTCGATGATCCCCGTCCAAAGGCATTGCGCCGGGTTCGACGACACCACATCACATTCCCGGCCCAAGTGCATGAACAGCGTCGCAAGGCGCCTTTTTGCCATGTACACGTAGCCCTGTGCTTCGGCCACGGCGATTGGCTTTTTCGCCAACGTGCCGTCGGCGTGGCTGATCGAGTCGAATGAGTCCTTCCAGCACTGGTTGTAAATGCCCGAGGGGGATCTAAACGCGTTGTAGGTAAAACCGTTGCCTTTCAAATTAGCGTAGTCATCGATCCATTTCAAGGCCCGGTCCACATTGCTTTCCAGTCGCTTGACCAATTCGATGTCTCCAGTCCAGTTCACGTATTCTGCCAGGAGAATCAGAAACAGTGGTGTGGCATCGACAGCGTGACCGACGCCTGCGGGGGCTATTGCTGATATGGCGATGCCGGAGAGGGCTAAGAAAAAAATCCGCTACTTTATTTAGCGATAATAAACGATTTAACTGTCGATTTTTGTATTTTAATTATAATAACGTTATATTTTTATTCAGGAATCTTTAACCTGTAGGGTGGTCCGAATGGACTTCAAGAAAGTAGCTATAATATTTCTACTCACATTAATAGTTCTAGGAATTGTTCAACCAGCTGATGCCCGGATGGGCCATGGTGGCAGTGGAATGAGCCATGGTGGCTCCGTCGGGCGTAGCCACGGTCATCATAGCGTAGGCCAAGGTGATTATGGCGGCCATGGCATCAGTCATAATCGTATCCAACGCAAAAGTCGGACATAATCATATCCGCTGCAATAGTATAGATCATAAAGGCTTCAACGGCTATTGATTAGGCAGTGGTTTATGATATGGAGGCTATGATTATCCGGGCATTGGTGGCATCGGGACGGGTACGTTTTTTATCCACGTTCATCCATCTGATATGTGGGTGCACGGTTTGGATAACGCGAAGAAGTTAATTACGGTAGCCATCCTGGTGCTTCTCGTCGCGGGATTGGGCAGAGCACTGGTAGTCCCGGCGGAAGCGGGGCACACGGGCCAGGGAGCCTGGCCGGCAGCCGGTGGGCACATCAAGTATTCCCATGCTACGAAGTCTAGGTCTCCCCAGTGGGTAGATTGCCAGCGAAGATGTGGAGATGCTATCTGGGGATGCTTTCATGAATTAGGTTACAATTCGGTGGAGTGTAATAACCAAGTTGCAGCATGCAGAAAAAATTGTCCCCCAGAGTTTTCACGGTGAATTTTAGATTTTTTATCTAGTCTGAGTGGTCCACCGTGTTTAGTGGCGGAGTGTGCCGGACTAGCATGCGAACCCATGATTTCAACCCGCCACTCGTGTCCGCTTCCCTCCGAACCTTTGTTGCAAAAAGTGTCGAATAAGGCAAAATCCGACCTTTGTATCTATCATCCATAATTGAAGCCGGATATGCTTAATTTGAATCCGTTAAAGGGATAAAAGACAAGAAAAACGAGTGCTAAACTAATCCCTCCACGATTTGATGTCGATTACACTGAGGGTATGTATTGAACTTTTTCGTTCGTTTAGGCGCGGCCCTGAAAATATTTAACCTTTAGATTATAACGTTTAGTCAGATAAAGCCAAGGTGGGTCTAGTCCGCTCGCTCATCTTCACGGTTGACCATTTCATTCAAGCGTAAATATAGCAAAAACTTAATAAAAATTGGGGGAGTGAAGGGTGAAGCATGGATTCGACGTCCTGATACATCTAATATGCATCGGTTTTACAATTATTTTCATAGTTTTTATAATTGCCTGGTTGCACGCGCTTGCTAAAGGTCCAACCGGCGATTTATTCACAGAAATTAGCAACTTGTTCAGTATACCTTTAAAGTTATCTCTTCTATTGATGTCATTAAAATAGGTGGGGTTTTGCTCACCGGTTGTGAGTGATTAAGGTGTGTACG
>Ga0326728_10023196_pt1 | contig 11406 bp, 4 predicted proteins | sample MB3enrmetagenome_FD_207602 | JGI IMG/M metagenome (GOLD analysis project Ga0326728, IMG submission 207602) | Lab enriched peat soil microbial communities from McLean, Ithaca, NY, United States - MB31MN | ecosystem: Environmental > Terrestrial > Soil > Wetlands > Peat | place: USA: New York... | reverse complement strand
TGCAGGATGCGTTTGCGCACCACCGCCCCGATGGCCGCCTCGAGCCCTTCCGTAGAATCAATGGTCAATGTTTTCATGTTCTGGCGCGCGCCCCCAGGGCCGGGCGCCGCCGGCCCCGAGGGTCACATGCCATATTGTATAGCAGTGCTACACAATTGTCAACCGGAATTTTGCGTTTTTTTTCGCCCGTCCGGGGGGCCCGCGGCCCCGACGCCCGGGCGTACCCGTCAAGCTAAGCCGTATCTATTCGGTGTGTGAACCACGGATTTCACGGATTTCACGGATAAAACGAGAGGGAGTGGTCTTCAGTCGCAGGGCTTAATGGACGCCACCCAGTGGGCGCTTGCGCCCGGGCCGCAGCGTGGCTCCGTTCCCTCCCATCCGTGCCATCCGTGCAGTCCGTGGTTGCCTGTTCTGAATGGCCACGGCTAAGGCCCCTCAGCTCCACTGGCAGAGGCCCTCGACGTAGGCGGCGGAGCCGTCGCGCAACCAGCCGTCGAGTTGGGCCTGGTCCTTAAGCTGTTGGCCGCGCCGGCGGGGCACCACGAGGAAGCGGCACTCAATTTCCGGCAGGCCCGTCATATCGACCCACAGCTTCTCGAATTGAGTGACTGGGAAGATGTCCTCCTGGCCGTGGCCCCAGCGTTTCTTGACCTCCTTGAGGGTGATGTAGGCGGGCATCTTCGCGCCCAGGCTGCGGATGGCGGCGGTGACTTTCGCCTCGTCGGCGGCCAGGTCGGCGCGGGTGAGGCCAAAGGCGGCCAGGAGCCGGTCCAGGTGTATCCAGCAGGTGTTCGAGTTGTAAAAGCTCAGGCCGAACTCGGTTTCCTCGCGGGGCATGGCCAGGCCCTCGAGCAGGCGGACCCGGCCATTGACGCGGGCGAGGCCGCCGCCGCGGTCCTCGAGCCGGCGGGTAATGACCTCGAACGAGAGGCAGGCGCCGCTGCGGACGTGCAGGCCCAGCAGGGCCGGATCGAGGTCGGCGCCCAGGGTGTCGATATTATGGAGGAGCAGGTATTTGAGTTGCGGGCGCAGGGCCAGGAGCCGGGCCAGGATGCCGTTGCGGAAGAGGTTGGGCACCTCGTACCAGTGGCCGACCGGGTGCAGGCATTGGAGGGGGAGGTTGTCCGTATAGTCGCTGGCCTCGCCGGCGCTTTGCGCCCAGTTCACGAGGGCATGGCGGAGGCTGTCGCGCACCTTCTGTTGCTGCTCGTCGAGAATTTGCTGGGGCATTTCCTCCCAGGCGAAGCGCAGGTCGCGCACGGTGGGGACCAGGCGCAGGCCGACGGACTTGCCGGGGGAGAGGAACAGCGGCCCTTCGTAGCCGTAATGGTTCTGCCGGGCGAGGAACTCTTCGGTGGGCGTGTGGGTCAAATAGCTGGTAGTGAAGAGGTGCGGCACGGGCGCGCCGAACTGGCGGGAGACGCGGCGGCTCTTGGCCAGGTGGGTCTCGATGAAGGTCCGATGGCGGCCGGCGAGCCGGCAGAAGGGGTGCAGCGCCTTGACGACGCCGGCCCCTTGCGTCCAGCGGCTGCCGGCGCCGGCGGCCAGGGTTACGACGGCCACCTCGCCGTTCTTGAGGGCCGCCAGGCCCAGGTCCAGCGCGTCGTCCGCCCCGGCGGCGTCCACGACATCCTCGGGCTGGACCTCTTCAATCACGGCGCTGGCGGCCAGGCGGTTCTGGGCCAAACCGACGCGGCTTTCCTTGAGGTCGGCGCGGATTTGCTCGTGCTGCACCCGGTCGAAGCCGTGTTGCTCCAACAAGGCCGCCAGGGAAGGCTGGCTGCCCGATTCGGCTTTGCCCCGCGGCAGCATGATGTCGAACAGGCTCTGCACCACGCCGCGCAGTTCCGGGCGAGTTCGGCAGGCGGCGCCGAATTTGTCCAGTTCGGCGCGGCGGCAAGGCGAGAGCGCATGCCGCTCTTGGCGCAAGAGGGCCGGGACGCTCAGGAGGTAATAGCCCGCGGGCATCAGCGCGGCCTCGCCGGTGAGCAACTCGGCGAAGGTGCCGCGCTCGTTGATGGCGAAGTCATAGACCACGGGCTCCATCGCAAAGGGCAGGGCGTGCTCGAGGGCGCGTTTGGTCTCCGACATGATTGCCTGGAGGCGCTCCTGGGCCAGGGCCTTCTTTTCGGGCGCGAAGATAAAGCCCATGCCGCCGCCCGACATCCCGCCGAGCATCCAGAATCCCCAGAAGGCCTCCTGGAATTCCGCGCGCACCCGTTCGAGCAGGCCTTCGGTAAAGTAGTTGGTGGCCCAGGGAATGATGGTCTGGATGGGCTGGGTGAAGTTGCGGGTGGTGGCGGCGCCGATCGCCCGCACGTCGCCGCGGCGCAAGGCGTCGAGGATTTCCCCCAGGATTCCCAGCATGCCTTGGCGGGCCTGCCATTCAGCCTCCGAGCGAAGCAGGTATTTCTCGGTGACCATTTCGAGGATGGGGCCGACGTTTTGGGCCATGCCGCCGTGGACCAGCACGAGGCTCTCCTGGAGTTTGCGCCGGGTCTCGGCCGAGGCGTCCTGGTGCTGAAGGATGCGGTGCTGGGGCGTGAGGCGTCCGCGGCTGATGCCGAACTCCGGGTCCCCTTCGCCGGCCAGGACGCCCTCGATGAGCTTCATGCCGGGCCAGACGCCGCCCGAGTCCTGCCAGCCGCCGCCGGAGCCGCCCAGCCATTCGCCCAACAGGGCGCGCGCCAGCACCAGCCGGCGCTCGTGTTCGGCGAGGGGGCCCGTGAGCGAGGCGGCCTGGCACGTCGCCCTCATGCAGACACTCACCAGCGCCGCCAGCAACGTGGTCGAGACCGCCAGGCGCGAGCCTTTGGGGATGTTATTGACGCTGCTGACCAGTTCCAGGCCGCGGCCCGGCCCGACGATGCGCGCCAGCAAATCCGCCAGGCTGTGGCCGGAGCCCTCGATGCCCGGGGGCACGATGCCCGAGGCGATCACCGCCGCCTTGAGCAGGCCCAGGTAGTCCTTCGCGAAATCGAACACCTCCGCCAGGTTCGTGATGTCGGCCGAGGCGCCCAGGTCAACGCTGGCCAGCCGGAGCAAGGGCTCTTCGATGACGCGCAGGTAAGCCTCGACCGGGGGGCGGGGGGCCTGATCGCGGCCGTGGACCCCGAGATCGATGGAGACATTGAGCACCTTGGCGCCCTCGGGATAGTCCATGCCCAGGAAGAAAATGTCGCTCCAGCCGCAGTGGGTCAGGTCCATGCGGACCGGGGTGCATTCCCGCAGGATGGGGTAGGTGCCCTCCACCGGATGGGCTTGCAGCAGCTCGGGCCGCAGGCGCAGCGGCTGGTCGGACGGATGGCCCATGCGGAACATCCACTGGTTGCCCTGCAGGGAGCGGACGCTGCGGCGCACCTGGTCGGCCAGCGTCTGGAAGGCCAGGCCATGATAGGCCGCCGCCAGGGCGCTCGAGATGGCGTCGCTGGGGCCGCCGGCCTGCTGCGCGGCCAGGAAATGATCTATCGCCTCCTCGAACCGCCGGTGCAGCAGGTGCTCGTAGCCGGCGAAAGGGATGAGCGAGCGTGCGGGGCCATGTCCGGGCGGCGGCTGGCTGAGCAGTCTGGCCGGCACGTGGAAACGGTGAATCGCATAAAGAAAGAACAGCGCGCGCACCCGTTCATAGAGATTCTCGCTGCGGTGGCGGAAAGCTCTCAGGGCCGCGCATTGCTCGAGCAAGGCCTCGAGCGGCAGCTCGGCGCAAGCGGCATCCAGGGCGCGGTTGCGCAGGACCGGATCCGTCGTGGTAATGATGGCGAGCAAGTCCACCATAGGTCGCGAGGCTTAAGGGGGTGTCAACATCGCCGTCTCATGCCCCAGCAGTTCCCACTCTGAAGGGTGCAACCCAGGGCCAGCCCTCGGAACGCCGCCTTCAGGCGGCAGCAGCCGCGAAACTCGTGGGGGCTGCCGGCTGAAGCCGGCGTTCCGCAGGCGGCACCGGCACCAAGGTGAGAATTGCTGCTCATGCCCTGGCGGCCCTCTGGGCCAGCAGTTCCACCAGCCCGCTCAGGACCTCCTCCCGGTCTTGTCCATCGAGGGCCAGGGCCAATTGGGCGGTGAGCAGGCCGTACTTGACGCCGATATCGTAACGGCGGCCCTGCAGTTCGCAGGCCAGGTAACGCTCGCGCCGCGCCAGCCGCGCCAGGGCCCCGGTCAAGGCCACATTCCGGCCATCGGCCTGGCGCGTGGCTTCCTCGAGCTGCTCCATCACCGCCGGGGTCAGCACGTGCATCCCGAAGAAACAGAGATAATGGCCCGCGCGCAACCCCGGCACGATCAACCGCTGCTCGGCTTCGGTGGGCGTCGGCTTCTCGAGCACCTCCGAGATTTCATACAGGCCCTTCCGGCCCGGGGCCAAGCGGCCGCCCACCGCCCCATAATAGGGCAGCTTGCTCTCGTGGGTCGCCTGGACCGCCGACACCGCGCAGTTTTCCGCCGCGGCCATTTCGACCAGTTGCTGGGCGCACCGCTTTTTGGCGCCGCTCACGTAGAGGTGGTCGCCCACCAGCAGCAGGAACGGCTTGGCGCCCGTGACCTGCCGGGCACAGAACACCGCGTGCCCGTACCCAAGGGCCCCGCGCTGCTCCACGAACCGCAAACGGCTCCCCAGGCCGCCCGCCGCTGCGGCATAAGCCTCCTGATCGCCGGGGCAGACGACGACGCAGACTTCCTCGATCCCCGCCGAGAGAATCTCCTCGAGCAGAATCCGCAACGCCGCCTTGGGCTGGCCGTCGCGGTCCACAACCGCCTGCAGCGGCAACGTTCGTTGCGTCTTGCCCGCGACCGTGATGATGGCGTTTTTGATCTCCACAGCAATAACGCTCGTTGTTTATGAGACGCCCTGATCCTGGCACAATGCCCCCCTGCCGTCAACTCTCCAGCATGGCGCAGAAGTTTTTTAAAAAAAAGCTGGTAATCCCCCGGGTCTTGGGCTAAAAAGTGGGGGTCTAAGATCGTTGATTGGCGTTGGCAGATTAGAACGGTGACGGGCATAACTCAATTCTCGGTTCCTCACCCATTAGTTGTGCTTGGTTAGCGGGCCTATCCTCTATGTTGTGGTTTTTGCTTTACTAGAGGACAGTGGTTTGGTTATCTTATTAGGAAGATCATGTATCTGAAGAATTTAACCGTCTTGGGATTCAAGTCCTTTTCAGACAAGACGACGCTAAACTTCGAGCCCGGGGTGACGGCCATTGTGGGACCCAACGGGTGCGGCAAGTCCAATGTGTCCGATGCGGTGCGTTGGGTGCTGGGGGAGCAATCGGCCAAGGCGCTGCGCGGAGAGGAGATGGCGGACGTGATTTTTAACGGGACGGACGCGCGCAAGCCCATGGGGATGGCGGAGGTGTCGCTGACCATCGGGGGTGTGGACCAGGAGCATCTGAGCGCGGCAGGAGTAGAAATGGCCTACGATGAAGTGACGCTCACGCGCCGGGTGTTCCGGGACGGGGCCAGCGAGTATTTCGTCAACCGGACGCCCTGCCGGCTCAAGGACATCCAGCAACTCTTCATGGGCACCGGCGTGGGGCGGACCAGCTACAGCATCATGGCCCAGGGCAACATCACCCAGTTGCTCTCGAGCAAGCCGGAGGACCGGCGGGTGATTTTCGAGGAGGCGGCCGGGATCACCAAATACAAGGCGCAGCGGAAGGAGGCCTTGCGCAAGCTCGAGTACACCGAGCAGAACCTCTTACGGGTGGCGGACCTGGTCCGGGAGGTCAAGCGCCAAATCGGTTCTTTGCAGCGCCAGGCCGGCAAGGCCCGGCGCTACAAGCAACTTTCCCAGGAACTGGAGTACCTCGATACTCAACTGGCCCGCCACCAGTTTGACGTGCTCCAGGCCGGCATCCAGGAGCGGCAAAGCGCGGCCGAGGGCCTGCGCAACGAAATCGAGGGCGCCTCGGGCCAGGTCCTGCGCCTGGAGGATGAGATGGGCCAACTGCGGGGCCGTCTTTCGGAGCTGGAACATGAAATCGCCCTGCGGCAGCAGCACGGGCTCGAGCTCAAGAGCGAGTCTGAGCGGCACGAGAGCCGGATTCAGTTCAACCAGGAGCGCCTTCGGGAATTGGCCTCCCAGAATGCCAAGGCCCTGGCGGACATGACCCAGGCCCAGGAGCGGAGCCGGGCGGCCGAGGAAGAACTCGGCGTCGTCAACGCCCACCTGGCCGCCTCGCAGGCGGCGATTGAGGAAGACCGCCGCACGCTCGGCGCCAAACAGGAAGCGGTGCAGGGCCTCGAGCAAGAGTTGCGCGATTGCCAGGAAGCGGTGCGCCAGGCGCAGACGGGGGCCTTTGCCGCCGCCCAGGACCTGAGCCGGTTGCGAAACGAACTCAACGCGCTGGACCTGCAAAAGCAGGGCCAGGTTGTCCGGCTCGAGAAGCTCTCGGCCGAGAAAATCCAACTCGAGGAGGAACGGGCGCGCCTCGAGACCCGGTTGCGGGAGTTTGCTTCCGAGGTCGAAGCGCGCAAACGCACGGCTCAAGACCAGCGCGGCACCGTGGAAGAGCGCCAGCAACGGCTGCGGCAGGTCCAGGAGGAACTGAACGCCACCGCCAAGGAGCTGGACAAAGGGCTGCAGGAGCAGGCCCAAAAGCGGTCGAGACTCGAGATTTTGGAGCAACTCCAGGCGGGTCACGAAGGTTTCAGCGCGGGCTCGCTGGCCGCGTTGCGGCAGTCCCAGCACGTCCTGGGCTCGCTGGCGGACAGCATCCACGTGCCCGATCCTTATGTGACGGCCATCGAAACGGCCCTGGGTCATCACTTGCAACTGGTGCTCACCGAGCAGGCCGAGTCGGCCCAACACATCCTGGCGGACCTGGCCGCGAACCGGCAAGGCCGCGCGAGCATTGCGCCGCTGGCCTTGGCGCCGCCCGCGGACTCCGAGCCCGCCTCCTGGGCTGCGTCCCCGCCTCGCGGCGAGGACCCGGCGGGCCGGCAGGGCGCCGGCGCCGCCGGTGCGCCCGAGGCCAACGGTGTTTCGGCGGCCCAGCCTCCGGCGCCGGCGGGCGCTCCGCCGCGGCCCATTCCGCAGCTTGACGGCGCCCCGCTGCCGGCGATGGAAGTCGTGCGCGGAGAAGCCGCGGTCCGCCGGCTCCTCGAGCGCCTCCTGGGCACGACGCGAATTGTGCGGGACCTCAAGGCGGCCACCGCGGCTTGGCTGGAGAGCGGCGGGCAGTTCCATTACGCGACCCTGAGCGGGGAGATTCTCAGCGCCCACGGCGTTTATACCGGCGGCTCCCAGGCCGGCAATGGCGACGGCAAGGCGCCCGCCTCGATCCTCGGCCGGAAAAACCAAATCGCCGCGTTGCAAAGCGGGCTGGCCGAGGTGCAACGGGAGGTGGAAGCCATCAGCCGGCGCAAGGGCGCGCTCCAGGGCGAGCAGACCGAATTGGAGGCCGGCTTGCAGCGGGCGCAGAGCGAGCTTCGGGCGCAGGAAGTGGCCATCGCGACGCACGAAGGCGAATTCACCGCGCTGGGCAATTCCCTGCGGCTGCTGCACCAGAAGATCGACACCGTGGTCTATGAGATCGAGAGCCTGGCCGCCCAGGAACGGGAGGGCCTGGAAAAGCGCGCCGGTTTGGCGGCCCAGGCCGGCGGACTCGAAGCCAGCGAGCAGGCGCACCAGGCGCGCTTGGCGGAGGCGGCGGCCCGGATGGAGAGCCTGCGCCAGCAGCGGGAGGCGGCCAATGCCGGGCTGACCGAGAGCCGGGTGGCCCTGGCGACCGGGCAACAGATGTGCGCGGCGCACGAGCGGCAGCAGCAATCGCTGCGGCAGCGGCTCGAGGAGTTGGCCCAACTCGTCGAGCAGCGGCGCGGCGAACTGGGCTCGTTCGGCGCGCGGCAGCAACAGGCCCAATCCGAGATCGAGGAATCGCGCGCGCAGGTCGAGCGGCTGCGGAGCCAGCGCGAGGGAGTCAGCGCGCAGGCGGGCGAGCTATTGGCGCAGAAACAGGCGCAGGAATCCGGGATGGCGGCGCGCGAGGAAGGGCTGCGGGAGCAGCGGCGGCACCTGGCCGGGCTGCAGGAGCGGCGCTCGGCGCTCGAGGTCGAGCTGGCCCAAAAAACCATGGCCGCCCAGAATCTCCGCGACCGGGTGCTCGAGAAATACCATGTCCGGCTCGAAGACGTCCGCAGCGAGTGCATCACCATTACTTTTGCCGAGGAAGGCCCGCCGAAGGTCCACGTGATGACCCCGGATGAAATGGCCGCCGCGGGCGTGGCGACGGACTGGGCCGCGGTGGCCGGGCAGGTCGAGGCCATCCAGAAACGGCTGGAGGAAATCGGCCCCGTGAACCTCGTGGCGATCGAGGAATACGAGGAAACCGAGGAGCGCCACCAGTTCTTGAGCCAGCAGCACGACGACCTGGTCCAGGCCAAGGCCCAACTGCTCGAGGTCATCAACCGCATCAACTTCCAGACCCGCCAGATGTTCAAACAGACGTTCGACCAGGTCCGGGAGAACTTCTGCGCCCTGTTTACGGAGGTCTTCGGCGGCGGCAAGGCCGACTTGGCGCTGGTGGACGACAATGACCTGCTGGAGAGCGGCATCGAGATTATCGCCCGGCCCCCCGGCAAACAGTTGCAGAGCATCTCCCTGTTATCCGGCGGCGAGCAGACCATGGTGGCCGTGGCGCTGCTCTTCTCGATTTACCAGGTCAAGCCCAGCCCCTTCTGCCTGCTGGACGAATTGGACGCGGCGCTGGACGAGGCCAACATCAACCGGTTCACCCGCCTGGTGCAGCGATTCCTGGGCCACTCGCAGTTCATCGTCATCACCCATAACAAACGCACGATCGGCATGGCGGACGTGCTCTACGGCGTGACCATGCAGGAGCAGGGCGTGAGCAAGCTCGTGAGCGTCAAGTTCCACAAATCCGCCTCGAGCTTGGCCGGCCAGCCGCCCGCCGCCGAACCGGCGCCCGCCCCGGAGGCCAGTGCGGACGTCGTGATGGCCAAGTGACCCGAACCTCGGTTTGATCGTTCCCGCCATGGGGCGAGGGAGTGCCGCAAAAAGAGCAGGGCGGGAGGCGGGAGAAGGTACGCGGCGCCGGGGGAGGAGGGTCACCCCTCCTTCGCCCTACCAGTACTCGATTCTCAGGTGGACCTGCTTGCCGTCCGCCTGAAGGCTTGCCGCGGCTTCCTCGATCCGCTTCATCTTGGCATTCTGGTCGTTGGTTGCCAGGGTCAGATTGTACTCCACGGCCGTGCTGACGATCAAGAGGTCTGCCTCGTCTATTCCAAGCTCCCTGCCGGTTACTTGGTCGACCAGCTCCCAGACCTGCTTTTGGACAAAACCCCGCCCACGCCTGTCGCGCGTCGCCCAGGTTCGGAACAGTTGAGCGCGCAGCAACGAGTACGGCTCGACGGTGTGCTCATCAAAGCCGTAAGGGGAAGGGTAAGTGTCAAAGAACCGCTCGAGTTCCGCTCTCTGGGCCTGGTCCGCGTTGTCAACGGCGGCAAGCCCGAACCTGATTTCTGCGATGGCTATGAGCGGCAAAAAGATTCTCTCAGGGGTCAGGCCCCTCAGCTTTGCCGTGGCCTGGACGTGGTTCGAGTGCCTGGGGCTGACCAGAGCGCAAATGATGTTTGTGTCGAGAAGGTAGCTGCTCATAGCCCGGCATTCTCGAGCATTTCCACAAGGGCAGCGTCGGTGATTTGGGGCAGGCTGTTCAGCAGGTTTTGCCCAGTGCACTTGGCGAAGTCCGGCGAGATGTATTGCCAGAGCGGAATCGTCGCGGTAAAGCCGGCGGGGAAATAGTCCCCGAATTCGAACGGCACGGGGCGCTTGGCGCCGCGGAAGTAGTCGAGGAGGAGGCGCTCAAGCCGCGGGGGTAGTTTGTAGGCCCTAAGGACCTCAGCATCGATCTGGAGCAGGATTCGTCTGGCGGCAGGCCCTTCGTCGCCCGCGGACCACAGCGGCAGATCGGGCACCGTGCTGTCTTTGCGGGTCGCCAAGTATGCGTCCACAAGCCGCTCGATGGCCGCGGCCTGGTCCGCCTGGAGGCGCGGGATCGGTGCTCTGGCGAGAACCGTTTTGGTGATGTGCTTGCCCGTTTCGCGGCCTGCCACAAAGGCGGCGGCCACCGGTCCGTTCAGGACTGCGGCAATGATCTTGGCAGTCCATGAGCTTTTTGGCCATAAACAATGGAAGTTTTGGCTGTACCGCGCTTCGCTCTCATCGGTGAAGGCGGCGATTTTCCATGGCCCTACCTGCGAGACGCGCACCGCGTTCATGACCACTTTGGGCAGGTTCCATGGCAGGTCCCATGCGTTCCACAGTCTATGGTCTGGCCTGGCGCTCAGGTAAATAGACTCCGGCCTCTCGAAGCACTTAAATTCACCCTCAGCGCTATTCACGCCCGGCACGAAGTCGGGTTTTGGTGTTTTGGAAAGGTATTTCTTTTCGTCAAACGGCTGCTTCCACTCAACGCCGCGATGGATGTCAGCGGCATCGGCAAGAGTGGGCGAGGATTTCAGTCGATCCCAGATTTCGCTCAGGGGCGGAACGGCCAAGCCGCGAATCGCCTCCGCATCGGTCTTTGTGGCCGAGTCGCGGCGAGAGACCGCATGTTCATTGAGGAAGCCCTCGCGGTCGCGATTGGTCACCTCCGCGAAGGACACCGAGACTTGCGAGCCCCCTTCGCCAGGCACCTTGCCGAGGAGCAGGCACGTTTCGAGGCTGGCGGTGTGAAAAATGGAATCTGGCAGTGCCACAATTTCCACCCCTTTGAACCTGCGGAGCACCGCCCCGCGTGTCTCTGCGTAAGCCCTGCCGTCTATGAATTTTCTCGGCAAGACGAAACCGAGGAGTCCCTTCGCCGGGATCATGCTCAGCACCCTGTTTAGCACGGCGATGGGTTTTCGTAGGTCATGGTTGCGCCGGGCTGGGTCGGTCGGCTCAAAGTTCTCGAATGGCGGATTGCACAGGACGACGCGGGCCTGGCGGAGCGACCTTTCGAAGTCCCTCGATGTGAATACGTCTGCCTCCTTTATTCGCCATCCGTCCGGGTTTGGAAAATCAGCCAGCAAGAGGCAAAGCTTGCTCACTTCCACCGAAAAGGGGTCCTTTTCGTAGCCTTCGAGCACTTTCACGAAGTAGTCGTGGCGCTGCTTGCCGCCCCAGCTTGAGGGCAGGAGGTTGCGAAGCCGCTTGAGGGCCGCAACCAGGAAGATTCCGTGGCCGGAACAGGGCTCAACGATCCGCACTTCGTCTCGAGGGATGTCCCCGAGAGGCAGCCGATGGACGATGTACTGAGCAACGCTTCGAGGCGTGCTGTGTATCCCCTGCTCCCGGCGTGTGTTCGGGTCAATGAGCGTGTTCTCGTAGATGTAAGCGAGGGCCTCGACCGAGAGGTTCTGGAAGCTGAAGGCCGGCCACAACCTCCCGATAACGGCCTGCTG
>Ga0326728_10023195_pt1 | contig 11406 bp, 8 predicted proteins | sample MB3enrmetagenome_FD_207602 | JGI IMG/M metagenome (GOLD analysis project Ga0326728, IMG submission 207602) | Lab enriched peat soil microbial communities from McLean, Ithaca, NY, United States - MB31MN | ecosystem: Environmental > Terrestrial > Soil > Wetlands > Peat | place: USA: New York... | reverse complement strand
CAGCGCTCCGGCCAGCACGCACGGCTGGTTGGCCACAATCCCTACGGGTCGCCCTTGCACTCGTCCAAAACCAATAACAATATTGGCCGCGAAGCCCGGCTGAATCTCCAGAAAATCCTCGTTGTCCACCACGCGCACAATCACGTCGCGCACGTCGTAGGCCACCTTCGGATCCACGGGCACCGTGTTGTTCATCTCCGAGTCGGCCTTGAGCCGCCCGCTATAAGCCAGCCGCGGCGGGTCTTCCATATTGTTCGAAGGCAGAAAACTCAACAGGCGCTTGGCAAGCTCGATGGCCTCTTCGTCGTTCTGCGCAATCAGGTGCACCACGCCCGAGTAGTGCATCTGCGACTGCGCCCCGCCCAGATCCTCGGCGCTCACCTCTTCGCCCGTCACCTGCTTGATGACTTGCGGCCCGGTGATGAACATGCGCGCCTGCTTGGTCTGGATCACGAAATCCGTCAGCGCCGGACTGTAGGCCGCTCCGCCCGCGCACGGCCCGCAGATCAGCGAAATCTGCGGCACGGTTCCCGAGAGCATCACGTTGTTGTAAAAGACGCTCGCGTATCCGGCCAGACTGTCGATCCCCTCCTGCACGCGCGCCCCGCCCGAGTCGTTGATCAGGATGAAGGGGCTGCCTGTCTTCAGGCTCATGGCCATCATCTCGGCCACTTTTTTGGAGTGGGTTTCGCCGGCCGCGCCGCCCGCCACCGTAAAATCCTGGCTGGCCAGGTGCACCAGCCGTCCGTCGATGGTGGCGCATCCCGTCACCACGCCGTCGGCGGGAAGCTCCTTGTCGGCCATGCCGAAGTACGTGGCCCGGTGCCGGCAAAACAGCCCAATCTCTTCAAAGCTGCCCTTATCCGCCAGCCGATCCACGCGCTCGCGGGCCGTGAGCTTGCCCGATGCGTGCTGCCGGTCGATGCGATCCTGCCCACCGCCCATTTCCAGCTCCACGCGCTTCGCTACCAGCTCCGCGATCTTGTCGTCCAGTGTCTTCTTTTTTTGAGTATCTTCCTGAGTCGCCATCTCTTCCCCTGGGGAAAACTGCGCACACTTGCGCTTTCTGCGTTCCGAGGCACACTTGACCTTCTCGCACCGTCGCCATTCTATGCCCCGTCCGTATGAACAGGATGTGACACGGTTCACTCTTCATAAGCCTTAGGGACACAGGGGTTACCCGCCGGCAATGGGCCGGAAGATGAGATTTTTCAGTTGCATACAGAAAGGCGCGATCCGGCATCGCGGGTTGCTATTCAGGTTGTGCCGGCGTCCTTTCCTGGCCGGGACCGTCGCCATATGGGCAGTGCCGGCAGCCCGATCCGCAGCAATATCCGCGCTTCAGATGGTAAGCCGCGGTAAAGACCATCAGCGGCCCCTCGAAGTAGTAGTCTTCGGGGTCGAGGCATTCGGGCCGCGCGGCAGACGGCTGCGTTTCCATACATCTATTCTTGCGGAATGCACTCGTTGCGGTCGATCCGCCTGCCGCCGGTAAAATCGAAGTATGGCACTCACCGCGCCCCCATCTGTAATCGATCGCGCCCGCAAGATCAAGATCGTTCTCTTCGACGTTGACGGCGTCTTTACCGACGGCACCATCTGGCTCGTCCCCACCGCTGCGCGGAGCAGCCTTTTGGATGAGATCAGTGGGAAGGAGACGATCGGCTTCGGCGTGAACTCGACCACTATGACCGAAGCCAAAGGCTACAGCGCCCACGACGGCACGGCCATCTCTCTGGCACGCATCGGCGGATTGAAGTGCGGCGTCATCACCAAGCGCATCAGCGAAACCGTGGCCACGCGCGCCCGCGATCTGAAGCTCGAATTCGTCTACCAGGGCTGCGCCTTCAAGATGCAGGCCATCCGCGAGATCATGGAGAAAGAAGGCGTGACGCTCGACGAGATATGCTACGTGGGCGACGACGTCATCGACCTGCCGGCCATGCGCGAGGTGGGGTTTGCTGTGGCCGTGGCCAATGCGCGCGAGCGCGTGAAGGCCGAAGCGCATTACGTCACGCCTAATGGCGGCGGCTACGGCGCGGCGCGCGATGCGGTTGAGTTTATCCTCGAGGCCAAAGGCACGCTCGACCATTGCATCGAAGCCTACATCGACGAACGCAATCCGATTCCACCGTCGATGGACATTGGGCGCGGCGGAGATATGAAGTGACAGCGGAGTTAGCGGGGCTAGCGGAGTTGGCGGTGTTAGCGGAGCTGGCGTGGTGAGTCAGAAGTTCGCAGCAAGATGAAATTGTCATCCTGAGCGAGTCGCCGCGGCGACGAGTCGAAGGATCTGCGGTTGCTTTTACGCCCTCGGGGAAATTGATTGGCTCCTGTTGAATAGGATTCCGAATGGACACAAAAGAAAAAGCCGTCATTCTCCTCAGCGGCGGCCTCGACTCCGCCACTGTGCTGGCTATCGGGAAGGCCGAGGGCTACGAACTCTACGCGCTCTCGTTTTCCTACGGCCAGAGGCACGCGTGGGAGCTTGAGGCAGCGAAGCGCGTGGCCGCGTCCATCGGTGTCGTCCAGCACCGTATCGCCGAGATCGATCTCCACGCCTTTGGCGGCTCTGCGCTCACCGCCGACATCGCCGTTCCCAAAGGCCGCGCGCCGGAAGAAATGTCCCACGGCATTCCCATCACCTATGTGCCCGCGCGCAACACCATCTTTCTCGCCTTCGCGCTGGCCTGGGCCGAGGTGCTGGGCGCAAGCGATATTTTTCTTGGTGTCAATGCTCTCGATTACTCGGGCTATCCGGATTGCCGCCCGGAATTCATCGCGGCCTTCGAGAAGATGGCCAACCTGGCCACGAAAGCCGGCGTTGAAGGCCGCCAGCATCTGCGCATTCACACGCCGCTCATCGCCATGACCAAGGCGCAGATCGTCGCCAGGGGAAGGGAACTGGGCGTGGACTACGGGCTCACCAGCAGTTGCTACGATCCAGGGCCCACGGGCGCGCCCTGCGGCCAGTGCGACTCGTGCCTGCTGCGGCAAAAGGGATTTCGCGAGAACGGGATCGAAGATCCGTTGCGAAAAACAGCTTCTAGCTGCTAGCTTCTAGGTTCTAGCTTTGCCATGCTGGAACCGGTTGCATAGGTCATCGGGGCCGAATAGAGAACATCCCTCCGGGGTTAAAACCCCGGTGTTTACACGCTTTCCATGGCACGGCTGAAGCCGTGCCCTTTCAAAACGGGATTCATGCGATCCGTTTCAAAGCCAAGCCATTGCGTTCCGCGCGAAAGAGCTAGAAGCTAGGAGCTAGAGGCTAGAATCCGCCTTTATGTACTCGGTCAAAGAAATCTTTTACACCCTTCAGGGCGAGGGGGCGCAGACGGGCCGCGCAGCGGTCTTCTGCCGCTTTGCGGGCTGCAACCTCTGGTCGGGTCGCGAAGCCGATCGCGCCTCGGCAATCTGCCAATTCTGCGACACGGATTTTGCCGATACGAAAGGTCCCGGCGGGGGAAAGTTCGCGTCGGCGGAGGAACTGGCCGCAGCGGTTGCAGGGAAGTGGCTGCCGAACTCTCAGAGAAAGGCAACCGCAGATCCTTCGACTGCGCCACTCGCAAAAAACGCGAGCGGCTCCGCTCAGGATGACAGCGGACGATTGATCGCTCAGGATGACAAGTCTGAAGGAGGGATGAAGGATTGCGAAGGTGGCAGGCGGTTCGTGGTCTGCACCGGCGGCGAGCCGCTGCTGCAATTAGACAAACCGCTGATCGATGCGCTACACGCGCGCGGTTTTGAGATTGCCGTCGAAACCAACGGAAGCATTGCGGCGCCGCCGGGCGTGGACTGGATTTGCGTCAGCCCCAAGGCCGGCGCGGAGCTAATCCAACGCACCGGACACGAGCTAAAGCTGGTTTTTCCGCAAACCGGTGCCGATCCGGCGGCTTTCGAATCACTCCGATTCCGCCATCTCTTCCTGCAGCCTATGGACGGCCCTCACCGCGACGCCAACACCCACGCTGCGCTCCAGTATTGCCTTGCTCACCCACGCTGGCGGTTGAGTTTGCAGACGCATAAGCTGCTGGGAATCCCTTAAAGGCAGGGACTAGAGCGGTTCCAGAATACCCGTGCCCCACGTAGCTCGGTGAAAGGTGGCGTTTTCTTGAGGGAAACGCCACTTGGCGCCCATGCTCCTGGGTACAGCAATTCTGGAACCGCTGTAGGTCTCTGACCGCATGGATTTGTACCTATGGAATTCGTGCTTTCCCACCCATTCGCCAGAAGAAAGCGAATGGATGGGGCACGGGAGGGTTCCTCTTCAAGCGGTCAGAGACCTAGTCCCTGTTCTTGCGCTTTTCTGCCTCTTCCAACCACCCGCGCTTGAGCTTCTCCGCGGGAACGCTCGAGAGATACGGCTTGATGTCGAGGACTGGCGTGCCGTCCAGCATATCCACGCCGCGCACGCGCAAGGACGCGCCTTCGCGGCCGAGCAGTTCGACCACCGTGAGCCCGATCGGGTTTGGCCGCCGCGGCGAGCGCGTCGCGAAGACCCCGTGCGGCCGGCCCTCGTCCGAGGGCGGATGCGCGACGAGGTCGAAGCCGTCGGCGCGGTCGAATTCCCAGAGCACGTAGAGGTGGGAAAAGCCTTCAATGTCGGCCAGTCCCGGCTCGTACTCGCGCAGCAACTCGATCGCTCCCTCGGCGTCGTGTTTGGCGCCAAGGCCTTTGGGAATCGCCGCTGTTTCCTGGTAGGGGCTGTGAATGAATCCGATGGGCTGGGCGGTGAACATGGCAACGCCTCCGCAATTCATCCTATGCATTGGGCTCGGCTCGCACAATCTCGGGCCGCAACAACCCATTCCAGCCGGCCCGAAAGCATCAATTCGCAGTGCGCCCGGTCTAAAGCCAGTGTTTTCAGCTTCAAGTCATCAAAAAAGTGTTCGTCAGACCAAAACGATCGCTCCGCGCCGCCGGGAACACTTCCGTGCCGCCCGGTGTCTAACAAAACAGGTGCGCGTGCCGTATGGTGAAACGCCAACGCCCTCGCACCGGGGCCACCCATTCTTCCAGCGCCAAACAGCGGCTGAAAGAGGGTGGAAATTACATCGGCTCACCCGTCCGCGTCAGCATTGTGGCGCGGGGGAGGGGTGCAATCGATGGTTGAAGTGCGGTAACGTGGGAGGAACTGACTTGCAGGCGGACCTCACCATGGGCAATCTTGCCGGCGCACTCGCGCTCCAATCCGACGAAGCGGCTCTCGTGGCAGAGCTGCGGTCGGGTTCGGAGGAGGCGTTTGCCTGGCTCATCGCACATTACCATCAGCCGATCTACTCGCTGCTGGCGCGCACGGTGCGCAACCGGGCCGACGCCGCCGACCTGACCCAGGAAGTTTTCATCAAGGTCTTTCGCGGCATCCACGGTTTTCACGGCGAGTCCAGCTTGCGCACATGGATCTACCGTATTGCGTTGCGCGAGGCGTCGAATCAGCGCCGCTGGTGGATGCGGCACCAGCAGCAGGAGATTCCCATCGAGCAGAAGATGGCGGAGGGGGAGAGCGGACGGCCGGTGCTTTTGAAAGACATGCTGGTCGATCCCGCGGAGTCGCCCTACGATCACGCCCTGCGCGAGGAGAACCGGTCGCGCGTGGAGCAGGCGCTCGGCCAGGTGCCGGAGCCATTTCGCACCACACTTATCCTGCGCGACATCGAGGGATTTGTGTACGAAGAAGTGGCCGCTATCGAAGGGGTCAATCTGGGAACGGTGAAGTCGCGGCTGGTGCGCGGGCGCGCCTGTTTGAAGGCGCTGCTTTTGACGCCCGCGCCGGGCTCACCGGCCAAAGCGCCGGCGGGAATGGCGCTGTCTCTGGGAGAGGAGGCGCAATGAACCTTTGTAAGCAAGTGGAAGCGGGTCTTACCGATTACATGGACGGCCGGTTGACAGGACGCGAAATGCAGGAGATCGATGCGCACCTTGCGGATTGCCGGGAGTGCGCGCGCGAATGGGATGCGCTGCGCGAGATGCAGACGGCGCTGGCCGGGCTGGGCCCGGTGGAAGAGCCCGCCGACCTGCCGCTGCGCATCCGCGTCGCCATCAGCCAGGAGAGGGCGCGCAGCCACCGCAGCATCTTCACGGTTTGGGATCTGGCGTGGAAGAACTCGGTAGGACCGTTTCTGCTCCAGGCTGGCGCGGGCTTTGCCAGCGCGGTGCTGCTGTTGGGAACCATCGTTGTGCTCATCACCATGTTCGCCCAGCCTGAGACCGCGCAGGCCACGCCCGACGAGCCGCTGGGCGATGCCACGGCCCCTCATCTGCTCTATTTCTCCAATGCTCAGGGCGGCAATCAGGGCGATGCCATCAATATCAACGGCCCGGTCGTGGTCGAGGCCTTCATCAACCCTTCCGGCGAGGTCTACGACTACCGCATCGTCTCCGGACCCACCGACGCCCTCACCCGCTCCCAGGTCGAAAACCTGCTGCTGTTCAGCCGCTTCGCCCCAGCCCGCTTCTTCGGACAGCCGGTGCGCGGATTGGCGGTGCTCTCGTTCTCCGGCGTCTCCGTGCGGGGGTAGGACGATAGGGACCAAGGGACCGAGGGAACAAGAAAACGCAGAGACCGGAGATCAGAGATCAGATATCCGTGGACCGTGGACCGTGCGCCGCGAACAATTCTTGGCGCTCCCGGCGATCGGCTTTCAGCTAAAAGACCGTCAACGCTTTCAAAAAGAAGCGGCGCGGAGTTGCGACAGAGTTTCACAGATACACAGTTTCTGTGTCGATGCGCGGGTTTGGCTTTAAAGAACTGATTATAAATGAGTTCTAAGCAACACAGTTTCACAGCCCGATTTTTGAAGGCAGGGACCAAGCCACCCCATCGGGCAAAGATCGCCCGCTGGGGCCCCGGCAGGGAACAAGGGATCGAGGGACCAAGAAGGCCGGCTTCCGACCTGCACCCCGGGGGGAGGGGGGAGGGGGGTGGTGGCAGGTTTCAGGTGTTAGGTTTCAGGTTTCAGATGTCAGGTGTCAGGGGGGAGGGGGGTAGACGTTGGGTAGTAGGGGGAAGGAGATGGTGTGAGGCGGGGAGTAGGGGGGAGGGGGGGTGGTACGGACCGGGCAGATGCCTGACAGATTGCGCCGCGGGCCGTGAACCGTGGACCGTTCGCCGTGAACCATGGTCGGGTTGGAGTGGGTGGCCATTCAAGAAAAGTATGCGCCGGATGCGCTTAATTCTCTGCAATTCGGCGGGCGGATTTTGCGGAGTGTTTTGAGTGACTTGCGAGGAAAATGGGTTCGGTGGGCTTGCGGGGCGGCGGGTGTTCTTTTCGGATGCGGATCGACGGAGCTGGAATGAGGCGCCCGACTATGGGTAGGAACTCCTGATGGTGTCAAGGATCTTGGTGAGGTCAAATCTATGGTTGGATTTCAGCGAAATCTTCTCGGCGAATTTGGCAAGGCGGAATGGTATGTCGAAGCCTAACGCCTGCTTTGCTGTTTGCAGCGCCTCTGTGAAGAGGTTCTCTGAGTTGCTGTCTTGGAGTTCCGCCTCCTCGAGCGCCCAATGGGCTAGGGCAAAGAGTTTTACGCGCTTGTCCGCGACTACTTCCGCCTTACTCACTGCCTCCGCGTAGTGTTTTCTCCCCGCTTCGATGTTGCCCCCGCGGAATGCTACAAGCCCATAATTGGCCTCGATGCCCGCAGCTACCCAATCTTCCGAATTTGCGGGGCGAATTCTCGACAGCTGGCTCAATGCCAATTCGCTCCGGCCGGTGCAGGCGTAAGAGTACGCTAAGTTAATCAGCAATGCGGGGTCATCGGGGCTCGTTACTAGTCCGAGCTTCGCGAGGCGCTCGCATGTTTCGAGGTCATCGAATATGTTGGCTGCTAGGCTCGCCGCCATCCGGGCTGGCCAGGCCGAGAACGGCTGGTCGTCGAGCCACAGGAGCGAGCATCTGTATGATTTTTGCCAGTCGTTTTGCTCGAACGCTTCGAACGAGCCCGCCTCGTAAGGCCTGGCGATTTGGAATGTGTCCACTGTAGAAATTTCTGGGGAGTTGGCACCCCAGAGGTCGCTCGATATCCACTTTGCCTGCGCCAGGCTGTTGTCGTTTGGCTTTATGAGCGACCGCCTTATAAGTTTCTTGGCTTTGCTTGAGTTGCCAGCGTTGAATTCCAAGGTCCCGAGTGCGCTGCTTAGCTCAGAGAGGTGATGCTCGCCAAAATTTCCTCTATTGAGTAGAGAGAACGCCTCCCGCGTTGACCATGGGGTGCGCTTGGCGGAAAGCGATACTGCGATTTCAGCTGCGACCAGCCATGGGTCTCTGGTGTACCCTGGCGACCTGCGTATGATGTCGAGGGCCATATCTAGGCGGTCGATGTGGAGGAGGAAGCGTGCGGCTGATCTGACGATAAAGCGGTTTGATGGTGCGAGGTTAAGCGCGATCCGTGCTGAGCTTGACGCTTTATGGGAGATTCCTCGGACGGCATAGAGGTACGCGAGGTCCATCCAGAGAATCGCGTCTGAAGGGTAGCGCCGCAGCGATCTTCTGGCGCTGGATATCTCTGCACTCCTCCGGAATTCGGGGCCGCTGCTGGGGCCTACGGGGGCTACCGGCGCGCGGGGAGGCTCCGATTTGCCTGAGAGTACTCGGTGTGCGAGCGCCTTTAGCTGCGCAGGGGGCCTCTCGTCGAGCGAGACTATGAACTCCGAGGCTTCTTTTGCTGCGGCGATATTCCCGCTCACAAGTGCAGCGGAGATCAAATCCCCGGCGAACGAGATGGACCGGTTCTGCTCCCAGTCGAACTTCACGGAGGTTATGTCGTGGGCCGGGTGGGCCATGCCACCCGGAGGCAACTCTACCGTTAGCTCCCCGAGCTCGACGGTGCTCCAGAAGTCGCGCCATCTCGGTATGACGTTTCGTTCGTGGTTCTCTAAGAAACCTGGCACTTAGTCATACCCCCCGGTCTCTGCGCGGAAGGCGAGTAGATCGAACCTGCTGAGATGTCTCTCAAGCGCGTTTTTGTTCATCGCCACGCCGGCCGAAATCCGCTTGTTTGGGTCCGGATGGCAGAGCAGCTCGAATACAGGCACGAGGTCGTCGCGCAGCTTCAAGGGAAGGCTATTGGCGAAGTCGTCGGCGGTCCTGTTGAACGAATTTACCAAATATGGGAGCACCTCTTCGAAGCTCCCTCCCCAGTTCGCGGGCCAGAACTGAAGTGGAAGCGAGTTGAACAAGGTTGCAATCGACGTTGTCTGCGTGAACATGAAGGAGAGCAGGCCGCCGAGGGTGTAGAGGTCGGCGGCGATGCGACGCTTCCACCATTCGGGCTCAAGGTACGAATAATGCACTTCGGGTGGGGCGTAATTCAGGTCGCCAGCCCATAGTTGGTCATCGTAGGGGGAGGGGTGCCCGGCCCGCGAGGCGCGCCCAAGGTCGGCGACTTTCGACACCGTCAGAATGTTGTTGATGTGGAATACGAGGACGTTACTTGGCTTCAGGTCCTGGTGTGCGATTCCAACGCCGTGTAGCTGCTTGAGCCCTGTCGCGACGTGATGGAGTGATCTTAGCTTCCAGGCTATCGATGATCTGAGCGAAGGGTCGTCTAAGTGCGAGCGGCAATCTATATCCGCCAGTTCGAAGATCAAGTATGGAACGCGGGTGAACGGGTCGCTAGGATCCAATTGGACCGTGCCGTTGCCTATTGCTCGAACCACCCGGTCCATTCCGTGTTTGCTGCACTCATCCAAAAGCTCCCGCTCGAAGTTAAAAAGGATTGTTGACTTTTCGATCATCTCCGTCCCGAGCTGGAATGCGTGGTGGAAATCGAGCGCCTTTAAGAACGCTTCCCTCCCCGTTTTGGAACGGACTTTGTAACATTGACAAAAGTTCCCGCCCGTCGCCTTCGGCCTCTTAAGCAAAAGTGGCCCCACCGTCCATCCGCCGTCTAAGGTCAGGCCTTCGAGTTCTTTCGCTGGGATGCGTGAGTTTACTGGCATGGTAATTTCACTTTAGCACCGCGGCGATTTGTGGGAGGCTGATCGAGGTAAAGTTTCTCTGCGTGAAGTCAACGTCTCGGTGGGTCTTCCTGCAAAAAAGTAGGGGCGAGCCATCCGCGGGGCCCTGGGGACCGCTTCGCTCGGGATGACGCGTGGCGGCCGCGAGGATTTGATCGCGGCTTCGCCGCGTACTTTATTTCTCGGGAAATGGGTGGGTGGTTTGCGGCGTGGCTAAAGCCACGCCCTGATACAAGACGAAGAGCGGATTCAAAAGCAACCGCAGGTCCCCATTCGGCTTCGATCGTCCGCCGCGGCGGACGATCTCCGCTCAGGGCAGGCTTTCGACTCCGTTTGTCGCAAAGGACGCGGCAAACTCCGCTCAGGATGACACGTGGTGGGGGCGGGGTTTGATCGCGGCTGCGCCGCGGGCTTTGTTTCTCGAAGAATGGGTGGGCGGATTCGGCCTGACTAGAGTCAGGCCCTAGAAAGAAACAGAAACGCGAGTCCAACAAAACGAGCGATTTGACAAATTGGCGGGTTGGCGCCGCGTTCGCGGCGTTGGCAAGTTGGCAAGTTGGCAAGTTGGCGTCAACGGCTCGTTTCATCCATCGAGGCCGGAAACGCCGGTGGGGGACTGATACAAGACTCCTCCGCCATCGGCTGGTTCGCGCTCGTGCTTTGGCCTTGTGATTGCGTGATCGGTCTGTGAACTGTGCGGGTCGGGAGACCCGCACTACAGCCGGTCAGCCACCCCAGCGAGCAAAGATCGCTCGCCGGGGACCCCGGCTCAGGAGACCGGCGCTACAGGGGCCTGGAGACCGGCGGTACGCTGGATCACGAGCATGCGAAAAGGGGCGCAGTTCGAAGTGCAATTCCGGAGAAGATGCTTCCGGGCCTGAAGGCCCCCTCATTTTTTGCGCGTCTTATGCGGGGGTTGAAACCCCCGCCTCCCTCCGTATCGGGTTCTTCCGTCGGCAGTCAGGGCTAAAGCCCTGACCTACCAGTCGTGCCCTTTTAAGGCCCGCTTTGGCATCACTGAAGTCGGCTTGCGGTGAGATTCGCCGGGTTCCGGCCTTTTCGTTCTCTTATTCCCTCGTTCCCTTGCTCCCTGCTTTACTGCCGTTTGACCCTGCTGGCGCGTCTAACTAGACTTCAAGGCAGGGCACATTCATGACGTTGCGTTCCGCGCACTCTTGGGTTTTTTCTTCCGTTGCAGTTTTGTCTCTGCTGGCTGGGCTGGGGGCGAACTCTGCTGGCCAGTCGTCGAGCTCGTCCGGACAAAGTTCATCGCCGGGGAGTTCTTCACGGCAGGGTTCGCCAAGTCAAAGTTTCGGGGGGCAGGTCTATGCGCGGGAGAAGACGCCGACACTGATCGATCCGGCGGGGCCGACGATTTCGCTGATCAGCTCGGAGCCGGTGTTTGTGATGGCGGCCGCGCTGAACGCCTGCGGCTACGACGAGGGGCT
>Ga0326728_10023194_pt1 | contig 11407 bp, 9 predicted proteins | sample MB3enrmetagenome_FD_207602 | JGI IMG/M metagenome (GOLD analysis project Ga0326728, IMG submission 207602) | Lab enriched peat soil microbial communities from McLean, Ithaca, NY, United States - MB31MN | ecosystem: Environmental > Terrestrial > Soil > Wetlands > Peat | place: USA: New York... | reverse complement strand
GGTTGCCGAACGGAGAGCCAATCCGGGGAGACGGGGAGCACCCCGTCGGCCGGGTCCGTGGGGGCCACGGGAGCCTCCGCGGAGGTGAGCCAAACGGTCGCCCGACCCACGACCCTCCCGAACTCGTCCCGGCGGGGTCGGACCTTGAGCACCGGAGCGCCCGCCTCCACCGGACCGGTGCGGAGCTTGGGGCCCCCCAGGTCCATCTCCACCCGGCACGACCGCCCCACCGACTTCTTGGCCCGGTCCAGGCTCGAGATCATTCGGGTCCACTCCCGGGGCGAATCATGGGCGCAGTTGATGCGCATGCAATCCATGCCGGCTTCGAGAAGGTCCCGAACGAGCGAATGATCCGAAGCGGCCTCGCTCGGCATCGTCACGATGATCCGGGTCTTTCGCTCCGGTCGGGACGGACCCAGGAGCCGGGTCGCGTTCCGGGCCAGGAACCGGCTCCCGTCGTCCGAGTCCACTCGGGCCCGGGTCGTTCCCGGTGGCGGGCTCAGCTCTCCCAGACGGTACAGGTTCCGGAGCACCGCGTCGAGGTTCGAAAGGACGTGGCTCTCCGCCCTTCCCAACGACGAGAGGCCGAGGCGGGAAAGCTCGTCCTGGATCCCCCGCAGGTCCACCCGTCGGAGGGCGAGGTAGTGGAGCAGGTTCCGGGCGCTCGACCTCCGGCCCCGGAACGGTGAAAGGTCGAGGGACCTCTCGAGGCCGACCACCTGCGAACGGATTCGCTCCAAGCTGCGTATGAGCGGTCGAGCTTTGTTGGGCCGGGGATTCTGGCGCACGATTCCCACTCCTCGAGAGAAACTCACCATTTTACTTCGGCGATGGGCCGGATCGTTCCATCCGGGCCTAGCCATAGGCATCCGTATCCGGGAGGTCTCGCGAGAAGGGGGGGCGCGCAAGCTCTCCCATGAGGTCGCTCCGGCTCAGACCGCCGTGCCGGCCCGGACGGTCGCAAAGTTCCGGGCGGCGAGGATGTGGGTCAATCCTCTTCGGACGAGCTCGAGGGCGGTGGGTCGACTGACCCCCAGGGCTCGGGCGACCTGTCCGAGGTCGGTGCGGCGCGGGTGCGTGAAAAGGCCCATCTCGACGGCGGTGTTGACCGCTCGCTCCTGCCGGGACGTTAATCCCTCGACCATGGAGAGCCCCCGTACCCGCAGCAGACGGCGCTCGCCTTCGGGGCTCGGAAGGGAGAAGCTCCTCAACAGGCTTCGCACGGGCGTCGAGACCCGGGGGACGATCAGGGTCCAGGTGACCTCGTGGCCGGCCCCGGGGGGTGGAAGGAGCGGGCAGGAAAGGCACATCCCACCCGCCCGGAACACCGCGCGGCACGTCTTCGGCGCCGTCTCGCTCGTCCAGGCCAGCAGTCGGTTCCGAGAACGGCGGGTGAGCGCGAGGGTCCCGGGGGCGGAATGCCGTTGGAGGTGCCGACTGACCTCCGCGATCCGAGAGGGTTCGGCCACGATCTCGAGGACGCGCACGACCTGCGAGGGACGACCCGTGGCCGGGCGACAGAGAAGGATGGCCACCCGGGCATCCCAGCGTTCCCGGAGCTCCGCCAACCAGTGGGGCGCGACCGGTCCCCGGAGCCTGAGCTCGACCAGACCATCGGGCGAAGCCCCCCGACGGTCGCGCCGACCCGCGGAGGGGCTCCGGGATGGGGCTCGCGCTGGGAGGCGACCTCGAGAAGCCATCGAACGGGGGGCGGAAGGCCGGAGCGGGCTTGAGATTGGTCCCTGGGGCTGGAGACCCGGGGTCGTGGGCCCCGGGACCGGAACTTTCGTTCGATGCACCGCCCCGCGCCAGCTCCCGGGCGGAAGGCGAGCTAGGGCCCGTACCGGGCAAACCCGGTTTCCTTGCCCGCGGCAACGACCAGCTCCATCACGGCCCAGGCGAGGTCGGGGTCGACCCCTTCCTCGCTGGCCGATCCCCGGCACCGCTCCCGTACCCGGCGTTCTTGCTCGTCATCGACGAGCGGGAGCCCTCTTTGGGCCTTGTAGGCGAGCATCTCCACGGCGAGACGGACCCGCGTTCCCACGGCCGCCAGGATGGCGCGGTCGGCCGCGGCCAGACGGGTCCGGAACCGCAGGATCTCGGGGTCCCGTTCTCCGCTCGTACGCGACATCATGCGGGGAGCATGCCGCGGGGAGAGATGCGGGTAGGCCCTTACCGGTAAGGGGGTCCCGTTAGAACCCGGGGGTCTCTATCGGGGCCATGGAAATCGTCCTGGCGACGAACTTCGACGATGCGCTGGTGGACGCGGTCCATGACCTTCCCGTGAGCACGTTCTTTGGCGGCTTCCCCGTTTCCCTGACCGGGGCCGGCCGCCCGCCGTTCATCCTCCCCTCGGTCTCCTCCGAGCGGTTCCGTGAGCATCTGGAGGTGATCCACGGCGCGGGGAAGGTGTTCTACGCGACCCTCAACAGCAACGACCTCGGGCTCAAGGAGTACGACCCGGAGTTCCTGCCGGCGTTCCGGGCGGAGGTGGACCGGCTCCTCGGGCTCGGCGTCGACGGCCTCATCCTGGCGCTTCCCGTGCTCGTCGAGGCGGTCCGGGAGCTCCACCCCGATGTCCCCATCTCGCTATCGACCTTCGCCCGGGTCCGAACCGTCAATCAGGTCGGATACTTCCGCCGGCTCGGGGTCCGCACGGTCATCGTGGAGGAGGGGAACCGGGATTTCCGCCTCCTGCGAGGGTTGGTCCGCAGCGGCTTCGAGGTGGAGGTGCTGGTGAACCAGACCTGCATTCGGGATTGCCCCTACCGAGGTCACCATCTCAACACCAGCTCGCTCTGCTCCCAACCGGGAGGCGAGAAGCTCTGGTTCGAGTATCCGCTGCTCGAGTGCGGTTCGGAGGTCCTCCGGGACCCGACCCGACTCATCTCCTCCATCTGGGTGCGGCCGGAGGACCTGAAGGTCTACGAAGAGGTCGGGGTCCAGCGGTTCAAGATCTCCGGCCGCAACCGCTCCACGGAGTGGCTCCTCCGAGCGGCCCGAGCCTACGCCGATCGCACCTGGAAGGGGGACCTTCTCGACCTGCTGAGCCTCGTGCAGGTGAAAGGGCCCCGGAAAGCCCTCGAAGAGCTCGACCAGGAGGGGAGGTCCCCCGAACTCGTCCGCCCCTGGCTGGCGGCGTTCGACCGGATGCGGGAAGTGGAGATCGACAATCAAGCGTTCCCTCCGGATTTCATGCGTCGGGTCGCCGAGACGGACTGCGAACGGGTCGCTTGTTCGGCGTGCGGGTACTGCGCTTCCGTCGCCGAGAAGGTACTTCGGATCGGAGGGCTCCCGCCTTCCCAGTACCAACCCCCGGCCCAATTGCCGACGGCGGCCCGATTCCTTCCGCTGTTCGGGCTTTCGCCGAAGCCGCCCGTCGCGCCCGAACGCCCGCGGCCCCTCTCCCCCACCGCGTAACGCCAACGGCCTTCGGGCGGGTCTCTCGCGGCCGAGAGGACGATAGCGACCTTCCTCTCCCGAGGCGTGCGCGCCCGGACGCGACACCGCGAAGGACGCACCCGGTTGGCGCGACCCCACGCGAGTTCCCGAAGGTCTTACCAACCAGGAGCCGATCGCCATCCGGGGTTCCCGAATGGCCGACTCGCGCCGGAGAAAGGCCCGCGCCCTTCCCCCCAACCGACGCCCACCGCAGCGCCGCCCCGTGAAGGGCGTCCGCGATGACCTGACCTCGAGCGTGGGGAACCGCACGGTCCTGGAGATCCTCGAGACCTTGGGGGAGGAGTTCGACGAGACCGGGGTCCATGTGCTCCAACGCAAGGAGTTCTCGAGCCTTCGCCTCAGTCCGGTCCGTCCCTTGCCCGTGGAGCGGCTCATCTCCGGGGCGGTCGGATGGCTGAGGGAGGTGCGCCTCGCCGAGGCCCAAGACCGTCAGGACGCGGTCGGGACCGAGACGTTGGCCGGCTGGCTCTATTTCGTGGCGCACCCGAGCTTGCATCTCGACCCGACGGAACCGGAGTCCTCTCCGCTCGTCGGGACCCCCTGGAGCTCCTTCGCCTACGTCGAGGAGTGCCACAGCCCTCCGGGTGCGATCCTGGCGGCCAAGAGCGATTCGGAGGCCGCCGTCCCGATCCTGAGGAAGTTCTCCGAGGCGGTCCGCGCCGAGCTCGAGGCGGAGTCCGAGTTCTGAACCGACCGCGCGGCCCGCTCAGCCGAACAGACCGGCGACGTAGTTCCGGGTGAGCTGCTCCCGAGCGCGGTGGAAGACCGTATCCGTCGCGTCGAACTCGACCAGCTTGCCGAGGTAGAAGAACGCCGTGTAGTCCGAGATCCGTGCGGCCTGCGCGAGGTTGTGCGTGACAATGACGACGGTGTACTCCTGCCGAAGCTCGGTGATCAGGTGTTCCACTTTCGTCGTGGCCATCGGGTCCAGGGCGGAGCACGGCTCGTCCATGAGCAGTACCTCGGGGTGGACCGCCAGGGCCCGGGCGATACAGAGCCGCTGCTGCTGGCCTCCCGAGAGGCTCGTCCCCGGGGCATCGACGTCCTCCCGGACCTCCTCCCAGAGGCCCGCCCGGCGAAGGCTCTCCAGCACGCCCTCATCGAGCTCCTCCCGGCGGCGCACGCCGAGAAGGCGTAGCCCCGAGGCGACGTTCTCGTAGATGGACATGTTCGGGAACGGGCTCGGCTTCTGGAAGACCATGCCGATCCGGCTGCGGACCATGACCGCGTTCTGCTCGCGGACCTCGGCCCCGTCCAGGAGGATCGACCCGGAGATGCGACCCCCCGGGGTCTCCTCGTGCATCCGGTTGAGGCAACGGAGGAAGGTCGACTTGCCGCAACCGGAAGGCCCGATGATCGCCGTCACGGCCCCTTCGGGGATGTCGAGCGACACATCGTACAGGGCCTGACGTCGGGCGTACCAGGCGTTGAGCTCTCGGACCTCCAATTTCGGGCCCATCGACCTACGCTCCCTCGGAGGCGCTGTAGCCGCGCCGCAGCACCAGCCGCGTGACGACGCTGATGGTCAAGAGGAGGAGCAACAGGATGAGCGCCGCCCCCCAAGCGTCCTGGACCCAGTTCGGGTAGCCCGTCTGGCCCGCCTCGAAGATGACCAGCGGGAGCGCCCCGATCGGCTGGGTGAGACCCTGGGGCCAGAACTGGAATCCTCCCGTGGTGACCAGGATCGCAGCGGTCTCGCCCCCCGCTCGCGCGGCGGCGAGGAGCGCCCCGGTGATGATCCCGTTGCGGGCCGAGCCGAGCACGACCCGGAGGGTAACTCGATAACGGGGGAACCCGAGGGCGAGAGCGGCTTCGCGTACACCGGTCGGTACGGTCCGGAGCGCCTCCTCCGTTGTCCGGACGACGAGGGGGATCATCAGGACCGCCAGGGCGATCCCGCCGGCGATGGCGGTATTGGTGAAGCTCACGCGCGTGAAGCTCACCGGGGGGTGACCGAGGTAAAGGACGTCCCCGAGGTCTCGGACCAGCACCGGAGCGTAGGTCAGTGTCACGACGAAGACGAACAGCCCGAGCAGGATCGACGGGATGCCCGTCATCACGTCGGTCAGGAAGCTCACGACCTGACCGAACCGGTTTCGACCGTATTCGGACAGGTAGATCCCGGCCAATAGTCCGACCGGGATGGCGATGAGCGCGGCCAGTCCGAGGAGGATGAGGGTCCCCAAGATCTGGGGACCGATGCCTCCGAGCTGGCAGCTCTGGCCGGGTCCGGGAGTGCAGGCCGGGGGAAGCTCCTTCGTGTAGAACGAAGGCGTGAGGACCGCCGAACCGCCCAGGTTGGAGGCCGTCCACACGATGCTGAAGAGCGGAACGAGAGCGATCACCGTGCAGGCGACCGCCAGGAAGACGACGACCGCGAACCGAGCCTGACGGAGCCGGAACCGTCGGGGCCATTCCGAGCGTACTCGGGCGCGCCACTCCGGGGCCGCGCGCGACGGTCGGGCGCCCTCGGGCGGGGAGAGGGACCCTTGCCGCTGGGCGGCCGCCAGGAGCGTGCCCTCGTGGCGGCGTCGGGGCAGGAGCCGCCAGAGCGACCAACGGCCCCCACGTCCCTGTCGGATCTGCCAGAGCAGCAGGCGGGCCACCACATTGACCACGATGGTGAGCAGGAGCAGGACGAGCCCGAGTTCGAGGAGAGCCCCGTATTCGGTGCTCGCGGGGGTCGTCGCGGTGAAGTCGTTCGCTAGGAGGCTCGCGATGGTCTGCCCGGGGGAGAACAGGGAGTTCACCACTTGGTTGCTGTTGCCGATGACCAGGGTCACGGCGATCGTCTCTCCGAGCGCCCGCCCGAGCCCGAGGAGGATGCCCGCCAGGATCCCGGGGAAGGCCGGGCCGAGGACCGCCATTCGGGTCGCTTCCCAACGGGTCGCCCCGAGGCTCAAAGCGCTCTCGCGTTGGACCCGAGAGACCGCTCGGAGCGATTCTCGGGACACCGCCGAGATCGTCGGCAGGACCATGATCGCGAGGACGACGGAGGCTGTGAGGATATCGTATCCTCCGGTCCTTCCCGAGAACGGCCCCGGGCTCCCCGTCAGCGGCGCGAACCAGGGATTGAGGTTCGCGAGCGCCGGCTCGACGGTGGACTGCATGATCGGCACGAGGACGGCGATCGCCCAGAATCCGTAGACGACCGAAGGCACCGCGGCGAGGAGGTCCACCGCCGTGGCCAGCGGCTCGCGCGACCAGGTGGGGGTGAGCTCGGAGAGGAATACGGCCACCCCGAGCGCGACCGGAACGGCCAAAAGCAGCGCGAGAGCGCTGGTGAGCAACGTTCCGTCGACGAAGGGTGCCGCCCCGTACACGTTGTGGATGGGGTCCCAGCTCGTGGAACTGAGGAACCCCCACCCCGAGTAGCGGATCGAACTCCCCGCGCCTCGGACCTGGACATACACGAAGGCGATGACCAGGGCCACGATGCCGGCGGCGACCAGGGCCGTCGCCCCTCGGAACAAGCGGCCGAGCCAACGAAGGGTGCGCGCGCGCCGCTCGGTCAAGCGGCGCGCGCGTTGGGTCAATGTCGTCGATGCCCCTATGGTGGTATCCCTCCTCACCCGCAAGCGGGGATGGACTGGCCATTAAAGGTCATCGTGGCGAGTCCGTTCGTGGCGATGCTCGAGATCTGGCTCGGGAGCGGCACGTAATTGAGGGCGGTAGCGTTCGCCTGCCCCTCGTTCTCCACCCACGTCAGGAACCCGACGAGCGCCTGGACGCGGGAGACCGAAGTGGCGCCCGAAGGGAAGTACCCCTGGTCCGCCTTCTGATAGACGAAGGCGTAGGCGAGGGTCGCGAGCGGGTAGTCCGCCGAACCGTGGGAGTTCACCATGCTCACGCCGTTCCAGTTGCCGGAGGCCGCGGGGAGAGTCGTGCTCTTGATGATCGTCGCGATCGCCGAGGCGGTGTCGGCCGGGGTGGGCGTGATGTACTGACCGGCGGGGTTCTCGATCTGGGCGTAGGTGGTCTTGTACAGGATCGCATCGGCGAGGTCCACGTAACTGATGGTGAAGGAGGTGGCGGCCACGTACTTGGCGACGCCCGAGTTTCCGTGCTGTCCGACCCCGTGCGTGGGGGTCGCCGGCCAGCTCACCGAGATGCCGACCCCGACCGTATGGTTCCACTGCGCGCTGTCCTCGGACAGGAAATCGGTCAGGACGTACGTCGTGCCCGCGGCGTCGGAACGGTAGACCGGGATGATCGGGTTCGGGGGGAGATTCACGCCCGGGTTTTGAGCGGCGATCATCGAGTTGTTCCAGGTCGAGATCGTTCCCAGATAGATGTCCGCGATCGTCGTGCCGTTGAGCTTCAGGGTCTGCGTGACGCCGGGGAGGTTGTAGATGATGGCGAGCGCTCCCGCCGTGATCGGCAGGGTGAGGACGGGGCTGGTGAATGCGGCAAGCTCCGAGGAGTTCAGAGGCTCGTCGGTGGCGCCGAAATCCACGGTCTTGGTGGTGAGCGCGGTGATCCCGGCCCCGGCGCCCGACGGGTTGTAGCTCAACTGGTTACCGCTGAGAGCATCCCAAGAGCTGACCCAGTTGCTCATGATCGGTTGGATGAAGTTCGCTCCGGCCCCCAACAAGGTCACTCCCGTGGGGCAGGCCCCAAGCTTCGTCGGCGTGCTCGAAGATTTCCCGAACCATCCGGCTTCGAATCCGACCACGACGATGATGACGACCACCACCACGACCGCGATGGCCGCGAAGAGACCGACGCGGCGACTACCCCGGCGAACGATCGTTTCTTTCGGGGGTTCCGGCGATGGGGCCGGCTCGGCGCTCGTCGAAGACGGCGTACTGCTGCTCCCGGTCATATTTTCTTCCTCGTTCCTCCGAGTTCGCCGGCCGCTGTCCCTAGGGCCTCCTAACTAGCCGGGGACAGGGGCGCGGAATTGACGGAGCGTCAAGGAGGCGGAGGGAAAGGTTGAACCCGGGGAGAACTGCGGTCCGGCGACCCATATGCCCGAGCGGACTTCCGACGGAGCGGATGCGGGCGGATGCGTCGTAATGCGTAATCGGCTCACTCGCCACGAGGGCGGGCGAATCCGGTGGAAGTTAAATCACATTGTCAGCGCGTAAGAGCCGGCCCGGGGGCGCCAAACCGGCGCATGATGGGAGATTCGCTGACGTGGCCCGAGCGGGATCCGGGAGGCCGTGCGGCCCACGCCTCATCGGGGAGGCCCGTGGGTCCCGAAATGCGGGGCCGGGGCGAAGCGCAATACTTTTGCCCTCCGGGGCGCGGTGGGGGGCACCATGGCCCAGCGCTCACCATCAGAACCCGCGGGATTCGTCACTTGGATCGAGGGCCTTCCGGGCTCGGGCAAGTCCACCGTCGCGGTGTGGCTGGCGGCCAAGCTCCGCGGGAGGGGACTGAAGACGGAGGTTCTGGACGGCGATGAGGTCCGCGCGATGTTCTCCCCCGAGCTCGGATTCAGCCGGAAGGACCGCGAGCTCCACGCCCGACGGGTGAGCTACGTCGCCCGGCTCCTCGCTCGGAACGGAGTGGCCGTGCTGGTGGCCATGATCACCCCGTACGAGACCTCCCGCCAGGCCGCGCGGGCCACGGCCCCGGAGCGGTTCACGGAGGTCTGGCTCCAATGCCCGCTGGAGGTGTGCCGAGAACGGAACCCGAAAGGGATATTCTCTCGCGCGGACGCCCACACGATCACCAAGGTGACCGGGATGGACGACCCGTTCGAGGAGCCTCTGAACCCGGATTGCGTGGTCGACACCTCCACCCGGACCGTGGAGCAGTGCGGCCAGCTCATCCTGGACCATCTCCGGCAGAAGGGCCTCATCCCGCCCAGTGCGGCGTGAACGTTTCGACCGGCCCCATCGGGAACCCCTCCGCGGGGGCCCGGGAATGCGGAGTCGGCGGGTCCACTCTGTCCGAAGCGCGCAAGACGGTGAGACTCGTCCGGACCACGAGCGACGCCCGGACGCCCCCCCCGGACCCGGCGGACTCTACCGGTTCAGGTGTAACTGCCGAGCGAGCTCGAGGGAGAGTCCGGAGGAGGGGTTCCCCGCCGGAAGAGACTGCGCGGCCTCTTCACCACCTCGTGTCGTCGGCAAGCCTGACACCAGCGCACCTCGGCCTCCCCCCGAGACCGAAGCTCCGGGGTCGACAGGTGCTCCTGAGCGGGATGGGCACAATTCCGGTCCCCGCACTCGCCGGCCCAACTTCGATCCATGGTCGTCGTCGCCGTCAACCCTACTGATACGCATCAATGCATATTAACCCCGCTGTTGAAATGAGTCCGATTCGACCCCGGCGAGACCTTCGAGGGTCGATGGACCCGAACGACGTTTGAACCCGTTCGGGCTCGCACCAGGGTCATGGTCCGGACGAACTCCTGGCCCCTACGGTCCTTGAGCTGGGTTGCGACCGCGGCCTTGTTCCTGGGGCTGGCGATCGGTGTCGTCGTCCTCCTCGCCCCGGGGTCGGCCACCTCGCCGTGCGGGAGCGTTCCGGCATGCTGGAGCCGTCCCTCCGGTATCATCGGGGTCGTGCACGTCGACGGCGCTGGCGCTCTCCTCCTCCTTCAATCCCTCGCGTTGGTCCTCGCGTTCGTATCGCCGGTCGGACGAGCGCGAGTCGTACCGCTCTCCGCGTCGGCGCTGGGAGTGTTGATCGTAATGGCGTCGATCGGCGCAGGGCTTGCCGTCGGCGCCGTTCCTCGTCCTTGGGCTCCGGTCCAGTTGCTCGCTCTCGCGATCCTCGTGCTCCTGAACTTCGGGCTCGCTTCGAGGAGCGCGGCGCTTGCCCACGGGATGACCGGGGCTCCCCCGAGACCAACCAGCCCCTGAACGCGGCGGGCCGAGACGGGCCCCATCGTTCGCGTGCAGTTCCGTTGCGACCCCCTCGCATCCCGGCTTGCGCTCCACCGATGGGTCCTCCGACGGCTCTCCGTCGGAGAGGCCCTTGCGCTCAGAGCGCGGAACGATCGAGGGCCGGCGTGCCCCGCGGCTCGGGAACCGGCGCGCCGCCTGGGCTCGAGGGAAGTCGGGAAAGGTCCACGCGAAGCGCCACCCGCACCCGGTCACCGGCGGCGGCCCGGGCATGGCTCTGCATCGCCCGGCTCACCGCGATCTGATGCGTCCCGTCGCCCGTCGGGAACGCCGAGGAACGGAACGGGCACCCGTTGATCGTCCCGACCACGGGGACTCGGCCCCGGGCACCGAGCGCCTTGCTCGCCCTTCGGGGAAGGAAAACGAAGAGCCAGGCCCCTCGCGGACCCTGGGCCTCCAGTCGGGCGGAGAATATGATCTCCGTCATCGGCGGGGGCACGGAGGGGGGGTTGTTGAAGGTTTCCTCGTCCGAAATAGCGGCGGGGAAGCGAACGGTAAAAGCTCTTCGCGAGCTGGTCGAGCGATGTCGGAACCCGCCGTTCTGTTCGGATACCCGATCAGCCACTATTGCGTGTCCGCCGAGCGGATGCTCGCCTTCAAGAAGGTCCCTTTCCGGCGCGTCCATGTGCCGTACCATGACAAGCGGGAGCTGATTCGCGAGACGGGCCAGGATTACGTCCCGGCCGTCAAGTGGGGCAAGACGGTGGTGACCTGGAAGGACATCCCCGACGACCTGGAACGCCGAGTGCCCGAGCCGACCTTGTACCCGCCCGGCCAGGAGGCGCTCGCCCGATCCATGGAGAACTGGGCTCACCAGGTCATCGAGGAGCAGGTGTGGAGGTTCGTCGTCACACGGGTGCCTCAGGTCCTCACTGACGACGTCGAGAGGTGGGTCTTCGAGGAGCTGCAGAGCCGGTCTCGCGGGCCGTGGACGGTCCTCCAATCCCGTCGTCCGGAGTTCCGCCGTGAGCTCCACGAGTACCTGGAGATGCTCGAGCAGCTCTTCCACGACCGAACTTTCATCCTCGGGGGCCCGAGCTTGGCGGACTGCGGCCTCTTCGGCGCGCTCGCTCCGCTCGGGGTGG
>Ga0326728_10023191_pt1 | contig 11408 bp, 10 predicted proteins | sample MB3enrmetagenome_FD_207602 | JGI IMG/M metagenome (GOLD analysis project Ga0326728, IMG submission 207602) | Lab enriched peat soil microbial communities from McLean, Ithaca, NY, United States - MB31MN | ecosystem: Environmental > Terrestrial > Soil > Wetlands > Peat | place: USA: New York... | reverse complement strand
TGCCGTTCCCCTGGCCGTATCCCGTTCGCGGCGCGGTGGGCTACATGCCCGTCATCATCACGCTGCCGGAAGGGGCCAACATGTCGGCCACGGCCGTGGTCTCGGCCGACCGCCGCTACGTCCGCATTACCTGCGTGCCGCTGTTCTCCGCCATCGCCAAGGTGACCACCTTCAGCATGGATACCGGGGCCACCAGCACGCAGCAGGGCGGGGGAACCAACGGGCAGGGCTTCGGCGGGCTGGGGGCGGGACTGGGCGGCGGCGGCTTGGGTGGCGGCATCGGCGCCGGCTTCTGATCCGCTGGGCATCGGGCATGCTGCATCGCGTGCCACTGCTTCGCAGAGGCAGTGCCGGTGCCGCACGAATTCACTGCTTCTACGAAGCAGTGGCACACCGGTGGCTGAGCGAGTTCAGGCCCGCCAGGGGCGCGGCCGGTCTTTGGCGCGCTCGACCGCCCGGATCGCCAGCTCGCAGTCTTGCTTGATTTGGAAGTCGAACATCCCCACGGCGATGAAATCGGCCCCGTTGCGGAAGGCCCAGCCGAAGGCCTGCCGCGGCAAGATGGCCCCGGCGGCCAGAATCTTGAAGGCGATCCAGGGCTTGGTGATCTTCTCCATCACGGCGATCGTCTCTTCCGGGTTGATGCACCACATGTTGTCGTTCCAACCCGGGCCGCCCTCCAGCCAGATCCACTCCTTCCGCAGCTCCTTGGGCAGGGCCGACGGATAGTCGTCGCGGTGCAGCGTCTTCACGTAGAAGTCGCAGGGCACCTGCGCCTTCTCACAGGCGAGGGGGACTTGCAGCGAGTGGCCGCCGACTCCCGCGGGAATGCCCTGCGCCTTGGCCAGCTCGACGGCCTTGGCGATGCGGGCCACGTCGCCCACCTTGACCAGCGTGTCCCCGGCGACGCCCCACACGTAGACCGCTGGCACTCCCGAATCGACCATCTGCTTGATCTCGTCTTTGAGGGCTTGCTCGCTTTGGCCAAGGGCGGGGTGGATGCTGGGAATGATCTGCATGTGGCCGCCATACTGCTGGTTGTAGCGGTGCACCAGTGCGCCGCCGCTCTCGAAGACGGCGTTAATGCCGTGTTCCTCGGCCAGCTTGAAGGTCTGCATGATCTTCTCTTCGGTCACATAGGCGCGGAACAGCTCGGGCACGTAGTGCAAGTCGCGGCAGTGCATGCAGCCGGCCACCAGGTTGCCGCCCAGCATCAAGCGGCTGATCTTGACCTTGCCGATCATCCCGCAGGGCATGCCGCCGGCCTCGGGCAGCACGCGCGGCGTGGTCGCCGGCGGCGTTTGCGTGGGCGGCGAGGGGTTCGTGGTATCCGCCCCCAGGGCCGCGCCGCCGGCCGCGACGGCGGCCAGCGAGGTGCCCAGAAAGCTCCGCCGGCTATAGCGATTCGCGCTTGGCATCATCAGTTTCCCTCTTGTAAAGTGGAATCCGGTGCTCCGTCGCCGTTTTCGGCCCGCCAGGTGACGGTGGCGGTCCGCTCAGCGAGATCGAGCGTCAACAGGACGGTGTCGTCGATGCGGGCGCCCTGCTGGCGGAGGAAGGCGCCGAGGCCCCACGCGCGGCCGTCCTTGGTGGCCAAGGTGCCGATGATCTGCCCGTCGGGTCCCTTCAAGCTAAAGCGGCCGCGGACGCGCTCCTTCAGCGCGGCGGGCACGGTGATCACGGCGTAGGTGCTGGCCGCCTTGGAGAGGCGGTAGCTCAGCCAGACCTGGCCGTTGTCGGTCCAGCCGTGGCCGGCCAGGACCCGCCGGGTGGTACGGCCGGCGCGGCGGGCATTGGCCAGCGCCTCGAGCTTCCGCCGCGGGAGTTGCGTGCCCAGCAGGCCGTAAACGCTATGGCCCAACTGCACGATCACCGGAGACCAGGAGACGAAGGCGTGGAAGCTGAAGCGGTTCATGCCTGCGGCCACGCACAGGTCCTCCATCGCGCCGCGTTCCATCACCGGCCCGTGCTCCCGCAGCACGCCGACCAGCCTCCGCTCGACGCCGGTCAGGACCTTGCGCCAGTCGCGCGGCGGATCGGAACGGATCCGCCGGCCGTGGATCTGCATGTCGGGCATCGAGCGGCAGAAGGCCGAGAGGACGTGCTCCGGCGGCGGGGCCTTCCAGAGGCGGCGGTTGCGGGCCAACGCCGCGCGGAGCTCGGCCACCGTCACCTCGCCGGCCACCGCCAGCACCTTGTCGATGGTCTTCGGCAGGCCGTGTTTGCCGATGCCCTCGATGCGGAACCAGCCCGACCGCTCGTCCAACCACGCGAAGCCATCGACCAGCGGCAGGGTGCGGGCCACCAGCTCGCGGCCGACATTGGGCAGCTTCTTGGCTACGACTTGCCGAATCTCGTCGAGCATTGCCAGCCCGTGGAAGTAAACGTGCTTCTTGGCGGCGTCGACGATGGCGGCCACGGCGGCGACGTGGGCAGCGCGGGCAGCCAACCGGGGGCTGCCCGCCTGGCCCGGCACAAGTTGCACCACGCGGAAGTCGGCCGTCCGTCCCAGGAGTTTGGCCCCTGCCGCCACGTTCTCCAGCGACAAGCCCACGGCCGTCGCGCCGCTACGGCGGAGCTCGGTTTCGATTTCGTCCGCCGGGGCGGGCAGGCGGGCATGGATGCGGGCCAGCGCCTGGTCCATGACCGGGGCCAGGATCGCGGCCAGTCCGCGCGGTTTGCGCGTCAACTTCGCACAGATCTGCCGGATGCGTTCGCGCGTAATCCCGAACCGCTGCCCGATCTCCGTCAGGGTGTGCTGCCGGCCGTCGCGCCAGCCATAGTAGCCGATCAGGATTTCTGCGTTCCGCGGGGCAGCCGTCGAGGCGAAAAAGCGGATCAGCTCCTCTTCGATCGTGCCCTGCCCGAGCTGTTCGATGCGCTCGATCAGGTGCCGGATCTCCTTGGCCACATACGCGGGGTCGGGCGGGTCCTGGCTGCGGGTCAGGCACCGCTCGGCCAAGTCCTTGGCCGTCTTCGCCTCGCCGTCGATCGCCTGCATCCGCAGAAACCGCGGGTCTTCGGCGTGTACGGCCGGCGCATCGGGCAACTCGGCCAGCCGCCTGGCCGCGGCCGTTAGCTCCTCCGAAAGCCGCACGCTGGCTTCCGCATCCGCAGGCCTGGGCACCTGCGACCGCGGAGCCGACGACTCCAGGGCACACAGCAGGTCCACCAGACACCGCGGCCCGAAACCCCGAATCGCCATGATCCGGCCCAGCGTCCAGTCGCCCAGCCGCTCGGCATGGTTGGCGAGCCCTTCTCGCGCCAGACAGCGAAGGGTGCGGCTCTCCAGCCGCAGTGCGGCCAACCGCGTGCCCGGCGCCGGCCGGGGAAAATGCCGCATCTGAAAGCCCTTGCGAACGTGTGCGACGGCAATCCGATCCAGCACCGCCTGGGCCAGCCGGATTACTGCCTCCGGGGGGAATCGCTCCCGAGCCGTGGCGTCCAAGTCGCAGAGCTTCAGGTCCGCACCGCCATGCACCCGGCTGATGTCCGCCGGTAACGGCTCCCTGAGGAACTCCCGCAGCGTGTACGGAGCAATCCGTTCCCCGGGCCGCGGATACCGAAATGTCTCTGTGGCCATACAGGCTTCAATCCAGGCCTCGAACGCCGATCCCGCGGAGACTGCACTTGGGCCCATTGTAACAGATAAGGCGGTCCCTGGGTAGGGGGCGAGGAGAAAGGATGAAGGAGGAAGGATCAAGGATGGACTCGGAAGGCATACAACGCCCCCGGATTTCATCCGGGGTTCGCGCGGGGCGGGAGGCGGACGGGGTGGCCTGCGAAGCCGCAGGCGGCTTTAGTCTCTCATCCTTCATCCTTCCCCGTTCCCTTGAGTTGGTCCAGTGCGATCGCCTCTTCGGCCAGCAGGACGGGGATGTCGTCCATGATCGGGTAGAGCAGCGTGCGATCCGCTCGAACCAGCCCTGCTTGCAGGGAATCCTCGACGGGGCGACCAGCCTCGTTGCTGATCCGGCCGGCGGCGATGGCCCGGTTCAACTTCGCCATCAGCCGGGCGTCGGCCAGATGGAGCGGCATGCGGTTTTGCGGGCAGACCAGGGTTTCCAGGAATTCCTCGTCGATCATGGCTATAGGATGCCCGATTCCCGGGTGAATGGCAACCCCCCACCACGCGCGGCGGCCGTTGGCCACGTGCCCGGCGGGTCGCGAAGCGGCCAGCGGCGCTACCCGCCGCTCACGGCCCACGGCCCGCGGCTTTCTCGATGCGGGCCCGCAGGGCGTCTCGGGCTGGCTTCTGGCTGGCGGGATCCGCGGCCGGATCGACCCGGACCGGTTCGCCCAGGAGCGCGGCCAAGCGCTGGACTGCCGCGTGGCGGATCGAGGGATCGGGCCGGGCCAACAGTTCCAGCCAGACCGACGGATCGTTGGCCAGCAACCCGGCGGCCTGCCCCGGTGTATCGTCGGTCCTCTGCCGCCCGACGGACTGTAAGATGCGGCGGACGCGGAACTGCTGCTCCGGCTCGAGCCGCCGCAGGTCGAGTTGCTCGAGGTAGGCCAGGGCGGTGCCGCCGCCGGCGCGTAGCCCGCGGTCGGCGGCCTCCCGCTTGGCGAACCGGTCGTCAGCCAATTGCGCGACCAGATCCGCCCATTGCTGCCGCTGCTGCCGCCGATCGTCGGCTGTGAGCTTGAGCAATTGCGTTTCCACCTGCGCCGCCATCTCGGCGAACCGCCATTGCGGGTGCAAGACCTCCAGCAGCGGGTAGACGTGCCTCTGGCAGACTTCGGGTTGGGCCAGCGCCAGGTGCCACAGTGTCGCCGCGCGATATACCTGCTGGTGGTCTTGCGGCCCGACGCTGAGCGTGAGCGGCTCGCCGGGCGCCTGCACGAACTCGACCGGCCCGGTGGCGTTCTCCTTTTCATGACGCAGGAAATGGAAACGGCCCTCGGAGTCGATGTCCAGCGTCAGGTCGTCCTGCGGGCTCACCCGCCGGTAGCGGAGCGACCCGCCCGTGCCGCTGGCCGAGAACCATAGTTCCTCGCGGGTGCTGTCGTAGGTGGAGGTCGAGGAACCGCCGCCGAAGTGCCAGCCGGCGGGGTTGACCAGCCGCCCCGACACGATGGCCAGCCCCATGCGGCTGGCGACGATGTGTTGCAGCATGGGGGCCATCGGCCGCTGCTGCCCGCAGGCCGCGGCACAGCCCAGCAGCACCCATGCCAGCGTCATCACCGCTGGTCTGCGGCACATAGTTACCTCCCTATCCTATTGTAACGGGCCGGGTCGATCCTTTGCCACCCGGCCCGTCATGGTGCTGACTCAGGGCGCCGCTGGGCAGAGATCCGGTACCGTACCGGCGGTGTGGAGCACCCAGCCGTCCGGGCTCCGGCCGGGGACGATCAGGAGCGCGGCGACCTCCGGGTGCTCGCGGCAATAGGCCCGCGCCCCCTCCGGCCCGAGGACGTAGAAGGCCGTTGACAGGCCGTCGGCCCAAGCGGCGCCGGAGGCCAGCGCCGTGGCCGACAGCACGCCTTCGGCCGGCCAACCGGTGCGCGGATCGAGGATATGGCCGTAGCGCCGGCCTTGATGCCGGAACGACTGGAATTGGGCCCCGGAGGTCCCCAGGGCCCGATCGAGCAGGCGGAGTTGGCCGGCCCGGCGGTCGAAACGCACGGGATCGCGGAGGCCAACCAGCCAGCCTGCGGCAGGGGCTGCGGTCGTGTTGCCGCCGTGGGCCAAGACACTGCTGCGGCCGCCGTGGATGAGGAAGTCGGTCAGGCCGCCTTCCAACAACCGCTGGGCACAGCAGTCGACGGCATAGCCTTTGCCGATGCTGCCCAGGTTGAGGGTTATTCCCGGCCGCAGAAAACGGATGCTGCGGCGGCGGCTGTCGAGCTCGACCAGGTGGCCACCCACGCGGGCGCGGGCCTCGGCCAACTGCGCGGCGGAAGGGACGGCCGCTTTGCGGCGTGCAAACCCCCAGGCCTCCCACAAGGGGCCCGCCGTGATGTCGTACGCCCCGCCCGTCGCCCCGTGTAGTCGCATCGCCAGTTCCAGCAGCGCAAACAGGCGGGGCTCGACCTCGACGGGCTGCTCGGCGGCTGTGCGGTTGATGCGGGACACCTCGCTGGCGGCACGGAAGACCGACAACTGCGATTCCAACTGCTCGACCCGATCGAGGGCCTCCAGGGCGGCCTCCGCACCCCGCCCGTACTGGTCGGCTGGCAGGCAGATCTCGAACTCGCAGGCCATCGCCCGGCGGCTCAAGTGGACTAGGCAGGCCTCGCCGCGTGGAGCGGCGTCGGCCTGGCCGGGCTCGTCGGCCGGCGGGCCCTGGCCGATAACCCCCTGTAAGAAATCGCGTCTGGTCGGCCGCCGCTTCATGAGCTGACTCTTGCAAATCAAAGACCTGAGGTCCCCTCTCCCTTTGGGAGCGACCATGCTTCGCACGGTGCCTGACGGTGAGGGCGCGTTGTCGGAAAACGGCCTGTCGTCCCCACCCTCACCCCCGGGTACCCGCTTGCGGGTGCCTCTCCAAAAGGAGAGGGGAGCAGTTTGCAATAGTCCGCTGCATGACCGCAGTGGCTTAACCCCTCAGCGCCCTGAGCGGCTCCAATTCGATCAGCTCGGCCAGGCCCGCCTGAGCCAACTCCGGCCCCGTAACGTAGCGCCCCGAGCGGACCCAACCGCTGATCTTCTCCGGCGGCACGGCGAAGAGCCGGGCCAGCAGGGCGTCCATGTCGGTCTCCAGTTGGGCGAAGTGTCTGGCCCACTCGGCCGCCTCCGACAGCCCCACGTTCTCTTCGCTCTGCCACTTCATCGTGTGGAACAGCATCACGCTCAGCGGGGTGACGAGCCGCCGGCGGCAGGCGGCAAATGGCCAGAGCGCCGCCGACGAGCACTCGCCGGCCACTACCCCGGTAGCCCGCAACCCGCGCAACACCACCAGCGACATCAGGGCGATGGCCGAGTACGGACTGCCGCCGAGGGAATCGAAGTACAGGATACACTCCCCGCCGGGCTCGACCTCCAGCAGCTTCTCGCACAAGTCGGCCTGGCGCTCGGTCAGGTCTCCAGCCAAGGCGATTTCGAGGGGGCGCGGGCGGCGACGAGTTGGGCTCACGCTGTCAATCCATGCTGATGGCCTGGCTGGGGCAGGTGTCGACGCACGCCCCGCAATCGCCGCACGTGGCAGCGTCGATGACCGCGAGGTTTTCCTTGACTTCGATCGCCCCCAGCGGACAAGATTCCACACATTCCTCACAACCGGTGCACTTCTCCGGGTCCACAGAAGCTGCCATGAAGGGTCTCCAAGCTGTACGGTGGGTCGACGGGTACCGACGCGAAGCGTTGGTCGGCGAGCCCCACCAGGATGTCCGGATTGCTCGTGGTGGGGCTCGCTTCGCGGCCCACCCTACCGATCTCCCAGAAGGGAGACAAGGTATCAAGAATCATTCTGCGCGAAAAGGGGCCGTGGCGTCAATTGCCGGCCGGCCATTTTCGCCAAGTCGGCCTGGTACTATTCGCAACTGTCCATAATCAAATGTTTTTCGCACAGCGGCGACTCAGCCGGTCGGCCCAGTACAGCGGCTCCGGCAGCCGCCGCCCCAAGAGCAGCCGCCGCACTACGCGCTCGGCAAAGGCCAGGTCCACGCCGTGGCCGGGCGAGACGTAGATCGGACGCAGGCTCCCGGCGGTGGGCCGTAGAGCGAGGCCCGTCGGCCGGTCGCCCTGGACGACCGGCCGGGCCTCCAACGGCCGCAGACCCCCGCCCTGAACTTCTCCGCAGAGGAGCTTCTTGGTGACCCCTACCGTTGCCACTGCGGCTAGCACGCCGAGGTGCGAAGCGATTCCCGCGTGCCGCGGGTGCAGGATGCCGGTCCCGTCCACGAGCACCACCGGCGAGAGCCGGCCCGCCGCCCGCACTTCATCGAGGAGGTCCAACAGCAGCGGTAACTCGCGGAAGCTCAAGTACGAGCTGATGTAAGGAAACCGCACGCTTCGGCGGACGGTGGTGGACCAGACCAGCGCTTTGGTCGCCGCGTCCACGAGGCAGTAGGCGGCCACGCCCTCTTCGCTGTCGGCGTAGGAGATGTCCACGCCGCCCACCAGCCACGGCACTCGCAGGCTACCCGGCCGCCGCAGCCGGATCCGCTTGACGATTTCTTGCTGCAAGCCAGAGAGCTCTTCCAGCGGACGCTCCGAGGCGAACCGCTGGAAGCCGTATCGCTCTAGATCAACGAGCTGGAAAGTCTCCTCTCTCCCTCGGGGAGAGGCACCCGCGAGCGGGTGCCCGGGGGTGAGGGGCTGCAGCTCGATGCCTTCAGCCCGCAGTTTTTCGGCCTGCGGGCCTGGCAGGAGCCGGCCGCCGGCACGCACGACGCGATGGCAGGGGCAACGCTCTTCGTGGGCATGGTGGAGCAAGTAGTGGCCCACCCAGCGGGCGGCAATGGGGTTCCCCAAGGCGGCCGCCAGGGCGCCCGGCGTTGTGACGCGCCCGGCCGGCACCTGCGCTAAGAGCCGGCGGAGGCAGCCGACCATGTCGGGAATCTTCAGGTCGCGGGAGGCCATACCGGATCAAAATCCGAAGTTCCAAATCGCAAATCCCAAACAAGTCCAAATCACCAAAACACAGATGGCAGAAACGTTTGGAACATTGGTGCTTCGTATTTCGAATTTGTTTGGGATTTCGATATTGTGATTTGGTGCTTCAGCCGGCGGGGCGTCTTACGGCCCGGGAACCCGGTAGGGGCGGTGGGCTGCGTAAAGCGCCAGCCGGCTGCGGATCCCCTCCGCCAGTTCGTTGTGTCCGGCCGCAGAGGCCAGGCGGACGGCTTCGCGGGCGGTCGCCGCGGCCTCGTCGAAGGAACCGGCCTCGGCATACGCCATGGCTAGCGTATCCAACAACTCGGGGTTCTGCCCGCCGGCCAGTTGGCAGGCTCGCTGGGCCAGCCGCATAGCGGCAGCGCCGTCGCGCTGGGCGGCCGCGGGAGCCGCCGCGCGGACCCGCGCCAGGTGATTCAGCACGAGCAACAGGTTGCTCCCGGCCTCCACGTAATCGGGCTTGAGGCGGATTGCCGCTTCATACTGCTCGATAGCCTGGTCCAACTCGTGGAGCGAAACGAGCGCGTTGCCCAGGTTGAAGCACGCTTGGGGATAGTTGGGATTGGCCTGGATGGCTTTGCGGTACTGCTCGATTGCTTCGCCGACCCGGTTACACTCTTGCAGCGTGTTCCCCAGGTTGTTGTAGGCTTCCGCATAGTTGGGGTCGATCTGGATGGCCAGGAGGTACTGCTGGATGGCTTCGGACCGGACGGAGTCGTGCAGATCCCGTCCGCGCCACGTGAGGATGTTGCCCAGGTTGTTGTGTGTGATGGGGTTGTTGGTGGTGACGCTCAAGGTGCGGCGGAAGAGCGTTTCGCTGTCGGCCCAGTAGCCGGCTTGCCTGGCCGTGAGGACCATGCAGGGCAGCAGGACAACTACGGCCAGGAGGGCCAGCACCAGCCTGCGATGCGGCCACCGCGCGGTCGCTTCGGCGGCACCCCAGGCGGCCATGATGAACAGGCCGACCGATGGCAGATAGGTGTAGCGGTCGGCCATCGACTGGTCGCCGACCTGGACCAGGCCGATCACTGGCACGAGCATTCCCAGGTACCAACACCAGCCCACGGCGAGATACCTGCGGCCATGCCGGGCGGCCCAGACGACGGCCGCGGAAATGGCCAGCAGCAAGGCAGCGGCGGCCAGCGCGGTGCCCAGGTGCAGGTTCTCGCCGCGGCGCGGATAGAGCGAGGCCAGCCCCTCCGGCCAGAGCGTCTTGCCCAGGTAGCGGACGTAGGCCGTCAGCACGTTCTCGATGCGTTGCGGGAAGAAAGGCAAATTGGCCGCGGGGACCACGGCGCCGCTCCGCTGCTGGGCGATGTAGGTCACCACGCAGGACACGGCCGCCAGCAGGAACAAGGGGAGCTTCTCCAGGACCAGGAGTCCCGCGGCCGCCAGGGGCGATGGTTCTCGGGCGGGCGGCGCGGTCCGCGCGGCCGGTGCGGCGTTGCCGCGCCGGGCCTTCCGCGACCTCCTGGGTGGCGCCTGCGCGCCGGCCCTTCGCGGTGCTTGCGGCTCGGGACGCGGCCCACGCGGCCACCTGAGCGCCGTTGCCCGCCGCAGCGGCCAGTAGTCCAAGAGCAGGAACACGAAAGGCAGGGTGACCAGCATGGGCTTGGCCGTCAGCCCCAGGCCAAGGCAGAGAAAGACCAGGGCGTAGCGTGCGAGGCCCGGCCGCCGCGCGTAGGCCCCGTATGCCCCAAGGGCCAGCAGACCGAAAAACGTGCTGAGCACGTCTTTTCGTTCTGCCACCCAGGCGGCCGATTCCACGTGCAAGGGGTGCAAGGCGAACAGTGCGGCCACCGCGGCACTGCGCCAGACGGCCCGAGTGAGCGACTTGAGCACGAGGAACACGAGGACCGCGTTGGCGCAGTGCAGAACGAGGCTGGTCAGGTGGTGCCCGGGAGCCCACAGGCCGAACATCGTCACGTCGAGCATGTGGGAGAGCCAGGTGAGCGGGTGCCAGTTGGCCTGCTCCATGCTGTAAAAGGCCCAGCGGAGCGAATCCCGGGTCAGCCCGGCACAGACGTGGTCATTCTGCTCGATGTATCCCCCGCCGCCGTTGAAATAGACGTATTTTCCGTCGTCGAAGTAGACGAACCCGGCGTGAGAGATCCCGCCGAAAAGGTAAACGGCGGCGGTTGCCGCGACGAGGCAACAGCAGAGCAGCAGATCGCGGAGCACCGCGTTGCGTCCCATGGCTTCTGCCGTCTTCATGCCTTACGGGGGCAGCGTGCGGCACCGCAGCGCCTGGTCTGCCAACGAATCAAGCCGGCCGGTTTCGACGTCTTGTTGCAATTGCCGGTCCCAGTTCTCCGCCTCGAACCGCTCGAACCAAGCGCGAAACCGGGCGAGTTCCTCGGCCGACAACTGGGCGACGGCGGCCTCGATTTCTTCCGCGGTGCGCATGCTATCCATTCTACCCTGGAAGGCCGTGTCGCGAAGCCGCAACCGGCCTGCCACGCGTTCCAATCCCCAATCCCTTGTCTCCAATCCTCCCTCCTCAGCGGCCGGGCCCGGGGCGGGGGATCAGGCCGAAGTCCAAGCCGAGCACGAAGACCATCAGCGCGAGAATGAGCGCCAGGCCGACGTAGGTGAGGACCTCTTGGACCCGCTCGTCGGCCGGTTTGCCGCGGATGCCTTCGTAGACCAGCAGGATGAAGTGCCCGCCGTCCAAGAGTGGAATCGGCAGGAAGTTCAGCACGGCCAGGTTGGCGCTGAGCAGGGTGAGGAATAGCAGCAGATTGCCGGGCCCGCGCATCGCCTCGTAGAAGGCGGCTTTGAGAATGGTCCAGGGGCCGCCCAGCATCAGCAGCGAGACCTGGCCGGAGCCCATCTTGCGGATCGACTT
>Ga0326728_10023190_pt1 | contig 11408 bp, 6 predicted proteins | sample MB3enrmetagenome_FD_207602 | JGI IMG/M metagenome (GOLD analysis project Ga0326728, IMG submission 207602) | Lab enriched peat soil microbial communities from McLean, Ithaca, NY, United States - MB31MN | ecosystem: Environmental > Terrestrial > Soil > Wetlands > Peat | place: USA: New York... | reverse complement strand
AATTCCTCGCGTGTCAGACGGGTCGCCGAGACGTCGAGAAGCGCGGCGACAATCTGCGCGGGCGAATCCGCGAAGAAGGTGTCGAGCAGGTGCTTGACGGCCGAGCGTTTCGCCTTGTCGCGGGCGACGGTGGGCAGGTACACGTATTTCAGGCCTTCCGCCTGGTGCTTCACGTGGCCCTTCTCTTCGAGCACGCGGAGCATGGCGCGGACGGCCGAATAACTGGGCGCGTCGGGCATAGCCTGGCGGACGGCGGCGGCCGAGAGCTTGCCGCCCTGGTAGAGGATGTCCATGATCTGGCGTTCCCGCCGGCTGAGTCCGGCGCCGATGCTCATCGTGTCGCCTCGTGCAGTGTTTCTAGCAGCATGCTAGAAAAATAGCACTAACAACGCGGCGTGTCAAGGGGGCATTTTGGAGGGGTGGTTGTTTATGATATGGATTGATCTGCCTCAGTCAAAACTGCGGCAGGAAGAGATCGCCAAAGCGTTCCCAGGTGGAGGCGGGCGCCATCGGAGCGGGCTGCCTCAACCACTGCCGCCGCTCAGCCAGCAGATCCGCAATCTGGAGCGCAACCTGGGATACCCGCTCTTCGACCGGACAACCCGCGGCGTCCGGCTCACGCGCGTGGGGCAATTCTTTCTGGAGCGCACGCGCGCCACGCTGGCCAAAGCAGCGGACGATGTCGAGATGGCGCGCCGGATGGGCAGCGGACTGGAGGGCGCGCTCACCGTGGGATTCGCCGGTTCCGTCATGTTCACCGGCCTGCCGAAAGCCATCCGGCGCTACCGTCGCATGCATCCCAACGTCGAGCTCCGCTTGCGCGAGGGCGCCACCGACGATCAGATGCCTTGGCTGCTCGACGGCACACTGGATCTCGGTTTCCTGCGCGATGGGGAAGCGCGCGATGGGTTGACGATCGAAACTATCTTGCGGGAGCCGTTCGTCGCGGTTCTGCCGGCGCGCCACAAACTAGCGGCCAAGTCGGTCCTCGCAGTGCCGGCATTGAAAGACGAACCGTTCGTCCTCTTCTCGCGCCGGATGGGCGCGCTGGCTTACGACCGCACGGTGGCTTGTTGCGAGGCCGAGGGCTTTCGTCCCAACTTCGTGCAGGAGGCGCCGCAATGGCCCACTGTCCTGCGGCTGGTGGCCGCGGGACTGGGTGTCTCGCTGGCGCCCTTGTGTGTCGCCAGGATTACCACGCCCGGCGTGGTCTTCAAACGCGTGCGCTCGCGCCATTGGACCTCGATCGACATCGCCATGAAAACCAAATTGGACAATCCCGCGACGGAGGCTTTCCTGGCCATCGCCCGGCAGCAGTTCTCCAGGCGGGGATGGTAAACTGGCCCGACGGCCACGAGGCAGACGATGGATAGACGCGCGTTGGTTTCCGGTTGCGCAGCCGGGTTCGCCTTCTCCGCTAATTACACCAACCACGCGCCCATGATCCCGGTTCTGCGCGGCGAATTCGGCTTCGATCAGACCAGAGCCGGCCTTTTGACCACCGCCATTTTCCTCACGCACGCCTTGATGATGGTGCCCGGCGGGCGTTTGGGCGATCGCTTCGGCGCCGGCCGGGTGATTGCGGCGGCGCTGGCCTGGATTGCGGTGGCGAACTTGGCGCTGGCATTGGCGGGCGCCTATTGGCAACTGCTGTTTTGGAAAGCTTTCGCGGGCATCGGGACGGGCGCCTGCTTCGCGGCGGGAGCGCGCTACATCGTGGTGCGGTTCGAGGGCCGTGAGCGGCATCTCGCCCAGGGATTGTTCGGAGGATCGATCGTGTTGGGGTCGGGCTTCGTGCTGTTCGCGGTGCCGCAGCTGCTCGATGCGTTTGGATGGCGCGGGGCTTGCGTTGGGTGCGCGCTGGTGGCTGTGGCTGCGTGGATTTGGTGGCTGACAGGCGCGCCGCATCAGCGCCACGTGGTGCGAGCGGCGCCCGGTTTGCGCGCGGTGGCCGGCCATGGCGAGTTGTGGCTGCTGGGCGTGATCCAGATGGCGTCGTTCGGGCTGGTGATCGTGGTGGGCTCGTGGATCACGGTGCTGCTGAAGACCGGTTTTCAGATGCCTTTGCAGACCGCGGGCCGGATGGGTTCGATGGTCTTGTTGCTCGGTATACTTTCGCGGCCTCTGGGCGGATGGCTGGCGCAGCGAATGCCGATCCGGCGCCTGGTGCAAGGCGCGATGTTGTTGAACGCGGCGGCCTGCGCGGCGCTGGCGTGGGGAGGGTCGATGGGCGTGACTTGGGCTGCCATCGTAGCGCTCGGAACCGGCTGCGGATTGCCATATGCGGGCATATTCAATCGCGCGGCCGCGCTGGTTCCCGGCGGCGCCGGATCGGCCATGGGCCTGGTGAATATGGTGGGGATTGCGATGATCCTGGCGGGTGCGCCGGCGGTGGGATTTCTGGCCGATTGGACCGGCCGATTTCAGGCCAGCTTCTGGGCACTCGGCACCTTCGCGCTACTGGCGGCCGTGGGAGCATCGGCCCTCGCGGAGCGGAAATGAATCTGGCGCAACTGTTCGATCTGTCATTGGTGGGCCGCCGCGACGAGGTGGGACTGGAGTTCGCCGGCCGGGAGTACACTTTCGGCGCCATCGAAGCGAGGAGCAATCGCATGGCGGCGCTCTTCCGCGCGCGCGGACTGGAGGCCGGCGACCGGGTCGCCGTCTATCTCGCCAACTGCGTCGAGCTGATCGATATCTATCTGGCCTGCGTGAAGCTGGGCGTGATCTTCGTGCCCATCAACATTCTGTATCGCGAGAAGGAGATCGCGCACATTCTGGGCGATGCCGGGCCGAAGGCGGTAATCGCGGCGCAGGAGATGGACCAGTGGAAGCATGTCCCACTGTGGCGTCTGCAGGAACTGGAGACGCCGCCAGCGGCCGGCCGGCCTCCCGTCTTCTTCGGCGGCGACGCTCCCGCGGCGCTGGTGTACACGTCGGGCACTACCGGCGTCTCTAAGGGCGCCATTCTCACGCACCATAATTTCGCGGCCAACGCGGTGAATCTCAATGCGTGCTGGCAGATATCGAGCGCCGACCGTTTTCTGCTAGCGCTGCCGCTTTTTCACGTGCACGCGCTCGGCAACGGACTGCACTGCTGGCTCACGAGCGGGTGCCGCATGCGCCTGCTGGAGCGTTTCGAGCATCGGAAGGCGCCGGCCGAGTTTCTCGATTTTCGCCCCACGCTGTTCTTCGGCGTTCCCACGATTTATGTGCGCCTCCTCGATTTCCCGGCGGAAATCGCGCGCCAGATCGGCGGATTCATGCGGCTGTTCGTCTCCGGCTCGGCGCCGCTATCGCCGCAGGTATTCGAGGAATTCCGCACCAGGTTCGGCCACACGATTTTAGAGCGCTACGGCATGACCGAAACGCTTATGAACATGTCGAACCCGTACGCCGGCGAGCGCCGCGCGGGCACGGTGGGATGGCCGTTGCCGGGCGTCTCGGCGCGCATCGTTGACGGGGAAATTCAGCTGCGCGGCGCGAATGTTTTCGCCGGCTATTGGCGGCGCGATGATGCCACGCGTGCCGCGTTCGACGGGGGATGGTTCAAGACAGGCGATATGGCGGAGCGCTCTCCCGATGGCTACTACACGCTGCTCGGCAGAAGGAGCGATCTGATCATCTCCGGCGGGTTCAATATTTATCCGCGCGAGATCGAAGATTTCTTGACGGAACAGGATGAGATCGCGGAAGCCGCGGTGGTGGGCGTCCCCGACCGGTTGCGCGGCGAGATCCCGGTGGCGTATATCGTGGTGCGCCGGCCGGTTGACGGCGCGGAGCTGGAAGCGCGCTGTCGCGCGCGGATGGCGTCGTTTAAAGTGCCGCGCGATTTCGTGACGGTGGAGAAGTTGCCGCGCACGGCGCTCGGCAAGGTACAGAAGCGCTTGCTGCCTCCGTGGCGGCCGTAGGGTGGGGCGGACGCCCGCCACTGGAGTTTGGCCTTTTTCGTGGGACATGCTTCAGCTTGTCAGGCGAGCGGAGCTCGCCCATTGGCCGGGCTGTCGCCCGGCGGGCAAGCTGAAGCATGCCCCACGTGTGGGATAAGCTTTATTAGCTTGTCCAGGCGAGCCAAGCTCACCCAAACGCGCAGGGCCACGAACGCAATGTCACGCCCCTTACTGCTTCGCGACGTCCGCCACGCACGCCATGCTGGCGAAAAAGTCCTTCTGGAACATGGGGACGTCGGCCTGAAAGCGGACCGTCAGTTCTTTGCCGCCTTCAATCGTCACCGGCTTGGCGTCCTTGCCGCTGCGCATCACCCACTCCAGCGTGTAGCCGCCGCCGGAGGGCACGGTGCGGTCGGCGGTGTAGAAGAATTTGAAGATGGCCCAGAGACCCTCTTCGTTATCCCAGTCGTTGTCGCCGCCGCGTTTGTAGGTGGCCTTCACGCCATGGGTTCCGGTGCTCTGCCAGTTGAGCGTCTTGGACACCATATTCGAACCGGAATACGAGATTTGCTGGCCATCGAGATTCAATACCGCGCCCTCGATGCCGTCGCTTTGCACCGACTTCAAGGTGTAGGTGAAGTGCGGGTCGGGCGTGTTGCCGGCGTAGAGAGAATTCCCGAACGCCGCGGCTTTCTTGAAGAAGCCCACGAAGCCTGGAGTCAGCGTCACGCCGTCCGCGGTGGCCGACACGTAATCCGCGCCCTGCTTCGGCAGCAGCTTGGTCAGGTTGTCGTTGTAAAATTTCCAGAACTTGCCATCCGGGTTCTTGAAAATGCCGTTGACGTCGTCCACCGTGGCGTCAGTTTTCGATGTGCGATTGAAGGGGAACTTGCTGAACATCGCGCGATACTCGGCGCAGAAGTTTCTGCCGGCGGCATTCAGCGTGGCCGGCCCCAGAGAGCGCAGCAGGTTCTCCACGTAGGTGATGGGGTCGTTCATCAAGCCCAGCACTCGCGAATCGATGTGGGCGTCGGAAGTGTCCGGGTTGAACGTCAGCGATACCTGCTTGGCGGCGCCGTGGGCGGCCGTGGCATTGGACAGGGTGGTGTTCTTGGCCGCGTCGATGGGCGGTGAGCCGATGGCATCCAGCGATCCCTGCAAGGTGACCAGGGTGTTCATGTAGGCCTGGTTCGGAGGAGCGAAAAATTTCTCGACGGGCGACGCGGGCACCACGGCTTGCACCGGCTGGAAAGCGTTGGCGACATCCGGCGCGTCCACTTGGGTGTTGACCGATGCCAGCCAGAAGAGCTCCAGCAGCGGCGACTGGTTGCCGGAAGTAGCGCTCAGCTTCTTGGAAGCGTCCGGGATGCCGGCGTAGGGCACAACGTGCGCCTCCTTCATGTAATTGCGCCATTCCTTCACGTAATCGCCGTAGTACATGCTCTGCAGTTGCTGTGCCAGCTTGGTGCGATCGATGTCGGTGGTGCTCTGCGGGCCCAGCACCCACGCTTCTCCCTCGAAATACTTTCCGGGATTTTTGAGCGCGGCTTTCATGAAATCCCAGCCGGGCTTGGTGAATGCGGGCTGGACCGTATAGTTGTCGATCACTTCGTCGGCCGATCCGGGGAACCGCTTGTTGAAGTTGAGCGCCTGGCCGGCTTTGGCGGCGTCTGCCAGCATGGCTTGATAGACGCGCTGGAGTCCGCCGAACGTGCCTAAGTAGTGCCGCGCGTTGCCGACCGACGCGGCGTCGTTGTCGGTGGAATACGGATTGGCGAGCTGGAGCTCATCGGTATAGAATTCGAACTGTTTCTGCGCCAGCGCCATACGGTCGGGATCCACGTTCCGGCTGGCGGCCCAGCGATCCAGCAGTACGGGAGGCAGGAAATCGTGGGTCGCTTTTTCGTGGTTGGAAGTGGTTTCCAGGTATGCCTTGAGGCTCTTGTAGGGCGGGTTATAGTCGTCCGTCGGTCCGGAAGTGCCGGGAAGGCCATGTAAAATCGCCACCATGGTGTCCTGCGTAGGCGCGAGAAGCAGGCGGTGGAAATCGGCGAAGTACAGCTTCTTCACGTCGGGATAGAGATCGTTGCCGATGTAGAGGCCCCAGCGATAGCCCCAGGGCGCGCCATGGCGATTGTATTTGGTGAGCGTTTCGAGCGACTTGCGGAGGTTCTCCAGCTTTTGCAGAGAGTCGAGCGAAGCCGCTTCGCCGGCAGCCGGAGCCGCCGCCGAGGCGATGCCCGCCGACGCCACTTTAACGTTGTTGGCGAGCGTTCGGTTTTTGCCGAACGAAACCAACAGCATGCTGCTGTATATGAGGCACAGAACGGCCGCGGCAGTCAGCAGAATACGGCGCGGCATGCTGGCGCGAATGCTGCTGGAACTGGCGCCCTTGGCGGCGGTGTCGGCCAGAAGCAGGTCATTGAAGAAGTGGCTGAGGAAGAGCCATTGCGGCACTTTTCGCTGGCCGACGATGCGCTGTCCGCCGCCGGCAGCGGCGGCTTGCGCGCGGAACATGCTGGTGGCCCCCATGCGGCCGCCGGCCGCCGGAGTGGGCGCGATGGGAGCGGCGGGTGCCACTTCGTTGACCATGATCGGGCGGACGCCGGAGAAGTAGAATCCGCGGAGAAATGGCGCCACGGTCAACTGGCTGGGGCGGCACAGCTCCACCAGAAAACGCACCAGCCCCTGGTGGACCTTGCGGAATTCGCGCGGGAATTCGTACATGCCCGCCAGTTGCATGGGGTCGGTTTCGCGGGCGAGATACGTGGGCCGCGCATTGCAAAGCTGGCGGAAAAGCTTCTCGAACGCGGCGCCCACGCGGATGGTTTCCTCTTCGGCGTAAATGCCTCTCCGTTCCTGCACGATGGGCAGCGTGGTGCCCAGAATTCGCGTGGCTTCCTCGTTGTTCAGCTTGCTGAAATATTCGGTGAAGAACAGAAATCGGTCGCTGCGCGTGAAGAGCACATACACCGGAAGATTAATGCCGAGCAGACGCGAGACCTCGGCCAGCTGGGTCCGCAGTTTGCGAGCCAGCGCGGCCAGCGGATCGGGGCTGGCGGACTGCAAGGTCTCGGCGTCGACGCACACCAGGGCGGCTCGCGGAACCTCTTCGGCGGTGCCCAGCAGGGCAGCGGCTTTGGAAGGCTGAAGGCCCCCGATGAGGGTCTTCCACGCTTCGTTGTCGGCCAGGAGCTTGCCGCCCATCTCCACAAAGACCGTGTGGTGCGCGAACCAGAAATTCGCCGCCGGGGTCGGCAGGATGTTGTTTTCCTCGTAGACTTGGCCGGCGAGCGATTCCGCTTCGGCGCCGGATTGCACCATGGTGGTGGTCTTGGCGCTGCCGGTTTCGCCCAGCAGGATGATGGCGGGCAGCTTTCCGAGCTTGGAATCCTTCTCCTGCTGCGCCACTGCCAGACGTGCTTCCGCTTCGCCGAGCAGTTCGTTCATATCGGTGACTTCGGCTGGGGCCTCGGCCGCACCGCCGCCCCCTCCCGCAGCTTCCGGTTTCTTGTCGCCTTTGGCCGCGATCCAGGTCATTACCGCCGCGACGACAATGCCAATCACCAGTACGACGGCCTGCACCACGAATGGGTCGGCATTTTTCAGGAAAGGGATTTTCTGGGTGTTGGAACTGAGCCAGGCGACCGCAACCCCGGTCGTCGCCAGGATGGAACCGATGACGATGTAGTTCTTCTTATTCATCGTAATCCCCTAGATTTTGGCGTCCGCGGCCGTGGCGCTCACTTCATGCGCGCTCGATCCCAGGACGATCTTGAAAGTGACGAATAAAGCCAGCACCAATACGAAGCAGGCCGCCGCCACGATCACCAGCTTCTTGATCCACGGATCTTCCGTGGCCTTCACCACTTCGGGTTCGTTGAGGACCTGCAGGAACGGATCGTAAGACGCGCCGCGAATGCGCTTGATGCGGTCGCCGGTGGCGGTGGTGATACCCTGCAATTCGCCTTTCCCGCCGATGCTGTAGCGGCCGCCGTAACCCAGCAGGAGACAGAGGTAGTGAACCTCGAGAAGGTCCGCCAGGTCGGCCGAATCGGGGCGGCCCATCAATTGTTCCAGATTGCGGAAGAAAATTTCGCCCGCCATGTGGATGCCGAAGAGTTCTTCCTGCAGAGGCTTGCGCGGCCAATCGGCGAACATCGGGTTGCGCAGGTTGAGCACCGACTCGTCCAGGAAGCCGACCAGCGCGAGGGTCGCCATCTTGATGTCGTCGGCATTGTAGCCGCCGTGATTGCGCGCTTCCTGAATGGCGGCTTTGATGGCCTCCCGCATGGAGTAGCGGAAGCTCTCGGCATCCGAGAGTTCCTGCCGGTTGGAACGCAGCCGCACGATGGCGGTGAGGACTTCCTGAAAGATGAGCGCGAGATTATCGGTTCGCGTTGCGGTGCTTGGTGTCATATCAGAGATCCTTTGATAGTGTATGGCGGGACGAATTCGTTGCAGGGGGCCGCTCGGTTGAGGACCATCGCAAGCTGAGCTTCCTCGCCTTTGGTGGTCTGCAGGCCAAGGCCGGGCTATCGCCCGGCTGGGCAAGCTGAAGCTTACCCCACACCGGCGATTTTGTGGGATAAGCTTTAGCTTGTCCAGGCGAGCGGAGCTCGCCCGAGTCCGCAGGGCCGTGATGAACTCCCTCACGGTCGCGGCCCGGTAACTGCCTGCGCCAACCCCGCCCCTTGTCGCTCATAATTATTTATCCAGGATTACCAGAAGTTCGAGTTCCGCGCCGATGATTTCGGCGGGAACGTAGACGCCGACCCGGTGGGTTTGCACAATATGGTCCCAAAATGGACCGTCCCGGGAGATCCCAAAATACTGGGTCTCCACGCGAGCAGGAATGGCGGGCGGCGGAACCGGCAAATGGGTGAGGGTCAGGCCGGCCATGGCCCGCCGGACCAACTCCCCGACAAATTTCGCCGAACAAAACTTGATCAACTGCGGACCGCGCTCGATGAGTTCCGCGTCGCCCACCTTGGCGCGAACGCCCAGCACCCAGCGGGCGCGGCCCAGCATGCGCGAATCGTTGACATCGCCCTCGTACAGGTACTCCGCCATCTTGGTGAGCGGAATTTCCACGCAGTTGGTGGGAACGATGGTCTCCAGATGCGTGCGGATGTGCTCGTCGAGTTTTTCGAAGCAGTCGCCGAGATTGCGGTGATCGTAGATCGGCAGCATGCGCGGGTGGGAGTCCAGCGCGAAGGTGCAGAGCGCGCCGCCCAACCGCGACATTTCCAGGAAAAGCTCTTCGGGATGGCCGCGCTTGGAGATCCATAGATGGCGGAGGGCCGCCAGGCCGGAATTGACGGCGTGCATCAGCCAGAAATTGGCCAGGTCGCGGGAGGAGAATTCGGTCAGACCGGTGCCGCCTTTATTGCGGCTGAGAGAGCTGCTCTTGCCCTCCAGGATCTCGATGAGCCGGCGGAGCATGAGCATGAGCCTCTCGCTGGCGGTGATCTGCAGGCACGGAGGCACGAACATCGGGTCGTAAATAAAATGGCCGGAGCCGTCGCGGCGCGCCCGCGCCAGCGGCAGCGCCACCATATTGTCGTTCAGCTCGGATTCCAGGATCAGGCGCACGTTCTTGCGACGGACCGTCACCGGACGGCTATCTTCACCGCTGGTCTCGTCATTGAAGCTGCGGCGCTCGGCGAAATAGCGCGACTCACCCGGATCTCCACCCAGCGCGCAATTGCGGCCCCCGGTTTGGCGTTGTTGAATGGCCAGGAAGATGGTGAGGGTATCGCGAGTGGGCGGGAAGAGCTCGGCGATTTGACGGACGGCGGGTACGGCGTCCGATTGCGGCATATGGAACGGCGTGCCGTCGGGGAAAATACCGGAAGCGTGCACCAGGCTCACAGTACCGTTGCGCAAGGCGTCGCTATCGAGGGTGGCGCCGATCAGACCATAGCTTTGGAACCACAACGCATCCGCGGCGAAGTGGATGGCGTCTTCGAAATAGCGCGCTTGCGCCTGAAACTCGTGTGGACCGAGGTACATGCCTTCCGACCACACCACTTGCGAGAGGGATCTCATAGGCCGATTGGACGCGCCATTCTTTCGCGCCGCAGTTTGAGCCGCGAATTTCGCAGCAGCGATACTGTATCATATCAGGGGCCGTGAGGCACGAGAAATTGGTCGCCATGGCGGCCTCGCGGAGCCCGGTTGGCCCTGCTAAATCCATGGCGGTATAGGGAAAACCATGAGTTTCGATCAAAGGTTCCAGATCACGGGGCGGATTGCCGGCGCCTCCGGGCAGACCGATCATGCGCTCTCGGCCCGGGAAATTTCCACCGGGCGGTCCGTTACCATACATTTGCTTGCCGGGGGTCATAGCGCACCCAATGAGGCGCTGCTGGCGGAGATAGGGACGCTTCCGCCCGAGTACCAGGTCTGTTTCCTGGAGACGGGTGACCAGAATGGCACTCCCTACGTAGTCACCGACGCCATTACCGGCAATCCGCCGCTGCGCCAGTGGATGACCGGGTTGAAATCCAAGATCGCGGCCGAAAAGGCGGCGCACCCGAAGGACGCGACGGTGGTGCGGGCTTGGAACGTTCCGCCGCGCGGCGGTGCGGCGCCGGCGGAGCCGCAGACCAGCATTCTGGGACATCCGCAGCCCGCCGCACCGCCGCCGCGAACCGCGCCGGTGTCTCCCGGTGGACCGGACGCGGACGAATTCTCGCGCCTTTTAGCGAAGCTCGACCCGCCGAAGACGCCGCCCCCGCCGCCTCTGGCCGCCGCACCGCCGGCAGCGGAAGCGGGCGAATTCACGCGACTCCTGCGGGCGCAATCGCCGGCCGCTCCGGCTCCGGCGCCGCCCCCGCCGCCTGTGGCCGCCGCACCGCCGGCAGCGGAAGCGGGCGAATTCACGCGGCTCTTGCGGGCGCAATCGCCGGCCGCTCCAGCTCCGGCGCCGCCCCCGCCGCCTCTGGCCGCCGCACCGCCGGCAGCCGAAGCGGGGGAATTCACGCGGCTCTTGCGGGCGCAATCGCCGGCCGCTCCGGCTCCCGCGCCACCTCCGCCGGCAGCGGAAGCGGGCGAATTCACGCGACTCCTGCGGGCGCAATCGCCGGCCGCTCCGGCTCCGGCATCACCCCCGCCGCCTGTGGCCGCCGCACCGCCGGCAGCGGAAGCGGGCGAATTTACGCGACTTTTGCGAACGCAATCGCCGGCCGCTCCAGCTCCGCCGCCCGTGGCCGCCGCACCGCCAGCCGCCGAGCAGGGCGAGTTCACGCGCCTCTTACGCACCCAGCCGGCACCGGCCGCTTCTGTCCCCACGCCCCCGCCGCCCGTGACCGCCGCACCGCCGGCAGCGGAAGCGGGCGAATTCACGCGGCTCTTGCGCACCCAGCCGACACCCGCCGCTCCGTCACCGGCGCCACCCCCGCCGCCCGTGGCCGGTGCACCGCCAGCCGCCGAGCAGGGCGAATTCACTCGATTGCTGAAAGCCACGCCGCCGCCCGCCGCCGCGGCGGCCCCGTCCGCTCCGGTAGTGCCTCC
>Ga0326728_10023189_pt1 | contig 11408 bp, 10 predicted proteins | sample MB3enrmetagenome_FD_207602 | JGI IMG/M metagenome (GOLD analysis project Ga0326728, IMG submission 207602) | Lab enriched peat soil microbial communities from McLean, Ithaca, NY, United States - MB31MN | ecosystem: Environmental > Terrestrial > Soil > Wetlands > Peat | place: USA: New York... | reverse complement strand
CAACCGCGACGACACTGGGCGCCCCAAAACGGCAAAATTCGGCGGTGCCGAACGCCTGCGCATTTCGAGCCAAGCGCTGAAGCGCGCGATCCGAACCTCGGCCAATTTCGCCGAGCGCCTGAAAGGGAACCTCGGTGAGCGCACTCAGAGGCTTGGCGACGTCGTGCTGAAGCATCTTCAAGGCAAGGGTGTTGACGATGTGAAGGCGATGGCAATTGCGCGAGAAGTGGCCGGGGCATTTGGCAAGATTGCAAAAGAGACCGATCCCAAGCCGCAATATACTGCACAGCTCGCCTTCGTTTCGCCGGAGGAGAAGGCTGCGGCTTTAGGCCTTGCGGACAAAATGGCGAATGGCGGCAGCAACAGTCAAAAGCCCGCAGACATTGCAGCCCAATTGCTTCGGAGAGCCGACACCGCCGCCGACATCGCTATGTTCGGGCGTATGCTAGCCGATAACCCAGATTACAATCGCGAGGCGGCGGTGCAAGTCGCGCATGCCATCACCACGCATAAGGTGGAAGTTGAGGACGACTTCTACACAGCGGTGGATGATTTGAAAACCCGCGCGGACGCTGGCGCAGGGTTCATTGGCGAACTCGGTTTCGGTTCTGGCGTTTTCTACCTCTACGCCTGCATCGCCCGCGATCAGCTTGTGCGCAATCTTGTTGGCGATGCCAGCCTCGCCAACAAGGCCATCGAAGCTTTTGTGGAGGGCTTTGCAACCGCCTCTCCCTCAGGCAAGCAGAACAGCTTCGCTGCGCATGCCCGCGCGAATTACTTGCGGGTGGAGAAAGGCAGCCAGCAGCCGCGCAGCCTCGCCGCAGCATTCTTCAAGCCCGTGACCGGAGAAGATTTGCTGAACAGGTCCGTGAAGTGCCTCGATGGTGAGAGCGGATTCATCGCGCAAATGAATTCGGCCTACGGCGATTGCTTCGATACGGATTACGAGATGCGCTGCCTTCCAGGCGAAGCCCTGCGCGGCTCACTTTCCGAAGCGATCCGATTTGCGGCGAGCGAGTAGGTGCCATGAGGGAATATCTCATCTTTTCCATCGCGGCGCCGATGGCATCGTTCAGCGCGCAATACGATCCAGGCGAACGCCGCAATTCGTCGAATCGGCCCTCGAAATCAGGGGTTCTCGGTATGGTTGCGGCTGCGCTTGGTATCGAACGGACGGAGGAAGTCAAGTTCGAAGCCTTGCGAGACAGTTTGGGTTTCGCGGTTCGGGTGGAAGACGCTGGCCAACCCGCATTCGACTACCATACGAGCCAGGTTCCGCCAGCCCGCCGGAACCGGCGGTTCGCAACTCGCGCAGACGAACTGAGCGTTCCAAAGACGGAGTTGAAAACCATATTGTCCACGCGGGAGTACCGGGTGAATGCCTTCGCCTCCCCGGCGCTTTGGCTGCGAGCGATGGATCGAAGAGTAGCACTTGCCGATATTGCGGCAGCGCTGAAGCGCCCGCATTTCACGGTTTACGCCGGGCGTAAATCCCATCCCTTGATGCTGCCATGCAACCCAACAGTGGTCCAGGCGGACTGCGTGAGTGATGCATTTGCTGAATTTGATAAGGCACAGCCGAAGGCGGTTAAGGAGTTCAGACAGCGCTATTTGCCCGATGTCCAACGGTATGGCCAGAAAGCGCCGCCGGTCATCTATTCCGACCTTGTTGAAGAAGAGGCCTACGAGCGGATTGAGCAGCGCCGCGACCTGCCGGAAAGCCGCACGAAATGGCGCTTCGGTCTTAGGCAGGAAGCTATCCTATCTGGAAGGCAAAGGGGGACGGCATGAGCGCTGAACCTCTTTATCTTTCCCGCGCGCGGCTTAGAACTGAGCGTGGCGAAGCCTTGTCCGCACTCGCCCCGGTTCTGTTGATGGGGTCGAAGGGCGATACCGTTTCCCACGCACACCGCATCCTTTGGATGCTGTTCCAGAACAAGGCCGAAAGCGAGGGGCGAGATTTTCTGTGGCGCGAAGAACGTCCAGGACACTACCTGATCCTGTCCCGCGATCCTCCGGACAATCGCGGTGACCTTTTCGCCCTTGAGTCCAAGGACTTCGCCCCGAACCTGAGAGCGGGCGACCTCTTATCCTTCGCCCTACGCGCAAATCCAGTCGTCAGCCGCAAACAAGGTTGGGAAGCTGGAAAAGAAAAGCGCGACCGCAAGGGCCGCGTGCGCGGCATGCGCTGCGACATCGTCATGGATGCGCTATCGCCGCTTGGCGGCTTTGGCGGTTCGCGCGATGAGGAAGGCCGGACCGAACGGGCCCAAAAGCGCGATGAAGCGACTGCAGCTGCCGCACTAAATTGGATGCGCGCGCAAGGAAAGCGGTGCGGCTTCAAGCTTGCAGTCAATCCCGAAAGCGATGCGCCTTATCTCAAGGCTTCGAATTATGAAACGATCTCCATACCACGAATAAAGGGAACGGCGTTCCAGCCGCCTGCGAAATTCGGGGTGCTCGACTTCGAAGGTATAATCGAGGTCACCGATCCCGGCTTATTTCTGGGCCAGCTCGCTAGGGGGTTCGGCAAAGCCAAAGCGTTCGGCTGCGGCCTGATGCTGATCCGCAGGGCCTGAACCATGGTCGAGGCCGCATCCTTCATTCCGCTGCGCCCGATCCCGATGCGGGACCGGGCGAGCATCGTGTTCCTGCAATATGGCGAACTCGATGTGCTCGACAGCGCCTTCGTGCTCGTCGATCAAAACGGCGTGCGCGTGCAAATTCCTGTGGGTGGGCTCGCTTGCCTCATGCTGGAGCCCCGCACACGGGTCAGCCACGCCGCCGTGGTGCTCGCCGCGCGCGTGGGCTGCCTTCTCGTTTGGGTAGGCGAAGCGGGCGTCCGGCTTTACGCTTCAGGCCAGCCCGGCGGTGCGCGGGCGGACAAGCTTCTCTACCAAGCCAAACTCGCGCTCGACGAGACCGCGCGGCTCAAAGTCGTGCGCAAGATGTATGAGGTCCGTTTCGGCGAAGCGCCGCCAGAGCGCCGCTCCATCGACCAGCTCCGGGGCATCGAAGGCGTGCGCGTGCGCGAGATGTATAAGCAGTTGGCACGTTTGCACGGTATCGAATGGAAGGCGCGCTCTTACGACGTTGCCGATTGGGACAAGGGAGATCTCGCCAACCAATGTTTGTCTGCGGCAACTTCTTGCCTTTACGGCCTTTCGGAGGCCGCCATTCTCGCGGCAGGCTATGCGCCCGCTATCGGCTTTCTGCACAGGGGAAAGCCCCAGAGTTTCGTCTATGATATCGCCGATATCTTCAAATTCGAGACCGTAGTGCCGGTTGCCTTCGACATTGCGGCCAAAGTCAAAAAGGGAAAAGGCGGCGGTTCGCCCGCAGAGCGCCAGGTGCGTGTGGCCTGCCGCGATAGCTTCCGGCGCGCGAAGCTCCTGGAGAGGATCATCCCCCTGATCGAGGATGTGCTAGCCGCAGGCGGAATGGAACGGCCTGCGGAAGCTCCGGAAGCGGCGGATGCCGCAATTCCACGCGGGGAGGCATCGGGCGATGATGGTCATCGTAACTGAGAATGTGCCGCCCCGGCTCCGGGGCAGGCTTTCCTTGTGGCTTTTGGAGCTTCGCGCAGGGGTTTATGCCGGCAACTACAACCGGCGGACGCGCGAGCGAATTTGGGCCGAGGTTAAGGCCATGATCGGCGAGGGCAATGCCGTCATTGCTTGGACGGCATTGAATGAAGCGGGCTTTTCCTTCGAGACCGTTGGAGCGAACAGGCGTGAAGAGGCCGATTTCGACGGCTTTCTCTTGGTGAAATTCAAGCCGCCGCTTGCGCCCCCGGAGGGCGGCTCGCCGCCATTCTAACCGCCCGGAACATAATGTGAACGGCGGTAGTGTTCTTTGACATCGTGATTCTTTTGTGCTTCCAAGGCGTTACGCGGAAGAGTGTTCCCCGCAGGCGCGGGGATGAACCGACGTGGTCGATGAATGGGGGCTCTCTACCTTCGTGTTCCCCGCAGGCGCGGGGATGAACCGCTGTATAATACGCACTTAATGCGTAATGTCAAGTGTTCCCCGCAGGCGCGGGGATGAACCGCGCTCCCCCGCCGAAGCCGATAAGATCGTAGGGTGTTCCCCGCAGGCGCGGGGATGAACCGATCACACGCATTTTGTAGCTTGGCTGGGCAATGTGTTCCCCGCAGGCGCGGGGATGAACCGCTTTTCAGCGGTGTTGATTTGGCTCTCATCGCGTGTTCCCCGCAGGCGCGGGGATGAACCGAAATCGATACCAGCCATGGCAGGAAAAGCCTTGTGTTCCCCGCAGGCGCGGGGATGAACCGCCACGCGTTATTTCGCCGCGCCTGGCCTGCACGTGTTCCCCGCAGGCGCGGGGATGAACCGGCTCGTCCGATACCCAGCTCGTGAAATTCACCGTGTTCCCCGCAGGCGCGGGGATGAACCGTTGCCGCGCGGGAAGGCCGCCACTCAGCAAGAGTGTTCCCCGCAGGCGCGGGGATGAACCGCCCTCCAGCTCGACGGGATGCGGCGCGCGGGCGTGTTCCCCGCAGGCGCGGGGATGAACCGAATAGGTCCGGGCGCCTAAGGCTGAGCACGGGGTGTTCCCCGCAGGCGCGGGGATGAACCGCTGAGTTTAGTTGTTGTGGATTGTATTTAGGGGTGTTCCCCGCAGGCGCGGGGATGAACCGTCTACAGGGGATATTGTCTGAATTGTGGGACAGTGTTCCCCGCAGGCGCGGGGATGAACCGAAAAATACATGACTGTAACACGCGGCGTTAATGTGTTCCCCGCAGGCGCGGGGATGAACCGTTTCGCGCCTGTTCAAACCATTCCGGCTTCGGGTGTTCCCCGCAGGCGCGGGGATGAACCGATCGTATCGCGGTCAACGCAGCCCGCTGCGCTGTGTTCCCCGCAGGCGCGGGGATGAACCGCACAATGGGTTTATAACTATTTTGCAAATATCGTGTTCCCCGCAGGCGCGGGGATGAACCGTTTTCCAGGTTCCCCACAAATATACTCCTGTGGTGTTCCCCGCAGGCGCGGGGATGAACCGCTATTTTCGATTGGTATTGCAGCACAGGCGGTGTGTTCCCCGCAGGCGCGGGGATGAACCGGATGCTTAGCTCAAGAATCTGATCGGTGCCCAGTGTTCCCCGCAGGCGCGGGGATGAACCGTGTCCAAAACGGCTAGAGGCGACCCATTTTTTGTGTTCCCCGCAGGCGCGGGGATGAACCTTGGACACAAGGTGCGACGCAACGGGAAAATTCGTGTTCCCCGCAGGCGCGGGGATGAACCGTATTTTCTATTCTGCATCAAGCCGCCTCAGACGTGTTCCCCGCAGGCGCGGGGATGAACCGCACCTTGTGCCCCTCTTGCGCCACATAGATCGGTGTTCCCCGCAGGCGCGGGGATGAACCGCGCAACCCCGGCCGCGAGCTGGTTCGAGTTCGGTGTTCCCCGCAGGCGCGGGGATGAACCGTGTGGCATCAATCTCGACCTCGTTGGCGAGAGGTGTTCCCCGCAGGCGCGGGGATGAACCGCCGTCCAAGAATTCCTGCCAGGCTTGGAGCGCGTGTTCCCCGCAGGCGCGGGGATGAACCGCCATTCATTGACTTCTTCGTCTTCACCTGGGAGTGTTCCCCGCAGGCGCGGGGATGAACCAACTCCCTGCCGCGCATCCTCCTATCGCGAGGCGTGTTCCCCGCAGGCGCGGGGATGAACCGGTCGACATCTCCGCTTCGATGCGGGCTTCGATGTGTTCCCCGCAGGCGCGGGGATGAACCGATGTACGACTTCCTCATGACCTTATCGCTGGAGTGTTCCCCGCAGGCGCGGGGATGAACCTTTTGCAGGACTCGTGAAATAGCCGGTATAGGCGTGTTCCCCGCAGGCGCGGGGATGAACCTCTTTAATAATTTTTAACATGTTTTTAACAATCGTGTTCCCCGCAGGCGCGGGGATGAACCGCAAAACTTGCACCGTTAGATGCTGACTATCAAGTGTTCCCCGCAGGCGCGGGGATGAACCGGCCATCAGCAGATTGTAGACGATGAAGGAGAGGTGTTCCCCGCAGGCGCGGGGATGAACCGGTCAGTGACGGATTGCGTCAACGGGGCTTCGTGTGTTCCCCGCAGGCGCGGGGATGAACCGCAAATCAATTCCCCTTCCTAGTCCTTAAACGGGTGTTCCCCGCAGGCGCGGGGATGAACCGCCTTCATCCACGGACACATTGACTCCGCTTACGTGTTCCCCGCAGGCGCGGGGATGAACCGCCGTTTGCCCGATAGCACCCGTGGTTTTTGACGTGTTCCCCGCAGGCGCGGGGATGAACCGCCCCAACTCCTTGCTCAAGAGATTGGCGAGATGTGTTCCCCGCAGGCGCGGGGATGAACCGCCTTTACAGGCCATCTATACAACGGGGCGCTCGTGTTCCCCGCAGGCGCGGGGATGAACCGCGATCTTTGTCGATAATTCACAGAGCCCCTTTGTGTTCCCCGCAGGCGCGGGGATGAACCGGCTTCTCTCCAAGAGCAGCGTCGATGCGAGACGTGTTCCCCGCAGGCGCGGGGATGAACCGCGTTACAGGCAAACGCGCATGGGCGAAGATCAGTGTTCCCCGCAGGCGCGGGGATGAACCGCTTTTCCTCGCCGATTTCGGCGACAAGCACGTGTGTTCCCCGCAGGCGCGGGGATGAACCGCTTTAGCACCATCCTTTAGCCTTTGCTGATCTGTGTTCCCCGCAGGCGCGGGGATGAACCGATCATACCGATATTGTGCCGGCGCTATTTTCTGTGTTCCCCGCAGGCGCGGGGATGAACCATGAATATCGTGTGGCTATGCAGCACGGTTTGCGTGTTCCCCGCAGGCGCGGGGATGAACCGCCTTGTAGCGCGATGGTGTGAAAAGATCGAAAGTGTTCCCCGCAGGCGCGGCCGCGAGGCCCCAGTGCTAAGATGCGGGTAGTGCAGCTCCTTTGCAACTTGCTGTAGCGCAGCCCATTTTCGGGTTATGAGTACTACCGATTTCAGCGTGTTCCGCGAGCGCGTTGCCGAGGCCTGCCGGTCGCTGCTGCTTGATGAGGACCGACGATGACGCCGGAAGGCATGCGGCGGCTTCGCGAGCGAACGCTGAGCAACATTTCGAAGGAGCTTAGGCCACGGTGCAAGGCGCGCTGTGTTGACGGGCATCCTTGCCAAGCCCAGGGGCTTAAGAACGGGCGATGCTGGCGGCATGGCGGGCTTTCGACAGGGCCTCGGACGCCTGCAGGCAAAGCGAAGCGCGCCGCACTCGCTCGGGTGCAAATGGCTAAATTGCAAGCGAAGTGGGCAATCGAAAACGGGGGAAAGCCCCCGCTGAGCGCTGAGGGCCGGGAACGCATCAGCCGGGCGCAAAAGCGGCGCTGGGAAATTTACCGGATGCCCTACTGGCAACGGGAGCTTGGCGGTGACATCTGGGGCTTGGGGGACGGCGATCTCTTGGAGCTGCTTGACCTTTGGGGATCGGGGGATGGCGATCTCTTGGAGCCGCTTCCCGGCTTCGAAACTATATAGAAATGCGGGTTTGGCCGCATGAATCACGCGCCTTACTAAAATGCGAGGAGTTACCGTCTTACTATGCAACTCCCGGCGCGGACATGGGAACCGGATAAGAGGCTAGAACGCTCTCCTCTTCGCCGCGTGCCTACACAGTGCCTATAAATTTCGATGCGGCGGCAACGAAGTTTCACTAAGTCTTTGATTTTATTGGTACCGCTGCCCCGGCTCGAACGGGGGACCCCCAGATCCACAATCTGGTGCTCTAACCAACTGAGCTACAGCGGCATAGGCGAGAGCGGCAGTAAACAGCGTTTTCCGGTAAACTTCAAGCGCTCTGATGCGCCGGGCTAGCGCCTCGTCGCCGGGGGCTCGGCGCCGGACTCAGCCTTGACGGCAGACGGCAGGAAACGCCAGGTAAATTCCCGTTGCATAGCCCTCGACTGCCCGGTGAAAATCCGCGCCTGCCCGCCGATAAATCTGAATTGAAGTTCGAGCGCATCCGGCGCCGGGTTGCTCACTTCGCAAATAAGCCCAAGCGAATGCGCCACTTGCTCCAGCCTGCTCGCGAAGGCTCCGGCGGCCTCTCTCCGCTCCGCGGCAAGGCGGCCACCGCCTGATCCAAGGCCTCTGTTGGCTCCGCCACTTGTTCAGGGAGGATCGAAAAGCGGGCCGATACCCCCGATGAGCCCGAGGATACCGGCTGCGCCAGCGGAAAAAGCGTCTTTTCCCGTCCCATAATTGCGGCTCCCGTGTGACGAAAAGCGTGCGCGGCGCGTTCATGCTCCGCCCCTGCGCGCGCCTCAGAGTGCGTCCGGTAAAGACGCTCGATAAAACAAAAACTTAAAACCCGCCTTTGAGTCCCTCAAAAGCGGATAGGCTTTCGCGTGACAGCATGGTCCAGTGCACGAGCCCAAATGGGCCGTGCACAGTCCAGATATTAGAATTGGCTGCCCGGATTGGCCTTCTGCGCGGACTGGGCAAGGAGGCGCGAGAGCTCCTGAGCCTGTTGAGCGAAGGTCTCCATCTGCTGGCGGGCGAACTGGCTCTGGATGTCGAGAGCCTCTTTGAGGTCTTTCGCATGAACAAGGCGTTGAGCGAGCTCGAAATTAGCTTGAAGGTTGGCCTCGGTGTACTTCACGGCCTTCTCGTTGATCTCGCGGGCGCCAGTAGCGATCACGTCGGTCGACTTGGCGACGACATCGTGAGCTTGGCGGGAAGCTTCGAGGAAGCGGTTGTAAGCTTCACGGGCTTGTTCGACGCTCTTGCTGGCAAGGTCGCGCACGGACGCGGGAATTTCGAAATCCATCTGCTGGCTCATAGCGGTCTCCTTAGTTGCGGGTTCCATCCTCAGACGCTGGACGGGCACATCACATCCAGCACGATTTACCATATAGGACCGATTTTGCTGCAATGCAACAAGAATGTTTGTGCACTGCACCATTTTCTTGAGAAAAACACCGCCGCCTGATTTTCCACAGAAAATCGCGCCTGCCTGCTTCGTTCTTCGCTTGCATTCCGGCCCGAACACGGTCCATGTGCCAGAAGAAATGAGGTCAGTGCTGCGTGGGCGCAATCGGGGCAGGATCAGAAATTGGCAGCAGCAAGCCCGCTAACAGCCGCCGGCGGTCATAATCCGCTCCAGGATTTGCTCTTCTCGCCGCGCGCAGCCTTTATCTGGGATCAGACCCGGCGCGCAGTCACTTGGATGAATGCGGCCGCGCGATCCAAGTTCGATCTCGGCCCGCAGGACCTGCAGGCCTCGCTGCCGGCAGCGCTTGTCCGCCGCTTCGCACAATGTTTCGACGCCGCGCCGGGCAAAGCCAAAGCCTGCCGCATCGTCAAGTTGAAGATTGCGCGCCAGCCCGCCCTCGACTGCTCGCTGGATGTCCTCGAGCTCGCCGGCGGCAATCGAGGCTTGATCGTCGCCGAGGCCGATGCCCTGCAAGCCGCCGCCGGGATCGTTTGCCTGCCCGCGCCTGCCCGCAAAGCCGGGGCAAAGGCGCCGGCAAAAGCGCGGCCTCCTGCCAAACATCCCAAGAAGCCAAACAAGCCCTCCGCCCCTGCTCCTCAGCTCACCCTCGAAGAATTGCGTTCCTTCAAGGCAATCGGACGCGCTGTCCGCCGCCTGGCCGAAGAGAAACTGCGCGCCGGCGCAGCTTCGCCGCACAAGGCCGCCTGCGCCCGCCCATCTCAGCAAGCGGAGCCGGCTTTCAGCGTGCAGACCTCCCCAACCCTTCTCTTCTCCGCCTTCGATCTCGTTCTCTTTCTCGGCAAGAACCTCGATATCGTAGGCAGCGAGGGCCGCCCGCAGCGTCTTGGGCATCGCAAATCCGACCTGCTCGGCAAACCCGCCGCCCAAATTTTTCACCCCGCCGAGCAAATCATTTTTCACCGCATGGCCCGCAAGCTCGAAGCTTCGGCTGCACAAACCGGCCGCGACACGCTTCTCCTCTGCGACGCCGCCGGAGGCACCCTACCCTGCCGCGCCATTCTCGGACGCTGGCCGGACGGCAACGCCCGGTATTTCTTGGCCCTCATCTCGCTCGCCATGCCTCAACGGTTGAAAAGACTGCAGCCCCAAGCTCTTAACGCGCCAAGTATAACCCGGCTGGCGGCTTGATCCCGCAAAGGCGCGGCCGTTAATGCGGCTTCGCTGCCACTCTAAAGAAAAGCGCCTTGCGAAAGCATTAAGCCGCAGAGCCCGCCACACTATCGCATTGGTATTACACAATAACAATATAGTACGGCAGCGAATGCATGCCAGTTGGTCCAGCGCTTTCACTCAACCCCTGATTACATTTCTTGGTTAATCCGCGCAATAAAACAAGTTTAACGGACTTTTTGAATCGCACATTTGGGGGTGAAAACGCGAAAAATTTCGATTTTTGCGGCAGGAAGAAATAAAACCGGGTCCCCATTTACCATTTTTGAATTAACTATGTTCCGGCGCTACGAAAATGAGGGCAAAAGGCCGATTCCTGATATTTGGGTTATTCGCAGAAACTTCTCTTGCTGGGGGCTAACCGGCCGTGCCGGCCGCTTCTTCGATTATCGCTCAGACCGCCGGCCCGCGTTGTTCGACGAGTTTGTATTGGTCTAACATAATGACGTTACTGCAGCCGCCTTACGAAAGCGAAGTCTTCCACGTAAGAGCCAAAGCCCGGTGTCTGACGACCGAATACCGCAAGCCCTTCGGGTGAGGCGGGACAAGACATTTTGCACATGAGCGAAGAAGCTTGGGGCGATTTAGACAACGCAATCGGGCCTTGTCGTCTATTTCGGATTGGACCTCGCCGCTTAGCCAGCCTCTTTCTATCGGGGGGCTGATCCAATAAAAAAAACACCGGCAGTGTTCTTGCCGGTGCCGTAATTGCGGGCTGCTAACAAAACAGCTTCTTATCTCTCGCAACCCTGCCTTTCAACGCATTCGTGGAACTCATGGCCTTCATGACCGTGACGTTCGCGGCACTCATGGCGAACATGTTCGCAGTGCTCGCGACGCTCGCGGGCTTCACGTTCCTCACGTTCCCGGCGTTCACGTTCCTCGTGTTCCCGGCGTTCACGTTCCTCGTGTTCCCGGCGCTCTTCGCGCTCGCGATACTCGCGCCGGTCTTCATCGACCTTGAAGATACTATTTGGCGTAATTGCAGTGACAGAAGGGACTTCAAAAGCCGATGCTGGTGCACTGGCTAGCGCAAATGCAGACGCCGTCATCGCGATACCAAAGCATGCTCCTGTAATCATTCTCATAAAATTTTCCTCTCAATCCGGCAATCCTCGTGCCGATTTTAGGTTGAGAGCCGATTGAGCGGAAATCGTGGCGCGAAGCCTCTACTTTCGCCGAGTACCATTTAGGCGTACTTGCTACATGAGGCCAGAGATCTTAATTCCGGTCCT
>Ga0326728_10023188_pt1 | contig 11408 bp, 14 predicted proteins | sample MB3enrmetagenome_FD_207602 | JGI IMG/M metagenome (GOLD analysis project Ga0326728, IMG submission 207602) | Lab enriched peat soil microbial communities from McLean, Ithaca, NY, United States - MB31MN | ecosystem: Environmental > Terrestrial > Soil > Wetlands > Peat | place: USA: New York... | reverse complement strand
GATATCCTTTTCGTTTCGTGTTTTCTCTTGTCAAGTCAGCACGTTACAGGATGTCCGTTCCTTTTTGCAAGTACTATTATGAATTTTTCGGGTTAACAGCGCCAATGCCCGTAGCGGAAGACAATCAAAAGTTGCTCAGGAGTTCTTGCTTCACGACTTATGCGTTTGCGGAATATGTGGGGCAAAAATGCGATCTGATTATGGGACTCGCCGCGCCGATGGTTCACGTTCACGACATTATGCTTGTTACTGGCACAAGGCTACTCCAAAACTGTTATTGATTAAGGGTCATGAGAAATGTCCTTTGCCTCTCATACCGGCGGAGCTTCTGGAATGGCAGATTTTCTATGTCGGACTGATGAAGCAACTCGGACTTGATCCTGACCGGCACTATAAACCCCTTCTCGATGAAAAATCCAACGGTGACAGCAAAATCAAAGAGTTTGAGCGGAAGCTGAGCAATGTCCAAGCCGGTTTGAAGCGAAAAGAAATCGTTTTGCGGAACCTGGACAGCCTTCTTGAGCGCGATGATTTTGACTTGGCTGCTTATACCCAAAAGCGAAATGACTTCATGGCGGAAATACAGGCCTTACGCCGCAAAATGGAAGAAACCCGGCAAGAACTTGATGAACTGAAAAAACGCAAGGTCGATCAAGCTGAGTTTGCCAAGTTCATGTCCGAAGCAGACGCCTTCAAAGCTGTAACCCATAAAATCATGAACTTGTCTTTTTCCGGCAAACAGCGCCTTCTCCATGGTGTGCTTGACGGACCGATCACCGTCGGATCTTTCACACTCATTCCACACGTTGGCTGTGATCCTGAAGATGAAATGATGAAGATATTGGGTAGTTGTGGAATGACGGTTCGCCACAACCAGCCATTATTATTGGAACTCTTGGGCGATAAGCACACCATTAAATCGTTGTGATGGTCGAAACCGCCGCGGAGGGGTCGGGCGAGGTGTGGATCAGGAAGACCACGTGGCTTTGCCTGTGGGTTCCTCCATGACGGATAAGTCGCGCAGGGATCTCCGATGTTTGCGATCATCCGGGAGGTTGTTTCAGACCGAGAAATTTTCGGATATGTTCCGCGAGCCTGTCATCAATTTCATTATGTCTTGGGACCGGCTGTTACTGGCCCGTTGCCGGATTGCGGTAGATGTCATGCTTGGCGCCGTGACGATGCAGAACACACCCGGCGGCCGGCAGCTCGCAAACAAGCTCACTGCGCTTCAAACGGCTATTTCCTTCGTCGAGTAACCCTCCGGAACATCGTCCATAGCCATGAGGTGGTAGGCGTCCTTGATATTCTCCTCAAGTTCCTCCAGTGTTTCGCCCTGGGTCATTATCTCGGGATACTCAAGGAGCTTGCCGTGCCAGAATTTTTCACTTTTCCAGTAAACTAAGGTAAGCCGCCTGTTCATCTTGCCTACTCCAGATTTTTTTCTTCTCTTTATAGCACACGACAGACTTGGGCGCTAGCCGACTCCATGAATTGAAATGTAATTTCCTTATTCTATCTCAGCCATAACCACAGCCTTGCCGCTCGTTCTTCGCAGGCCCTTGAAGAGAGCATCCCGGCCTTTCTAAACTACCCCTCCGTAGGCTCTTCCACGGTTGAGACCACCGGGGAGGGGGCAGACGGTGTGCTTGATCCTGAAGATCACGTGAATTCCCCGAGGGCTCTTCCAAGGTTGAGACCATTTAGCCTGGATTATGCGTGAATATGCCTAAGAATTGTGCTGTGTTCAACCCAAGCATCTGATATTATGCCACAACTTCGCCATAGGAAGGGCAAGCTGCATGCGCGCAGTTGGTGACGAGCAGACAGGGACCGTAAGGCCGGATTTCGACTCATCCATCAGCATTGATTTTCAGGGTGCGAAGATCACCAGCGATACAGGTTTTCTTGTCATGAGGGAGATCGATTAGCGCTTCAGCATCCTCAGTATTGCGGCATCTAAAATTGATGATCCGAGATCATCTCGACATACGGACCACTCCTTGCTCCAACTCTTAGGTCAGAGAGTCTACCAGGGGCCGGACCATGGAGTTGCACGAACCCGGAGATTGCAGGAGCAAACGACCTCTTTGCTTAACAAAGAAGGGCGCGAACCGTGAAGAAATTCCTGATTTCATTGCTGGGCGTCTTAATTCTTGCCGGCGTTGCGGTTTCCGTGAGCATTGCCGAACCCCCCGATGCGCGGCATCAACAAGCTCCGGGATTCTACCGCGCCAAGTTGGGGGCGTTTGTGGTTACGGCCATCTTGGACGGCACGGCGCCGCGCCACATGGATCAGATCCTCAGCAAACCCGGGATTGCCGCGGCGGAATACGCAGCGGTTCATGAAACGCAGCCGGTCAGCCTGTCCATCAACGCTTATCTCGTCGATACGGGCTCTCACGTCGTTCTCATCGATACTGGAGCGGGAGAACTGTTCGGCCCCTCAAGCGGCATGCTGATCGGCAATTTGAAGGCTGCCGGGTATCGGCCGGAGCAAATCGATGCCGTTCTGTTGACTCATATCCATGGCGACCATTCCGGTGGCCTTTCGGTCGGAGGCGCAATGCAGTTCCCCAATGCGGTCGTTTATGTCGACCAACGCGATCTCGAATACTTCGTGACGAGAAAAGATAGTCCTGACGACTCCGAAACATTACGAAAGCAGCTCGCGCAATCGCGGGCTACAGTGGGACCTTATGTTAAAGCTAATAAGGTCACGCCCATTAAATCGGATGGGGAAATAATCCCGGGAATCGTTTCTCGCAGCCAGGCAGGGCACACCCCGGGACATACCGCATATCTTGTGCAGAGTGAAGGTCACAGGCTACTCATCTGGGGAGACGTCATTCATTCCTCGGAAGTGCAGTTTGAACATCCGGAAGTCACCATAGCATATGATGTAAACCCCGAGCAGGCTGCCAAGGCGCGCGTCACCGAGCTTGAGTTTGCCGCTCGGGATGGATTGGTTGTCGGATCCGCTCACATCTCTTTCCCCGGCCTTGGACATGTTCGCAAGGTGGGGGACGTATATCGTTGGGTCCCCATTCCATACAATGCCGTGCCGTCGGAACTCGACCCCGGGTAAGGCCGGGATTTGGGGGAGGCTGCATCCTGATTGGTTATCTCGGAGGAAAATCCGCGGATTAAGTAAACTTTTCGACAAGAATATCAATGCGTTCCTTTATGCGGCGTTACAGGAGGACCCATGCATCGCAATTTTGGAAGTGGCCTCATTTCACGTCGTGATTTCATCGGGATGATGGCGGCAGTCGGAGCGGGAATGTCCACCCAGTGGGGCTGGGCTAAGGACCTGGCCGCAGGAGTCGAGGGCAAGGATGATTTTCCCGTGGTCGTCATCGGCGCCGGACTGGGAGGTCTCAGCGCAGCGGCCATCCTGGCAAGGAACAGCTTTCCGGTAACTGTGGTCGAACAGCACGATAATGCCGGCGGCTACGCCACTACGTTCGACCGTGCCGCCGGGAAGTATACCTTTGAAGTCTCACTCCATGCTACAGGAGGGGCAGACACATCTTTGCGACCGATCATGGAGGCGACGGGAATCCTAGGCAAGGTGGAGACTGTCAAGCTGCCGGAACTCTGCCGCCTGGTGTACCCCGAGCATGACATCACCTGGCTGCACAACCCCGATGCGGTTATCGAGGACATGGTTCGGCTCTTTCCCGGCGATGCACAGGGGACTCGCGGGTTTTTCAGCGAGATCATGGGGATACTGGACGAAGCCAATATCCCGTTCGATCCGGATTCTCGCGATGCCGGCGCTTCTTTTGCGGATACCCACAAGAAGATGTGGGCGGCTCGGAATATGACACTTGCTGATCTCCTTAATAAATACGTTAGGGACCCCAAGGCATACGGTTTGCTGTCAACCTACTGCGGCTACTATGGACTGCCGCCCTCCCGGCTTTCCGGCTTTTTCTACGCCGTTGCCACGGCAGGCTACCTGCGATCCGGAGGCCATGTAATCAAGCGGCGTTCTCAGGATCTGAGCGACGCCCTCAGCGCATCCATCACGGCGGCTGGCGGCAAGGTTATGCTTACCACCGAAGCGGAAGGCATCGAGATGCGGGGGGGCGATATCACCGGCGTCCGGCTTTCGGGAGGAGAAGTGCTCAAGGCGAAAGCCGTCATCTCCAACGCCAGCGTGCCTGCGACCATGAAAATGCTTCCTCCGAGTGTCGTTCCCGCCGACTATCAACAACAACTGAACGGGTACCGTCCCTCCATATCTACGTTTGTCGTATGGCTCGGGCTGAACGGGAACATCCGGGAGAAGATCAAAAACTATGAGATTTTCTTCCATCGCGATTATAATCCCGAGAAGTCATTCGCCGCCTCGCAAGCCTGCGATCCGACCAATAGCTCCCTGGGGGTTACTGTCTACGATAATGCATACGACGGATATTCCAAGCCGGGCACCTCAACGGTGTCGATATTGATGCTGAGCGGCTATGAGCCCTGGCGCCGTTTCGAGGCTGATTATTTTGCCGGACGCAAGGATCAGTACCGCAAGGAGAAAGAACGTATAGCCGCAACGGTTGTGAAGGAAACCGAACGTTTGGTAATTCCCGGGTTGAGTTCCATGGTTGAAGTCATGGAAATCAGCACGCCCCTCACCAATGTGTGCTATACCAAGAATCCTGAGGGCGCCATCTACGGCTATGAACAGTCCCTGGAAAACTCTTTCATGAACAGGCTGAAAAACAGGACTCCCATCAAGGGCCTCTATCTATCTTCCGCCTGGACAAACCCTGGAGGAGGGTTCCAGCCATGCCTGAAATCCGGCGCCCTGGCGTGTAAAGAGCTGGTTAAGGACTGGAAGGGGAAAGCGTAAAGGAGACACTCCCGATTAGGAGAGAGAGGGGTCAAACCTACACTTTTCACACACTGAGCTTCCTTTCGAGCATTTCAACGCACCTTCGCACTGATTCACTACGTTCCATCTCCGAAGCGGCACGGCGGCTTGCTGTTGTCAACAAATAGAAATGTCCTTTTTTACAGCAAATGAATTGTCCGCTTTTAGAGCGGCAATCCCGGGTTTGCCGAGGATCTGATCCACGTGGCGCGGCGCCGTCCGACCGAAAACCCGCCTGTTTGCATCTGCACGCACAGGTTTTTTGGGGAATTTCTCATTGGAAATTCAACAGAACCGTTCAATGGAAATCTTCTTGGACAGGGGTGTCAGGTAATAACCGCGCGCTGTGGACAACGGCAATAATGTCTATTTGATCCGGTTTCACCCTGTAGATGATGCGGTACGGTACTTCGATGATTTCCCTGATATCCTTGGCGTCATATTGCGGAACTTTACGGTCCGAAAAGAGATAATCAGCGATTTGTTCGGAACGGCGGGTGAGTTTGTCAATCTAGCCTCTGGCGTACATAGGGGAGTTGAGGGAGATGTGTTCATATATGGTGACGAGGTGATCGATGGCATTTTGGGTCCAGTGCACCCTCATTCCGGCAAACCGAACCGTCGGCGAACTTCCTTGACATCGATCGTCTTGCCTTGGATGCTGTCACTCATACCTGCTTCAATGGCCTGCCGGACATATATCTGGTAAATGAGGTCTTCCCACGTCGCTGTATCCGGCAGGTTTTCGAGCAGTCGGCGTGCTTGCTCCTTAATCCCTTCGGTTTGCATTTCCTTGGCCCCCGCTTGTTGCCCCTGAATTCCCAGTGACTCCAATTGCTATGATAAACGGTATAGCAAAAGCGCCGCCAAAAGCGAATCTTCAGAATGATGTCTCCATTGAGCTCAAACCACCTGATGGCTCTTCCATGATTGAGTCCACGTAGTAGAGCTCAGGGCTGGTTGTGGATAAGGAAGATCAGGTGATTTCTCCACGGCGTATTCCGTGACTGAAACCATGTCTCTGCCAGCTACTCAGGCAAAGCCCTGCTGATAAGCCACACAGTTGGTTAGCTGAATATATTATTCCATTCTTGGGGATTATCGTATCTATTCCAGTAATGCCGGGAATTGTTTCATGAGTTGCTGCGTGCAGCAACAACCTGCACACCCGTTCCGACCCGTCATCATTTCGAATCGTCCAGAAGGCCGCCAACGTCCTCAGGATACCCCGCCGCCGCGAACTGCCTTGCTTTGGCATCGAAATAAGCCTGGACCCATTGGAAGCGCTCCCCGTTCTTGGGCAGCCCGACCGTGTCGGCGATGCTGGCAAGACTGATCGTCTTGCCATGGGAAGCCCAGTTACCCTCCGTCACCTCTTCGATGATGACCTGCACGCTCCCTCCTTGGCCTGGATCGTCGGGGTCGCCGGTGACGGCCACGATGGCGGCGGTTACCGCGACATGGACCTCGGTCTTATGCGCCTGATTCATGTAGCCTTCGGGGATGGTCACGCGAACCAGGAACTTGCCTGGCGGTGCGACGTATGTGGCATCGGTACGGCCACCGACCCACCAGTCCGATTGGGCGACCTCGGTGAACAGAACCGATGCGAAGCCGAGACCGCCGGCCGTCTTGGCGTTGCCCTCCATCATCAGCAAGACGTCGGTTAATTGTTGGGCGAGTGCCGCCTTGCGTTCACCGGTCAGCGATCCTTGCGGGTAATAGATTTGAATTATGGGCATTTGCGTTCTCCATTGCATCCCCGCCAGGGCGAGGCCGTCTGGTTGCCGATTGAGGGGACACCAAGCGGGTCGGGTCACTTCGCCCGGTTATAGGGCCGTTTCAACGATCAACAGGTCGGATTCCTGCGGTCCTGTTCGGAGGTTGATCCGCTCCGCACCCCAGATTCCGCTGCTGTCACGGCGGGCGAGGGTGGCGTCGTTGCAATGGACTTCGCCTTCCAGCACGAAAACGTAGACGCCGTGCGAGGCCGACCGAGGCGTGTAGTCGAACCCCACCTCCGTGTCACTTGACAGGCGCGACACTGTGACATCCTGCGAGAGGCGCAGCGCGCCGTCCGCATTGCCCACCAGCGTCACGAGCCGATTGCGATTGGCCAGGGCGTCGAAACGATTCCGCGTATACGACGGGGGCAGCAGGAGCTGGTCGGGCAGGAACCACATATATATGGCGTGCATGTCGTCGTTTTTCAGGTTCACTTCGCAGTGCTTGCCCCCCGAGCCCGCGGAGAAGACGTAGTAATCGCCAGGAGTCAGTTGATCGATGTTACCCACCGTGTTGATGTGCGTAAGCTCACCTTGCAGGACGAACGCGCAGATGATGAAGTTGTGATGACGGTGAATGTTGTAACCGCAGCCGGGTCCGCTAAAGACCTCGTCGCCGAATACCCGCAGTCGGCCGAACCCTGGGCGGCCAGCCTGATATGGACCAAAGTTGAAGCTTGAGTGGCGAGTAAGAACCGCCTCGGGATGTCCCGAGACGTAGGTCGCGAGCGGGCCCGTCGACACTAACTTGTTGTAGCCGCGCGCCCCGGCGCGCATTACGAAGGACGTTTTCACGGTTGACCTCCTTTAGATTACATGGAGCGAGGGCTCAGGCGGCGGCAGGATGGGGCCTAACCGCGGCAGATGGGGCTCACCCGAGGCATAGGGAATCTCGACCATTTCGAACCTGTGTTTAGGCGTGAAGCAGTCCGGGCATGCCCAGTTCTCGGGGACATCCGCCCAGCGGGTACCCGGTTCGATGCCGTGCTCGGGCAGTCCCAGAGCTTCGTCGTACAGGAAGCCGCACCCCAGACATATGTAGCGCTTCAGGTCTTCGTTCATATTGCTCTCCGTGGGCTAAATGTTGTCTTAAAGCGTCACGTCCTAAAGTATATATTAGACAAATCGTCGTTTGGGGACCCAGCACAGGGACTGGGCATCGTGTTCTTGGCTCTTCTTGAAGATCGCTGAAAACTGAATGAGAAATAAGCACTCACGAGGAATAGTCAAGTTGGTGTAGCGGATAATTGAAAGAAGGCTGTTTATACAAAGATTACGTTGAACTGAATACGGCGCCAATGTAGTATAATTCGGATTGGCCCCGAGATCTTCCTGCATTGTTTGAATATCGAGGTGAGCTCAAAATGGCAACCTGCGCCCAAGCTATAAGAGAAGTCTTCAAGACCAAGGAACAAGTCCTCGCCACCAAGCAAATAATTGACGCTGTCCGGAAGAAATACCCTAATCAGTGGAAAGAAGTGACCATAAGGACTCACACAATGGGTTGTAGCGTGAACCACTCTTCCAGCAAATATTATCCGTCTTTTCCCAGAGCAGCGTCAACAATGGGGTTTAAACTCTATTCTACATATCATCTCGCCTTTGAGCGGACCTTGGCAAGGTATCTCAAGGACTAAAAGCATGCCAACAATTAGCGCCTTCTACGGCATAATAATTCAGATGTTTTGGGCCGATCGTGCGCCACCGCGCTTTCATGCATTATATTCTGAATTCGAGGCGCTTATTGCCATTCAGACCCTGGAGGTCTATCAGGACAACCTGCCTCGCAGAGCATTGGCTCTCGTATTGGAATGGGCGGCACAGCATCGTGCCGAGCTCATGGAGGATTGGAAGTTATGTGCAGCAAACCGGACACCACTGAAGATTGCTCCACTGGAGTAGTCCCGGCGGCAACATGGCGCCTAGCCGAAGTTGCAGTCCTTACCGGCTACCGGCTGAGAGTTCGTTTTCTCGACGGCCTGGAAGGAATCGTTGACATGTCTCGCCTGATTTTTTCGGACGAGGCCGGCGTCTTTGCCATCCTGCGCGATGCAACATTATTTGCGCAGGCACATATCGAGCTTGGAGTTGTAACGTGGCCAGGCGAGATTGACCTTGCCCCTGACGCCATGTACAAGGAGATCAAAAACCACGGAAAATGGGTGCTGGAATAAGCGGCATGCGCCAATTGGCGAGACCGGCGCGAGAAATCGAATTCGGCCGGAAACGCAGGTCTGAAGAACCGAAAGATCCACCGTGAAGGCTGGAACACCGATCAGCCCACCTTGAAAGCCTTCTCAAACGGGTCGATAGACCTCCGGTCCCTCGGGCCGTCAAAACGGCAAGAACGATCTCCTCGTAGCTTCCCCTGAAATTCTCGTCCAGCGCCCGATAGAACAATTGTGTGATTTCATGGATATCGTTGCCGAAAGCCCCGCAACCCCACGCCTTGAGGACAATCCTTTTATAAGCAATTCATAAAAACGAATGTAATCAAATCAACCAGTTGCCTCTTAAGCTGAAACTAGGAAAGGTAGCGTTGCTGTATTGCAAGGAGAAATCATAAAGAGCGTAAAGTCCTTCAACCGGTTTCCATAGCATCAAGCTGGAGCGCGCAAGGAGGACTGGAGACCGCCGTTGCCTGTATCAATCGTTCTTTTTACAGGTGGACCGGAGAGATTCTTGAAAAATATGGAACTCTTTTTGACAATATACTTATTCCTTGACCCGTCTACGGCTTCACAGTTTAGGTTCTTCTTCGTTACTATATGTGAAGAAACCATATTGAGAAAGGGAATCGGACGATGCAAAAATCGAAGGGTCCAAAGGAGAAAAAAGTGAAGTTCAAGGCAATGCAATTTGCGAGGGGCGGTGTCATTCACTGTAAGGCAAAAGTGGAGGAAATATTTCCGCTTATTTGTCCGAAAAGAGAGGAAGAATGGATTCCTGGTTGGGAGTGCGAAACGATTTGGTCGAATAGCGGCTACAACGAAGAAGGTGCGATCTTCAGAACTATGAAACCTTACGGTACCGAACTGTACTGGACCACTCTCAAGTACGACATGGGAAACAGGATGGTCGATTTTTTGATCACAGCTCCGCGTCTCTATATGTTTCGGTTCAAGATTGATCTTGATGTGATCGACGACCATCCTACAAAAATCTGCTTTTCGCAGGTCTTTACTTCGATTTCCGAGGAGGGCAACGCATTTCTTAATCGATACCGGAATGAGAATTTTCAGGCAAGATTAAAGGATCTCGAAAAGTACATGAACTGTCATCTCGAAGAAAAGAGAAGAAACTGAAACAGGAGAAGTTTTTTCAGATTGCTACCGCTACAATACTTGCATTACTTACAATAATTTTGTCATTCTGCGCTTATGATTATGAAGATAGCTGTAGCCCATCGAGAGATCAAGATGTCGGGCCGCGATAACTAACTAAAAATATGACAATGATCTAAAATCGTGGCCTATATGAGGCTTAGACGCGTATTTCAAGGGTCAAAAACGATCATCTAACGCAGGGTGAAGTTACTCTTGTCATGATCAGAGCCAACGACACTTCCTGTCCGGACAGGCCTGGCAAATTACGCAAGACATGGCCAATTCCCAGCCGGGTGAGCCCGTCAGCTCAGTTCATCCTGAAAGCCTCCCGAAACGGCCCGATAAACCTTTTCTCCCGCGACCAATCCACAATGGCAAAAACAACCTCGCTGTGGCATCCTTTGAAGTTCTGCTCCAGCGCCCGTCGGAACGACTCGGCGATTTCATGGGCGTCGTTGCCGAAAGCCCCGCAACCCCACGCCCCGAGGACAATGCTTTTATAGGCAAATCATAAAATTACATGAATGTAAAAGAATAACAATTACTTATCGGCTAAACACAAGCCAGGAAAGGACCAAACCATGTTCCATCCACATTTCTTACGCTTGTTTCTTGGCGTCCCACATTCTACGGCGGGCGCTATGACTCTCGTCGCCGCCCTCAAAGTCGAAGAGGACCTTCAGAGGAAATGGAGAGAAGAGAGGGAAAGGGAAAGCCAGTCCGAGGTTGAACGTGTTTTTGAGAGTCGAAGAGTGATGCCGGTTCAGTGTGGGGGGTGAATGACTGGGATGCGGTGGGCAAGGGAAATCTTCTGCTTAAAGGCTCAGCACATCATTTTTCCCTCACTTTTCGAAAGGAAAATGCGGTAATATCGGCCCCCATTAAAGTTCTTTTCTATAGCAAGCTGGTTAAGGGCCGGATAGAACGACCCGGAAAAAGCCGAAGCACCGGCAATGCACGTCTCATGCTTTTTGAACACAAAATATCAAAATAACTGTGCCATGCTGCACACTTGGGAAAGGAAACCCAACGCTTTCCAGGCAAGCGGCTTGCATAGTCAGAATAAATCCGACTTAATGGGACAAAACGCCTTAACGCGGCTAATTTCACGCCCATCACAGTTTGGTCGGCAAACACGCAAGGGAGTTCCTATGTCAAAGTCATCTGAGCGATTGGTATTGGTTACCGGTGGAACCGGCAACCAAGGAGGAGCCACGGTCACTCATCTGCTGATGGCTAAACGAGTTCGGATCCGGGTGCTCACACGAAATCCGGACTCCGCCAAGGCAAGGCACCTCGCATCACAGGGCGTCGAGCTTATACGCGGGGACTTGGACGATGCGGGTGCCGTAAAAGCCGCGCTTTCAGGCGTCTCGGCTGCGTTTTCGGTCCAAGGATTCATGGACAAGGGCGGTGTCGCGG
>Ga0326728_10023187_pt1 | contig 11408 bp, 9 predicted proteins | sample MB3enrmetagenome_FD_207602 | JGI IMG/M metagenome (GOLD analysis project Ga0326728, IMG submission 207602) | Lab enriched peat soil microbial communities from McLean, Ithaca, NY, United States - MB31MN | ecosystem: Environmental > Terrestrial > Soil > Wetlands > Peat | place: USA: New York... | reverse complement strand
GATCCGCGATTGCTAAGGCCGTCTTTGCCGTCTCGCTACGAATCGACTCCGACTTCCGCAGTTCTTGGGGATCGACTAGCAGTGAGGCGCGCACCTGGGCAGCCAGCCGTTCCAGTTCCGGGTCTCCCGTGACGTTCAGCTTGGGCAGAACATCAACGAGTTTCACCAGGTTGGTCACGACGGAATCGCGGAAGGGATGTTCGACCCCCTCCCCCGTCACTTTGTAGGCTTGGAGGCGTTCGGCCAGGTGACTAACCGCCTCGTACAGCCGCTGCCAAAGCTCACGACTCGCGACCTGAAGCGATGCCTCGACGGCGGCGGTGATCTGGCGCTTGATTCGCTCTTTCTCCTCGTCGCCCAGTGTGACGCGGAAGTCGCCCGCATCCGGCAGAGGCATCACTTTGGTTTCGAAAGAGAACTTGGAACGGAGTTCTTCGGGAGCCGGATAATCCTCTGAACGGAATAGACCGCCAAGTCGTACCCTGGCCTCCTCCACAAGCTGTCCGAACTGCTGAGTCAAGGTATCGATGGCTGGCGTGAACTGGTTCGATAGCTGCCGCATTCTCTCCGTGTGGTCCATATACGCTGCTGCTGGGAGCACGCGATAGCCGTTATCGTCCCAGGGCAGGGTCATGAAGTAGTGATCCTGACGGGCCTCGCTCACGATCTTTTGGACCTCGGCGAGCGCCGCTTTGGGGAGAAGCACCTTGTGATAGCGGCCGGCATCGGGCTGAGCGCCGTGGCGCTGCGCGATTTCCTCGGATGCTCCAGGGTCGTGTTTCCGCGCCGACCACATACTGATCGAAAGCGAGCACAGCATGGCCCGCGAAGACAGAGACGGTTCTGGATTCGAGATGTAGTTCATGGCAATATCTCCTGGGTTCTCTTGGGAGGTTTTTCTGGGAAGGCAGGAAAGGGAGAACCGACCCTTCCCGATTCTCGCTAAGTGCGGGGATTCATAACCGGGTTAACGTTCGATGGTAAATCCCGTCGTGCCTATCGTTCACAAAACCGGCGCTCATGATGAAGCATTCTCTCCGTGTGGGACGATCTAGACGGAATTGGTGAGGTGAGATCTCCGAACGGCCACCGACGCCCCATTGCTGCTTCCGGGAGTGGCGTGCAATACCTCCATGTCTATCGTTTCCGGGGTCCGTAGAGTTCGGTTATGATAGTGTTCGGTTATTGCATTCCCCGATAACTTGATGTACCCTCCCACTCGTCCTCGGCGGGAGAACTCAACATGAGAAAACACCTAGCCCTTGCACTGACCACGCTGCTGGTTTGTGCAGTTCTTTTTCCACGAAACGGGCAGTGATTCCGAGCTACCACCATGCCAATCGTTAAATTACCCAACTTCATCAAGAAAGACTACATACTAAAGGTCTCTAGCGCAGCTTTGACCGCAATCCGAGAGGGGCAGAGATCGCACTTACATGAATGCATAAATGGCCTATCCCTTGCGCATCATCTTGCAGGACAGTTGCCATACTTCTATCGCGACCCTCAAAAGCTCGCCAAGGAATTCGCTGAAGAAATGGCGAAGCGGCGGAACGCTTTAGACCTTCTTTACGATCTTACTGTTAAGATGCCAACGACTGCTAAATTTCAGCAGAGTCACTGTGGTGAGATACTGTCGGCCTTATTCCTTGAAGAAGTCCTCGACTTGCGCCGCCTCATGTGCAAGCTGACATTGACGACCGCGGAGAACACAAACGTGCACAAAATGGATGGGTTCTTTGTGGACACTTCCACAGATCCCATGACGTTTTACGCTGTGGAAGCGAAGTCGAGCATCCTTCCAACCAAGGATACGAAGGCTCGGGGGCACCGCTACGGTATCCTTGGTCAGCTTATTAGTTCTCTGGAAAAATATGGAGCTGTGGATGAGCGATTTGACTTCACTACTGTTCGGGACAATCTTGAAACGTCGTTCAGTGCTACCGAACAAGAAGCAATTAAGTCGGAGCTTTTTCCACCAGGCCCCAAGAATCTTGTGCGCCTAGGCATGGCCGTGATAAACGAATGCACAGTCGACATAAAAGATGACGATTATGTTCTGACCCAAGATTGTGCGGTCGATTTTACATTCAGGGCAATCACCGTTGCTAATCTCGCTGGCTTATCCGAAGCCGCGTACAACAACGTCTTTAAGCTTCAAGGATGGCAAAATGTTTAGCGTGGAAGAACTCTCATCGGTCCTTGAAACTGCTTGGTTTCAAACAACCTATCGCGAACTAGAGCGGGATATTCTTCGCTCACGCCTAGGATTGGCGTTGGTCTCCGCTCGTGGACAGGAGAATCTTCGTGCGCTTCGACGTTTTACGGGAGCCGTTCTGGCAAGTCTTTCCAAATGGGAGAACCCCCGCGATGGAATCGCCCGAAGGCTGTGCCTCTCTGCGGCGGATATCGAAGCTGCACTCGCGCTCCTGCATATCGACGAACAGAGCAAGGTAAGTCACCGGATTCACGTACTCCGGTCTGCAGTTCTATATGACGTGGCTGGTATGCCGGGAGTAGCGGCCACCTTGGCGCAAAGGGACGGGCTCGCGCCGGACTCGAAGGACTTTTTCAGTCGGGGAGGAATGTGGGGGAGACTCGCGGGATCGGAACAGAACGGCGAAAAGGAGCATCCCTCTCCCGACGAACGCCCAGCCGATGGAGATGAATTAGTAAACGCTGCGTTGGGTGATGTCCTCGGAATTTATTCCACAATACTTCAGAATCCGGCTGTTGAGCCTGAGTTTGCACGGTCTAGCTTAGTCTTTTTGGACTCGGTAGTCGGACGGTTCTCGTCGTTCCTTTCACGTGACGAATGTTCCGCATTGCAGCGCTCGTTGAAGCTAAGATCTGAAAACGCTACGTTACGCTTAGCGACAGCTCATTCTTCGCTTCCAGAATCTGTTCTACGCAATTTGGAATTGCCTGCGGAGATGTGGCCAGTTCAGCGCAGGGCTATTGAAGAGGGCTTACTCTCGCCACGGATTCTGAGTTTCGGCCTCGCTTCACCGACAGGCACCGGGAAGACAGCCCTCATGCGCCTCTTGATCGCTGATTTTCTGGAAAAGAACCCCACGAAAAAGGCTGTATATGTTTCGCCCAGCCGAGCCCTGACGGCGCAGATAGCACACGACCTCTCACACTCACTCCAGAGAGTAGGTAAGCGCGTTTTGGCTCTTGGTGCTCACCTCGCTGTACACCCAGCAGAAGACCTTGATCCCGAGACCGCAGATGTCCTCGTCTTTACGCCCGAGAAGGCGGACCTCATCATGCGGATAATGCCTCAGAGCCTTGCGTCGGTGGGACTGGTGATTGTCGATGAGGCTCACCATATAGAACAGGGAACGCGGGGCATACTGCTGGAGTTCTATCTGTGGCGGCTCCGTTCGCTGGTGCCTTCAGATACCCGCTTTGTTCAGCTTTCGGCAGTTACTCCCAATATGGGTGAATTGGTGGGCTGGCTCGGCGGAAAGCATCAACGTAGCCACGAACTTACGCTCGATTGGCGTACTAGCCGTCTCCGCGTAGGTATCTTCGAGCGGCGGGCCGATGGCTCTGCCGTCGTACAGTTCGGCGCTGAAGCCCCGTATATCCTTCTAAAACGCGGCGAGTGCCCTTTGGATGCGGAAGACAATCTTGCAATGCTCGCAAATCGCCTGGCAGAGCGAGGGATTGTTTTGGTTCTAACGACTAGCCCAGCCGCCGCCGAAAGAATTGCGGGAGCAGTAGCAAAACTCCGCGAGCCGTCGGGCCAAATAGGCGAAGTCGGCGAACGCCTAGATGCACGCATTGAACGGGAACTTTATCCAGACGCACCACTCCGCGAACAGCTCAGGAAGCGGGTTGTCTATCATCACGCTCAATTGCCTCCGCGAGTGCGATTATCTATTGAACACTGTGTTGCGGAACGGCAAGCTGATGTTGTGTGTGCAACCACCACCCTTGGAGAAGGCGTCAACTTTCCGTTTTCGACTGTGATCGTAGATTCTCTAGTCGGTAAGGGATATCAACTCAGCCCTCGATCTCTGTGGAATATTGCTGGGCGTGCTGGGCGATTTGGTGTTGATTCTGAGGGACATTGCATCCTATTCCGGCCATCGCGGTGGAAGAGCAGGCTGTCTGACTATTCGCTCGAGGATTATTTGAGAACCAATCTGGCAGATATTCCTCCCGTCCGTTCCGCTTTAGCAAGCGCCATCGCTGACCTAAAACAGATGGTGGACAACGGCTCGGTGGATTTCGATGAGCTCAGCAACATTTCCCTTGGAGAAATCCAAAAAAAGGATGCTTCCTCCCGGACTCCGATTGGCCCGGTGCGTGGATTAATAAACGTCATGCGGGTCGGATATGCTCATGCAAACGCCTCAAGGACGATTTCGGTGGAAAAAGATGCAGCACCCGAATTCGAAAATGACTTTCTTGCCGCTCGACAGATGAGTGGTGAGGAAAGGACATTTGCACAGCGGCTCGGAGTTCAGCAGCGTGGAGTCGTGCGTGATGCGCTGAGGGAGGACTCAGCGCTAGTTGGAATCGCAGCCCGGATTGGCTGGGCTTTAGAGACGCAGCGAAATCTTTACGAATGGCTCGCGGGGCTCGAAGACTGGAAACTTGAGCAATTTGGAGATTTGGTAGCAGGTGGAAAGATTACAAATGCGGACAAGCTCGGATATCTGATCGGGCCGCTTTCCAAGCATATGTCGGAATTCGAAGGCGAGTCGCTTGGCGGATATACCGCTTACATTGCAGTGAACTGGCTAAAGGGATTGCCCTTGACTGAGATCAAGAACACACAGAAGAACATGGATTTTGGGCGCCTCGTTCGGGTTATCTATAGCCGAATCCAATACATGTTGCCGTGGGCACTCTTCGGTCTGAATGAATTGATACAATATGAATCGAACCGTCGAGGAATCAGGGTTGGCAGCGGCGTACGAGACCTATCAGTGCTTGCAGCAGAGGGCGTCCCGAACTTTGATGCGTTAACCCTCATATTGAAGCTCGATTTTGAGCGTGTAGATGCTGCACGGATGGCAGCATCCTACCAGGAGGCACGGCCTGAAACAGATATCGTAGGTTGGTTCCGAGGCCTTGCATGGGCCCGTGTCGCTGGGATTGTCCGCGGACCGGACAACAGGAGACTTGATCCCGACCTTCGAGGAGTGTGGGAACAACTGTGGGTGTAAGGTAGGTAGAGTTATCCCGCTTCGAGCAGGATTCTCCGCGGCTTCTAACGGTGAATATTAGTAAACATGTGGATGTCTGTCGTGTTTAGAGCAGCTGCTGCCCAACAATGGCATGCCAGTGAAAGTCCGAAAAGATGACTTGGAGGATGAGACGACGTCACTTATCTCTTCGGCACTCTTGAAATTCACCGACCCCCGGCACCGTTCATCCGAACGTGTGGCGGGATTGTTCGGAAGCGATCCACTTTGATGTACGGCCTATCCGAAGAAGTAGCCGCCTGAATTCGTCAGCCGTCGGTTTCTCGCTTTTGGGTATTTGGCCTGAAAAGTCGCGGAAAATGTCCGCCGACTCCGACCAACATCACCTCTGCGTTACGGCTTACTTTAGGCCGTCGCTAGGCGATAGCGTGGTGGTTCTCGATGGCCCACTTGGTATAGCCAGCGGTACACCGAATGGCTGGCTTACGAAGGGTGGCGTCGCGCACACAGAGCACCCGAAACTCAGTTGGCAGGCGATTCAAATACAGGCAAATGCGGTCAAAGTTGGTATCGGAAGCGCATCGGGCCAGGGCCGAAGCCACTGCGTACTGTGCGGCCGCAATCTCCGGCACCGGTTCCTGCGTTGGGTTCAACAGGATGGCATCAATGTTGGGCAATTCCCGGAACATCCGTAGAAAGGCCGAGAATTCCGTGGCCGCGCCTGTGCCCACTGCTCCCGCAATGACTTCGTGCTCAATCGCTGGGTTCGACTGCGAGTCGAGGGAATCGAGAATGCGTGAGACAAACTCCCAGGAACGTGGTGATGGGAAAGCGTTGGCATCGCGGTCAAAGGCGCTCAGCAACTCCGGCCGGAAGCGAAGGAATGCAATCACCTCAGGACGAATTCCTGCCTGAATTGCCCATTCAGACCATTCCTGTACATCTACCTCAAACTCCAAATGCACGAAACGATTCCGGAGTGGAGTCGGCATCCGTGTCGTCACGGCCCGGTCCGAATCGCGGTTCCCGGCGGCGATAATGGCCCAACCATCAGGTAAGACGTATTCGCCCAATTTACGATCGAGGACCAACTGATAGCAACTTGCCTGTACCATGGCCGGCGCTGCATTCAGTTCGTCCAGGAAGAGAATGCCCGTTCCATTCTGCGGCAAGAACTCCGGCGTCGCCCATTTCGACCGGCCGTCGCTGCCAAGGAACGGCAGACCCCGTAGGTCGACCGGATCGAGCAAAAGGGCCCGCACGTCCTGCAGGGGCACATTTAACGTTTCGGCAAGCTGCTTCACGACGCTGCTCTTTCCTACCCCAGGTCCTCCCCAGATAAATACTGGTCTCTGGGCTGCCACAAGGACACGCAAGGCGTCGGATATCGAGGATGCTTTCATGGCGGTCTCCTTTCAGGCTGAACTGGAAGAAACCCATAATCGGATGGATCAGGAACGATGGAAGGTGGGAACTGACGGGTTCGGTGCTATCATTTGTCGACCCGTGAAAAAAAAGTTGGCAACCGACGTGCCAGAGGGATTGGAAGCGAGTATCCGAAGTCGCTGGAAAGTGGCCCTCACGTCACATCAGATAGTCTGTGAGCGATATGTAAACCCCAGGGCGCACTCGGGGCGGGGTAGGCGAGGTTGACGAGGGGGTGGTTCAATCCTTGCGGTTAAGGGTGGCCAAGCTTGCGGTGTGGCGAAGTTTCCACTGGTCGGGGAGCCAGGCGTCGAGGTCGCGGGCGGGCCAGCCAGGTAGGTTCATGAGGAGTTGGGTGAGGTAGAGTTGGGGATCGACTTGGTGCCGGCGGCAGGTGGAGGTCAGGCTGGCGAGGACGGCGGCAGTCCGCCCGCCGCGCGGGTTGCCGACGAATAAGGAGTTTTTGCGATTGAGCACCACGCGTTTCATCTCGCGTTCACTGACGTTGTTATCGATGGGCACCGCGCCATCTGAGCAAAACACATTCAGCTCCCTCCACTGGCTGAGCATATAGTTCATCGCCTCGGCCATAGGATGCTTGGGTAGCAATTGTTCTTTCCACCCCAGCAGCTGGTAATGCAGTCCGGCCAAGAGCGGTGCAGATTGCACTTGGCGCAAGGCGAGACGCTCCGCGACGGAAAGCTCCTTGGCCTGCTGTTCCAACGCGAACAGGCGGCGCAGCACGGCGACGAGCTCACGGGCGATCTCCGGTGCGGTGCTCTCGGCCTCGATCACCTTCCTCCGGGCGTGCGACCAGCAGCCCGCGCGGGTGAGACCGTTGCCCGCCACCACGCCGTTGTAGCCGCCGTAAGCGTCGGCGAGCAGAACCTGGGTGTAATCTTTCAGAAACTGTTGCGGCCCGTCGCGGCTGCGGCGCAGGGTGAAGTCGAAAACGTTGTAGGGGTGCGCCGCGTCGCCGCTATACACCCACATGCGCGCCGGCTGGGTCTTACCCGCACTGAGCATGGGCAGCACGGTGTCGTCGGTGGCCACCAGGTGCGACTGCCGCACGCACTCGGCCATGCGCCGGTACAAGGGCTCAGTGAGATCCGCCACGTCGCCACACCAGACCGACTGCGTAGCGCGTGAAATCTCGAATCCCTGGCGGGCGAAAATCTCCTCCAGCCGGTAGAGCGGCAGGTAATCGGCAAACTTGCTGGCCACAATGTAAGCCAGCAGGCCCGGCCCCGCCAGTCCTCGCTCGATCGGCGCATCGACCCGCGCCGCCACCTGAATCTGCGGCGCTTCCCCTGCCGCTTCGCACTGAGCGCAGGCGTACTTCTTGCGCAGGTGCCGAATCCGCTCGAAGCGCCCCGGCACGTACTCGATCTGCCAACTCTCCTCCGCACCGATTTCCTGGCGCTCGATTCCGCACCCTGGGCAGGCACGCTCTTCAGCGTTCAACTCGTAGGTCTGTGTGGTGACCGGCAGGTTCTCGAAGTTGGCCAGGGCGCGCCTTCCCCGGTGTCGTTTCACCCGCCGCAACTCCGCAGCAGGCTCGCCCGCCGCGGCAAGGTCCTCGGGGGGAACCGCTTTCTGCGCCAGTTCCTCGCCGAAGGCGAGGAGCGCCTGCCCGATCTCCTCGCTGGTTTTCAGCCGGTCGGCGCGCGGCCCGTAGTACCACTTCCGGTAACGCTCCAACTGCAACTGCAATCGCAGGTTCTCGAGGTAGAGTGCGTCGGCACGCTGCGTCTGCTGCACCGCGAGCGCGGCTTTCGCCTGGGCCAGGGCTTCGTGCTCAGCGGCACGCTGCTCGGCGCGATCACGCTCGGCCCGTGCCGTGTGCAACAACTCTTTCAGCGCGGCAGGGTCTTCCGGCAGGTTCACCAGCGATGATTCGGAATCAGACACACCTCATTAGATGTAATAATATTAATGTAGTTGCTTGTCTGGAGAGATATTTCTTCCGAATGCCAGATCCGCCAAGGGCTTTCTCCACGCTCGTTTCACCCGCTCAAGGTGCGTTGGCCTGCGGGGCGTTCATAACGCGGCACGCGCTTCAGCCGCGAGACGTCGATCCCGTCCAGGATCATCGCCAGTTCACTGGCCCGTAGTTCCACGGCCCGCTCTGTCCCCTCGGCGCGAGGCAGCTTGAACACTCCAGCCTCTAAGCGCTTGTACCAGATGACCCAGCCGTCTTGGTCCCAATACAAAATCTTTAAGCGGTCGCCCCGCCGCGAGCGAAAGACGAACCAGTGGCCACTCAAAGGATTCTGGCCAATCACCCCCTGCACTCGCTCCGCCAGCCGATCGAACCCGCAACGCATGTCCTGAGCCTCGCGTGCCAGCCAGATGCGCGCCCGCGGCCCCACCGCGCCGTCTTCGTCCAGCGCCCGCAAGCTCGGCAGCCCCCTCATGCCTCGCTCTCCAGCACCGCCGCCAGCGCCCGCACGTGCCCGGCGTCGAACCCTCGCCCCACCCACAGGCTCCGCCCATTTCGGAGCACCACTTCCACACGCCCGTCACCGGCCGACGGCTGGTCTGCCGCCGCTCCCGCCGGGGCTTCCGCCCTCCGCGCCGGCACCGCCGCCGCGCCTTCTGGCCCGGCCGGCGTCAGTTTCACTTCCAGGAATTTCGTCAGCGGCGTGCGCGATGCGTCCCCAGCCTGCAGCCGCTTCTTCCAGCAGCAGAAATGCGTCCTGCACAACCCGCGCCGCCGGCAAAACGCCGTCACACTTTGCCCGCTCCCCGCCTGCTCGGAAATCAATCTTTGCCACTTGCGTCGCGCTTGCCTGCTCCGCTCTCGCCGCGTCATCGGGACCTGCCTCCCCACCAGCAGGCCACGATGCTACACTTCCCCATCCGCCCGCAAGATGCGCTTCAGATACCGCTCACGATAGTCTGATCGTCGGCGGCACGATCACGAACACCCGCTTGTGCTCCCGCAATTCGCGCAGCGGTAGCATGATCCGCTACGGGTCATAATGGCTCCGCATTCTGTGCATGCGGGTGCATCCGTCTGATCCGCGTCCGATCCTTCTCCCGAAAGGGAGGCGGGCGCCAAAGCCTTGGCTTCGCCTTCGGCGCCCGTTGGGGGAGGAGAATCAGGCGGGAGAAACCTGTTTTTTAGCCAGCGGAAAATGTAGTCCATAAAGGACTTCGCGTACCCAATTTCCGGGTTCCCTGACCACCCACTCGGTTCGAACCGCGTGTGGCTGAACTTGTCGCAGAGCACCTTGAGCGGCACGCCGTATTGCAGGGCGAGCGACACTGCGGTGGCAAAACAATCCATTAGGCCGGATACTGTCGAGCCTTCCTTCGCTGTAGTGATGAAAACTTCCCCGGGCCTCCCGTCATCGTAAAACCCGATGGTCAAATACCCTTCGTACCCGCCTACGTTGAAGTGATGGACTATGGCCTTACGCTCGTCGGGTAGACGCCTCCGAATGGGTTGCGCGGCCACCGCTTCTTCGATTTCTGGCATACAGTCCTCTCAGCAAACTCCGCTTCGCGCCAATAACGGCGCTTTCTCGTATTCGACGCTGGAATCAATATCAATTTTGGCGAAGCGCCTCCTGTGACCCGGATTTCCATTTTCAGCCCCGGCTTCCAACGACCTGCTCATGAAAGCGTACCGGGCGTGTTGAGGCCGAGCGGTCTTCAAAGCCATTTCGATGTTGCTCGACCCAGCGCCGCGTATAGAGCTTTAGCCCTTCCAACCATACCTGCGGATTACGGGATTTGATCAGGCTCAACTCAAAATTACTGACCCTACCGCCCAACTGTCGTTCGCCCGACACACGCATGTATTCTCGAAGCTCACCACTCAACCTTGCCATGGGGAGGTAAAGCCAGGCGGGAGTCAGAACAAAGGCAAGCTTGTCCGCCAGGCATAGGTTCGAGTAGCTTTTGCCAGCCCTCTCCGCCCAATGTCGCGAATGGCACAGCGTGAAGTCCCGCCATTCCGGACCGAAAAGCCAGCCCATGATCCGGCCTCCCAAGACAACATGTTGCTGTCCCTCACTGCTCTCCATATTGGCTTTGCCGATGTAGCCCAAATCGTGAACGAGGAAAGCGATCCACAGCCTGGGATCCCAAGGGAACCCGAATAGCCGGGACCAGGCGTAGGCAACGAAGAACGGGTGGACCAGGGTCGCGTGCACCCCAAAAATCAAACTCTTGGTTCCGACTCTCATTCAGGAAAACCTCCCACCGTTGTTGTTACACCGTTTTGGCACTGCTCTTCCGTAGCGGTCGGCTTCTCGACGATTCCGATTGCAACCGCTTCTGCGTTACTGATTGCCTCCAGCAAGTGCGCAAGATCACCCGTTCGCCCGCGTACCGCAATCCGGAAAACGATTTCAATTTCGATATCTCCGATGGGTGTCACGCGTGCCCCTCCGGGAATCCCCTGAATGAAGGGACAGCGGGTGCGGCTGCCAGATAGTGACAATGCGAACATCCACAGCAAGTCACCGCTTTCGTAATGGCGCGAGTTACCGCTTCGAATTTCGTCGGCACTTCCAGACGTTCTCCTCCGCGCGAGTAGAAGGCTGGCACGACCGACCCGGCCCTCTCCTTGTCCTTCCCCCAGAGTTCGAGGGCCAAGTAGCCATGCACTCCCCGGAACAGAACCTGGCTCTCCAGAGGCGGGCGACGGCCGTTTTCAGCTTCGCCAATGCGATAGCCCGTGATGAGCAGCTCGTATGTGCGCCCCGTCCGCAGCATTTCCACCCGCACCAGGACGGGAGCGACCACCACGGCATGAACGCCATTTACACCGATGGCGTCGATGGGATGCAGGTAAGGCAAAGGATCGCC
>Ga0326728_10023186_pt1 | contig 11409 bp, 5 predicted proteins | sample MB3enrmetagenome_FD_207602 | JGI IMG/M metagenome (GOLD analysis project Ga0326728, IMG submission 207602) | Lab enriched peat soil microbial communities from McLean, Ithaca, NY, United States - MB31MN | ecosystem: Environmental > Terrestrial > Soil > Wetlands > Peat | place: USA: New York... | reverse complement strand
CATGTTGGCCAATGGGATCCTGGTTGCCAAACAGGCGGGATGCAAGCAGATTGTTGAGGATGAGAAACCGCTGATTGGATCTCCGTTCCTCCTCTGTAAAGTCCCGCCCGCTGAGAATCGGAATTCCGAGAGCACTGAAGTATTCCGGCGTTACCCAGCGCCACACCACCATACCGCCCGTCCCGCCTGTCGAGCGCGGCTTTCCGGCAATCGCGATGATGCTGTAAATCTGGTGGCCGTGAATCTCATCGGGAGGCAGCGAGTCGCACATGCCCACGGCTTGCATTCCCGGTAAACGGCGCAAGGCAGTCTCGACCCTTAGAAAGAACTCCATTTGCTGCTGCGCCGTGGCATAACGATAGCGAGGGAGCGCGATGTGCGCGGTCAACACGCCCTGGGTTTGCAGGCCCATGTTCTGCTCCTGAAGGTCACTGAAGCTACGCAATAGAAGAGCCGCACTGGTGAGCAGGACCATGCTGATGGCGATCTGTCCCACTACCAAGCAACGCCGCATCCGTGCGTGGGCGCTGGAGGTCACCGAGCGTGAGGCCAGAGTACTTACACGCGGGCGCTGCAGCGCGGGCAACACGCCAAGCACAGCTCCGCAGAGGAGAGAAAGAACCATGGTGATCAGAACGATGCGCAGGTCGAGGTGAGCCTTGGCGAGGAATGGAATGCCGGCTGGGGCGATGTCGATGAATACGCGCAACAGCATCTCTGCCAGCGCACATCCAGCGGCTGCTCCCGCGAGGGATAGGATCAAGGTCTCCGCGAGTGTTTGGCGAACCAGCCGGCCACGAGTGGCGCCGAGGACGGAACGCACGGCCAGTTCCCGCTCTCGCGCGGCGGCCCGCGCCATCAGCAGGCTGGTCACGTTTGCGCAGGCTATCAGCAACACCGAGAGCACGGAGCCCAACAGCAACCACGCCGCCAGCCGCATATCTTGCACCTGACGGTCTCGAACCGATCGCACCCTGAGATGCACTTCCTTGCGGAATTGAGCCGGAACGAGGCTCAGCGAGTAATTGAACACTGGTTGAAGCTGCGCCTCCGCCTGTTCGATGCTCACTCCTGGCTTTAGCCGCGCAAAAGCGTACATCACCCGGCCGGGGTCGGCTTTGCGTTGGGCTGCCTCGTCGAGGGCCTGGGGCACGAGCACGTCGGCGGCCTGCAATGTGGGCATCTCAAAGTCTTTCGGCAAAACCCCAATGACTCGAACCTGGTTTCCGTCGATATCGACCAGCTTGTTAATGACGCCGGGGTCGAGAGCGAAATGCGAGAGCCATAATCCATGGGAGATGAGCGCGACCTTGGGACCGTTTGGCCGGTCCTCTTCGGGCAGAAAATTGCGCCCCAGGGCCGGCGAGATGCCAAATGTCGGCAGAAAGTTCGCTTCCACGCTCGCACACCTCAGGTGCGCAGGATTGCGTTCCGTCAGGTCGCACTCATCTACGCCTGTTTCGGAAGTAAACGCTTCGAATGGCTTCTGGTTATCGCGCCAGTCGTAATAGGAGGCGCCCAGCATGAACTCCTGGGGGATGATCGGAGCGACTAACCCGACGGAGACGAGGCGGTCGTCGTGCGCATAAGGCAGGCTGCGGAAGAGGATGCGGTCCACCACGCTGAAGACCGCAGTGGTGGCGCCGATGCCGAGCGCCAGTGTGGCGATGGCCGTGATCGCGAAGACGGGGTTGCGGCGAAAGCCGCGCAGCGCATAACGCACGTCGCGGAGCAGATTTTCAAGCCAGGGCAGCGTTCGCCGTTCGCGATAAGCCTGGCGAGTCTGCTCCGCACCGCCGAGTTGAATCAGCGCCTGCCGCCGCGCTTCTTCGGAGTTCAATCCTGAGCGGACGCCTTCCTCCGCGTGCATAGCTACGTGGCTCTCCAGCTCGGCCTCAAACTCACTTTCGTCTCGCCGTCCGGCAAGAAGGCCACGCAGCCGCATCCACAATGCTCTGAGTCCGCGCATCATGCCTCCTTACGCTTCATGGACCGGCGTGAGAAACCGCGCCAGAATTTCTGTGGTCTGTTCCCACTCGGCGGCGGCCTTGCGCACCCGACGCTGCCCGGCTTTGGTCAGCTCGTAGAATCTGGCGCGGCGATTGTTCTCAGAGACGCCCCAGTGGGAACGGATGTAGCCCTCCTGCTCCAGCTTAAGCAACGCCGGATAGAGCGTGCCGTAGTTCAACTGCAGCAGGTCGCCGCTGGTCTGCTCAATGCGCCGCGCGAGCCCGTAGCCGTGCATCGGGCCCATGGATTCGAGCGTCTTTAGCACCATAAGCGTTAGCGTTCCCTGCCATACATCGGTTTTTTCAGCCATTCGCCCGCTCCTATTGCAAAACAATAGGGGCAATATACGCCTGGCCCCTATGGGAATACAATAGGAATCTTTGCCGGGTGCTGTCGCGCGGCGCTCAACCGGGACGCTGGATAAGTTCTTCGGTGCTTTGCTATGGTAGGCTGGCGCTTAAGCTTCCTGACCACCAACGCCTGGAGGATTCTTCCGAATGGAATTAAGTGTTTTCTGTGTGGCCGTTCTCGCCGCTGCTGTTTTGCCGCTGACTGCGCAAACTCCCGCTGCTCCCTCGGATCTGGCTGGGTCGGCCGAGCGCCAACTGCCCGCCCTCACTGAGACCTACAAGCATTTGCACCGCAACCCCGAACTTTCGCGCCATGAAGAACAGACCTCTGCCTTTGTGGCTGGCGAATTACGCAAGCTGGGTTACAAGGTGAGCGAACATGTGGGCAAATACGACGACGGTTCGCAGGCCTTCGGCGTGGTGGCTGTGCTTGAAAACGGCGCTGGGCCGCGGCTGCTGATCCGCACCGACATGGATGCGCTGCCGGTGGAAGAAAAGACCGGCCTGGATTACGCGAGCACGGTGAAAACCACCAACGAACAGGGGCAGCAGGTGGGCGTGATGCATGCCTGTGGTCACGATCTGCACATGACGGTGTTGCTGGGCGTGGCACGGGAGATGGCTGCGCGCAAGGGCCAATGGCATGGAACCCTGATGTTGATTGGCCAGCCCGCCGAAGAGGTGATCCAGGGCGCGGCGGCGATGCTCGCCGACCATCTGTACGAGCGCTTCGGCAGGCCCGACTATGTGCTAGCCGAGCACGATACGAACGACGTGCCGGCGGGCTCGATAGGCATCAAAGGCGGACCATTGCTGGCCAGCGCCAACACTCTGACAGTAACCATGCGCGGCATCGGCGGACACGGCTCCCAACCTCAGTCCGGCAAGGACCCCCTTGTGCTGGCCGCCGAGTTTGTGCTGGTGGCCCAGACTATCGTGAGCCGCCAGATCGACCCGCAGCAGCCGGCGGTGTTGACTGTAGGCACCATTCACGGCGGGACGAAGAACAACATCATTCCCGACGAAGTGACCATGGGCCTCACACTACGCACCTATTCGACCGCCGTGCGCGACCAGATCATTGCCGATGTGCGCCGCACCGCAGAGGGGCTGGCGCAGGCCTATGGCATCCCCGCCGACCGCATGCCGACGGTGACCCTGGGCGAGAGCACGCCCGCCACTATCAACGACCCGGCCCTGGTGGAGCGTTTGCGCGCGTCTGCCGCGGCTGTGCTGGGCAAAGATCGCGTTTTTGAAGCTCGCGCCGTGATGGGAAGCGAGGATGTGGGGCTGTTTTCGCTCGATGGAAAGATCCCCGCCGCGATGTACTGGCTGGGCGCCGCCGATCCGGCGAAGCTGGAAGAGAGCCACAAATCCGGCGTGCCGCTGCCCAGTTTGCATTCAGCGCTGTTTGCGCCGGTTTATACCGCGGCCATCCCCACCGGCGTAACCGCAATGACGGCGATGGCTCTTGATCTGTTGAAGTAATGCGGTGTTTGAGTTCGCGGTGTCCCATCCAGCCACCCGGCGTTCTCTGCGAAGAACGGGGAAGTACGACACCCGCTTACTTCGAGGGATCGACCAGCGCCTGGTAGACGAGCGAGCGGCTCAGATACTCGACGTTCGGATTCTTACCGTGGATTCGCTGGATCATTCCCACAAAGACGATGTTGTTGGTGGGATCGGCCCAGAACCAGGTTCCGGCAAGTCCATCCCAGAAGAAGGTGTCTTTGCCGTCGGGTAGGTTAGCCTCCAGGGGATCGAAGAGAACTGCGCAGTTGTAACCGTAACCGAAGCCTGGCCGCAGAATCTGTAGACCAATGCCGTACTCACCCGTCAGCAGGCTGGGCGGCAGATGGTTCGAGGTCATGAGGTGCACGGTGGCCGGCGCCAGGACGCGCACACCATTCAATTCGCCCCCGTTGTCCAGCATCTGCGCAAAGCGATAGTAGTCCTCCGCAGTGGACACCATGCCGCCACCGCCCGAAGGCATGGTGGGCGGCGTAGCGTCATCGCTCATCCCACCAGTTCCGATCACGGAAGGGATCAACTCGCCCTGCGGCCCAGTTTCGTACAGCGTGGCGAAGCGATTGCGTTTTGCCGCAGGCACGTAGAAGCCCGCGTCTCTCATGGCGAGCGGCGCATAGATATGGTCACGCATGAAGTCCGGCAGGGACTGGCCCGACAGTTTTTCGACAATATAGCCCTGAATATCCATCGACACGCTGTAGGTCCAGCCCTTGCCCGGCTGATAAAGCAGCGGAATCTGGGCCAGCTTATCGATCATCTCCTGCAGGTTGTGTGAAGCCATCACGTGTTGGTCGCGGTACATCGCATCGACTGGCGTGTTGCCGAAGATTCCGTATGTAAAGCCGGCGGTGTGCGTCATCAGCTCGCTCATGGTGGGTGCGTGGTCCGGGTCGACGAGAATCATTTTGCCGTCCGCATCCATGCCCTTGAAGACCTTCAGGTGGGCGAACTCCGGGATGAACTTCGAGATCGGGTCCGAGGGCAGCCACTTGCCCTGCTCGAACAAGATCATCATGGCCACGCCAGTCACAGGTTTGGTCATCGAGTAGTCGCGGAAGATGGTGTCCTTGGTCATCGGTGCGCCACTGGCCAGGTCGCGCACACCGTAGGCCCGATAGTCCACAATCTTGCCGTGACGGGCCAGGATGGTGACGATGCCAGCGATCTGCTTCTGGTCCACTGCCTGCTGCATCAGCGTATGGAGGCGCTCAAGGCGCTGGGACGAAAAGCCCACGGACTCCGGCTTGACAGACGTCATATCGACTGCAAGGCGGGCTGCCGGCCGTGGAGGCGCCGGCTGCGCCAGCGATGAAACTGCGCCGGGAACAAGCACGCTGAGGGCTACGAGCATGCGGCTGATGTTTCCGTATCGATGGATGGACATACGATCTCCTTGCGGTGCGACAAAGGCCGCCCTGTTTTGCCGAACCTTTATAGCAGGCGCGTTCAAACGCGGCAAGCCAGCGAACGAACCCGCCGTCAATAGATCAACTTGAGCGAAAGCTGGATCTGACGCGAGGTACCGGTAGTCTTACTGATCTCGCCGAAGCCGGAACCGTTGAGAATGTTGGCCGGCAGGCCCATGTTGACGATGTTGAAGAGGTTGAAGAACTCTCCGCGGAACTGCAGGTCAATCCGTTCCGCGCCAGTTCTGCGGCGACCGAAAGGGGTGTCTTTTATCAGCGCGAAGTCGAAGTCGTAGAAGGCAGGACCGCGGAAGCTGTTGCGGCCCAGCGTTCCGAAGCGCCCTTGGTTCGGCCCCGTGCCGCCCGCGACGTGAATGGGGATTGAGAAGAACGCCGTTGCATTATTGGCGCCCTCGCCAAAATAGTCTTCGCGCACTTTGCCCGCGGTGGAAAGATGCGGTCTGGCGATTTGGTCGGGGCGATCCACGCCATAGGAACCAGCGCCGGTCTGCTGGATTCCGGAGAAGACGGTGAAGGGCGAACCCGAACTGATGCTCGAGATGCTCAGCAGCTCCCAGCCATCGGTGACTTTCCTGCTGATCGGATGCAGAAAGCCCGCACTCTCGAGATGCAGGTCCTGGGCTGCGCTCAGCCCGAAGCCGTGCGTCACATCGAACGACGACGGACCCCTCTCGGGGTGCGTATCGTAGGGGTTCTGCGGAAACCCCTGCGCAACCGCTCCCGTAGAACCGGTCACGCCGATCACCTGGCTGGTGTCGTCGATCGACTTGCTCCAAGTGTAACTTGCCTGGATACCCGGCCCGTCGTGACCCACAGTTCCGGTGAGGGAGGTTTGAAGCGCGTGATAAGTTGAGTGCGAGGTTGCGGTGATTTCGCTTTCGAAACCGAACCCACCTGTGACATTGCCGGAGCTATCGAAGGCCGTGAGCGGTGCAAAAGCTCGATCGGCGCCGGGATAAGCATTGGGAAAAGTGCAGCGCGGCAGCTTGACGCCGGTGGTGCCCATATAATTCGCATCCGCCGTGAGGTTGCCGAACTTGCGCTCCAGGCCCAGGGTCCAGGTGTAGAGCGTGCCGTTGCCAAAAGAGCGATCGACGCCGGCCAGCGCCAGATCGCTGACCACGTGTCCAGGTGTCAGTGCCGCCACGTCCTGCTCGTACCGATTCACATCCATCGCCGTATTTGGTGCAACAGTATTAGGGCGCCCCAGCGGGAAGATATCAGTGCTCGCGGGAGTATACGTGCGCGGTAACTGCGACGGAGTGATTTGAAAGCCATAGCGGATGGGCGCGTTGGCAGCGGAAAGCAACCGCGGCATCACCGCAAAAGGCGTCGACCCGGTAAGGAAGTTATCCTGCCAACTGTTCGGCGGAATTACTGTAATTCCGCCGCCTGCGTGTGCCACGAGCTTATCCGGAATCTGCCAGGCCGCCTGAATGCGTGGCCCCCAACTCTTCCACTCCGTCCGATATCCGGGCTGCGGGTTCACGACATACTGCTGAATGCCGTTCGTGTACAAGAAGCCCGCAGTCCGGCGGGCGCGTTCGCTAATCGGCGTGTAGAGCTCCCATCGCACGCCATAGTCCAGCGTGAAACGGTCTGTCACCTTCCAGGTGTCCTGGAAATACACATTGACATTGTTGCGGCTGATGGCAGCAGGGCCGATGTGGTCGCCACTGGAGAAATAAGGTGGCGCAATGGAGATGGTGTAAGCAAACGGGCTCCCGGACAGAAAGCTCGAAAGCGTGTCCGGCAGCGGATCACCGGGGTTGATGTTGTGTTTTCCGGTCGCCGACTTGATGGGTTCGCTGGAATAGGCGGCTCCGCCGCCAAAGTTGTATTCGCCGTTGGCGCTGACTCCAAAGTAGGTGCTGTCGCGGTTTGCGCGTATTTCGCCGCCCGCTTTGTAGGCATGACGCGCTTTGGTGAACTGAACGTTTTCGCGGAGCTGGAACAAGTTGCCATAGGCCTGCATCACTGTTCCCGCCGCGGAGTTGAAGGCTTCAAACAGGCCGTCATTGAACTTGACGGCCGGGTCGGTGTGGTTGGTGGTGGGAAACCCCGGCGTCGAGCGCATGATGCTCAGGGATGACTCGAGAATCAAACGCGGTGAGAATGTGTGTGTGTAGGTGCCGATTACGTTGCGCTCCCGGTCAATGTATTGAATTCCGAATGAGGGACTGATCGCCGTCTGGTCGGGATTCGTCGTGGGTCCGGTCAGGTTGTCGAAGGTGAACCGTGCAAAAAACTGATCTTTGGCGGAAAGTCTGTGGTCGATGCGAATTGAATACTGGTTGGCATTTGTCGTCACTTTGGAAGCAGTCGCGTAGGTATGTTCCTGGAAGGAGCCGGCAGGATAATTCGGGAGCGGATAGCGCGCCAGCACTGCGGCAATGCCGGGATCGACGGGCACCGTCAGCGTGTCGACGGAGCCGTCGGGATACGCGATCGTATCCACTCCCGTCCGCTCGGATGCCGTGGGCAGAGGCATCACCTGCGTAGTTCCCAGCACCTGGCGAAAGCCCTGGTACTGCGCGAAATAGAAAGTCCGGCTGCGCCCGTCATAAAGTCGGGGAAGGAACACCGCGCCGCCGTTGGTGAAGCCGAACTCGTTGCGTCGGAAAGGAGGAATCCTGCCCGGATAGGCCAGCGTGGCGTGGTCAAAGTAATTCCGCGCGTCGAAGGAGGAGTTGCGTACGAATTCAAAAAACGACCCGTGAAACCCGCTCACGCCGGACCGCGTGATGATGTTGGTGAACCCCGCGGCTCCACGGCCAATCTCGGCCGGCATCCAGCCGGAGCTGGACTGAATCTGTTCGACCGCATCCACATTGAAGTTCGAGAAGGTGGCCCCGCCCATCTCCGGATCGCTGATGTCGGCGCCGTCCATGGCGAAGACTGCTTCTACGCCACGCTGTCCGTTAATGGCGAACTGCGCCGTGAAGTTGGTTGCGCCGTTGACGTCGGTCATGGTGCCGGCGGCCAGCAGCAGCAAAGTGCCGAAGTCGCGCTTGTTCAGTGGCAGCTCGCTCACCGCCTGGCTTGAAAGCTGCTCGCCACCCGTCGCGGCCTGACCCTGAGTAGCGGCAACGGAGAGTTCGCCTCGATCAGAAAGGGTAAGGTCGACCGCGGGCGCGACCCACTCGGGTCCGGCTGGTTCGGGGCCGGCCGATTCAAGGTCGATGGGTTGTGCGTAATTCACCTTTCGGCCCTTCGCCTGAACAGTGAGGCGGTACTGGCCGGGAGGCAAAGGCGCTAGCCGGAACAGGCCATCTGTCCCCGTGATTGCTTCGGCCGCGGCGCCGTTGCCGGTGAGGCGGACCTTGGCACCGGGTATCGGCGCGCCGGCAGCGTTGCGCAGCAGGCCCCCCCAGACGCTCAGAGCGGGCTGCTGGGCCGAGGATCTTGAACTGATCAGAAGCAGGAGCGCGAGAGCACAGAATGCCTTCCTTGCCCATTTTGCTTTCAAACCGTTCAAGTCGAGCGGCAATCTGGTTAACAAGCGAACTTGACCTTTAAGACGAATCTACGCAGTGCCGGCAGAAGCTTCGATAGTGCTCGAAACATCATGACTGCGTCGCACTGGATTATAGCCCTTCAGGAGTTACACTCAGGCGGATGCCGGTCGCAAAGAATCTCTGCGGCGCCACGGGGCGGCGAGCTTCTACACTGTTTTCAGCACATGTCCGAGCCAGACTTGACTACCGACACCATCGCCGCCGTGTCAACGCCGCCGGGCCGCGGCGGCATCGGCATCGTGCGCCTGAGTGGGCCGCAGGCTGCCTCCATCGCAGTGCAGTTGGTCAGCCTCCATCAACCGCTGGAACACGGACGCGTGCGCCTGGCCGATGTACTGGATGCCGCGGGCAACGAAGCCGAACGAATTGACGAGGCGCTGGTCACCTTCTTTGGCGCTCCGCGCTCTTATACTGCCGAAGATCTCGTTGAGATAGCAGCGCACGGATCGCCTGTAGTGCTGGAGCTGCTGCTGCGCCGCGCGCTCGACCTGGGCGCGCGGCTGGCCGAGCCCGGCGAGTTCACCGAGCGGGCTTTTCTGAGTGGAAGGCTCGACCTCACCCAGGCAGAAGCGGTGCGCGACCTCATTGAGGCGCAGACACTTACCCAGGCGCGCCTGGCCGCAAGCCAGATGGGCGGCGCGCTCAGCCGCCGGGTCGCGCCCGTCAAGCAATCGCTCGTGGAACTGATCGCCCTGCTCGAAGCCGGCATCGACTTTGCGGAAGACGACGTGGATGTAGCGCCGCAAGCAGAGATCGCCTTGCGCATTAACGATTTGACGCCGCCTCTGGCCGCGCTCGAGGCCTCCTTTGCCCGGGGCCGCATCGTGCACGACGGACTGACCCTGGCCATTGTGGGCCGTCCCAATGCCGGCAAAAGCTCGCTCTTCAATCGCCTGGTAGAACGCGACCGCGCCATTGTGACCGCGACCCCCGGAACCACCCGCGACCTGGTGACGGTGCGAATTTCCCTTGACGGCATTCCGCTGGAGCTGGTGGATACGGCTGGACTGCGCGAGAGTCTGGAAGAGGTTGAACAGTTGGGCATCGCGCGCAGCCGGGAGGCGCTGGCCGACGCAACTCTTGTGCTGGTGGTTCTGGACGCCACCGAGCCGCTCAACGACGAAGAACATCGGTTGCTGGAGGCCGTTGAGGGTCGTCCCGCACTAGTCGCAATCAACAAGAGCGACCTGAAGAAAGCGGACCTGCCCGCAGATGAAATTGCCGGCATTCCCGCCCTGCGGACCTCCGCTCTCACCGGTGAAGGCATCTCGGCGCTGCGCGAGCGCATTTTGGCCTTGGCCACGGGCGGAGCCGCGTCTGAACCCGGCATGTTGACCAGCCTGCGCCACCACCAGGCGATCACGACCGCGCTGTCCGCGCTGGCAGACGCTGCGCAGGCGAATGCCAACGCTATTCCCCACGAGATGATTCTGCTCGACCTCTACCGGGCACTGTGGGCACTGGACTCGCTGACTGGGCAGACGACTTCAGACGATGTTTTGAATTTAATCTTTTCAACCTTCTGCATCGGAAAATAGCGGCGCGTAGGGAGTAAATCGCAGCTAGTCGTGGACCGGATGTGCCGGTTCTGCCTTGCGGCCCGCGGCTTCCATCAAGATGCAGAACGCCTGACCTTCGGTTGAGGTTCCGGAGTGGTCGAATCGCGGCGCGGCGCAAACCCCTTGCACGTAGCCGAAGGCATCCATCTTCTCGCGGGCGGCGGCACGCATCCGATTTGCGTGTTCCAGATAGCTTCCGGCCAGCCAGCCTTGCGCGACTCCTTCATAAACCGCATAGGCCAGCATCTGTGCCAGGTTGGTTTCAATAAATGTCGCGGGCTGATCCACGACGTCATGAAACAGTCCATCCGCGTGCTGGTGGGCCAGGCAGCCATCGACAATTTCCCTGCAAAATTCCGCAAGCTGCTCGCGGTCCTGCCCGCGGTCGCTGGGCAAGCTCCGAATCGTGCGCGCAAGTCCCGCTGCCGCCCAGCCGTTGCCGCCACCCCAGAAGTTTCCGTCCCTGAGCTGCCGTTTTCCGTCGTCCCAGATGTGCGCGAGCAGCTTCTTTTCCGGGTTCCAGAGCCGCTGCCGGTAGCCTTCAATTTGCTTGAGCGCCTGATCGTAGAAGCCCATCGCCGCAAGAAACGGCGGTGCGCAGTTCAGACCGTCCGACCACATCTCCGGCGCGCCAAAGACGTGGTAGAGAACGCCGTCCGGGTTGCGCGGCGCCTTGATCCGGATCCATTCGAGCAATCCATTGACAGCTTGCCGGATCTGCGCATCCCCGCTCCACTCGGCCGCTTTGGCATAAGCCACGCCGCCCATCGACGGATCGGTCGGGCTGCCGGAGATTACCACGCCCAGCCGTCCGTCCGGCGTCCGTTGCACGATGGCCGCCTTGGTCAGCAGGATCACGCGTTCGCGGTCTCCCGCCTCGAGCATTGCCTGGGCCAGAATCCCCTGCTCCCAGTCGCGCCGCTGCATCGCCATGGCCGCCGCCATAGCGCGCTCGATCCGCTGCGCGCTCTCTGAGTGCGGGCCGCTGGTTGCATCTTCCCCGGCCGTGACCTGC
>Ga0326728_10023185_pt1 | contig 11410 bp, 5 predicted proteins | sample MB3enrmetagenome_FD_207602 | JGI IMG/M metagenome (GOLD analysis project Ga0326728, IMG submission 207602) | Lab enriched peat soil microbial communities from McLean, Ithaca, NY, United States - MB31MN | ecosystem: Environmental > Terrestrial > Soil > Wetlands > Peat | place: USA: New York... | reverse complement strand
TCGCCAAAACGAAAGCAAAGGCCAAACCCAAACACAAGGAGGCGGCCTGACGGCCGCATCACTTTGTTTCACAAAGCGGACAGATCACGTATTCTCAGAACCGGACAACTTGACTTGTTACCGACACGCCTTACTTGCAATTCATGGCCCGCTTCGCCGGGGCTGTGTGGGACACATATTGTACCCCTGGCGGGGGCCTTGAGGTTCATCCAATCAGATTCTGCCCATGCCGGGCATACGACACCCTGCGGCAGCCGCGTGTCCTTCAGGGCTGCAGCGCCGCCGACAGCCGGCCCGTCTGCCGCAGCAACGCCAGCCGCGCCCGCTCCACCGCGTACTCGGTCTGGTAAAACGCGATCCATTTCTCCTGCTCGACGAAACGGGCCTCGTCCACCTGCCGCCGGGTGGCGCGGCCCTCGTCCAGTTGCGCCAGCAGAATCGAGAGCTGGTCGCGCGCGACGTCCAGATCGAGGCGCGCCACCGTTCGCCCTTCCTCCGTCTGCTTCAGCTCTCCATAGCTTTTGCGGGCGTCCGCCGCGATGCGGCTGCGGGCGTTGTTCATCTGGATGCGAGCCCTGGCCATGTCGTCTTCCGCCTGCGCCCTGGCCCCGCCGGCGGCGGAGCCAATCGACAGCGGTATCTTGAACGAGAGCCCCAGTTCCGCGTTGTTCCGTTGGAATTTCGTGAAATAGCCGGTGTAATTGTATTTGGCGAACAACGCATACTGGGCCACCAGATCCACCTGCGGCAGTCGTTGCGCCTTTTGCTCCTGCACCGCGAGGTTCGCCACCTGAAGCTGCGACTGGAGCAGGCGCAATTCCCGGCTGTTCTGCAGGGCCGTTTCCACCGCGGCGTCCTCGCTTTCCGGCAGGCTCTGTTCCAGCGCGGCCGGCTTGTTCTCGTCCTGGGGAGGTGCCGGGGCCGCGCGCACCCGGTCGCTGTCGGGGAAACCCAGCACGGTGGCCAGCGCCGCTTCGGTGTAATCCTGATCGGCTGCGGCGCCATGGGCCCGTTGGCGGGCGCGCGCCAGGTTCAGGTCCGCGCGCTTGCCCTCGATGGGCAGCTCGTATCCCTGGCTGACGCGGGCCTGAACCGCCTGGTCCGCGCCGGCCATCGCCTCCACTTCCTGCCCCGCAAACTCCGCCGTGCGAGCCGCCTGCGCGGCATCCACATAGAGCGAGGCGACGCGGAACAACACGTCATCGGTTTTCGACTGGCTGTCGATGCCGGCGCCGCGCGCGTTCTCGCGTGCCCGGGCCACCTCCCAGCTCAGCGGGCGGTTGAATAGCGCCATCACCGTTTGCGCCTCGAAAATGGACGGCGGCTGACCAGCGATGGCGGTCGGGTATCCCCACGTCTTGGCCGCGCCGCTGCCCGCGTACAATTTGGGCGTGAATGGGTCGTGGGCAATGCGGATCGCCGCCTGCGCCTTCTGCTCGTCGAGCCGCGCCACCATTACCTCGGGACTCTGCTTCTGCGCCAGTTCCAGCGCCTGTCGCAGCGTGAGTGTACGCACCTCGGCAAAAACCGAAAGGGCCGTAAACAGGATAAGAATGGTTCGGTGTAACACGCTATCAGGATAGCTGGCCCGGGCTCGGAGCAGGACGCGGACAAGAGACGTCTGGGCCACGAATGAACACGAATGTTCACGAATGCCTTCTGTTTTTTCATTCGTGTGTATTCGTGTTCATTCGTGGCCAAGGCGTTGCTATGCTTTTGAGGAGTGGGTGCTCCGGATAACATCGGACGCCGGGTGGCCGTCGCCAGCATGCTGGTGAGCGCCGTGCTGGCGGCCCTGAAGATCACCGTGGGAATCCGCGCGAACTCGACCGCCGTGGTGTCCGACGGCTTCGAGTCGGCGGCGGACGTGTTCACGTCGGGGCTGGTGTATCTGGGCCTGCTGGTGGCATCCAAACCACCCGACCGCGAGCACCCCTATGGGCACGGCCGCTTCGAGATCCTCACCGCGCTGGCCGTGGGGGCCATCCTGACCGCCTCGGGTGTGGTCATCGCGTGGCATGCCCTGCAGCGGGTGGGCACTCCGCGGACGGCGCCGGCCCTGCTGGCGGTCTGGCCCCTGCTGATTTCCATCGCGGCGAAGGGCGCCATGGGGCTCATCAAACGGCACTACGGCCGCAGCATCCGCAGCGCCGCGCTGGTGGCCGACGCCTCCAACGACGCCATGGACGCGCTGTCGGCCGGCACCGCGCTGCTCGCGATCGGCATCGCTCGCTGGAATCCCGCCCGCCTCGCCGCCGCGGACGATTTTGGCGGCTGCGCCGTCGGCCTCATCGTGCTGGTGCTGGGCATTCGGGTCATTCGCGACACCGTCTTCCAGCTCATGGACACCATGCCCGACGACCGCCTGATGGAGCAGGTCCGCGACGTGGCCCTGACCGTCCCCGGCGCCCTCGGCATCGAAAAATGCTACGCCCGGAAAACCGGCCTGCAGTACCACGTCGATCTCCACCTCGAGGTGGACCCGGGCATGACCGTGCTGGAGTCCCATGACATCGCCGTCGCGGTGCGGGAGCAGGTTCGCAAACGTCTGGAATGGGTGGCCGATGTGCTGGTGCATGTGGAGCCACACGGCCTCGACGTGATCGACGGGACCCGCGCGCGCTCCGGAGCTATCGAACGGGGGCGGCGCTGATGGAGAACGCGGAAATCGCGCGCCTGTTCTCGGAAACCGCCGATCTCATGGAGATCGCGGCGGAAGACGGGTTCCGCATTCGCAGCTATCGCAACGCGGCTGCGGTGATTCTGGGCTATCCGGAACGCGTGGCCGACATCGTCGCCGACCCGGAGCGCGACGTCACCGAAATCCCCGGCGTCGGCAAAGGGCTGGCCGCGGTGTTGCACGAGATCTGCGAGCGCGGCTCCTTCGAGCGGCGGGACCTGCTGCTGGCGAAATACCCGCCCACGGCTCTGGAGCTGCTGAAGATCCAGGGCCTCGGCCCTAAGAGCATCGCTCTCCTGTTCGAGCATTACCGCGTGAGCACGGTGGACGATCTGGAGCGCATCTGCCGCGAACAGAAACTGCGCGAGCTGCCGCGCATGGGAGCGAAGCTCGAGGAAAAGGTGCTGCGATCCATCGCGCAATACCGTCAAAGCGCCGGCCGCTTTCTGCTGAGCTTCGGCCATCAGACCGTGCGCGAGCTGGCTCCGTGGCTGTCGGAAACGCCTGGCGTCGAGAAGGTCACCGCGGCGGGTAGTCTCCGCCGTGGCCGCGAGACCATTGGCGACATCGATCTGCTGGCTACCGGTCCGGGCGCGGCGGCGGCGCTGGATCGCTTCGTGCAGCATCCGCGCGTTTCCGAAGTGCTGGGCAAGGGCGCCAACAAAGCCAGCGTGAAATTCGGCCTCGAAGGCATCCAGGTGGACCTGCGCGCGCTGCCGTCGGAAAGCTACGGCGCGGCGCTCCAGTACTTCACCGGGAGCAAGGAGCACAACGTCTCGCTGCGCACGCGCGCGCTGCGGATGGGCCTCTCGCTGAACGAATACGGGCTGTTCCGCATCGAGGGCGAGGTGAGGGTGGCGGGCCATACGGAGGAACAGATCTACGAAGCGCTGGGCATGCCATGGATTCCCCCGGAGCTGCGCGAGAACAGCGGCGAGGTGGACGCGGCGCAGGAAGGCCGTCTTCCCACGCTCATTCGCTCCACCGAGATCCGCGGCGATCTGCACATGCACACCACCGAAACCGACGGCCGCGCCACCCTGGAGGAAATGGCCGAAGCAGCGCGGGCCATGGGCTACGAATACATCGCCATCACCGATCACTCCAAGGCTCTGGCCATGGCCAACGGCCTCGACGAGGAGCGCGTGGTGGCGTTCGCCCGGCGCGTGCGCGAGCTGGACCAGGCGGCGCTGGGCGTTCGCGTGTTCTCCGGACTGGAGTGCGACATACGGCGCGACGGAGCGATGGACATCGCCGAGGATGCCCTGGCCGAGCTGGATTTCGTCATCGGCAGCGTGCACAGCTACATGAATCTGGAAGCGGCGGAGATGACCGAGCGGCTGCTGCGCGCGCTGGAATCTCCTTCGATTCGCGTGCTGGGGCACCCCACCGGGCGCGTCCTGCTGCATCGCGAGGCGTTTCCATTCGATTTCGACGCGGTGGTCACGGCGGCGGCGCGGCGCGGCGTGTGGCTGGAAATCAACGCCAGCCCGGAGCGTCTGGACCTGGGCGGTCCGCAGGTGCGCGCCGCCAGGGCCCGCGGAGCGAAGTTCGTCGTCAACACCGACGCCCATCATCCGAAGCACCTGCTCAACATGCCCTACGGCGTCCTGACGGCGCGGCGCGGATGGCTGGAAGCGGCCGATGTCATGAACACCCGCCCGCTGGCGGAATTTCTCGCGGCAATTAAAAAACAATGAAGATCATTTCCTCCGAAGAAAAACTGCGAAACTCGATTTTCCGTGTCACCGAGGATCATGCCGTCGATCCCGACGGCTTTGAGATCCGCCGCGCCATCGTACAGCACGGCGGGTCGGCGGTGATGCTGGCCGCCGACGACCGCAAGCGGGTGCTGCTGGTGCGCCAGTATCGCCTGCCCGCGCGCCAGTCGTTGTGGGAGTTGCCGGCAGGCCGGCTCGATCCCGGCGAGACGCCCCTGCAGGCGGCGCGGCGCGAGTTACGGGAGGAGACCGGATATCGAGCGAAGAAATGGAAAAAGCTGGTTTCTTTCTACCCCAGTCCGGGGTTTCTGGCCGAATACATGACCATTTTCCTGGCCACCGATCTGATCGCCGGCGAGCCGCACAATATGGAAGACGAACGGATCGAAACGCGCTGGTTTGCGCGGAAGGAGTTGGAGGCGATGATCCGCGGCGGCGGGATCGCCGACGGCAAAACCATCATCGGCTTCCTGGTGTGGAGCAAACTCCGGTGAAATCCAATGGAAGAGTATGCGAGATCAGGTAGCTCAGTGCCCCGAGTGCGGCACGACACGTCTGGTGATCCGCAAGACGCGCGATCCCATTGACCGTTATAACGGTGGCCTGCTGGCGTGGTGGCGCAGGCGGATGGGCGCGAAACTCTGCCACTGCATTTTCTGCCGGCTGCAATTCTACAGCAGCCTTCCGTTGGCCGCCGCACCAGCCGAACACCACGACATTCGGGCGGCGAACGCCCTCGAACTGCACGGGCAACGTTGATGCGGGGCGGGCATTTGCGCGGGACTTTTCACTGACAAGTACTACTGACCGGGAACACACCAGGGGTGGGCGCTGGCCGGCATTCCTCCTATCCCACTCCAGACACAGACTCATCTGAGACCCCTTCTGCCGCAGTAACATACGGACCCTGTTTTTTCGACGGCCGGCGTGTGGATTCAGCGCCCTGGCCGCCTGTCGGAGGGGTATCATCCCTGCTCCACCCGCGCGTCGCGTGGGGGGGCCGGGGCGGAAGTCTGTGCCGCCTTTTATCAGCAGCTTGTCAGCACATGGTGGCACCGGATTCAGTCTGTGCAGCGCGAATTGACCCACAACCAGGGGCATCGGTAGAACCACTTACAGGATTTTGCCATAACGGCCAGCCGCTACACCCTGAATTCCCTGATTTATACCTAAGCGTGGCCCGGCTTCCGCACCTACGAACTCCAAACCCCTCCGTCGCGCCCCCTGGAAACGCGCTTTAGTACCCGCTCACCCGACGACAGCAATCTCGCTTCTTATCACCGATTTAAGACTGACCAATCACATCGGTCCACGTGCTCCATCTCACCGCGTCGCGCGCTTTCGCCCGCTCTGCAAGGCATAGCCTCGCACGCCGATATGGCGGGCATGCTACCGCCTAATTCCATTCTGATGCCAGGCATTTCGGTCGCATTCTCGCCGGCCTGGCCAGACGTGCGGAGAGTTCGGACTGAGAGAAAGCCGCCATTGTTTTCCATTGCTGTTTTAGCCGGAGGCCGGAGCGTCGCCGCACCACCGCTCCATTCGTTTGTCCGCCACCGGCGGCCATGAGCGCCTGATGCGACGGCGTGGGCGCAAAGCGAGGACTCACCCAGGGGGATGCATCGAGGAGTTTCAGTGATGTCGGACCGAAGCAGATTGTCGAACCTAGTGGGCGGGCGTGGACTCGCCCTCTTTTTTTGGGGGATTTCGGTCGCCGCCTGGGGAGGACAATCGTTGGTCCTGAGCCCGGGAGTGCAAGTCAACGTTCCGGATCCTACCCTTCAGGACACACAGTCATGGCGGGTAGAATTCCAGATGAGCAATTGGTCTCTGCCTGCTTCCGGTAACTACGCCGACTACGTCTTTCAGTTGTTCGGTGTGGGCACCTCAGTTCTTATCTACCCGGACGGGCAACTGGCTGTGGCTGACTGGAGAGACGCCACGTCCCCGGCGCAGCCATGCTTCTTACCGCTGCCAGCAACATCCGCCAGCAGCAACGTATTGGTGCGTATTCAGCGCGACGCCTCTCAAATGCAGCTTTCCTGCGAGATATGGAACGTGGACAGTTCGGGATATGCGCAGGATGCGCTGCCGATCAACAGTTTCAACACCTGGACAGTGAGTGGTGGTCAACTGGGCAGTGCCACGGTCCAGGCGCAACTGGGGTTCCTGCGCGTCTTTACCAGCCTCGTGGCGGAGAACTCCCAGCCTCCCGCCACCGCGGAGACCGGCAATTGGTCCGACTGGAAGTTCGATGGCACGCTGAACGACGACTCCGGAAACCAGCATAACGGGAGCGTCGCTGCCGGCCAGGCTGCTTATGTGTCCACTCCAGGTCAGCAAACGGTGGCTGCCCTGATTACCAGCGTCGGGGCGCCCTACTGGGCCGATGTCCCTTCCGTGCGGGCCGGGTTCCCGGTCCAGTTGGATGGCACCCGAAGTTACTCCATGAACGACCAGAGCGCCAGCGTGACCTACCAGTGGTCGCAAACGGGAGGGCCTACCACCGTCCTTTGGGACAACCCCGCGCTCGCGCAGCCGACCATCCAGGGCCTGATCTTCGGTTCCTACACATTCCAGCTAGTGGTGAAAGATGTCGCGGGCAACAACGCAACGGCGGTGCAGGAAATTGGCGCGGTGGCCACCGACAACAACGGAGTGGTGGTCTATCCCGACAGCCGTCTCGACGCTCTGCTCGGGCCATCGATGATGTTTGGCGCCAATCCCTGGCAGTGGTTTGACGTTCGTGATTCCGCGGTATTCACTCAATGGACCAATAATTACCAGATCAACAGTGGACCCTGGGAGCTTGAAACCGATCAGAGTTCCATTGCCGGAGTGCCGCGATCGGGCACCGTATATGTGGCGCAGGGCTCGAACACCATGTACGGCGTCGGGACCAACTTCTCCCAGGTGTTCTGCGGCGGGGTCGTCGGTGGACCTGCTTCGAGCGTTGCCTGGATCATGCCACAAACGCATACGCTCGGAGCCGGATCGGCCCCGGATAACTATGGCCGCGTCGTGGCGACGTGTGTCAGCGACACAGAACTTACTTTTGCGGACGGATGGACCTGGGATCAGCCGACAATCTCAAGCCCCGGCGCACCGTGGGGAACGTTCGGTCTCTGCTCCACGTGCGGCCCGTGGGCAAGCACAAGCGGGGCCAATTACAATCTGAACTTCTACGACTCCGCCCTGGCCCACTACGCGCTCTATTATCGCTCCGGATGGAGTTCGGCGCAGAAATCCGCCAGTTGGCTGGCTGACCGGTGGTATTATTCCCCTGCCGCTAACGAATGGGGCATGATAACGCCGCGAGATTTGTCAATGACCAGCGCGGTTCTGCACGCGACCTTTGATGCTCCCACCTATTCTGTCTGGCCAACACTTGAAAGAGAGATTGCGAACTGCTACTACGTCCCCGGCAGTCCTGTCAATACGCCGATAATAGACCCGCGTGAGACCGCCTACTGCCAGCTCTACACGGCATGGCAGGCTCTGTTCGATCCGAACCCTGCCGCTGCCGCGACGGCTCGTTCCAACCTTGTTGACTATTACAATTCCACGTGGGCGCCGCTGTCGCAGGGGGGGCAGCAGCAACCAAACGGCAACTACATCAACGACGGGATCGATGGGGACACCACTTACACGTTCCAGATGACGCAGGGGTCGGATGTGGCCACAGTGAGCCCTGCTTTATTGAACTCTGGCTCCCCTCCTCCTGCTTTGCCTCAGAATTACTGCAACACGGTTTATGCCTCCGGGCTGACCTCCGGCGGAACGATTTCTCTGGCCGCTGATGGCGTTACTGTCACGGGCTATAACACGGCGGACCTTTCTGTCACTGCTCCCAACGGCGCGGGCATGTACGTCGGCCTTTCCGGCACGCTGAACGGAAACCCATGGACGATGATCTCGCAGGTTGCCAGCAGTCCCGCACCGACCGCCAACACGATGACTCTCCTGTACCCCTGGCGCGGAGATCCCGGTTCGGTCTCGCCGACTAAATGGGCGATCTGGTCGTCTCTGAATAGTTACGCGGAGATGTTTTTTGCCGCCACGGATCAGTATAATAATTTAATCAATCCGCCGGCTCTGGATACGGACAGTTTTTACTGGTGCAGCGTGGCGGGCCCGACGACCATCCGGTTGAGCACCGTCTACACCGGCAATACGTCGGGCGCTAATGGTCCGTACCGGCGCCCGACGTGGCAGAATCTCACGGGCCGCGGTTCGCAGCCGTTCATGATGGGCATCATCGCATGGGCGTTGAACACCTCGGCGAAGGCACTGGACGGCTACAACGCGACCGTCGCGGCGCAGTACCGCGCCAGCGCGAACGCGGTGACCGATTGGATCACCACTTATGGCACAAGTCCGTCCACGCATGGCCTTTATTACGGTGATACCGAGTTTTCAAATTGCCGCAACCTGACCATCCTGCCGGCTTACGACTGCGCGCAACTGGCTTCGGGGACGGGCGCCGCCAGCCCATCCAGCAATGAGCGTGCATACCTGCCGGAGGTGATGAACGCTTATGCGTCCAAATACCTCAACACAATGTCCTCGGCTGATCAGGCAACGGGTGACGCCACTTATAATTACCAGTGGGCCGTACCGGGCTATGCGGTCCCCTCAGGTTTTGCTTCGGATGGTAATTGGGCGCAGCTTGTTGATCCATGTTGCGTAGTTTCCACCAAGGGATATGGACAGGTATACGGCATGGGCCAGGGCCATCAATGGCCGGCCGCACGGCTCGGCGGCGTCAGTCCGCCTTCGCCGCTCGCGGTTCCTGTAACTATCTATTTAGCAGACGCGGGAGCCGCCAGCGCTCAGGTGCTGGTAACTCAGCCCAGCAGTGCCCAACAGCAGTACACCTGCTCCGCGTCGCCCTGCACTGTCCAGGTGGATCAGCGTCAGGGTGCTCACTGGGCCCAGGTCCAGTATCTTTCCGTAACCGGCGCGGTGATATCCACAGAGCCTCCGATTCTCCTTGGCCAGCAGGCGGCGCCGGCCGCAGCCACCACGACGACCGCGGCCAATGCCACCGCAGTTTACAGCGCCGGCAGCCAGGCGGTGACCTTGTCGGCCACGGTGACCAGTACGGCGGGCACGGTGAACGCGGGAATCGTGACCTTCACGCTGCAGGGAACGCAGGTGGTCTCGGGAACGGTCACCAACGGGGCGGCCACTGCCGTCTGCACCCTGCCCGCCGGGACCGCCGCCGGCATCTACCCGATCTCGGCGGTTTACAACGGAGGAGGCGGCTTCAGCGGGAGCTCGGGCACTTCCAGCCTGACGGTGAATCTCCCCCCCAGCGCGACCACCACGACCACTGCGGCCAATGCCACGACCACCTTCAGCGGCAGCAGCCAGGCGGTGGCGTTGTCGGCCACGGTGACCAGTACGGCGGGCACGGTGAACGCGGGGACCGTGACCTTCACGGTGCGGGGCACGCAGGTGATCTCCGGAACGGTCACCAATGGGGCGGCCAGTGGCGTCTACACGCTGCCCGCCGGCAGCGCCGTCGGCTCCTATCCGATCTCGGCGGTTTACAACGGAGGAGGCGGCTTCGGCGGGAGCTCGGGCACTTCCAGCCTGACGGTCAATTCCAGTTCCACGAGCACGACCGCGGCTAATGCCACGGCCACTTACAGCGCCAGCGGTCAGCCGGTGACGCTGTCGGCCACGGTGACCAGCACGGCAGGCGCGGTGAACGAGGGGACGGTGACCTTCACGGTCCTCGAGTTCGTTGCGGCGCCGATCGATCCTCCCGGCACCACCAACACAATCCAGGTAGTCTACGGCACGCCGGTGACCTCCGGAACGGTCACTAATGGGGCGGCCGCTGCCGTCTACACACTGCCGGCCGGCGCCGCCGTCGGATGCTACACGATCTCGGCGGTCTACAACGATACCGCGAACTTCGCCACCAGCGCCGACTCCACACACACCCTGACGGTGAACGGTACAGGCTCAGGCGGCTGTGGCTACAGCTATGCGCGGGCGATCACCATCAGTCACCTGCAGGTGCCCAACACCGATCAGAGCAACTTCCCGGTGCTCTTCAGCACCACCGACGCTCTGCTCAAGTCAGCCGGCAACGGCGGGCACGTGGCCAGCGCCAGCGGCTACGACCTGATCTTCGCTTCGGATTCCGGCTGTACGACCAAGCTGAACTACGAGGTGGAGTCGTGGAGCGCCACGTCCGGTCAGTACATTGCGTGGGTGCAGGTGCCCACCGTGTCGCACACCAGCGACACCACCATCTACCTGTGCTACGGGAACTCGGCCATCACCAGCGACCAGAGCAACAAGACGGCGGTCTGGGACCGCTATTACACGATGGTTCAGCATTTTCCCAATGGCACCACGCTCACCGCCAGGGATTCGACTTCCAACGGGGTGAACGGAACAATCACCGGAGCGACGGCCACCTCCGGCCTGATAGGCGGAGCGGCAGAGTTTACTGGCAACACCACCTACATCACCTTCCCGGGCAGCAGCGCGCTCGATACCGCGCTGGATTCGCAGGCGTGGAGCATATCCGTGTGGTTCTATCTCGACGCCGTGACCGATTATACTCAGATATTCGGCGGCATTCCCTACGGTAACAATGTGCAGGGAATGGGGCCGAACATAGGTCAATGCGGCGCCGGCCGGTTCTGGATTATCTCCGAGGAAGAGGTGTGCGTCGCTTCTACCGCCAACCCCTCGGCGGGGGCGTGGCACCATGTCGCATGGACGTACAGCAACGCAAACTCGAATCTCAACAGCCTTTATATGGACGGTGTGCTGGCGGCGACAGGGACGCTTGATTTCTACGCCAATAATGGCGGAGCGAGTGCGGTATATGGCGTAAGCGGGAACTCCGCATCCTTTGGGGCGGGGATAAACGGCGCAATCGACGAAACCGAGGTTTCTAACATCGCCCGGTCCGCGGACTGGATTGCCACGGAATACAACAACCAGCGCAGCCCGGCAACGTTCTACAGCGTGGGGCCGGAAA
>Ga0326728_10023183_pt1 | contig 11410 bp, 8 predicted proteins | sample MB3enrmetagenome_FD_207602 | JGI IMG/M metagenome (GOLD analysis project Ga0326728, IMG submission 207602) | Lab enriched peat soil microbial communities from McLean, Ithaca, NY, United States - MB31MN | ecosystem: Environmental > Terrestrial > Soil > Wetlands > Peat | place: USA: New York... | reverse complement strand
CTTTGGCAGGTGGCCCGGAATATACTATTCTGGCGACTATGCTGTCCGAGACCCTGAAGGCTACTTCTGGCTTCTTGGCAGAGCCGACGAAGTTCTCAAAGTTGCTGGACACCGCATAGGAACAGTGGAGCTTGAAAGTGCATTGGTTGCGCACCCAGCGGTTTCGGAAGCAGCGGTGATGGGCAAAGAGGATGCGGTGAAAGGCGAAGTTCCGGTAGCATTTGTTGTTCTGAGAAGCGGGTTCACGCCGTCAGACGAACTTCGTGCAGACCTTATTAAACAGGTTAGAACCGCAATAGGTCCAATAGCCACTCCAGACGCTGTTATTATAGTTAACAAGCTGCCGAAGACACGAAGCGGCAAAATCATGCGCAGACTACTCAAAGCGGTATTGTCCGGAACACCACTCGGCGACACATCAACAATTGAAGACGAAGGCTCAATTGAAGACATAAAAGCAACGTACGACGAGCTGCGAAAGCACCTGACTAAATAATTTCTTTTCTTTTTTTTAAAAACCATTGGTTATTTTACTTAGTGATTATTAGTGCCTTAAGGTTAATTGTTAAAAGTGGAATTTGTGGCTTTTTACTCCCGTGCCTTCCTCTTTTGCTAATTGTTCAAGAAGCGTTCGTTGCTGGGCTGTAAGTTTTTCTGGAACGGATATACCTATGCGTACTTGTAAGTCACCTCTGCCGTAAGCCCTGAAACGAGGCATGCCCTTTCCCTTCAACGTTATAACCTCGCCTACTTGTGTTCCTGGATGAATCTTAACGGTTGTTGATCCTTCAAGGGTGGGAACGGTTATGTCAGCGCCTAATGCTGCCTGCGGATAAGTGATTATGGCTACGTGCCATAGGTCGTCTCCTTCCCTCATGAATTGCGGATGTGACTTAATGTGAACGATGACATAGAGGTCTCCTGGTTCGCCGTCGTCAGCCGGCATTTCTCCTTCTCCTCTTAGCCTAAGCTGATTGCCTTCAGCTATGCCCGCTGGAATTTTAACGGTGATTTTACGGCGTACCCTAACCCGTCCTGTACCATGGCAATTGCTGCATGGCTTTTCAATCAGTCTGCCTGTTCCTTTACATTGTGGGCAAGTAGTCACTTGCACATACATGCCGAAGCCGCTTTTACGCATGGTTTGCACTTGTCCAGAGCCGCCGCACCTTGGGCAAACTTTAACAGAAGAGCCTGGGGCAGCGCCTGAACCGCCGCATACACCGCATTTTTCGGTTCGTGGGATTTCAATTTCTTTTTCAGTTCCTTTAGCAGCCTCTTCCATGGTTATATCAAGGTCATAAGCTAAGTCTTGACCTACGTTTCTTCTTTCGCCTCCGAATCCCCCGAAGAAAGTGCGGAAAATGTCGCCGAAACCCATGTCTCTAAAAATGGAGTCGAAGTCGGCGCCCCTGAAAATGTCTTCTGAACTGTATCTCTGATCAAAACCTGTATGGCCAAGGGTATCGTATTGTTGTCGTTTTTGGTCGTCGGAGAGAACAGCGTAAGCTTCAGAGATTTGTTTGAATTTTTCTTCTGCGCCAGGAGACTTGTTTCGGTCTGGATGATACTCCATTGCTAGTTTTCTGTAAGCGTCTTTGATTTCATCCTTTGAAGCATTGCGTGGTACGCCTAGAACTTCGTAGTAATCTTGTTTTTCAGCCATCAGATTTTACCGCTAAATCAACATCTATATTTTATTTGACTTTGTAATCTTCTGAATCAACCACTCTTTCTTCACCGGAGTCTTCGGGACCTGGGCCTTCAGGACCACCGCTTGGAGGCGGTTGAGGGCCTGCTCCTTCTTCTGGTCCTTGGCCGGGTTGTTGCTGTCCTTGTTGTTTAGCGTATTCTGTTGCTGCTTGCTGGTAAACCTTTGTTCCGACATCCTGCAGCACTTTCTGGAGTGAATCGGATTTTGTTTTCACCTGTGCCATGTCATTGCTGGCAAGGGCATTTTTGAGTTCTGTGACGGCTGCGTCGATTTTGCCTATTTCTTCCTGACTGATTTTTCCTGCAAGATCTGTCTTTGTTCGTTCCGCCGTGTAGACTAGGCTATCAGCGTTGTTGCGCAGTTCAGCTTCTTCCCTTTTCTTTTTGTCTTGATCTGAGTATTGGTCGGCTTCTTTGATTAAACGTTCTTTTTCTTCTTTCGATAGCTTGGTGGATGCGGTTATGCGTATTTTTGATTCTTTTCCTGTGCCTAAGTCTTTGGCAGAGACGTTCAATATGCCGTTGGCGTCGATGTCGAATGTCACTTCTATCTGTGGGACACCTCGTGGTGCAGGCGGCAAATCTACAAGGTTAAACATGCCGAGTGAAACATCGTCCGCTGCCATTGCACGTTCGCCTTGGAGCACGTGGATGGTGACTGCAGTCTGGAAGTCTGATGCTGTAGTAAAGATTTGGCTTCTCTTAGTTGGAATTGTCGTATTTTTGTCCATTACTTTAGTGAATACACCGCCCATGGTTTCGACACCGAGCGACAATGGCGTAACATCAAGTAAAAGTAGGTCTGTAACTTCGCCAGTGATGACTGCTGCTTGAATGGCTGCTCCTATTGCAACGCACTCCATGGGGTCAAGTCCACGTTCGGGGGCTTTGCCTAAGATTTGCTCAACAAACCTTTGGACAAGTGGCATTCTGGTCATTCCGCCGATGAGAATGATTTTGTCGATTCCTTGCGGCGTCAGTTTTGCGTCTTCAAGAGCTTTCAGAAGGGTAGGTTGTGTTCGCTGCACGATTGGCTGCGCTAAAGATTCAAGTTTAGTTCGCGTTAATGTGAGGTGTAGGTGTTTCGGTCCTGAAGCGTCTGCTGTTAGAAATGGCAGGTCAATATCTGTGCTCATCAGCGTTGAAAGCTCAATTTTGGCGTTTTCCGCGGCTTCTTTAAGCCTAGACATTGCCATTTTGTCGCCTGAGACATCGATGCCTGTTTGACGTTTAAACTCGCCTATAATGTAGTCCATGACTGCTTTGTCGACGTCTGTTCCGCCGAGTTGAGTGTCTCCGCTTGTGCTGAGAACTTGGAAGACTCCTTTGCCGAAATCCATAACTGTTACGTCGTGTGTTCCGCCGCCGAAGCTGAAGACAAGTATTTTCATTTCTTGCTGTACCTTGTCTATGCCGTATGCGAGACAGGCAGCTGTAGGTTCGTTGACTATTCGCATGACTTGGAAGCCTGCAATTTCTCCTGCATCTTTGGTGGCTTGACGCTGGTTGTCGTTAAAGTGTGCTGGAATAGTAATGACTGCTTTGTTTATTGGAACGCCAAGGTAGGTTTCTGCGTCCTTCTTTATTTTTTGCAGTATAAATGCTGAGATTTGCTGTGGAGTGTACTCTTTGCCGTAAACCTTGACTTTGTAGTCGGTGCCCATTTTGCGTTTTATTTCAAAAATTGTTCCTTCGGGGTTGGTGACTGCTTGGCGTTTTGCTGGTTCGCCTACCAAGAGTTGTCCATCTTTTGTGAAGGCTACCACTGAAGGAAACATTTTTCCCGCTGTTGTGGGGCCTTCCGCACTTGGGATAACCGTTGCGTGTCCGCCTTCATATATGGCGGCTGCTGAATTGGTTGTTCCCAAGTCTATTCCTAATACTTTTGCACTTGTTTTTTGATTACTCATTTACTTTTTTTCCTCCGTTTGATTACTTTGATTGTTTTTTGGTTTTGGTTTAACGGCTACTTTAACGATGGTGGGGCGAATAACTTTGCCTTTCATCATGTAGCCTTTTCTTATTTCTTCAATTACAGTAGAGTCCGGTACATCGTCTCGCTCTACTGCGGCAATAGCGTTATGACATGCGGGGTCAAAAACTTTGCCCTCTGGGCTTTCTATTGGAGTGACACCTTCTTGCTCAAGAACCTTTCTGAGCTTCTTTAGCGTCATTTCCACGCCTACTATCAGGGGCTCGGGCGATGTTGAATTTTTACCGTTTTTGACAGCTAGCTCCAACTCGTCTACAACATCCAACAGTTGAATGACTAAATGTTCGGTGCAGTAATTCTTTATCTCCTCTTTTTCCCTATCAGACCGCTTCTTAAAGTTCTCAAGGTCAGCCTGCAAATAACTCAGCCTTTTCAAATAATCTTCTGCGCGGTTCCGCTCACATTCGAGAAGCTGCTCTAGATGGTCAGCAGATTGCTCTTCTTGCTCTTTTTCTGCGTCAATCATTTTACATTACGCCCCACGTTTAAAAGCAATCTAACAATCAAAACAAAAAATATTCTACACTTAAAAATCTTTACGTCTCAAATGAACAATATTTAAGAAAAGCATGAAAAATTATAAAAAATCAGTACCTTAATTAGCGGTTTCTCGACTAGTGTTCCAGCTGTTTCTTAACTGCTTCTTCAGCCACTTTCATAGCTTCCTGGAGTTTTTCAGGTTTGGTTCCGCCGCCTTGTGCAAAGTTCGTTCTTCCGCCGCCTCCACCGCCAAAAATCGGTGCAACCTCTTTGATTATCATGTTTGCGTTTGCGCCTTTTTGAACTGCGGTTTCTCCTGCCATAATCATGAGTCTGCAGGTTTTTCCGTCAGAACCATAAAATAGCGTCACGGTTGCTTCGTTGCGCTTTATCATTTCAGTAGCGGTTTGTACCATGCGGTTAACGTCGATTACTTCGCCGAAGTCGCGTTTAACAATCGCTATGCCGTCCGCTTCAACGGTTTCTTCGCATGTTTTTGCCTGCCCAACTGTGCTTTCCTTTTCTGCTAATTCTTTTATTAGTCTGCGTTTCTCAACATTAGCCTCTTTCAATTCTTTCACGATTTTCTCAGCTGTCTTATCCAACTTCTCCACAGGAGCCGTTAAAGCTTCTGAAACTTTCCAGAGCAGCGTTTCCTGTTTCTGCACTGCCTTTAACGCTTCAAGTCCGACTGCGTAACCTAAACGTTCGACGCCATCCTGAACGCGTTCAGTGTAAACGATTTTTACAAAGCCGACTTCGCCAGTGCTTCCCAGATGTGTTCCAGCGCACGCTTCCACGTCCCAATCGCCAGTCTTCACGACGCGTATGTCTTTGCCTGGGACTGCACCGCCTTGGTAGAGCCTGAACCCGTAACGTGCTTCCGCCTCATTTCGCGGCAACCAAGTTGTCTCAACCTTCATATTGGCTGCAATCGCCCCATTAGCTAACATCTCAATCTTATGAACCTCTTCAGGACTTAGTCTTCGGTAATGCGAAATATCAAGCCGTGAATTTTCCAAGCCCTTCTGAGTGCCAGACTGCCAAACATGCTCGCCTAGTACGCGTCTTGCAGCACCATTAATTAAGTGTGTAACTGTATGCGCCTTCATCAACGCGTAGCGTCTGTCCCAGTTGATAACGCCGTGAACAGTCCTGCCTTCTTTGAACGTTGGCGATGTGCCCAGCTTGTGCACTATGATTTTACCGATCTTTTGGGTGTCAACCACATCAAACTTTGAAGCCCCAACACTTAGCCATCCGTAATCTGCTGGTTGCCCACCGCCCTCAGGGTAAAAGCATGTTCGATCCAACACGACGTACTTGTCGTTGATTATTTTGAGGACTTCAGCGTCGAACTGCCGCATATACGCGTCGGCATAGTACAGTTGTTCTGTTGCTGGCAGTTGCTCAGCCACTTTTTCAAGCGTTTTCTCGGCTTGAGTTTCTTCCTCTTCAACTGGCTTAGTTGCTTGCATGTGTCGTTTAGCGATTAACGCGTCAAAGTTCTCCGGGACCTCCACGTGCACACCTTCCTTTTCAGCCGCTTGCTTAACAATCTCAGGCGGAAGCCCATGCGAATCATATAGTTCTGTCAGTGTATCCATCGGTAATTTACCTGTGCCTTTTGCTTTCAGGTCGCTGGCTATTCGCTTGACCATGCCTTCTCCACGTTTGAGTGTGTCTTCGAACTTTTCCTCCTCAACCTTAAGCATCTCAATGATTTCATTTCGCATTTCTTTGAGGTGGGGGAAATCCTTTGACCAATAATCAACCTGCATATCTACGATATCATACAGTTTTGCTGGCTCCATGTTTAGAGTTCGCATCAAACGGTAAACCCTGCGGAACAGCAGGCGTGCCAAGTATCCTTCCTGAATGTTCGATGGCACAACCCCTTCAGACAGCATGAAGCTTAAGGTTTTAGTATGGTCAGTTACTGCCCAAGCATTCTCAATCGGAATCAACAATTTATCAAGCGTTTCCATGTCAATTCCAGATAGCTCTGACACACGTTTTCTAGCGACAAGCCGATTCGCGTTTTTGTCAACGCTGACCAGACCAGAATACTTCCCTACACGAGATAGAAAATCGTTATCGACATTGGTTATTCCCGCCATGCTGAGAACTTTATCGAGTAAATTCCCATAAATCGCTTGAAATAAGCTAGGCACACCCTGACTGATCCAGGTAAAGCGGTCAATACCATAGCCCGTGTCAACCGTGCGAATGGGCAACTCGATGAAGTCGTCGCCGACAACCTTGTACTGCATGAAAACCAAAGTGCCAACCTCTAATCCCCGCACGATGCATTCCACGTCTGGACCCGCGTTGCCGCCGCCAACCCAAACATCCTCCTTGTAGACGACCTCCTCAGATTTTATGCCAAGCACTTCCGTGGCAAAACGATGGTGAAAACGCACTGTTTCATCCTTCCAGTACACTTCCTTGTCAGGATAGTTGAAGGCGTGCGCTCCGCCCATCTCGAAAATGGTTAAGTGCCTACCAAAAGTTGGTCCAGTATTCGAAATATCCGTCAACCTGATGCATGGCTGAGAAATCACCAGAGGATTTGCAGGTGGCGGAGAAATCCCCTCGGTTACGTAGGGCTGGAAGTCAATTATGCTTGCATGCGTTAAGTAGATGTCTTTTCGCCATCGTGCAACAACCGGGTAAGGTTTAATGCGGGTATGCCCATTCTTCTCGAAAAACGAAAGAAACGCCTCTCTCATCTCGGAAAGGCTGAAACTTTTCTTTGTGGCTGGATTATTAATGAAAGTGTAGTATCCACATTCGTCGGAGCTGGATTCGCCGCAAGTTTCCTGCTCAGGGTTCTGAGTCCAATAGTACTCACCGCATTTTGGACAATGCTTCCTAACGAATCCTTCCTGTTTAAAGAATGGAAGAGCATAATCTTCTGCCGTAAACTCCTTCAAACTTTTGGCACTCCATTTGCTTAATGTTTCCTTGGCTTTGAATGGGTTACGAGATTCATGCATTTAAATAGTTATCTAAGTTTTGGTGTCAGAGTTTGGGAAGGCGGTTAATTCTTAGCTTATCGCGTAAAGAATAGATAGCGGAAACAGGCAATGACTGAAAAACCCTACAAACCCCAATTATTCTAGTGCACAAGACTTTTTTTATAACTCGCTAAATTAAGGTGGTCCTCAAAAGAGACCGAATAATGATTTAGTGTTTTTCTGTGCCTCGTTAAGTATGTATCCAATTTGGATATATTATTTTTATTGAAATAACTGATATATTAAGAGTCACGATACTCATATACAATCGAACTTAACCCAAAGGAGGGTTGAAAAAAATGAACTTTAAAAAATTTAGAAAATTTAAGAAAAACGCAAAAGCCCTAAGCCCAGTAATCGCAACCATCATACTAATAGCAGTTACAGTCGCTGTTAGCGTCGTCGTAGCCGCATGGATGGGAGCACTCACCCTTGGATTCATGGGAAACGCAGAACAAGCATCAATAACAAATATGGCATACGTTAGTAACTCAACGGTAAGCGTTACAGTTCAGAACAGCGGCAGTGCTACAGCGACCATAAGCAGTGCAACTATCGATGGAAACGCTGCTACACTGAATGGTGGAACTACAGCAGTAAGTATTCCCAAAGGACAGTCTATTACCTTTAACGTTGGATTTACTACAGCAAGCGGATTCACATTCACAAACGCTGCTCAATATACGATAAAGCTGCAAACTGCTAAAGGCAACACGATAACCGGTACCTACACATACTCAGGCGCACCAACCGCTTAAATTCCACAATCTTTACACTTTGAAATTCGTGGGGCGAAAACGAACCATTAATCTTCCCTTTCTCTTATTTCCTCTTTTGAAGGAACAAAATCATCGTTTCAAAATAAATATTTGAAGCTGCTAAGCATATTTCTCGAATTGCCCTTGGCTGTTTGTCTTTGATAAGTATGGTCTTTTAATGCGAAGATAAGCTACGCAAGCATAGCTGTTTTTGAGGCTTAACTCGAATTAGTGAGGAAGAGCTCTTTCTAAGAGCCTTATCCAGTTTCCACTCATCATATTTGAAACGTCAGAACCTGAAAATCCCTCAATGCTCAGTGCCTTCCCTAGCTTTTGGAGGTCTGCGGCGGTGTCAATTTCAGACGGCACTGCTTCCATGCCAAATCCTCCGTCGAAATCTGAGCCGACTGCGCTATGGAGCGTGTCTCCGGCAAGTTCGCATACATGTTTCATATGTTTGATCACAGTGGATAAAGTGACTTCATTCTTGATCCTGCCTCTTTTTGCCCAGTCAAAATCGAGAAACCCGTTGAAAAACGCGGTGCCTATTACTCCATTTCTTGAGGTTAATGCTTTGATCATCTCATCGCTTAGATGTCTATCCGTGGGGATTAAGGTACGGCAGTTAGAATGACTTGCAATCACCTGACCATGAAATAAATCAAGCGCGTCGAAGAAACTTTCTTCTGCCATGTGCGATGTATCTAAAACCATGCCAATGCTCTCCATCTCGGCCATCAGCTTTTTACCTTCTTCGCTCAATGGACCAGGAGAACCGGTTCCCCCGCTATACCTAGTTCTATGCCAAGCAGGCCCCACTATCCTCACCCCTGCCCGAAACCATTCCTTTAACTCGTTTGGGGCGCGTATCGGATCAGCTCCTTCAATTAAAATTACAAGACCTAATTTGGTATTAGAAGAAGATAGATGCTCCTTTAGCTGCGTCTTTGTTTCAATGATCTTGATGAATCCTTTGTTTTCTATTCTCCTGTAATAATCCAATTGTGCCATACCCTGGGCATGCGCCTCCTCCGGCGTCTTATAGCAAGATTCTTTAGATACATGCGATTTCCCGCATGGGGCTACCCAGATGCTGGCAAAGACTACCCGCACATTCCCTTTTTGTAGCTCTGGAAGACAGACTGTAGGCGTTCCTTCCTTTTTCGAGTACTTTTTGCTTCTGAGCTTGGAGATGTCTTGGAGAAAGTCGCGATGCAGAGACAGTGCATTAAATGCGATGTCCTCATGCCCATCAACTATTATGTATCTTGGCAACTTTTTTCACTCTTGCTGAACAACGCTTAATTTTAGTCTTCTACGGACTTATGAGCTTAAGAGATTTTCCCTTCAAATGCCAAAGAAGAATGCCAGCCCTCAATCATCGGTTTTGACTCATAGTACCGTTTTTCCAAGCCATAGCGCATTAATGGTTTAGTGAGATGTCTCTGTGACCTTGTAGAAGTCACGTATAAACCAGCGTTAAGCGTTCTATGCAGGGCTGATTCTTTCTTGGTTAAGTCGCCATATTCCGCTCCGCATTTTTCACAGCGGAACCCTTGGTTTTTACCCATGGACTTCAAGCGTCTACCGCAGCATGGGCAAAGCGGATTCTCGTATACCGTTTTCGCCGTAAGGTTTAGGATGCTAATTTTTTCAAGGTTAATTGTTAACGGCTTGCTTGACGTTGGCTTATGCGCTGCGCCATACACTTCAACGCTGTCGCCAACGATGAGCTCTCTTGCGATTTTGCGTAGGCTGCCCGTTGGTTCGTAAGCGGCACAATCTACTTCCGCCGAATTATCCTTGATTGAAAAGATAACGTGGCGCAGGGGAACTATCCGCGGGTTCTGTGAAACGACGCCTTTAGCGATTATTGAACTGTAAGGTTCAATTTTGCTTAATGCTTCAACAGGCTTCAGGTGGGCATCGGTGCCTTGGTTTGAACGGAAAATAACCCAGCGCTCAACACTTTCAAGCGGCTTAATCATACCGTAAGCTTTCTTTACTATTTCTGGCGATTCGCCTCTTATGCCGAAGAGAATTGGGTCTGGACCTCGAGGGGTAATGATTACTCGGCGCTTCTCACGATCAACATTGTTAAAAGTGTAAGGCTGCAGTTGCTTATCCATCTCAAAAATGGATGCTTCATCAACTTTCCTCTTTGAACCCCAATTCTGCGGTGCCCTATAAGCAATTAACTCGTAGGTGTGGTCGCAGTTGAGGGTTTCGCCAGCGGCTGCCAAGGCGCCGATGATGCCTCTGCAGGAGTTAAAGCCATACGCTTCAGCCCCAAACTTCTTGATTAGCGCCATTGCTTCTTTGAGTTTTACAATGCTTGTTTCAGTTTTTTTCGCAAAAACCTTAATTTCCTCGGGGATTTCTTGCCATTTCAAAAAGACTATTCCAGGATCTGTGCCTTTCTCCTTGATGGCTGAGTTTTCTTTCCATAAAGTTATAGATGATTCTTTTATTTGCTCTTCAAATGTGGCGTCATACCTGAATCTTAGGCATAGGGCGCCGTTGCCTCTTGTTTTCCATGGCACATTCGGATTAAGCCTGATTAAGCCTGGATAATCAGTAAACTCAACGTGAAACTTTTCAAGCTCTTCAATAAGTAATGCCGCAAGATAGGTTGTGCAGCCTCCCTTCGTTGAGTCTGTATCGTCCAACCCAATGTGCATTACCTGTTGTCTTTTCAAAGCTGCTGCTCTCCAAGCTAAATTAGAGAATTAAGCAACGAAGGTAAAAAATATTGTTAGCAAGAAGCGAAGGTTACTCTATTTTTTATTGAAAGATGGGTTTTGGTTCAAAAATTACTTGTTCTTGCAGTGCTGTTTGAGGTTTTTCACTTATTATCATGGTTAATTTTGAGTTTATTTTGCCGATTTTCTCGATTTTTTTTGTTACGATGTATTCGAGTTTCTTAATGTTATCAGCTTTTACGTTTGCAATTATATCATAGACGCCCCAGAGATTGTAGGCTTCTCTGACGCCCTCAATTTTTTTAAGCGCCTTCAGTACTTGATTTTCGGCTCCTATTTCAGTATTTAAGAGGACATACGCTGTCAGCATTTTCTCAAACTCCTTTCATTTGGGGGATGGGTGGTTGGATTCAGAGGTTTGGATTATCTTTCTTGTTCAAGGGGAACGAAAAAAACACTCGATAGTTTTCCAAGCTTCCTCATCCAACCTATAAAAAATTCCGTGCATCTGTTCACGGGGCGAGTTCTTACTATGCTGTGGCTCCTCCCTGGCTTTCTATTGTGGATTTGCACGTTTGCTTCCATTCTCTCGCTACTCCAGACACACTGAACTGTTAAGATGAGTTGTACAAAATTTAAAATTATGTGACTAGCTTGATACAGTCACAACTTAGCATTCATGTTGGGAAGTCTGCAAGTTTTTGTCTGTTAAGCTTAATTTTACCGCATTGGTTTCTAGCAGGG
>Ga0326728_10023181_pt1 | contig 11411 bp, 8 predicted proteins | sample MB3enrmetagenome_FD_207602 | JGI IMG/M metagenome (GOLD analysis project Ga0326728, IMG submission 207602) | Lab enriched peat soil microbial communities from McLean, Ithaca, NY, United States - MB31MN | ecosystem: Environmental > Terrestrial > Soil > Wetlands > Peat | place: USA: New York... | reverse complement strand
AACCAAAAGAATTTTACAGAAGCAAACGAAGGAAACGAAGAGCAGGAAAAATCTTGCCAAAAATGCGCAATTCTTGGGAATAGCACTGCAAAGAGTCTTCTCCGTCTTGGCGTCTTTGCGCCTTGGCGACTTTGCGTTGAAATGTCTTTTCTATCCATGCAATCAGTGAAATCCGCGGTTCAGTTCCTTTGGTTGCGGCTGGCCGCGCTGGGCCTTTTGCGCTTTTTTGCGGCTAATTATAGTTGGCAGCAAGTCATTCGGATTAAGATCAGGATTAAGATTAAGATTAGAAATTATGGATTCGAGGATTTGGGGCGCCGGGGTTTCCATTCTTTTTTGGGCGGCTCGGGGAGGCCCTGGGCGCGCAGGGCGGTGCGGAAATGGGTTTTGGCAACTTCGGCCAGTTTCTCCGCCCCATATTTGGCGACGAATTCCTTGGCGGCGGCGTCCACGGCGGCGGAGGCGCCTTTGGGAAAGGTCATCTCGAATCGTTTGCCCAAGGCGGCCAGGCGGGTGACAAATTCGTTGCGGGCGAGGATGGAGGCGGCCGCGACGGCCAGGTCTTCCTCGGCTTTGTGGCGCTGGACCAGTTCAAGGCTGCGCCCCATGCGCATGAGCGCGCCGGCCACGGTGGCTTTGTCGTGGGCAAATTGATCGCTGATGGCCCGGACCGGCTGCGGATTCATGCGGTGGGGCTGGCCCATCAGGTTTTCAATGACGCGGGCGTGGCCCCAGGCGAGCAGGGTGTTGACGCTGCCCAATTTGCGGTAAAGGCGGTTGTAGGCCTCGTTGCCAATGGGCACGACGGTGTGAACGCAGCCGGGAGTGTCGCGAATCCGTTGGGCCAGTTCGGCGATGCGGCGGTCACTGGAGATGGCTTTGGAATCGCGGATGCCGGCGCCCTTCCATGCGGTGACGACGGATTCGTTGAGATAAACCCCGGCGACACAGAGCGGGCCGAAGAAATCGCCCTTGCCGCTTTCGTCCACGCCGATACGGGGGGCGAGCAATTCGGGATGCAAAATGGTTTCGTAGCCGAGGGTGACTTCCTGTAAAATCTGCGGTTCGAGCACAAATTCGACAAAATCCTGCGTGCCCTTGCCTTGGACGACCAGTTTGCCGCTTTGGTAAAAGACCAGGTTGGTTTTTTCCTTTTCGGCGGCGAAGCGGGCGTAGGGGACCTCGCGGAAGGAGTAGCCGTGGCCGCGCAAATAATGCTCGAGGGCGCGGGCCTGGGCGTCGGTCAGCTTGCAGGTGTGGCTGGTGATAGGGTTCACGGGAGTTGGGCGGTGCTCGGTCCCGCCTTGCGGGTTCCATTTTGGATGTTCATTATCAGACCTGAACTGAAAAGGGAACGCTGAAAACAAGCAAACTAAATCCGAAAGCTGTCGCAATGCCTCCATCCAGGATGGCAGGGCGCGCAGTCCCTGCGCGCCGCGGCGGGCAGAGAATCCCCCGTTCGGATAACGCGCATTGCGGCCATGAACTGCCCCGCGCCTCTTCTCCCTCTCCTCCACAAACTTGTGGAGGAGAGGGCTGGGGAGAGGAGGCTCCCACTAAGTTCATGGGGAGAACTGCGCGCCCCACCTTTCTTCCTCCGCCCAAAACCGGCCGGCTGCCGGTCGTGCGGCGGCTGCTGGAGTGGTTCGGGGAGAACGGGCGGGATCTGCCGTGGCGGCGGACGCGGGACCCTTACGCGATTTGGATTTCGGAAATCATGCTGCAGCAGACGCGGGTGAAAACGGCGGCGGCTTATTGGGAGCGGTGGATGCGGGCGTTGCCAGATGTGCGCGCGTTCGCCCGCGCCAGGCCGGCCCAGGTTCACAAGTTGTGGGAAGGTCTGGGTTATTATGCGCGGGCGCGCAACGCCCACGCGGCGGCGCGGGTGATAGTGAGGGAGCATGGCGGGGAATTTCCGAAAACTTATGCGGAGGCGCTCGCCCTGCCGGGAGTGGGGCGATACACGGCGGGAGCGGTTTGCAGCATCGCCTATAACCAGCCGACAGCGGTTTTGGACGGGAACGTAATGCGGGTTCTGAGCCGGATGTTTGGCGTGGCGGGAGATCCGCGGGGAAAGGAGGCGAATGGGCGGCTGTGGGAGCTGGCGGAGGAACTGGTGGCGATTGCGGATTGCCTGCCCTCCATAGGCCAGGCGAAGGAGGGCGGATTTCCTCCTTCGCTAAAGCTCCCTCCTTCGCTAAAGCTACGGCGGAAAGGACGGAGGACGGGGCGGATTGCGAATCGCGGAGGGGCGGCTGGGCGGGATCTGCAACAGAAGGAAACGAAGGAAACGAAGGGGATGGCACGCGGCGGGAACTGCGGGCGGTTGAATGAGGCGTTGATGGAACTGGGGGCGCTGGTCTGCACGCCGCGGGAGCCGCGTTGCGCGGTTTGCCCGGTGCGCCGGTGGTGTTTTGCGCGGCGGGAGGACCGGGTGGAAGAGTTTCCCATGTTGAAAACGGCGCGGAAAACCAGCCGGCGGCGGTTCGCGGCGTTTATTGTCAAGAAGAACGGGCGCTTTCTGGCGCGGCAGCGGCCGGCGGACGGCGTCAACGCGCATTTGTGGGAGTTTCCCAATGTGGAAATCGCGCCGGAGGAAAAGAATCCGGCAGCGGCGGCGGCCCCGTTTGTGCTGACCGGGACGAAGGCGGTTTGGCGGGTGCGGCATTCGATCACGCGGCATCGGATTTTGCTGGAGGCGTATCCGGCGGAATGGCCGGGCCACGCCGGAAAAGGGGCCGCGCCGGGGGTGTGGCGGACGCGGGCGCAGTTGGAGCGGCTGGCGTTCACCAGCGCGCATCGGAAGCTTTTGGCCGCGCTGGGGAACGAAATAAAACTCGAAAATCAGTCGGGCGCGGCATATCTGTAGAGGGATGTCCGAAGAGAAACGATTGCCGTAGTTCCTGGGTAGCACGGGCGACTCGCCCGTGCCGCCGGGCTACTGGCCCGGTGAAAGATCGAAAAATACTCTTGGCGAAAGTGTTGCGTCACGACTCCAGTCCGTCACACTCGGCTCCGGTCGGCGAGTCGCCGACCGTCACAGGCGAGTCGCCTGTGCTACCCAACCAAAACGGTGCCAGGTATGAAATGTCCGGGTTAAACGCGGGCGAGGCGGGGGCGGAAGAGGATGTCCACGACGTTGCGGACGTATTGCTCGGCGGTGATGCCTTCGCCGGCCTCGGGCGGGAAGACGACCAACGCCCGAAAATGGGCGGCCAATTGCTCGAATAAATCGAGGCGGTCCCGCAATTCGAGCTGGTCGCGCCGCAGCAAGGACTGCAGGGCCAGCCGGGCCTCGGCGGGCGAGACGCGCTGGCGCAGGCGCGCCTCCAGATGGGGATACTCGCGCAAGGAATTGAATTTGCCGGAGAGGAGTTGATCCAGGTCCGGCTCGGGCGTCTTGGGGTTGCGGACGACGATGGTGCCGGCCACCAGGTCGCCCAAACGCTGGGCACGCGGATTAAGCAGGGAAGCCACGCCGCCGACCAGATAGCACGCGGGCAAAGCGTCCAGAAAACGGAGCAGATTGCGCAGGACCACCTGGCTGAATTGCAGGCGCAAGCCGCCCGCATCCACCACGCGCAAGCGCAGCAGGCGCTTGCCCACGGTTTGGCCGCGCCAAAACCATTCGCAACATATTCCATAACCGATTTGCGCGGCAAAATAAGCCACCACCGCCAGCGACGCGCCGAGGTCCAGGTTGACGAGCTTGACCAGCCCCAGGAAAGCGCGCAGCACGACCACCAGCGCGGTGATGCAGGCGAAATCCATGACCCACGCCACGCTGCGGGTAACGGGGCAGGCCAGGGGCAGGGAAAAAGCAATGCCTTCGGGCGTGCGGATGACCAGGGTGCTGACGCGCGGGGTGTCCATAAGGGTCAGCCGGCTTCCGGGGTTTGGGCGGCGGCCGAGGACCCGGACTTGACCAGGAGCAGGGCGAGCAAACCCAATTCCATCAGCCCGAACAGGATTTTGAAGTTGTAGGAGATGACCGGTTCATGATATTGCGAAAAGAAGCTCTCGACCAGGCCGGCCCAGAGGAGCATGACCGCCACGCCAAAGATCAGGATGACCAGGTCACGCGACACGGCTTGCAGACGGCTCCGGAGCGAGGCGCGGCGGCCCCAGCCAATGAGGGCGCGGCCGAGGATCAATCCCCCCTGGCCGGCGATCAAGATGGCCGGGATTTCGAAGGAGCCGTGCGGCAAAAGCCAGCCGACGAGGAACTTGGTTTGCCCGGCCAGAATGTAATCCACCGATACGGCGCCCAGAATGATGCCGTTGTAAAAGAGCATCAGGATGGTGCCGAATCCGCACGTCGCGCCGAGGGCGAGGGTGAAGATGGAGACCTGCGTATTGTGGGTCATCAACTCCATCGAAAAGGTGCCTTTCACCCCGGCGAGGCGGTCGTGCGTGGCTTTTTCCTCGTTGGCCACCCGTTCGGCGGGGCTGCCTTGCAAATGCGGGAAAGGCAGCAGGACCGGCTTGGCCTCCGGGTCGAGCGCCAGAGCGATTCCGCCGAACAGACAGCCCGCCAGCGTCACGGCCAGGGAGAGCCAGAAGGCGCGGAGGTGGCGGCGAAAAGTCTGGGGGAAGAGAACAAAGAACCAGTGGAACAGGCGCAGGCGGCGGGCCTTTTCGCGCGACTCATGAATCTCGCCGTAGGCGCGGGCCACCAGGGCTTCCAGGTAGCGGCGCGTTTCCGGCTCGGAGGCGAAGGTGACAATTTTGCCCAAGTCGGCGGAGGCGCGCTCGTAGAGGTAATGGAAGTGTTTGAGTTGGGCCAAATCCATGCGCCAATTTGGCTCCTCCTCGAGCTTGGCCAGGGTTTTTTCCAGTTCCGTCCAGGCGGGCCGCTCGGCTTGGAGGAATTTGTGCAGGTCAATAATCACAGCATTTGCCTCCGCTTGACGGACAGGTACTGGGTGATGAGCTGGGCGCTGAGGGCCTCGTTCCGGACGAGGGAGAAGCGGACGCCGCGGCGTTGCAGGAGGATTTGCAATTCGCGCAGGCTGTTCCAGAGAATGTGCCCGCCCAGACGCTGGTAGAGATCGTCCAGGCGGGCGGGAGCGGGGCCGGAAAACATCGGGCCGATCTCCGGCGGCTGCATCATGTTGACCAGGACGACGTGCTGGCGGCGGACGAGGTCCATGCCGCGGACAAAGCTTTCGGCCAGAACCGGATCGTCCAGCGAAGTCAATACTACGATTAGGGCGCGGCGCCGCAGGCGCAGGCGCAGGAACGAGGCCAGCTCCTCGAAGTCCGGCGTGGCCGGCCGGGGGTGAAGGGCGTAAATGGCGTCGCGGCAGAGGTTGTAATGGGCCCGCCCGTTCCGGGCGCGGACAAAATTCTCGATCCGGTCGCTGAAGGTGACGAGGCCGAAGAGATCGCCCTGCTGCCGGGCGGCCAGGCCGAGCACGAGGCCGGCGGTGATGAAGCGTTCGAGAATGGTGACGCCGCCCGGGGCCAGGCGCGCGCTTAAGCGGGAGGCATCCACGACCACGTAGATTTCCTGGGTCCGTTCAATTTGAAAAATCTTGGTGACAGGATGGCCGCGCTTGGCGGTGGCCTTCCAATGGATGTCCTCGTAGCTGTCGCCGGAGATGTAGTCGCGCAGTTGCTCGAAGTCGCGTCCCTTGCCGATCTGGCGCTGGGCGTGGGCGCCGGGGGATTGGCGGTGGAGGAAAAGGGAGGCGCAGGCGTTGCGTTCCAGGAGCAAATTGGGATAGACGCGCACTTCGCAGGGCGCCGGGGCGGCGGCGCGAACCGCCCAAAATCCCAGCGGGGAGCCGGTTTCGAGGTGGCATTTGTCAAGCGGGTAACGGCCGCGGCGCAAGGGGGTGCAGGGCCAGGAGAGGCGGGAAAGCAAAGAGTGGGCGGGCAGGAGAACCGCGAGGTCCTCCTGCGGCGCGGAAAACTCGCGGGGCAGGGCGAGGCCGAGGCGGAGTTGTTTTGGTTTTTGCGGTTCGTTTTTGATGTGAATTTCGATGGCCCCGGGGCGGTCCTTGCCGAGCCGGACGACCGGGGGCAATTGGACCTGGATTCCCTCCAGCGCGCCCAGTCCGAGCAGGGCATCCAGTGCGGCGAGCGCGGCGAACAGGATGACGGCAGCGGCGGCCACGGGGAGGAAGGGCGGGAGCAGGCCGGCCAGGAGCGCCGCCGGCAGCGTCACCAGAGCGGTCCAAATCAACAACCTTTGGCCAGGCACGATCATGCGCGGGCATGGTGAATTGTGAGCTGGGAACTGGCAATGGTGAATTTGGAGCATGTTTTCGTATGGAAGCCCCTCCCGCCCAACAAACTCACTTTTTGAGCTTCGTTATCATAGAGCCTGAGCGAAGCAACCCCGCGCTTAACTTTGGCACCGACAAGGATTTACGACTGCGAAGCCTCGAAAACCGAAGAGAGGGGCCGACGTGCCCGACAGCATAAAATGATCAAGTATGGAATCCCGCACTTGTTGCAAGTACTTGTGCATCAATGGCGCAACGGAGTTTTGCGGCCATAGCGTTCAGGGTTGTGATTCTTCTATGATTTCACCCAGGGTAGCTCGTTCCTCGCAACCCTGGGCTGAAAGAGGCAATCCCGTTGGGATTGGCGGGGTGCGAAGCGGCGGCAAGCCGCCGCACTCCAAAAGCCTCTCCTATTGGAATTATTGAGTCGCATCCTCTCCCGGCCTGTCGGATAATTGTGAGCCGGTTTTGGGCTTTGTGGCAAAATCCGAGTTTTGAGCTTTGAACTTTAATTTTACAAAATGGCTGATGGCCCCGGGGCTGGGGCTGGCGCTGCTGGCGCCCGCGGCGTTGCGCGGGGCGGGGCTGGAGGAAACAGACTATGGCCGCGCGACCAATGAATTTGCCGACGGGCAATTCCTGCTCGCGGAAGCCGCCTTCAGCAATTTTGTCGTCACTTATACCAACTCCGCCCTCCGCGCCAACGCCGTCCTTTACCTGGCGCGCTCGCGGATTGAATTGTCCAACTACGCCGGGGCGCTGAATTTGCTCCGGCAGGAGATGCCGTCCGGCAAACCGGCGCCGGAATTCGTTTATTGGATGGCCTGGGCCTATTATGGAACCAATGACTACAAGAACGTCCTGGAGCGTTGCTCTGATTTGCTCCAGAACCCGGCCGATCCTCCCTGGCCCCTCCGCGCCACCCTCTTGCAGGCGCGGGCGCTGGCCAAAATGACGAACTGGACCAGCGTCATCGCTCTTTTGTCCCAGACCAATGGCGTGTTCCAATCCGCCGCCCGCGCCGCGCCGGGCGACGCGGATGCGGTGGGCGGTGATTTCCTGTTGGGGGAAGCTTATCTGATGAATCAGCAGGACGCGGAGGCGGAGGAGGTCCTCGGGAGGATTGACACCAACAGCCTGACCCTGGATTTGAAGTGGCAGCGCCAGTATTTGCTGTGCCAGGTTTTGCTGGAGGAGGGGCGGCTGGAGGAAGCGCTGGCGGGCAGCACCAATTTGCTTGCCTTCGCCACCCGTGCCAGCCCGGACCAGCGCATCGCCGCGGCGTTATTGCGCGGGGAAATCTTCGAGCGAACCAGCCAAATTGCCGAAGCGATCCAGGCGTATTCCTACAATCTGGAAAGAGGTTTTCCGCCGGACGTAAAGCGGCAGGCCTTGCGCAAAACGATTGACCTGAAGCTGCAACAGAACCAGCCCTCCAATACCATGCAATGGCTGGACGGTTTCATCCAGAAGAACACCAACGAACCGAGCCTGGACCTGGCCTTGTTCCACTTGGGCGACCTCAAACTCCGAGCCGCCTCTGCTCCCCTGCCGCCGGGGACCAACACCGACACCAATCTTTTGTCCTCTGCCGTCACCAACCTGGACCGGATGATCCGGGATTTTCCCCAAAGCGAACTGCTCGGCAGCGCCTGCCTGGACCGCGGCTGGTGCGACTGGGAACGGGGAAATTTTTCCGCAGCCGCCACCAATTTTTCCGCGGCCGCCACCCGCCTGCCCCGGTCAAAGAACCAGGCCGCGGCCCTGTTGAAATGGGGCGACGCCTGCTTCCGGCAAGGCGATTACCGGACGGCGGTGCTTCATTACAACCAGCTCCTCCAGGGCTACGCGGGCATGGCGAGCGTGACCAACGAATTGTTTGATCTCGCCCTCTATCAAATCGTGCAGGCCAGCCTGAAACTGGGCGATGAGGCGGCCGCCTGGGCGGCGGCGAAACATATTCTCGATTGGTTTCCCGTCAGCGGCTACGGCGAGCAAAGCCTGCTGCTGATTGGCGAGAATGCGTCGAACCAAAAGACCAACTACCTGGCGGCGCGCGCGACGTTCCAACAACTGCTGGAAAACAACCCCGGCACGCCGCTGTGGCCGGACATCCAACTGGCCATCGCGCGCACATACGAGCAGGAAGGCGATTGGACCAGCGCCTTCAACATTTATACCAACCTGGAGGGCAACCCCAATTTCGCCACCAACGCCCGCCGTTCCCAAGTCGAGTTCTCCCTCGCCCTGGCCTGCGGCAAAGCGGGCGCGGAAAGCAACGCTCTGGCGCGCATGTCCAATGTGGTGAGCCAGTTTCCGGGCGACCCCAACGCCGCGCTGGCCCAGAACTGGATCGGCAATTACCACATGAATCACGGCCATCCTGATTACGCGGACATTGCCTTCCAGGAGTTGTACGACCTCAAGAAATTTCCCAAACCGCCGGGAGACCTGGCCTGGCAAGCCCGGCTCATGGCCGGCCGGGCGGCCTTCAAGCACCTGGATTTGGCCGGTGCCAGCAACGATTTTTATCTCGTCTATAGCGACCCCAACGCTCCGGCCGCTGTCCTGGCCCAGGCCCAGTTCCAGTTGGGCTACACCGTGTTTCAGCAATTCCAACAGTATCGCACCAATGAAAGCCTGCTCAAACCCGCCATAGAGGCGTTGTCCAAAGTGACCAATTCCAGCCCCAGCAATTTCCTGGCGACCCTGGCTTTGGGCCAGTTGGGAAATTGTTGTCTGGCCTGGGCGGATCTGAATAAATCAAACACCTACGCCAATGCCATCCTCATGTACCAATCCGTCTTGCAGGACACCAATGACTCGCCCGATGATGTCACGGCGCGGAGCGAGGCCGAAGTCGGCCTGGGCCTCGTCGCCGAGCGGCAGCGCCAGCCCATTGAGGCGTTGCGGCATTATGGCAATGTTCTTTACGATGTGGACACCAGACACGCCGATCCCTTCTGGGTCAAGGAGGCTGGAGTCAAAGCTGCCGCGTTGTATGAAGCGCGCAAGGACTGGCGCAACGCCGAAAAAGTCTATCGGCGGGTGCAGGAGGTCGTGCCCTCGCTCCGCCTCGAGATGCAAATCAACATGGACCGGGTTCACGCCGCCGCGTTGGCCAATTAGCGCGCCCCTTGCGCGCCCGGCCGGATTCTGGCATGTTGCCAATATGACTGAAGCCGCTGAAGCCGTGGTGAACCTCACCGAAAATGCCGCCCGCGAAATCACGGCCCGGCTGGCCGCCGATCCGGCCGGCGCGGGCAAGGGCCTCCGCCTTTATGTCGAACAAGGCGGCTGCTCCGGCCTCCAATATGGCATGACCTTTGATGAGAAACGCGGCGGCGATCTCGCCGCCACTTTCTTCGGCGTCTCTGTCCTGGTGGATGCCTTCAGCGCCGATTACCTTCGCGGCGCCATCGTGGATTTTTCCGACGAATTGACCGGCGGCGGTTTCAAAATTTCCAACCCCAACGCCGCCCAAAGTTGTGGCTGCGGCAAATCCTTCGCCACGGAACCGGCCCCGCCCTCGCCCGCCTGACTGGGTGTAGCGGCGGTCTGTGACCGCCGCAAATCAAAAGGAAACCCCCGGGCAACGCGGCGGTCATAGACCGCCGCTACAATTCTCCCTACATGGGTTTGGCCTGACAGGACCGGCCATTTTCAAGTTACGTCTTTGCAACAACCGGCTCCGGACGCGGTGTCGCGGCCCGGGGTTCATCCTATTATGTTGTCCACCAACGTCTTTCGCCTGCCAGCCGCGCCGTCCTAAACCAACCTGAACATGTCCTGAACCATGATGCGCGTGGCGCGCCGGGTTTGCTACTTTGATGGAGAAACGAATGTTCCAAACGGTTGCATCTGAATCAAGCAACAGTCCAAACACCTGAAATAAACGAAAAAAAACAAAAGCAAATGAAAGCACCCAAAATTTTAGCGGCGGGCCTGCTCGCCTTCTCCCTGGCCGGCGTTGCCAACGCGCAAACCATCATCCACCTCACCGGTTCCACGGCGTTTCGCGCGGGCGTTCATCAGGCCATTGGGGATATTCTCCAACCTGGATACACGGTAGGTTATTCGGGCACCAGCCTTCCAGGCGCCAGCCAGGCCATTTTTACCGGCACCACCACCAACGGCAACATTCCGGTGATCATCAAGACTTCCTGGTCCGGCTCCCTCGGAGGAATCCAAACCGTGTCGGAGCAACTGACGATCTCGACCTGGCTGACCAACACCACTCCCGCCGGGCCCAGCGCACCGGCCAACTATGATCCCCCCGCCGTTCCCGACGCCTGCATGTCAGATGGTTTTCAATCTTCCTCGCCTTTCACCACGCCCGTTCTGCTCGATCACATTGTCGGCATTGTGCCCTTCAAGTGGGTGCGCAACAATGGCTCCCCGGCCACGTTGGCCAACATGACTCCGCAATTGGCCGTTGCTCTCTATACCGGGTCCGGCAGCCTTCCCCTCGCGCTGTTCAGCGGGTTGAATTCGGATGAACACACCAATGTGTACGCCTTGGGCCGCAACGCGGATTCCGGCACACGTTTGAACGCCTTTGCCGAAACCGGCATAGGGGTCCTCAACATCGTTCACCAGTATTACCCCTTGAACGGCACCACCATCATCAAGTCCGGCGGCACGCTGGTCGTCACCGGTCAGGAACTGGTTCCCCTGGACGTGGTCAACGGCATCACTTACCCGGTGGGCGATAGCGGCTATAACGGGGGTGGAGATCTGGCCGCGGCCGTGAAGGCCACGGGCAGCGCCACCGCGGCGGGGGTCAACGGATTTTACGTGGCTTATCTGGGGCTTTCCGACGCTTACACCGCCGAAAACGGGGGTGCGGCCGATATGACCTACAATGGAGTCGCCTATAGCCCCACGGCCGTGGAAGAAGGACAGTACACCTTTTGGGGCTATGAACATCTGATGTACCGGCAGAACTACAGCGGCAATGCCAAGACGGTGACGGATCAGATCTCCGCCATGATCCTCAACCAGGATGCGGCCGTGATCCCCTCGGGCAGCGTGGCTCCTGGCATTCTCCTCGGCTCCATGCATGTGCAACGCTTCACGGACGGCGGCCCCATTTCGAACAACTACTGACATTCGTTGGATGCGGCCAGTTCACCCAGCAAACATTGTTGCCCGGAACTCATCAAAACTATGAAATTA